>Ga0182030_10003606_pt1 | contig 33068 bp, 33 predicted proteins | sample 812S3MmetaG_FD_121299 | JGI IMG/M metagenome (GOLD analysis project Ga0182030, IMG submission 121299) | Permafrost microbial communities from Stordalen Mire, Sweden - 812S3M metaG (Illumina Assembly) | ecosystem: Environmental > Terrestrial > Soil > Wetlands > Permafrost | place: Sweden... | reverse complement strand
CATTTTATTTGACTGTAATACATAATTGGTAATGGGGCTTGGTTGGATATGGAGCGGTCTTGGTTTTAATGTCTCGATGATCGTAATGTTTCAATGATTGTAGGGTAATGCTTACGGAAATATATACTACTTCTTCTTGTTCAGGTCAAAGGAACTGGTCAGGGTTCTTTCCAGATTCCAAAAATTTCTCTTATCTTTGAGAAGCCTAGGCTATGTGTTGTCAATGTCATTATCTACTCGCGTGGGACCCAAGTCAGGGTCAGGTCACGTGCCTCGACAAACCATGAAAATGCTCTCTGCATCTTAACTTGCTTAATATTCTAGAATTAGCTTATGTTTCGAATTTTTTCAAATTCAGATTTCAATTTTCAGATCTGGAATTTATTCTATTCGCAAGCGAAAGAAAGGTACTAGAGCACCAGCCCATTGGAACTCAGAATCAAGTTGTAGCTCCTGTGAGGAATTCATTCCTCGTCAAATATGCGCCACAGAGTTTCGAATCGACATTAAAGATTTTCAGGTCCGTGACGTTATCGGCATTTTATTATTATTCGGTATCTGGATCCGGGAGAAGGGATGGATCCAATGGATGAGATGTGGAGAAGATATGTTCTTAGAGCTGATAAAGAGTGGTCGGAAGGAATTATATCCTAGTTGACATCTGGAAGCGCTTCAAGCGGCCCCGAGATCTCGAGCTTGACTCCATAGTCAACGAAAAGGGTATGCGGGAAATGGTTAAGCTTTGTCTTAAATACAATCTCTGAGACTGCTAAATATGGTGGAACTCCAGGTACCTACGCAAAACTTTGATCGAGTGCGACGCTACTCCAATGAAATAGGTTAACAAGTTTTACATCAAGTCAATCCATGTTTCTTAGTAATTCAGGTCCAGAAGGCTGCGGATCTCAGTCGAGACGGATACGACTTTGCAAGGTTCTTCTGCTGGATGATTCCCGAGTCCCAGCTACTCGGTCTCATAAGGCGTCACTTACTAGCATCCTGGGCCATGCATCTCGCATCTAGAAAGGTATACGAGAAAATTTCGGGAGTTAGCACTTTGATTCGAGACAAGGTGCAAGGAGAGTCTCAGTAGAGTGGAAAGTAATCTCTGATTCGTGATGGTAAGTGAGGCTGTGCTTGCACAGAAGTGACCACCCATCTTCTGATTTGCATGTGAACCTCCTCGTTTATGACATCAGGCTACATCTTCAATTCGACTCCTCGTGCAGCAAACCCGTCAAGCAGGCAGCTATAGTACTGGCTGGGGGCATATTTTCAAATGACCTTGTTGGAATTATCTCTGGTAAATATTTGGCTACGATTGTCCGAACCAACTTGAGAAAGTGGCAAGAAACCTCTATCTTCCTGAGAATAAAAGATTCGCAATTCGAAAGCATCAGTGAAATGGTGCTGGACGAGGCGAGTGCCCTGTCGTCTTTTGGCACAGAAGTCAAATGGCTCTCCCAGCCTAGCTCGGTCTGTACTAGGTATATTGTGCCCTAGGTTGAGGTCTTATGACCTTCGGGACTACCAAGTTTCTACCTTTGCCTTGCGAGAAGATGCGATGTAGATAACGGATGATAAACTCCAAGTTGGCGGGTATCTATTTGACATGCTGTGAACCTAGCATTCAACGCATCAGTTTCTCGTACAAATCTATCAGGCTTCTAAACTTGCTTATATACATACCTGAATCCTAAAGTCCAGCTCCAAAAATGGATTTGAATGATGCCCTTAGTTTCCCCTCTACGTTCTGCCACGAATATGTCTCGTTCGACGTTGTCCCTTTGACTGCTTTCTCTCGGGTGGGAAACCAGAGGTGTATTCCCTTGGCCATCGCCAGCTACCATTGCATAGTGTTCTCTTCCAATTTGTTCATCCAAAGAGGTAAAACTCATATCTACATCAAGAGCTGATTCCGTGACATAGATGAGTCCAAGTGGCAGATATAACTCAGGCTCGGTTTATGATCGAAATGAAACTGATATCCGCGGCATAAAACATGAGAGTTCTTGAATCTCGTTAGCTGTCTTGTACTTCACTATATAATTTATGTGGACCTAAGCAGGTAGAAAGACTCATAGGTCTATAGTATGACCCCCATCCTAGATTCATACCACGTCCCCCGACAATCCCGATCTCATTTATGTGGCATATCGCTCTTTTGGTTGTTGGCAGTATGCTTCTTGTTGAACGCGCGGTTGAAAACCTCGAGCTTGGCCGACATGCGTTTCCTAGCAGACTCGAGTACTGTCTCCGGGTCGGCACCAGCAGTCGAGGTAGAAGAAGAAGAAGAAGAAGAAGAAGAAGAAGAAGAAGAAGAAGAAGAAGAAGAAGAAGCTGGACCAGCGTCGTTCATAAAGTCCTTGATTCGTTGGCTTTCGAGAAGCCTTCGATAGGCAGGCCTTGTCAAAGAAATTTGGCTTAATACGGCGCTAAATAGGAAGACCATCAGACCGGGGTCGAGAATCGAAGTCCGGAGAGGAGTGAGCTTACTTGAGAGTAGTTCCAGCTACAGCAGTTGTTGAACGACAATCATTCTCAGACTTTGAAGACATTCTGAGATCGAAGTTGATGGTATCATAAGGTGATTAAAGAGAGAAAAAGTAATTAATGGAATATAAAGCACTATTAGGGAGGTTGTTGGCATTTTGTAACAGAAGAAAATATGTTGATAGGGGGCTGTAGCAATAATATCTGGTTTCTTTTGATCCATGTGGAATTGCGAACAACAAAGACGAGGCATATTGTGCTACCATGACAAATACCCCCCTTGAGAGGAATTAAGTCAATGTAGCCATCTGGGCGGCCTGGGATTCCCCAGTTCCTAGGTTTAGAAGTGCCAGGGACAGCTCAGGGGAAGATCTGTACCGGCATCAAGCAACATCCTTTAGCGTTAGGAATATGACAAGTCTCTATGTGTAATTGCATGCCTGAGATTGCTACCAGCCTACTACAAAGTGTCATTAGAATCGGCTTCTTTCCATCCATTCCTATAAGAGGGAAAGTTTGCACAAATATCTTTCTTAGGGACGCTTGCAGGAGTTTGACTGGCGAATCCAAGGATACATCTCTGTATCATCAGTAATCCTAGGCGAACGTTTCCCGGGCGTCATCAGCAGACTCAGATGCATGCTGCATGTATCTGATCCGGGTAGGGACACCCGGGAAGCATGTTGTATGGTGGAAAGCGGCTGAAAGGACTGTGGCTGAATTTTATTGGGGAGAAGTGAGCAACTAGTAACGGCGTCCCCGAAGAATCTTTTGTGTAGCCACCCAAATAATTATCTAGAACAAGGTGGGGAGGCAGGCCGAGTGTGATGTGGCTGAGAATTTGCATTGCAGGGGTATATGTCCATAGCCATAAACAGGTATTGAGCCACACCTCCTACACCTTGTGTATGGTTCTTAGTGACTTTGGATCTGTCCGAATCAATTTAGGCTAAACATGATGTGTCTAGATGAACAAGACCGTCGGCCGATCATTCCTACCTTTTGTTTGCCTTTCCTCTCCCAAAAAAAAATCTCACCTCAGACAATTGACCAAAGCGTCTAAAATTTGGGATGCAATCAAATCAGCGACCACTACCCACAACCTATTTCCCCCATCTTCCAGGCATGGTGAGTGACCTGCCTAATATGGGCTTCATAGGTTTGATTGAGGTAATCCCCGCTTTTAGGTTCAACTGCGCTGTTGACCGGGCTGATACAAATCGGAATTCTTCTTCGTAACCCTGCTACAAGAAGGCTCCTCGGCGGCTAGATAGATAATCTTGCATATTGAAGTCGTACAAGTACACCTGATTTGGCAATGGGGACGTATTTGCAGCTTCGCTCTTCTCGAGCTCCGAAAATATGCATCGATGGCTCGGCCGTCTCATATCACGAATCTAATATCTCTTCTTTCATCTAGAAGCGAACTTCACTCGAGAAATATATGGGAGAATTTGAATCCCACAATGGTTTTTCATGTGCTTATTTGATATTGTTTGCTGTAGAGAGTGAAAACCTAGAAGCATCTCTAGAAGCATAAATTGATCATTGATGCAAGGTAGTGTTCTCCAATCTTGGAAGCCATTAAGTGGACGATAATAAATTTCAAGAAGTTCGAATGGTGGTATAATGCAAGAAAGTTCCGACATCTTACAGCAACAGGTATTCACACTTCGACCTTCAGAGGATCAGGAGCTTGCTCAGTCCTACCACACCGCCAGTTAGGGGTAACTCTTTCCAAGCGCCTACCTCAGCGTCAAAACTTCTAACAGTTGTGGGATTTGGAGTACAAGGCGTTGGGACTTAATCATTCCATGCGCTAGCTCGTCAAATTGTACTTACTTGCCTTGGCCTTGATGGAGGTCAGCTGAAGTCAGCATGCCGCCCTGGTGCATTAATGTACGCGACGAACTTGAACTTTGAAGTGAAGTTTGTTAGACTAAAATGTCTTTCTCGCATATGTATTGAATTCAATTGGATGTAGTAAATTTTAGCCCCCACCTTCGTACACGGTGTGATGAACAAGCAGGGTATTTCTTCTATGTCCCTGTCATCTCATGCAAAACTTTGCATGTTCTTCGGTCCTTTCTTTTTAACCGGGTGGCAAAGCATTCCTATGACATGTGCGTCTTATATTTAGGAAGGTTACGTTGGAAGACACCAGAGCTCTCGCTACCAGGTTCCGAACCCTCGGGATGCTCGCCATATTAGACCGCCGATCTGAAAAGAGCCGACATGATGATCTGTTTATTCTATGCCTAACAAGTAGTTGTTTATCTAAATTCAAGTCCTAATCAGGGACGCAGGATCTACCGTCCCACTTCTTGGAACTTCTCTTTAGCATATGACACAAGTCAGGTTAAGATTACTACTCTGCGAGCATCCTGAGAAAATTTGGCTCGATTCATCCACCGACACTCGACTTACACCCTCACTCTCAACTTAAACTATCACTTAATCCCAGCCACTTTGTATTAAACATCTTGACGTTTGTCTCCCATCCGCGAGGGTGTCGACCGACATGTCTTTTATAAACCCCTCCCGTTATCATCGTTTTGATCCGAAGTCTCTAAGCGATATTAGTAATAACCCAAAAACAAATGCTTAGCTCGAACTCACGCAATAGCAGCAGTGATTTTGACTTCCTTCCTTTCGTAATTATTAAATCTTGGAAACCATCGTCTTTCCTCGTCACTTCTCCGCAGATGCTTTCCTAAGGACCTTATCGAATCCATCCAGCTTAGCTTTCATTGCATATTCCGATTCACGCTCAGGCACTCGTTCAGAGGTGGATCCTAGTAGCGAATATGTGCCAAGGTCTTTCTCAAATCTTCCTAGGCGATAAGAAGACAGTTCTTTGATTTCTTGAGCTTTCAGACGGCTTTCCACGGCATTGCTAGGGGTGGAGTTAGCTGTGAGGTTCCTACCTTCCTATCCTCTATAATGAAAATTGACATACCTAGTTGTAGAAAGGTTTACCACCATACTTGAATTGCTTCTTGGAGGCATAGAGACGAATGAATCGTTGGAGAAAGGAAAAAATGACTTCGTATGAAAGAGAGGTTTGCCAGATGTGAATGCAGCATATCATATGATGATTTATTTCTAGGGAAGTTAGAATTATAAATGTACACGCATCTAGCCACCATTTCAACATTATCTTCCCAGAAGCTGTCAACAGGGAGCCTTCTACCTCATTTGGCGCGCCTCATCAATGACTTCGGGGCTCAGATTGAATAACCGCTATTGACGCTGTGCTTCTTCCTGCGGGTAAGCCACAGCCGCGAAGCCCATTCGGAAGTGCAAGGGGATAATGCAAATAAATGCTGTCAGCTGAAGAGACAAGGCTGTGAGGCTAGTGAAATTTACCTTACGCCAATGATTCCTCCGCCCCCAATCATATTTTTGGTACATCTAAACCCTGTAGGCGCGATATGCGCAATATACAAATATGTTTTTGCGGAGCCATATGACGGATGCTGAAGCGCACTCAGCATTTGATGCGGGCATAATGCCTGTCCATGACTTGTGTAACCACCCCACGGTCGGGATATGCTGTTTAGCGCACCGCCTTGACCTGAATTTGCTAGTATTGCCGTTCTTGTGTACCACGAGTCTCCGCTAATTAGACATCTTTACTCTTAAGTTGCGTGATTGGTGATCTGTAAGCGCCTTGGGAATCGCCCTAGTAGTGTTACCACATTCTCTTCGTGTAAAACACGGGAGTTAAAATATTTTCAACTTGCTTTCAGGATATTAAGAGTACTTACTTATTTGAGATATTCGGGCATATTTCCAGATGGCTTCTTAGCCAATATCGAAACTAACCGTGAGAGTCCATATTGATTGGGAGACGCAAGAGCTGACGTTCTTGGTGCAACAAATAGACCATGAATGTGGACAAAACCATGCGTTCTCACCCTATCTGAGCCTAATCCTTTTATCTGGCAATAGAATATCATTATACTACATGTCAGACTGTGTGGTCGTTCGATCGAGGCGGGGCTGGTATGTGGAGGTCGATACAGAGCAGATAGCTCGAGTCCGAGCCCGGCACTCATATCGTGAGTACACCGTTTCGCAATGGAAACAATACTAATTTGAGACTGTGAATGTGGTTTGATGTATCCCTCTCTAGGATTTCGGTCATCAAGTTTGGTAGGGGATAGCCGAAGTAAAATGGGGCAGGTGCTACTCACGCACGTAACTGCACTGCATTCTCGGATTCTGCCAATGCGAGCCTTCCCTTCCCTCCTATCGATCCAAAATCGACCTAAATTACTGCTCCCTACTGCATTATGCTGTACATAAGCAAAGCGATATCACGAGGATACGCATTGTTCCTCGCTTTATTCCTTTCCTCTCAGTTCTCGGCTTCGTCTCCTATCGAAAGGCGAGAACCAAACTGTCACGAAATCATTATACCAGTCACAATTACCGCTCGGAATGTTGTATTACCAGAGGGACTGACTCTCAACCTGTTTGGCTTGATTGCGGTGCTCCTTGATTCGGTCTTCACCACAACTATCCAGGGAACGTATGATATTGCTGGACGATATTGCGAACCTGAAGTGGTGGTCTCAAGCAGAACGAACGCCCTGCAAATTTTATCGCACCCTGCTACATACGATCGAAACTTCGTGCGTTTATCGTTTCATTCAATCAATGCATCTGCTAACAACAGCAGTGGTCTGGTGGCGGATACCCAGGTCTTGGCTACGATGGCGACAGGTACGATTGGGTCTCATGGGCATCTCAGCAGGGCTATCCAACACTGGCGTTCGATCGCTTAGGCAACGGAAACTCCAGTCATCCCGATCCCATCACCGTCGCTCAATGTCCCGCACAAGCTGAGACAATTCACGAAATGATAAAGCTGGCGAGAGCGGGCAAGCCACCGTTCCCTCGAGCTTTCGACAAGATAATATACACGGGTGCTAGTTTGGGGGCTATCGTTGGAAACATCATCAACATTAATCATCCCGACGATATTGACGCTACTATTCATGCTGGATTCAGCAAGGTGTGGGTCAATGCCGTTCCCGGGTTTATCCTTACAGCAGAACTACTGCCAGCAGCTGAGGTGGAGCCAGAGCGATATGGTTCACTACCTGATGGATACCTAGAGGCAGATTCTGAAAGTGGAATTGCATTCCTGCTTTTTTATGGGCCCGGGGAATACTATGATGAGACTTTTGTCGCCTCCGACTATCGTAAGAGAGGGATTATCTCCGTTGGTGAAGGTATGAGAATAGCAGAACACTTGCTTAACGAGGATGGAACTATTGTTCCATACGCCACCATATTCCTTTACCGATATGATGCTGACATAGGACCTTTTAGGTGTGACGGGTGCATTGGGAATCGGCACAGCCACTGAATACAAGGGTTCGGTACTTGTCATCACGGGTCAACAGGATGTTCCTTTTTGTGGTACCACCGGTCTGGAAATTTCTGGACCTGGAAACTGTGGGCGTGGCCCTTCAAGTATCTTAGAACAGACGAGTACCTTGTACCCAGCTGCACAGAATTATACGGCGATCCATGTCGAGAACTCTGGACATGTTTGGATGCATCAGTATAGTGCACAATGGGGTTTCAAGGCAGTTCATACTTGGCTGGCAGAGCGGGGTTTCTGATGAAATTGGTGATTTCAGACGGAAGAGCCTGGATGATAAATCAGAATGCATCTATGGTACTCACTTGAACGAGTGATATCACCCCATCCATGTGAGGTGTATGTGCGTGATCACGTGATCCGATGATTTCAAACCATCCATGGAAGATACCTACATCGTTTCGAATCGACAGTCTATCCAGACATTCGTGATCTGCCATGATAATGAGTGAGTGATCATCATGAGCAGACTGGCGCGAGTAAGACCGGGTTAGGAGGTTCGAGAATTGAATGGTGTCCCATTGTACGAAGTACTGAGGCGCGAGGGATGAAGCAGCCTCAGCCCCATTCCAAAATAACCCACACCAAGTTTAGCGCATTTTGTACCGCTATTATTCATCAGCCACAAAATCCTTTGCATCCTAAAAATCCTTCTCAGAAGACGGATCTGTCAGAAGACTGCTTATTTCGAAATAATATCTCCACGTATTACATATTCCGACTCGTCTCCTAACGCAAAAACGCCTTATTAAGGTGTCTTGGCTGTCAGGATCAGAGATGAGCCTCAGTCATCGTGTCGCACGATGCTCGATTTCAAAACCCTATGTTCGCTGACTACCTACCACTCAGTCAGGGCTTACGTTCTTGGAGGATTTTGACTGCGGAGGTTCGCCGAGAGCTGGCAGCTCGTACAATATAATACTTCGCCAAGTCCCTCTTGGCATCAGCGGCTGAGGCTCGAGGGATCGTGTTGTGCTACACTTACACAATGAATCCTTCGCTAGGTCTGAAAATTCGCTGGCTACTTATGTCTCGCGGTTCCTCAAATTGTGTTTTTTCCCTAAGGTTCCACTCCATAAATCTTTGTCGCATTCCATTTTAACCTCCCCCTTTTTTTGCCACGTCTCTTTATGCTGACTCTTTATTGTGACTTCCGTCTCGTTATGTTGCGCAATAGCCCTATGCTTCCCGTCACGTGAAGGAGCAGTTATACTACATCATGCGTTCTCTTTTCCCTTTTCTTTTCTCTTTCGCTACCTTGCTTGGGGGTGTTGTCGCGGCGTCACATCCTAGTATAATGATCCCACTATCCGATGATTCGTGGCATCATGGCCTTCGACGCCGACAAGAAATGCAACACCCAATTACTCTACAAAAGACTGAGCATCTTGTATGGGGCAGCGCTGCGGGTAGGCTACTTCAACGATGCCATTCACAATAATTATTGACGAGATTGTATGTAGGTTCGGGTCAAAACTTCTTTGTCAATATGACCATCGAAGCAAGTGACGATGAACATATTATCTCAATGGAGCGATTCGTAGGAGAATTGAAATCAGTAGATTGCAGTTCAGACATCTTGATGACGTTCACCTCAGAGGACACGTATCAACACGCTATTTCGGAGTGGACATGGGTCAATAATCACGAAAACCACACAATAATCCTCATTGCTAACTATCCTGGATGCAGTGACGAGAACATCCGCGAGCCTTGGGTTGTGAGTAGTGTTCTCTACGATCATCCGAACTTAGGTGTCTATCTAAATGCAACGAAAAAAGCCTGGGCACAAGCTATATCTGCATACGAGGTAGACTTTGGGAGGCATGGACCCGAGCCGCCGAGTATCGCGAAGCGCGGCGGGGGCCCTTTTGGAGCAATTGGTAAAACCATCGCAGAGAAAGCTCATGATTTAAACAAAGATATCCAAAAAACAGTAAACACTGCGGGAACCACAATCACCACACCTGCTCAGCAAGCGGTCGCCGCGACGAAACAGGTTGCAAAGCAAGCTCCAAAGCAAATAGCAGGTACGGCAACCACCGTTGTTAACGAAGTGGCAGACATAATGCAAAAAGCAGAAGCAGATATCGTAGAAGGACTTACAAAGGCGAATGTTATAATAAAATTCGCCAAAAACATTCCAAAGACTTTGGAACTCCCAGCAGGTTTCTTGTCCCCAGGCATGCCGGGAGTCTCCTTCTCTTGCGAAGGATGCAGTACTGCAGGTACATTTCATTTGTCCGGGAAATCAACGAAGAAGAGAAATGCTCAACCCTTGATTCATTTTGATTTCACCCAGAAGGGCATGAAACTGCTCCTCAAAGCTCTGAAGATAGAAGTGGAAGGTAAGATAGCTTCTTTGGAAAAGGAGTTTGATATTCTCACGTTTCCAGCTGAACCTTTGAGTATCGTAATTCCCAGATTCTTGAATATCGGAATCTCAGCAGTCGTGGCGCTTGCTACCAGTCTCAATTCGGACGGCAGAATGAGTGTCACGAGTGGAGCAACGGCGAAACTTCCTGATAGCTCCGGTGCGAGTCTTAAATGGCAACCAAAAACTCCAGATTCGTTAGATAAGGTGAAGACGATAGGAGCCCGAGGGGGCGGCCCGGTTATTCCAGGAAAGGCTGGTGAGTGGCTTAAAGAAACCATCGGCTCATGGGAACCGGAACTCGAGGCTTTGACATCGAAAGTAGAGGGTGCGGTAAAAGCGGCATTCGAAGCTCATCCTTCTTTCAAGATCAACTTCGGTCTGGAACTGATGGATAATGGATTCAACGCCGCTTTTCAGGTCAAAGTACCATCTTTCAATCTTACAACCACTCCGAATTCTGGTATGTTTTCGAAATGCCTAGATTTCCGAAGCTGCAAATCTAACTAACTTTTGCACCTACAGAACCCTGCGAAGATCCTAACATGGAAAAGCACAAGCACAGTATTCATCTAGGGAAGAAAATTGGCATTGATATCGGGGTTGATGTGACATGGATGAAAGAAACACTCTTTACCCATACCCTGTTCAACAAGCCTTTCAAAACCTTTGCCGATGAATGTTATGCAGTCAACCAAGATCTAGCTTCCAAACCAGATACAGGTACCAGTAATGCAAAAGACGCTCCTACGTCTGCGGTAGAGAAGAGTCCCGTTACGGGGGAAACTTCCGCTAAAGCAGGCGTTGCGACGAGCGAGACGACAGAAGCCTAAAATACGACCCCGAAGAGAGGGTTAGAAACACGCATCTTGTAGATAAGTGTTTGACTCTTGCTTAAATATACGAGGGGGATGACGAATAAGATTCATCCACACAAAGTTTCGTGAGGAACGTGTCTTTACTGGATCTTCCGAAGATGTTTCCCGTTCGCATATTTTATCGTCAAGTCGAACTGAGTGACCGAGCGAGGTTTATTTTAAGAAGCCTGACTCACAAACTCCTAGGAAGTGAGTCAGTACCTTAGAAGCGCAACAATCTTCATGGAGAATATACCTTCGATCAACAGAACGAACTCACTGAAATCGAGAGACGTATTATGGTCAGCAACGGAACCCCAATAACGAAAAGCGTGCAGTATTCGATATCAACTACAGAGAAGGCAGAATCTATTAGGATCTCGATGTCAATGAGTAGTGGCGTCGTTCGCAAATCCATAAGGGAATTCAATGTAGCAAAAGTAAGATGCATTTAAAGATCATCAAGCTAGCTCACCAAGCAGCTCAGCAGAAAGATCTTGTGCTAGAAAGCTGGTTTGCAGAAGTATTAGTTCTTATCTTCATTTTCGTCTCTTCCTTTGTGTTTTTAGAATGTATATAGAAAGTTGCTAGGGAATTGCTCCAAAGTATATATGATATCAAAATCTTCAACACTTACTTTTTCTATCGAAACAGTCAGTAAAGCTTTCATGACCTCCATTACAACTCCCGTCGCTGTCTGGAAACGACGAAAGGCACGTGACGAAATATTTGTTGCCTTAAATGGGGCACTGTAATTCTGCCAGGAAATCAACCCCTGCATGTGGATGTTTTGAAGTGACAACGAGGAGCAACGATGACCTTGCGACGGGACTTCTTAATTGACAACTGATATCGACGACTTCGCCAACCTTTCTATTGTTGTCGCAACAATGCTAGAATCTAACACGGACCATCCGCAGAATTTTTTGAAGGCTTGAGCATCACACAGAGTCGCTCGTTCTTCCAACTACTGCACCCTCCCTCTAGGACCGAGCGCGTTTCTTTTGAGATAGCAAGGTTTCTCCTTCTCAGCGAACAAAATTCTCACACTTGAAAGCACCATCGAGCGGATGCGACGCGTTGGCAACAAACAAGATGGCGGAGGAAGGAGAACATTCGGATTTGACAGCGACTTCAGACTCGCGACCACAAACAGCCCGCAAGGATTCGCGGAAGGTTCCCGGTGGCTTTGGGATCGACGACGTGGATGACCTATCCCCAACCAAGGAAAATTTCGAGGATTCGATATTTGCGAATGCGAATGCGAATGCGAATGCACATGCCATTGCACAAAATAGTCGAATACCTTCCCTCGATCCTGCGAGCCTCCCGTCGTTACCACCACCTACGGATAGCAGTTTACCTCACAATCAGAGCGAGAATGGAGATCACAGTGAAGAGCAGCTGGACGAGAAGGCGATGCAAAGACATTTGAACGATGTTGAATCTAGCTTCTTGCCGGCCTTGTCTCCAATTGGAATGACGGGCAAGAACGGTGCAGATGACACCTACCTGTTCGATAGAGCGCAACCAACCGGTCGGGGAAGATTGAGCCCTTTGGAGGAACTCTCATCTTCAAGCCAAAAGCCGAGTGGCGAGGCAGCACCTCTCTCACCTGCGACTCCGCCAGGAGCATATCGAACTCCTGGACCTGCCGAGGAGAATACAATGGACATTGGAAATACAACATCCTCGCTCGAAACCATGTCCTCCTCGCCAACAGCTGCAGCCGCAGCCAGGACAGTATCACGAGCGATATCGATAGCAAGCATGGGCGGCTATGATGCTGCGAACGATGCGATTAATCCACAATCTGGAGATCACACAGACGAGGAGGGAGATGTCGAGGCGACACCAAGGAAACATGCAGAAGATTCATATGTAGACTTGGACGATCGAATGACCCTGCGTCAACATCTTTCCAACCAAAATCTAGCAACAGATGCTGGTAGTACCCCCGGCGGTGCATTGCTAAATCAACGCTCTGGAAAACGGCCCAAATTCTTACGCAGTCGACATGCCAGCCAAAGATCCTCCATATCCTCTTTCGTCACGAATCCAGAGTCTCACGACGGAAGCGATGTCACACTTGGAGCAGATTATGCTTTGCAATCTGGTGGAGCGGTACCGGCTGGTGGGTTCTCCAGGAATAGCAGCATGACACTTTCAAGATCAATCAGTCTAGGGAGCATGGCCTCAGGAATTGAGGATCTACATGGAAGTGCAGATTCGTCTGGACGGATCCTGGATGGAAGTCTTGCTACGTTAACTGAGGAAGAACAGAACAGGGAGCGAAGAAGCAAACCAGATCCATCTCCACCCGCCACACCTCGGGCAACGAGTAGGTCTCTGGCCGCACCAACGGATACTATAATTGCCAGACATGTGCGCAATGTTCAGGTTCCGGATTCTTTGATGAAAGAATATCGAAACAAGAGTGGCGCAACTTCCCCAAACAAGCGATCTGGGTTTGCCGTGTCTACTCTGGGACGAAACGGAAAGAATCTCACCCTGAAAGAACAAAGCAGCACCATCGAGCGATTATCGAAAGAAAACTTCGACCTGAAGCTGAAGGTCATGTTCTTGAGCGACAGACTCGACAAGCTCTCCGAAGAAGGCGTCAAAGAAATGATTTCTGAGAACGTGGAGTTGAAGACGGGTCTTGCTGTAATGCAACGGGATAACAAAGCACTGAAGCGAAAGGTCAGAGAACTCGAGAAGCAGTTGAAGGATGAGGAAGGCAGACCTACGACTGCCCAATCAGGAACATCTGCCGGTGGGCCAAGTCCAAAGTGGTTCGACCAAGAGGGTGCGCAAGAACGGGAAGAAGAACTCATTTATCTGCGTGAACGAGTTGAGGAATACGTGACAGCAATCGAGAAGCTCCGGAACGAAGGCGTTCGACGCGAGAGCGAGAAACGAAATCTAGCAGAAGTGGTGCGAAATATGGGCGAGAAACGTGGTCAGAACGTGGAAGTTCGGGAGGAGATGGATGTCTGGAAGGATCTCCTCGAGCAAGAAACCGCGAGGCGGGAGCAAGGCGACGAGGAAAATAAAAAACTCCGAGAAGAAATATTTCGATTGAAGACCGAAACAACCTCGTCTTCTGGTGTTCCTGGCCTGAACCATACTACTAACATCTACAATATCACGAAGAAACGTCAAGTATCACCTTCGCGCCCTCGATCTGGACTTTCGGATCGTTTTGATGATCGCAATGGCACCCTTAGTGCCGCTAGTACTCTGGTTGATGAATTGAGAAAGGAGAGCGAACAGCTCAGGCACGAAAATGCGGAACTCCGACGTGAGGTTGGTGCGCAGACCTCGATGTTGACTTCGCGGAATCGCGAAAAGGAACGACTTTACCAAGAGATTGAAGATTTGAAACTCGGCCTACGCCGTGGCGGTGGATCTATTGCTGGAGATAGCATACTAGAACGATCGGCCTCCCGAGCGCATGAGCGATCGGTCTCTAGAGCAAGCACGGGCACAAGACAAACAAATCTGACCGACACCGAACGCGATGATTATGAGAACAAGCATGCCGAGCTTCGAGACAGGATTAACAGTTTGAAGATCCACAATCAGGATCTTCAGCGTGAGCTTGAGTCGTGCATGGAGGATTTTGAAACAGCTGTTGAGCAAAAGAAGCAAGCGGAGGCCTTGGCCACTGAATTACAAGAGGCTCTCGAAGTTGCTGAGACTGATCTTGTTACTATGCAATCAGATCGCGATGAAGCTCTTCAAGGACAAGAAGAGGCTGAGATCATGTTTGAATCCTTACGAAAAGAGGCACAGGAAGAAGTTGATGGGTTTGCTGCTGATGCTGATGAAGCGAATGCTGAGATCGAGCGCTTGCAAGCTGAGCTGTCGGATACCACCGAGAATTTTAATGCGCTCCAAAACGAGATGCGACAAATGAGTGAAGGTGTGGTAAGGTTAGAGGACGACCATGAGCATAATTTGAGACGCATCCAGGATTTGGAAAAAGATCTAGATGAGGCTAATCGCGAGCTCGAACAGATGGAGAAGAATCTCGTCGAAGCGAACGAAAAGATCAACCGTCTCACTGTACAGCAGGAATCGAGTCAGAGCGAGATTGCCTTCTTACGTGAAGAGCAAGATGGCGATAAGATCAAGATTGGCGATCTGGAAGCCGCTATCAAGAATACCGAGCTCAGTTTACAAGAGGAGAGAGACCGCACGAAGGAGCTTGAGCAACGACTTGCTACTGAACGACACCAGCGTGATATCGTCGCTGGCAGAGAGAAACAGGAAGTGCAACAATTTGTCAACGATCTTAATAGGGAGGCGTCAAATGCCAAGGATGAAGCTCGCAGATTACGGAAGAGCTTGACGTCTAGGGAAGTGGAAGCTGCAGAGTGGAAGCAACGGCTGATGGAGCTTGAGAGTAATCTCCGAGAAGCACTTGGCGACCTCAATGGGACCCGGTCAAGTTTGCTTAATGTACGTGTACCGAAATATGTTCTGGTTTTCTAGTTGCTAACTACCATAAGTCCATTGCGAAGCTTCAACGAGAATTGGAGAACACCATGCGAGACCTCGATACCACCAAGGTATCACTCGTCGAAAAAGAGCGCCTCATCAAGCAGCGAGATTCCCTTCTTGAATCACACGCTCTCGAGTCTCGAAAACTTGCAGACATGCTGGAGAAAGAAAGAGGTTCTCATCGCAATACCAAACACCAATTCGAGACGTACCAAAAGACACAGCAGCACACTACCCGAACCCTTACTCAACAGGAGGCTCGCGTTCTCGAGCTTGAGACATCGCGCCAGCAAGACCGTCGGAAATTGGTTGCTCTTGAGAATAACTTCAAAGATCAACTGAACGAGCGCAACAACCTTCTTCTTGCCCTCTGGAATCGCCTCAGCACGCTTTGTGGCACTGATTGGGCACACAATAATCGTCTCATCAACGGCCGCGCACTACCAACACTAGAAGCCGTTTCCACCATGCTCCCTGGCTTCTCAAAAAACCTTATCGCTGCCGTGAAAACAATAGAGACCCTGGTTGGAGATTTCAAGTCGAGGGTGCGAAGTGTAGAAAAGGATCTTTGGAAAGAATATCAAACTCTGGAGTCAAATCTCGAGCTGCGAACGAAGAGACTCGATCGTCTCGAGACCATGGCTCGAAGTGCAATTCCTGGCATCAGCGGTGATGGCAAGAAAGAGCTCGAAAGGTTGAGGGAGCTGAACAAGAACTTGAGAACGGAGATCTCTACTATGAGAGCAGCGAATGAAGTCCGCGCCGGCGCATTCGGCAATGATCCTAGTCCTAGCCCTACCGTACCTACGGGACCACGAAACAAAGTTATCGATAAAACCCGCACGTCAACCATGACACGTCACCATTCAGCATCAGCAGTCGAGACCTTCGACCGCAGGAGCAATTCTAGTTCTGGTAATGGTAACTTGGAACGAGCTGGTACTTCGGCTGGCAGCATCGCGGAAGATGATTATAAACCTGATCTTCGATGGCAGGTTAGGTTGAAGGAGCTTGAGTATAAACTCAAAGCGGAGCGGGAGGCGAGGAAGCTGGATCGCAATTCAGCGAGGCAGAGGCTGGAGGAGAAGAGTAGAGAGAATGCGGAGTTGGTTGCCGAGGTGGAGAGGAATAGGGTTAGAGGGGAGATGAGTAGGTGATGTGTAATTTGGAGGGAAATTGTTTGTTAAACTAGTACTTGGTATGAGCGAGGGCGTTGGGATCAAGGCTTTATGTATGGTCTTAGAAGGATTTTGGAGGGATTGGAAGGCATCCCTACGTGCTCATAAAGATGTATATTAAATGAAGTCTGTTGAATCAATGACTTTGCTTCCCGTCATTGGGTTTCTCCAATTCATGACTTAGAATAAAGAACAAGGCATAAACAGAAACTAAGTTTTCTACTATATACAGTGTCGTATGGTATATACAACAAGCCTATTCCCCCACCACCTCCGACCCATTCCCAAGTTACATAAATATTCATTACACATTCCTCGTTAATATCCTCTGCTAAAACAATATCCCATTATCCCATTTTCCCATCACACCTTTCGCCGCTCAATTTACCACGGTCTTCTTCGGCCCCGGCCCAATCTTCGTAATATTATAAACCCTCGCGATCCTCGCCATCTGCCCTCCAATCCACTGCCTCTGCCCCTCCCTCAACCGAATATTCATCCTCGTCAGGGTCCCTAACGGCGCTAATAAACTCCAGCCCCCCATCGTCGGCCCGCTTTGGTAATGATCCGGCGTTGGCGGTCTGCCTGGTGCGTGCGGGTACTTTACGTCGCGGTCTCCTGCGCGGCCAGGCTTCATTCGGTCTCCAATGTAGTAGGGTACCGTGGCGCAGATATCGTCTGCGAGGGTTTGGATACCGTGTTGACAGGACTCGATAAGTGCGACGTTGGAGAATGTACGTGGGAGTTGGGAGAGCAGGGATAGGAGGGTGTATTTAGCTTCGATTTGCGATAGGCGCAGCTTATTCCATAGGCTGGCGAGGAAAATGGCTTTGTAGATGTCGCAGTAATCTTGGTAGAGTTGTAAGGTGTGTGGGATGCATTCTGAGGGCACGGAGACACGGACAGGTATCCATGTCTCGGGAACGTTGTCGCCCCATTCGGCGAGGCGGTGGTCGATGGATACGGCGTCTTTAATAGTGGATTGGATTTGGGAGGATCGGAATTTTGTGGGTGGGGAGTTGATGGCGGAGAAGGAGGCGGCTTTGAGGTTTGCGAGGTCTAGGTTGATGGTGTCGAGGCGGAAGCCGGGGAGCTGTTCGTTTTCTGGGACGAGGGAGGACCAGGATTGGACGTCTTTTGGGAGGGGTGCGCCGGACCGGAAGGCTTCGTCGATCAGGAGGCTACGAACGTAGAAGAGGATGGAGAGAGAAATGGGAGCGGTGAAGTTCCAGGCTCCGCGGTGGCGGATGAGTGCTAGTGCACCGTCGAGATGGGGGTGCGGGTTGGTGGTTCGTTTGGTCAAGTGTCCAATGGATGCCTCGTACTATGTTAGTCAGTCACCATCAGTGTGGGACTAGAAGCGCTTACCTCATATAGTTGCAGAAGCATAACAGCGACGATGAGTTCGTCTGACGAAGTTTGCTGGGCTACTTTCGCTTTTATACCTGATACCGCTTGGACGTAGAATGACCGAGCAAGTGGTGTATCGGGAGAGTAGCCTAGTCGAGTCGACATCATACAAGTGGCAACGGCCATGGTAGACATCTTGACTGGTGAGTCTAAATCGGCGTTTGAGTAAAATGGTCCTAGGTATTCCAGAAACCCTCGTCGTGCCAACGGATCTCTGATTGGAAGAACATAATTATTGAAGAAGTAACATAAGGCTTGTTCTTCTGGGATAGGACGAAGTATTGTTTGAGAAGGGTTGGGTTCTATGATGTAGGTTGTAGGCTCTTTGAATGTGAGCTTTGTTGGAGGTGGAACGTAGGGAGCGACAGAGTCATAGTGAGGGATGGTGTCTTCCTCGGTTTGGGGATCGGATGAATCGTGGATGATAGGAAATGAGGTAGAAGGCGGACTGTTGGTCGAGGATGCGGATGATACTGAGCCACGACTGGATGGGGTGAAGACTTGACCTGGCGACGAGGCAGCTGATGACGCATCATGTCGTTCCTTAGGAGCATGAAGACTTGGGCTTTTAGGTCTTGCTTGGTGATCAGGCCTTGCTTGATGAGATGGACCAGCCTCCTCTCGCTCTCGAGCAGCTTTTCGCTTGGCTTTCCCTCGTTCTACTCCCTTCTTAGCAACGACTGTCTGATCCCGCCACGCCAAGTCAAAGTGATTCTTATAGCCAGGACATTTTTGCTTTATCCTTAAGCAATGTGAACATTCTGGGAGTTGTTCATCGCACTGATAGTGTCAGATGAGGGGCAGGGCGGCAAGGCGGGATGGTGAGAAAGTACCTTTATCCTTCGCTTGCGGCAAGTTGCACAACCCCTACTCGGTTGACCTGTATAAACCATGATCTGGACGGATGAAATATGCAATCAAATATTATGTACAGTAAGGAAATATATGGAGAAATGCGTTCTATTTGGTCATCCAAGACGGTGGCTTCCCCCAATCACGTGGATACCAATATTGCGTAAATGCAGGTGGGGCACAGCAACAATCACCAGAACCAGTGTCCTGGTGCAAAGGCCGTCCTTAGGGTCGCTTAGATGGGATCAAGATTTTTTATACTAAGCAATATAAATGTTTGAGCCGAATTTCCCGAGGTGTTTCGACAGTAAAACGAAGGTTGAGGGGTTGAAGGGGAGAGAGGTTCTGTCGATCGCGAGTGATAGCTTAAAGATGCGACAGCCTGATTGCCTCGAGGTTTGACAATATAGAATAATTGAAGGGTCTATCGTACTGGTATCATATAAAGAAGGAAGCCAAGTGGAACAATCCTTAGTGGTCGGGGCTGAGATGCATGTAAAAGTAATAATAAAAATAATACCTATGGAGATGCAAAATGCGAGGGGTGAGGTTGCCGTTGAGAGGATTTAAGAAATGCCGACGACTACCCTGCGGCCGAGACTACGGGGAGCACTTGCCTAGATCGGGAGCAGTCTCCATGCCGAGGGGCCTTAGCCATCGGGGCTTGCGGTGCTTGAAGATCTATGTTTAGATCGTAATACTAGTAATACTAGTGATACTAGCATGGTGAATAGAGTAGTATATACGCTATTTAAGCTTATTACCATCCTCCCCATGAACAGCATTGGTTCTACCAAGATTACCAGCTACCCGACCACGCATTTTGATTGTCGATTGCAAACCCTCAGGTGTTAATCCTATCCAATCCTTCTTGATTGTTAATATATACCTAGAGGATGTGGGTGCTCCAGATCTGGATTTATGTCAACCATGACGTTCGACCGTTTCATCCTCTCTGTATCTAGGTGACATGAATAAATGTTTTACGATGTTTCTCTCCAAGACGATTCGTGTTCCCAGCCTGTTTTTGACCCCACCAGCGGTAACCGCCTTTAAGCCACAATCTAGTAAGATGGCGCAGTTGATCGCTCGCTCAGCCCCGTTGAGATCCAATTAAATAATTGGGGCGATCCGCAACTTTTTCCTCTTTCATCAAATGGTACCCTACTTTCTCTTTTCGCGTACATTTGTAGAATTGTGTTGCACGAAGACGCCGCAGACGCCGCTGAAGCGCGTCTAAGGACACACCTGCGGCCATAGGCTCAGAGAAGGAAAAACTTTGGAGTGCGTGAACAATGTAATCTGCTTGTAGTCATCCTGTCATCAAGCTTCGGCATCTGCCGGAACGGGTATTACCTTATCCTGTATTCTTCAAGCTCACCCTCCACATTACTTTTTCAGCGTTTCATCAAGGTATTTTTCTAACTGCAATGTTTCACGTCCCTCTGCGCCATACGACTAAAGTTACGTTACTCATACCCACTATCATACTTCCTCCCTGGAAATTAAGGGTCGCCAATAGGTACTAATAAACTGTGCCATTCTCTTGGGATCTGGAAAGTTTCGACTTATTCACCCCACAGCTAGGACCCCTATCCACTACCCCCGACTCCATCCTGTCGAACACGGTTGCCTTATAATCTTGATTCTGGGTCGGTCCGATGCTTCCTCGGCCGAATTGGCACCCTCTCAGTGGTTCTTCAGCTTGCCCCCCTACCATTAGATGTCCCCCTCCAGCGGCTAGAATATCTTCGCGCAGGGCATCAGTCTGGTTCTTTTGATCGGCGTTCTCATTTTCCGTACGGTATCCGTCCCCGTCCTAACGTCTTGTATTCCAGAAGCGACGCTGGATGACGAGTCTCTGGATTTATTAGTTCTGATTTTGGACCCCACCCACCACTGGACCCCAAACCTTAAGCTGAGAATTTACTGTATGTTGCTAGTTTGTGAGGGGATGATTGATTCGTTCAATGCGTTCTTGGCAGGGGAATTACTGCGAAAATATTCACAGTTCCCGGGCAATGCAACAGCGTAATAATTGCAAGCATACCAGCACGCACTTCCGTGCCTCAAGAGGCTCATGGTTTGTCAAGAGCTCCTGTTTCATGCTCATTGCCCCTAAAAGGCAACAATTGTATCTCAGCTTAGGTTCAGGGTTCTAGGCCCCCGTGGAGATCCTCTGTTCTCTATCGTGGCCTAAGAAGTATTAGGACATCGCAATAAGCGGGCGGCAAAATGTATGTTTCACTGACCTTTCGGGAAGGCCCAGAAGTGTGGGGTGGCAGTTAAGCGCTGAGAATAGGACGGCACAAAGATGGCAGATAGTTGCTGAGGCCAAAACGGAACATGTGGCGTAGCCGTCCCTAACTACTGCCGGCCGAATAAACATGGGTAAGGATTAAAGGCAGAACATGTGTGATACCTCGTATATCAACCTCTCAAATAATAAGATGTTTCGATGGCTCAAATTTTTCATCGCTGGCAACGTCGGGAAAGTTTCCAGATCGAAGCGGGGATCTTCAATCTTTCAAGAATGATCTCGCCCCAGGCTCCAGTCCCTTATCGATGCCCGTCGATAATCATTGCACAAAAAGGAAATTCAAGCTTGCTACATCTCCAATGAAACAAATCTCATCAAGTCCACTCGAATCCTACGCGCCGCCAACTGTTGGCCAGTGCTAGTCTTGGCATCAAAACCTGTCCAACTTTCACCTTCCATTCCTCATGTGCACCACCAAAGAGCTTGATAAACCTCCAGTACTCGAATTCTCCAAAATTATACTCTTCTGCCCTTAGATCCTACCTCCCCAATCCCCAAAACACGAAAAGAGGAAACCCATAACCGCAATTCCTGTTCACAAAGTCTTGGCTCTCTTGGCACCCGTCAAATGCTCCCAATGACGTAGCTTAATGGCCCCGCCATCCATCCAAGCTCAAGCCCGATGTCAAAACTAGGTCGTTTGTATCTTGGAACAAGGAGTTATGAGCTGAAAAGCTAAGTATGGCGTCGAATCAAGATTGTAGTCCTAATGCTTTTTACCTTATGTCGAATGTCAATCTTTCTTTCCCAGGGTTAGTGGTGGGGTGAGAAAAGGTGACCCTTACTTATAGTTTCGACCCCTCCCATCTCTTTGTTTCTTTCAGCAACATCTTTTTTATTCTATCAATATTAAATTTACTGTACATAACTTTTACCTACCAATTCATGATGGATTTCCTCAAGAAAGCTCAAGAGTCGCTTGGCAGCAACAACAACCAACAAGCTGGAGGTCAGCAACCTCAGGGTGGTGCGGCACCCGCCCAGAACAACACTGGAAACGAAGACTACGGTGATAAAGGTACGTCTTCCTACCATTCTCCTTTATTTTCTCATGGGACTCGAGTTGGGAGACGAAACCTCCTTAATGAGAAGGAGAGGAACGAGGCTGATTTGGTATTGGAAACAGGACTTGATTTCATCGAGAAGAAATCCGGTCACACTCTTGGCCGCGACACGAACGAGAAGATCACGGATGGTGCGAGGGGCTTGTATGAGAAAGCGACTGGGTACGTATCTCTCGGGAGAGAGTCCCCTAATAATTGCAACCTGATATTGTGTTGTATTTTAGAAGCCAGGTCAATTCTAAGTATTCGAACTAATGGATTGGGCTTGCAGGAGCAAGGTTGATCCGAAGTACAGCAACTGAGCTGCTTGGCTAGGGGGCGAGGGTTGTACTTGGGTGTTAGGGCTGGTTGGATAAATGGTTGGGAGTGAGGGGATGGATATTTGATAATATGAATCTCATTACTCATTGAACTTAGACGTATACCCATGAGCCTACGAATTCGAGCTGCCATGAGACCATGAAGACCTGCTGCCGCAGGCAGGATATTGAAATGCAACCTAAAAGCCAAGATAATGCTCGCCCATCTTTATGCACAACCATGCGACCCAAACTCCATATATACTCCGATTCCCTATGCACTGCCATATTCTTCATCCTAATCCTCGTATATTCATATCTCCATATCCTCTTCTCGTCTCGCTCAGATGTCGTCTCGGTACACTTGATACGCAATGATCATCATCCATAACAGGAATATTGTCCCTATTAACATAAAAGCCCACGAAGCAATCCAACCTTGACCTAAAAATCATCAGCATAAGGCCCCCCAATATATTAAAAACAGGTCAGACTTACAAATCGAATGCTGCTCCAAATAACCCAGCGTATTCACACTCTGCCCGCTATATGGATTGTCATTCACATACAACTGACAATTCCCATTCACACCGCTTGGACCCCATAATTGTACCGAGTAGACGATCAACCCGACGATCCAGAGTATGAAGAGGATGAAAGCGCCCATTATCACGATTCCGGGGAGGAGTTGCCGTTGGGATATCAGCCAGAGCATGACAAAGATGAAGAGTAGGGTTAGGGAGGAGGTGGTGACCCAGTATGGGAAATACCTGAAGTACATACTTATTAGCTATGTTTTATAAATACGGTTGGGTTACTGGGAGGTAAGGGAGAATTGTAGACGTACCATGGTACTCCCAAACCCAGTTGCTGTTGCACACTCCAGAAATACGCATTTATTCCCAAGATCGTCGCTGCTCCAACGATCATTATGAATAGCCAAAAATTCAGCTGGACCGCTGGCCAGTGGTATTTTGTTCGTACGCGCTGCAGCACGACGTCTGTGTAGGAGGACTCGGAGGAGACCATCTTGAGGGTTTATAGCTGTGAGGCGGGGTTTCGAGTAGGCTGAGGAATTGCTCGCAAAGAGCTTCGAAAATTCGAAGACGAGGGGCCGCAGTATTCGTGTGAAAATCGCAGAGTCTCAATGCCAGCGCAAAGCGTTTCTTGCTCTTTCGTAATATTCTCGTACGTATTTCGTCGTACCACTCGCACGTGGATCTGTTATCCAACCGCTCTGCTTGCTGTTTCCCTTCCTTTTATATTCCCAGACCCAGATTCCAAGCAGTCAGAATATCGTGGCAGACTGCTAAATACTAGCCAGCACTTGTCCACGTCAAATCCTCCTCCACTTCACTGATAAATCACGTTTTGTATCGTCAGTGATTGGACTCGAGAGCTGTTAGCGAGCGGATAGGTGCGTTTTTGGTGGTTGGGCCGCGGTACGTTCCCGTCCTGTCCGATTGTTTTCGGGGAATATATGAGGAAGAAGATCAGACGAGAATTGAGCGAGAGACAAACAATCGAGTTGAATAGGTACACAGAAATGAAGCGATTCTGGTTGTGATTTTGATTGTGATTGTGATCGTGATGGCTCTCGAGGGAAGTGGTGTGAGTGTGGGCAGGGCGCATGGTGACGCAGTGTTGCGTGGATTTCGCGATGGCTGGGGAAAATGGGAATTGAGGTGGCAGGGGACAACTTCAAGGTTTTTCGAACATCGACCTATTTTTACATAGAGAAAACTTCACTAAAATTATGGTTTCAACGGTCAACGAACATGCTTCAGAGGTTATTGTAAGGGTTTGCGACTATATTCAAACAACGTTGTTCTAAAAGCGCTGAGCAAAGTATGCCAAAATTTTTTTTTTTTTGGCAATCCAACCCCCTGCCTCCCATCTTCACTGCCTGTCTACAGCAGAGATTCTCCCAAAGCACATCTGACCAGCGAACAGCCAGCTCTAACTGTCTCATGTGCTCCAATATCATTGACTCCCGGTTCCAAAGTAGGATTGACCTCAACCAAATCCATTGCGATCAATGATCCAGTCTCATGAACACATTCTGCAATATAATCACCCTCTCTCAATGTCAACCCTCCTCGAACAGGTGTACCGGTACTCGGCGCCCATAACGGATCGAGCGCATCGACATCAAATGATAGATGGATAGGTGTATCGGTTCCAATGTGTCCCAATGCCAATTCCATGACTCTTCCAATTCCATATCTGCCCCTCATTAGAATTACCCCGCCAAACTGTTGGGGGGGAAACCTTACCGATCGATATCATGCATGCTGAACGCACGAATACCATTCTCCCTTAAGATCTGTTTCTCGCCTCTATCAACATCCCGGAGCCCAATGTAAACCAGCTTCTTAACGCTGATCATCTGGTCCTCCTTCAACCAACCAAATATGTCCTCTCTCTTCTCCTTGGCAAGTCCCGTAAGAAATGCGACAGGCATGCCATGAATATTACCACTGTCACTCGTCTCTGGGGTATTGATGTCTGCGTGTGCGTCTACCCAGATGACCGCCATCTCTCTGCCCAATCTTTCTCGGATTGCTTTCGCTGTTCCGCTGACCGTACCGATCGCAATCGAATGATCCCCTCCGAGAGTCAAGACACATCGTCCTTCCTTCGCATGCGCATACACTTGTTCAGATAGTTTCTTGGTAACGGCAGACACGGCGAGAGGATTCTTCATGCCGCGAACGTCCGGATCATTTGTTGGCATCAAATCTTTGTAGCTGTGGACCGTGTCATCGTGATGCAAATTGTATCCGAGCTCAGCATGTAATTGTGTGAGAAGGCCACTGGAGATTAAAGCAGAGGGGGCTGCATCGACTCCAGGTTTACACTTCTTTGCGTCAGCTTAGTTCGGTGGTGATGTAGGATAAGCTTACTTGTCCACCAGAAAAGCCAACGGCGACGACTCCTAGCTGGTCAGGCTTTGTGAGGAACTTGGGCTGGATCATTGAAGTGGTCGTCATCTTGAGGATAGAGTGGGGGAGCCTGGACAGATATTATATCGCTCTCGAAAGTCCGTTGATCGGAGAATGTTATGGTGGAGGGGCGGAGAGGGGTACGAAGGGGGGTAAGATCTTCGAAATGAGGCTTTTCCTTGGAACGAAATATCGCAAAGGAGGGAAATGTCGTCCTTTAAATAGTCGCGATCGTGTCCCGAAGTTGCGGCGAGGGTTATGTAAAAGGAATTTGAAGTTCCAAACTCGTGATGGCAACGATCGTTAAAAGCAGGAAGACGCGAGTTGGAAAATCGCGTCTAACACTTGGAGGAAGTTGGACCCAGCACATGTCCCCTAAAGTTGAGTGTAGCCGCAGTGCAGAGAACGGCGACATGGGCGGTGGATAAGCAAAGACCCAATCATGAAGGTATTTGTAAGAGTTTGCGAGAGTCTTGATATGGGCGCCGGCGAGGTTCACGAGGACAGGGAGGATCGAGGAGGTCTTGAATGAGGGGTTGGTTCATTAACTTCATCTGCTATGGAAATGGGCATTATAGCGGAAGAAATGATTAGATGGATGGAAGTGATATGTGAAGAATATTGCGAGTGCGAGATCAGATCAATCGAAACAGTAGATGGATCGAACGGGATCGTCTCTGAAGATGTTGAGGCTGCGCTGGTGAGGTTGGAAATGGAAGAGGATGGGAATGGGCTGGGATTCCATTGCGATAAATCGGGCGTGGTCACGTGATATTTATTTTCTCCTATAGACCTGAGCTCCCGTCCCTCGTCCAGTAGGTTGTGCCCTTCTTGGAAATTCTATGTGCTAGAATCCTATGCCGAGTCCTACCCTGGATCGTGAGGCCATGAATCGTGGTTGTCCATCCGGCAGACTCGGACTTCTCTATCCCATTTCCCCTGAAACGACTGCCGTACGAAGCACTTCATGCAAGGAAGATCATCCGGAAATGATATCCACTCATGTTTACGCAGCCTTGTTCTCGACGAACGACGAGCTCGGCGTGATTTTCAAGCGGTTTGAGCTTGATGATCGAGTTGAAGTTAGAGACAGATCAGCATAAACGAAGGATCACCATCTTTATACACTTCCATTTTGACAGAAGGATTTTACAGCCTCATTCATGGGACTGAGATGCCGTTGAGGAAGCTCTGTTTTGCGTCATGATGTGGCATAGCTTCCTTCCTGCGCCCTTTTATTATTATTATTACTGATCGTGAAAAAGGATTTTGATATGTCTTGGCGATTCGCCTCCTATACTACTATATACTATACTAGTATAGTGCCACCTACCCTTAGGTATTTGATTGTTTTTAGACGGTGCTTGTAACTAAAGTATTAGGGGGGATCCAGGTTGCCTGAGATATGATTTAGAATTTCCCCCCTATATTTCTCTTCGTGAAAGCAACGGGACCTAGCATTTCCTGAGGCAAATACAGAAATTTTGTTGGTGACGAGTCCTCATTTCAAGGTGACGAAGGCGAGCTGCAGATAGGATGAATAATTAATCTCCGCCAAGACTGAAATCTTCCATGGCGTTTTGCCTGTCGAGAAGTGAATCCTCAGCGTGGAGAGAGAATTGATCAAGATATCTGATTTCAAATACCTGGATGTCTGGATATCTGGATATCTGGATATCTGATACGCTTGATTCTCTCAAACATCGGCAGGAATAGAGATTGTGTTTCGGAGTTCCCTCCCTTTTATTTCTATTTTTATTTTTATTTTTATTTTTATTTTTATTTTTATTTTTATTTTTATTTTTATTTTTATTTTTATTTTCATTTTCAAGAGATCCCCCTTTTTTTTCTTTAACTGGCACAGCCACGTATTAATTGCGTTTGTCAAGGCCGGGTTATCTATTAAGTCCCATATAAATCGGGACGAGCGAACCAATGAGAATTCGTCTTCATCTAAAATATGGGATCCTACTTGTTATTGGCGCATCAATTTCAATCTCAACCCCTGTTCCCCAAGCACGAATCCCCCCCTACCCACCCCGGTAGTTAAACGACCACCAGGACCAAAGAAAAACACCAGGAGATGTTGTGAGCGTGTAACTTACGACACTGTACCACTTCTATTTTCTCTTCTCATAATTCTCGTCCTCACCCTGGCAAACGCTTTTCCCCTCCAAACAATCTATTTCTCCATCATTTGATCGAGATGCAGAACCACCCATTGCAATCATAAGCGGCTGGGCAATCCATCCCTCCTTCAAATGCTGGTCCTCTTTGGCGTCGATAACAATCCTTCGTTCTTACCTTCGTTTATCTGTACCAGTACCCGTTGACGAAAGCTGAGCTGCAGCCACGGAAAGCGCCCATTTAAAACATTTCCTTCCTCGAATTCACCTCCCCCACTTCGCAAATGAAGATATCATCACCTATCGTCATGGCCTACCCGGGTCTGGGACCACCGCGGAGAGCTTCTGGCGCCGTGAGATACATCGTTTTGGCCGCCATCATCGTCACCGTTCTATACTACTATCGAGATTCTGCTGAACAAGCTGCGGCCAATTCTACGAACCTACTCTCAGAACATCCTCCATCATCACATACGGGCACTTCGGTCAACCCCCAAAAACCGAATAATAATGGAGGATCGGGGACAATGGTGGAGATTGTTGTGGAGGGGGAGTCTCTGGAAAGACCGTCAATCAAACCCTCGGTCGATGCAACACCATCCCAGGGTTCCCATCCGATTGATGCCCTGATGCAAGTTGCGGACAGGACCTTTGATGACCTAATGAAGAAAGAGAGTCATGATCTGAATACTGCCGCTGCAGAATACCGGAAACGAAGAGGGCGACATCCTCCGCCAGGGTTTGACAAGTGGTACGAATTTGCACGGCAGAATGGCGCGGTAATGGTCGAGGACTTCTTTGATCAAATCTACCACGATCTTGGTCCCTTCTGGGGTCTTCCTCCTGCTACTCTGCGGAAGGAATCTTGGGATTATGATATGGTCATCAATATCCGCAATAACAACGCGAGTGCAGAGAGTTCCTGGTTTTGGACGCAGATTTGGTTGAACATGACCCAGACAATCGAGCACCTTCTGCCTGATATGGATATTCCCTTGAACGCGATGGATGAGCCAAGAATTCTGGTGCCATGGGAACAGATAAACAAGTATATGGAGCTGGAAAGAAAGTCGCGAAAGATGCCACCTGCTAAGGATGTTATCTCCGAATTCCAGCGTCGTCCTGAACCAGGTAAGGGGGATTTGGATACCGAGACACGGAAGAAAGATTGGGAAGAATCCAGTACGTATGCAACCCTACGTACGAGATATCTGCTAATGAATCAGGACCTTTCTGGAAAATTGCAACACGAGGGTGTCATCCCGACAGCTTGGCTCGAAAAGCTACAGTTATGACAGACTTCTCACATACGCCATCTATTTCAACCACGTATACCGAGGAACATACTTATGAAGGATACGTCTCAAACTTCTCCCTTTCATCTGACTTCTGTCACCAACCAGACCTTCAATCCCTCCACGGCATGATGATCAATCCTCTCTCTGTCTCCACTGCGAAGATCCTTACACCAATGTTTGGAGGTTCTAAACTCCCCATGAACAACGAGATCTTGCTCCCGGCGCCAATGTATTGGAGTGGCGAGGAGCGTTTCTCCGGCGGCGATGACCACGGCGAAGATTGGGAGAATAAGCTGGATAAAGTGATATGGCGTGGAGTTGCAACCGGGGGACGGAACACGGAATCTAACTGGAAAGGCTTCCAGCGTCATCGTTTTGTCGCCATGACGAATGCAACACAAGTATCAGGGGCGGAATCATGGGACTTCGTACCAGAAAATTGGGAACTGCCACCCTCTCAATATCACCTCGCCCCGCAACAAGAGGGGCAGCTGGGGAGTTGGATCGGACAGTGGTCAGATACCGCGTTCGTTGATCTGATGTGCCACACCCCGGATCAGCCCAACGGAACATGCAACTACACGAACCCTTACTTCTCCATTACCAGCAATATGAAGATGGCAGACCAGTTTGACCGCAAGTATCTTCCCGACATTGACGGCAATTCCTTTTCTGGTCGTTATCGGGGATTTTTGATGTCCACGTCCCTCCCCATCAAGGCTACCATCTTCAAGGAGTGGCATGATAGCAGACTTATTCCATGGAAACATTTCGTCCCAATGGACAACAGGTTTATGGACTTCTGGGGTATCATGCAGTACTTCTTGGGCTATAAAGGAAAGAATGTCAATGTGGAGGGTCATGATAAAGAAGCAAAGAGGATTGCTCTTGCCGGACAAGAATGGGCAAACCGAGTCTTACGAAAAGAAGATATGCAGATATATACCCTACGCTTACTGTTGGAGTATGCTCGATTAGGGGACGACAGGCGGGATCACATGGGATGGGTTAAGGATCTGTTATAGTACTAGAGGAGTTTCTTTTGTTTGATATGGATTGGAGGACATTGGTGGTGGTGGAAATATGCACATAAAAGCATGGCGTCTGATGAACATAAGCTAACTGGCTGTACATATGGCTTGGCCTGGCGTTACGGTTTGGGGGATATCCAAGTATATACATCATGAGACCTGTACATAGCAGAGCATGGTTTTATAGTATACCATGGTTATTTTTAATTGAGTAATGATACCAGGCGGGACTTCCTGGTGTGCTGGATGAGATGGAAGCCACAATCGAGCCCACACGTGATAGCATACTTGAATCAGAGTCACATGTACACAATGGTATCCTCTGACGGAGGACATAGGGTCAATGAAACTTTGGGTACGTATGATATCGATCCTGGTAAAGTGACTTTGAAGTAAGTCAAGATTAATGCAGGAGATATATACGGTGGCTGCAGAATTCAATACGAGTGGGACAACCACAATCAAGCTGCATATGACAAGGCGAACTGCGACAGGTGGAGAAGACGTTACACAATCATTCGATACTTTTCCACTTTACAGCTGCGGATCCGGTTTTACGACTTCCTTCATCGCCCTCAGTTCCTCCACGATTTTTTTTCCCGCCCTGTCGTGTCCTGCGAGTAAATGTTCTGCAACCATTCTGCTCGGTGTATTGCCCAACCGCTACTCTAGACTGAAGCGCTCGGATTTCGGAGCTCTAAAAGATCACCAACATTTCCACCTCCTCGGTCTCACTTGTATTCTCTACATAATGTCTCATCGATTTCGGAAGGATACCTACATCCCCAGCAGAATAATCGAACGAATACAGGGATACGAACACTCCCTCAGATGAAGAACGATCACTCATCGGCGTTTGGATGCCAATGCATCTCACGAATTCCTCCAACCTTGATAATTACATGAGCAGCCGCCACGCTCGTCGAGAGGGGAAAGTTGGATGAATCAGTAATTCGTACTTCACCAGCAGAAGTTGTGAAGGGCTTCCGGTCCAGCATTTTGTGGGTGAAGCGATGCGTGGATTTCTTAACACAGGGTCTATTTGGCCACCCTTCATCGATTGATCCCGGAACTGACCCCTCGAATATAAATTCTTCTTTCAACAGCACATGTGAGAATATCTCCGGAGCTATCCTGAAGTTCTTGGACAGCACGGATTGCGGAATATGTGCTGCTTTGGCCAGTTTTGCTATCCTACGAGGTTTCCTTACCAATAGAATCAGATAACAAAAAAAATCAACAAGAACTCACAACCTCCCTTGCCGAGACCTTGAATTGAATTTGGATGACCCGATGAGAAATACCACAGATCTCCCTTCTCTACATCACCGGTATAATTCCCTCCCTCAACATCCAATGCCGTTACTCGTGCTTTTCCTTCTGACATATACGCCCATTCTCCCTGTCTCCGCTCACCTCCTTTTCTCCCCTAAAAACAAATAGGAGAACTTACCTCATGCCTATGCAACCCTCTAATAGCCCCTCATCTAGCCTCATATTTAACCCCACCAGTTCTTGTTGTTCTCGGGCGAGGTTCCAGGGCCCGAGAATGGAGGCCCCGAGGCCGTTGCGGTAGGGGAGGGTGGAGATTTTGAGCTGCAGTATCGATCGTGGTGTCGAAGGGGTCGCGGTGCGTGGTGCGTGGGTGTGTAGGGATTGGGGGCTATGTCTCCCACTTTAGATATTTTGGAGATGGTCAAAGGATACTTTGGTTTCGTATAATAATGTCACTGGGGCGGGAAATAGTCAAATTGGTCATGGGATTCTTTTTGCGCATGGTGTCGCGAATTCGAGGTGAACAATGCCATTATCAACACCGCATACCATTTGAGGCATGTAACCATGCTTATTGAACTCGACCTCCACCTGAATTGGGTTTTGGGATCAGATTCGGTAGCCATTTTTGTAGAGCACGGCTGCTCGGTCAAGTCTTTGGGTCTCACGCTTGAAGAGGGAATACCCTGCGTCGGGTTCACTCATACAGATGATCTGTTTTGACGTAATTTGTTATTGAATTTTCTTTCCTCTCTTCTTGCTTATCCCTTTCTACTCAGTTTATCCTTCACTTTCTCACTCTCGCGATGAATAGCTTCTATCACCTCTGCTTCCCATCCTTTCCCTCGCTTCTCCTGCTCCCCCTTGTGCACAGCTTGAGTTTGCTTTGCCTTTTGCGCATCAGACGTCCATTTTAAAACTCAATGGTTGAATGATAACCTTTTCTATTTTATGTCCCGAGCTGTCCCCTTAGTCTCCCATTTCGGAATTCACGTTTGAATCAACATGATATATTTCTTTTTGCACCACAATCTTTTGAAGCGTTGTGAAATTCCTCCTCTGTAGTCCAACCAACTTCTCTACCAGACTGGCTTTCAACGAACTACTAGTCTTTACAATGCCTCTGAATTCACTCTTCTCCACACTCTTCGTCTTCAATGCGCTTAAAATAGGAAAGCCAGCCACACTCGGCGGTGGTGGTGGTCGTCGATTAAAACCCGGAAAGGAATTCTTACGCAGCGCTCGCACCATTGGATAGTCAGTCCGAACTGGCATCGACAACTTGGTTATGCGATTGAAACCGTAGAGATTTTTCACTACTTGGGCTCTACGGCTTGAAGTGTAGTACCTCAGATGAAATAGCGACTCGAGGCCCATGAAAATAATATCCTTTGTGGCGTTGAAGTAAATCCGTGGACCTCTATTCAACTGCAGGTGATCGGGATTCAAGCGCAGGAACTTGACCCGGCTTTCGTGACAAGCGCTAAGGCTACCGGGCGGTGCACTTCCAGAGAGACATCTGTACCGGTATTGCACTGATGTCTGTTTTGGCGGACGGTTGGTGTTTCGTCTAAATGAAGCTGGTTGATAGTATGGGGTGCCTTGGAAAACGACCTCGACTGTGCGGGCTTCATCCTCT
>Ga0182030_10003605_pt1 | contig 33069 bp, 21 predicted proteins | sample 812S3MmetaG_FD_121299 | JGI IMG/M metagenome (GOLD analysis project Ga0182030, IMG submission 121299) | Permafrost microbial communities from Stordalen Mire, Sweden - 812S3M metaG (Illumina Assembly) | ecosystem: Environmental > Terrestrial > Soil > Wetlands > Permafrost | place: Sweden... | reverse complement strand
TCACCGCCATGCGGATCTACACTTTTGTCAGCAAAGCTCCCTGCCGCGTAAGGGACGTCCTCTTCTCCAACTGCACCGGAAAATTTGCCAACCGCAACGGAGAGCCATGCGCCGTCTTCCGTTTGGGAAACATGCCAAAGAGCGATGCCCCCGACCTGATTCAGTCCTTGTCTGTTTCCAACTGTATTTTCTCTACTGAGACATATTTCCTCCAGGCCGTCGACAACATTGGCATCTTAAAGCTCTCCAATGTCACATGGGACTCACCCACCTCCGCAAACTACGGCTTCATCTGTCTTGAGCTCAGCGCCATCAGCGAGCTCATTGTCACCGCTTGCAGCATCTACCGCACTTCCGCCGGAAACGCGGCGCCGAGCCTCATCAATTCAAGAGACCCGGCCGGCGCATCGGTAGCCAAATTGGTCATCAACGGCTTCAGCATCAGCAACCAAACGCGCACCTCGCCCGGCCCTGTCCCTTACCTGATCGACATGGCGAACCTTACCATCAGCCAACTCGTCGTCGAAGCTCTGGACACAAACAACATCGCCGCGCTCGTCAATCCAGCATCTGGCTTTAAAGGCATTGGGACCATCTCTGGAGCGGGCGTGCTGGCCACCGGCTTCCAGATTCCCGACAGCGTCATGGCAAACAGCGTCCCTTACCTCTCCGCGACCAGCCCGAATGAAGGCAAGCCTTGCATCAAAATTGCGGGAAAAGCGATGGCCTATTCTTTTGCTTAAGTTCGGTTCACTCTGCTCAGACCGGGGGCCCATCATTTCCACGCTCTATGCGCAAAGAACGGGCTCCCTCGTGCTGCCCCACCGCACCGGCTCCTGTTCTCTGCTCCCCGTTTCCTGCTTTTGCAATAATCGATCTATGCTGGTCCTCGCCTCCGCATCCCCCCGCCGCCGCGAACTCCTCACACAGGCCGGCTTCGTCTTCGAGGTCCGCCCCGCCCACATCCCCGAAGACCCTCGCCCCAACGAAGACCCCATCGCCTACGTCACCCGCCTCGCCCGCCAAAAAGCCGAAGCCGTCTTCCACGAACTGACCCATGGGCCCGCAGAATCCATCCCCAGCCCGGCTTTGTATCAGGGCACGACTTCAGTCGTGCCGAAAGAACACCCAGATAAAATTGGGGCTTTAGCCCCCGAGGGAAGTCGTTCGGATCACCCAAGCATCGCGGGTGCCCCAGGGCTGGATTTTCAGACCTGGGAAAGCGCGAACCCACAATCCCCGCCGGCGACAACGAAGGGTCCGGGCTTCAGCCCGTACATTGAACCAGCCCAGGAAAGCGGGGCTTTAGCCTCCGAGGGAATTCTCACTGTGTTAGGCGCCGACACCACCGTCACCCTCGACAACCATATCCTCGGCAAGCCCAACGACCCCGCCGACGCTGCCCGCATGTTAGGCCTTCTCTCCGGCCGCACCCACCGCGTCATCACCGGCATCGCGCTGGTCACCGCCGGCCGCACCGAAGTAGCCGCCGAAGTCACCGCCGTCCAATTTCTCGCCTTGTCCGACGAAGATATCGAAGCCTACATCGCCACCGGTGAGCCCATGGACAAGGCCGGCGCCTACGCCATCCAGGGCCGCGCCGCCCGCTGGATTCCCCGCATTGAAGGCGACTACTTCAACGTAGTCGGCCTGCCCCTGGCCCTGGTCTCCACCCTCCTCGCGTCCTTCTAACCGGTCCGCCGGATATACGCATGTTATTAACGCAAGCATCAAGGGCGGGTTACTCTTCCTTCCCTTGTCCTCCTGCACCAAATACCTAACTCGACCTCTCGCCCACCCCATCGCCTTCCTCGGAATTCACCCGCTGAAGAACGGTATCCAAATACACATCCCATCCGGCAAGCTTTCGCGTTACACTTCCTCTTGCTCAAAATCAAAGGAAAAATACATGCGAATCCATCGCTTCTTCAGTAGCAGTGCGTTCCTGGTTCTCGTCCTCATCACCCCGGCCCTTCTGCGCGCCCAGTTCCACGAGCCCACCCCCGAAGAGCTCAAGATGACCGACGACCCCAAAGCTCCCGGCGCCGCCGCCGTCTATCTCGACTTCCAGGAGATCGCCAACGACCCGCTGCACTACCAGAGCTACTACGCCAGAATCAAAGTGCTCCAGGAAAAAGCCAAGGAAGCCGCCACCGTCGAGCTTCCCTACTTCCGCGGCAATCGCCAGATCACCAACATCAAAGGCCGCACCATTCATTCCGATGGAACCATCATCCCTCTCGACGTCAAGCCTGAGGATCTGCTGATCGCCAAGTCAGGAGACACGGAGTTCGCGCGCAAGGTCTTCACCCTGCCGAGCGTGGAAGTGGGCTCCATCCTCGAATACAGCTACGACCTCCGCTACGACGACAATCACTACTCCAGCCCCTTCTGGGAGCTCCAAAAGCAGTACTTCGTCCATAAGGCGCACTACGCTTTCACGCCCTTTGAATCGTTCCAGAAGGGAGAGGTCAGCAAAACCACCATGCGCATGGCCGATGCGCATGGCAACATGATCAACTCTATGCAATGGTGGTCCATCCTCCCGCCTGGAGTTCAACTCAAAAACGACGCCTCTGGCCATATCAGCCTCGACGTCACCGACATGCCGCCCGTACCTCACGAACAGTGGATGCCTCCCATCGATAGCTTTCTCTACAAGGTGAACTTCTACTACATCAGCGCCTTCAGCGGCGCCGACTACTGGGAGTCCGAAGCCAAAAATTGGTCAAAAGACGTGGATCACTTCGCCGAACCCACCAGACCCATCCAGCAAGCCGTCGCCGGCATCGTCGCTCCCGGTGACACCGACATCGTCAAAGCCAAAAAACTCTACAAGGCCGTCCAGGCCCTCGACAATACCGACTTTTCCCGCAAGAAAGGCGAAGCCGAGCTCAAGCAACTCGGCCTGCACCTGGCCAAACGCGCCGAGGACACCTGGTCGCAGAAGAGCGGCTCCCGCCAGGACATCGCCCTGCTCTATCTCTCCATGCTCCGCACCGCCGGCCTCACCGCTTACGACATGAAAGTGGTCAGCCGCGACCGCGGCGTCTTCGCCACCGGCTACTTCAACATCGATCAACTCGACGACGACATCGTCATCCTCTCCCTTGCCGGCAAGGAGATCTACCTCGACCCCGGCGAAAAAATGTGCCCCTTCCAGATCGTCAGCTGGAAGCACTCCGGCGCCGGCGGCATCCGCCAGACCGCCGCCGGCCGCAGCCTCGCCGTCTCCCCCATGCTGCCCTACACCGCCAACACCATCTCCCGCTCCGGCGACATCAACTTCGACGAGCACGGCGCGGCCACCGGCTACTTCCGCTTCCTCATGTCCGGCGAGCGAGCCATGCACTGGCGTCAGGTCGTTATGGAGGTCGGTCTCGAAGACGCCAAAAAACGCTTTGACGAGTCCCTTGTCCCCATCGTTCCCGCTGGCACTGAGGCGCACATCGATCACTTCCTCTCCCTCGACGACATCGACGCCGACCTGATGGCCGTTGTCAAAACCAAGGGCACACTCGGCTCCGCAACCGGCAAACGGCTCATCCTCCCCGGCGCCTTCTTTGAGACCCGCGCGCCCCATCCCTTTGTCGATCAGGAAAAGCGTCTCGAGCCCGTCGACATGCACTATGCCGAGCGCGTCGACGACGACATCACCTACCACTTGCCTCCCGGCATGGCCGTTGAAGGCGCACCGCAGGAAACCAAAATTCCCTGGGAAGGCCACGCAGTTCTCTCCATGAAAACCGAGACCGACGCCGGTGACATCACCATCACCCGCCAACTCGCCCGCGGCATCACCTTCGCCAAGCCCGAGGACTACCAGGAACTCCGCGCCTTCTATCAGAAAGTCGCCGCCGCCGACCAGCAGCAGCTCGTCCTCACCACATCATCTGCACCCAAAGGCAACTGAGATATGGCACAAGCCCCCATCCAATCCGCTATCCTCGAAACAAAGGCTCATACCATGCGCATCCAGAAGCTCATCTTTCCACTCGCTCTCTTGTGCCTCCTCGCCTCGCCCGCCGTCCTGCGCGCCCAGTTCCAGGACCCCACCCCCGACGAACTCAAGATGACCGCAGATCCCAAAGCTCCCGGCGCCGCTGCCGTCTATCTCAACGTCGAAGAGATTGCCGACGATCCCCACCACTTCCAGGTCTTTTATGCCCGCATCAAGGTGCTCCAGGAGAAAGGCAAGGAACTGGCCACTGTCTCGCTCCCTTACCTGAAGGGCAACAGAAAAATAACTGACATCAAGGGCCGCACCATCCACGCCGACGGCACCATCATTCCCCTCACCGTCAAGCCGGAAGACCTGATGAGCTTCAAGACCGTTGACAACCATGGCGATCACTACCAGGTCAATCGCACCGTCTTCACTCTGCCTAGCGTGGAGGTCGGCAGCATCCTCGAATATCGTTATGAGCTGCGCTACGACGAAAACTTCTTCTCCTCCCCCACATGGGAGATCCAGCGGCCCTACTTCGTCCATAAGGCCCACTATGTGTTCAAGCCCTTTTCCGCCTTCCTGCCCAGCACCCACCCGGTCCCCATGGATTACCTGATCGATGAAAACGAGGAACCTGCCAACACGCTCATCTGGTTCAAGGTCCTTCCAAAAGGTGCCGACCTCCAGACCAGCATCAACCAGCAATTCAGTCTCGATCTTGTGGACATACCGCCCAGCCCCGACGAGGAGTGGATGCCGCCCGCCGAGACCCTTCGCTACAAAGTTCGCTTCTATTACAAAAACGCCTCCACCCCCGTCGAATTCTGGAGCAAGACCACCAAGCGCTGGTCCAGGCAGGTCGATCACTTCGCCGACCCCTCGCGGAAAATTCACGAGGCCGTCTCCGGCCTCATCGCTCCCGGCGACACCGATCTGGTCAAAGCACAGAAGCTCTATCAAGCCGTCCAGGCACTCGACAACACCGACTTTTCCCGCATAAAAAGCAAAGCAGAACTCAAGGAGCTCGGCTTGCGCGCGGCCAAACGTGCCGAGGAGACCTGGTCGCAGAAAAGCGGGTCAGCAGAAGACATCGCCCTGCTCTACCTCGCCCTGTTGCGCGCCGCCGGCCTCACCGCTTACGCCGCCGAGGTCCCCGATCGCGAAGACGATGTCTTCGATCCAAGCTACATGTATAGCGGCCAGCTCACCGACACCGTCGTCATCCTCTCCACCGGCGGTAAGGAAATCTTCCTCGATCCCGGCCAGAAAATGTGCCCCTTTCAAACCATCAGCTGGCGCCACTCTGCCGCCTCCGGCATCCGCCAAAGCTCCGACGGCCGTAACATTGTCACTTTGCCCGAGGAGCCGTACACGGCCAACACGGTCGTCCGCACTGGTGATGTCACCCTCGACGAGCACGGCGGCGTCACCGGCGACTTCCGCTTTGTCATGAAAGGCCAGCAAGCGCTCCAGTGGCGTCACCTCGCCCTGCGCAACGACCCCGATGACGTCAAGAAAGACTTCGACAAGTGGCTCGTTCAAATCGCCCCTGAGGGTGTCGAGGCCCACATCGACCATTTCCTCAGCCTTGACGACCCCAACGCAAACCTTATGGCTATCGTCAAAGTCGAAGGCACCTTGGGCGCCGCAACCTCCAAGCGTCTCCTGCTCCCGGCCTTCTTCTTCAACACTCGCGCCAGCCATCCCTTCGTCAACCAGGAAAAGCGCCTCGAAGCCGTCGACATGCACTATGCCGACATGGTCACCGACCAGGTCGTTTATCACTTCCCGGCCGGCTTCTCCATCGAGGGCTCGCCTCAGGACACCAAGATTTCCTGGGCCGGTCACGCCGGCCTCAGCACCAAATCCCTCACCGCCGCCAGCCAGATCACCGTCGCCCGCCAGCTCGCCCGCGCCTTCACCTTCGCCAAGCCCGAGGAGTACCAGGACCTGCGCGGCTTCTACCAGAAAGTCGCCGCCGCCGATCAGCAACAACTCGTCCTCACCACATCAACCGGAGCCAAAGGCAACTGATGCTCCCCTGTCTCCAGCGCTGCCTGGTCTCGCTCCGCGCCCCTTCGTGCTGGGTCCTGTTCCTCGTGCTGTCGGCATCGCCTGCTCTGCTCATGGCCCAGTTTCAGCAGCCCACTGCTGAAGAGCTCAAAATGACCGCCGATCCCAAGGCGCCCGGCGCCTCGGCCGTCTATCTCTACCATGCGGAAGTCACCGACGCGCCCGCGGATTCGATCAGCTTCTACGACCGCATCAAGGTGCTCACCGAGAAGGGCAAGGAGCTCGCCACCGTCCGCATTCCTTACAACCCCAGCAACGGCAAAGTCACGTCCATCGAGGGCCGCACTATTCACGCCGACGGCACCGTGATTTCCCTTACGGCCAAGCCCGATGATCTGGTGACTGTAAAGACGAAAGACTTTGAGGAGCGCACCATCGCCTTCACCCTGCCCAGCGTGGAAACAGGGAGCATCCTCGAATACCGCGTCACGTTTCATGGCGAACCGTTCGCTGGGTCCGCACTTACCTGGCACATCCAGAAACCCTATTTCGTCCATCTGGCGCATTTCTCATACCGCGCAAGTACTGCTGGCTTCGGAGGCCTCATGTATGCGTCCTACTTGCCGCCCGGGGCCAATGTGACACGCGACAAGAAAGCCGGCAATGTCCTCGACATGTCCGACATCCAGCCCGAGCCCGACGAGGACTGGATGCCCCCGCTAAACACCATCCGCTGGCGCGTCGAGTTCTACTACACCAGGGTGAAATCCGGCAAAGAGTTCTGGGACGGTGCCCAAAAAAACTGGGCCAACTGGGCGCGCGAATTCACCAGCCCGACCAGCCGCCTCAAGAAGGCAGTCAGCGACATACTCGCCCCCACCGACAGCGACGAACAGAAAGCAACAAAAATCTACAACGCCGTCATGAAGCTCGAAAACACCGATTTTACCCACGTGAAATCTGAGGCCGAGCGCAAGAAAGACAAGCTCAAGGACATCAATAAAGCAGAGGACATCTGGAAGAACCAGGGCGGCTCCGGCGATGAAATTGCACTCCTCTACGTCGCCGTCGCCCGCGCTGCCGGCCTCAACGCAGTCCCCATGAAAGTAGTCGACCGCAGCCGCGCCCTCTTCGACAGCAGCTATCTCTACAGCTTCCAGCTCGACGACTACATCGCCGTCGTTCAGTTAGGCGGCAAAGATGTTTTCCTCGATCCCGGAGAAAAGATGTGTCCCTTCGGCCTGCTGCACTGGAAGCACTCCATCGCCACCGGCTTCCGGCTCACAGACAAGGATGCCGTCATCGCCACTACGCCCCCCGCGACCTTCAAGGATGCAGCCATTCACCGCTCCGCAGATCTAGCCATTGACCCCGCCGGCGGCGTCACCGGCAGCGTCCGCATCCTCATGTCCGGCCAATCCGCGCTCCACTGGCGCCAGTTCGCCCTGCTAAACGACGAACAGGAAGTCAGGAAACAATTCAACGAGTCCATTCGAGATGAGATTCCCGAAGGCGTCCAGGCAGATTTTGATCACTTCATCGGCCTTGCTGATTTCAACAGCGACCTCATGGGCATCGTCCGCGTCAGTGGCACTCTCGGCACCGTCACCGGCAAGCGCATCTTCCTCCCCGGCCTTTTCTTCCAATCGCGCGGCAATCCCCCCTTCGTGGCCCAGGATAAGCGCACCGTCTCCGTCGATGTCCAATACCCCAGGCTCGAACAGGATGATATCGATTACAGCCTGCCCCCGGGCTTCAGCGTGGAAAGCCAGCCGCAGAGTGGCGATGGCAACTGGCCCAACCATGCCCAGCTCAAGATCCGTTCTGCCCAGGGCAGCAACTCCGTCTCAATCCAGCGCGTCCTTGTCTACAACTTCACTCTCCTTCCCGCCGCCCAGTACGCCAACCTCCACGACTTCTACCAGAAGGTGGCCGCTGCCGATCAGCAGCAGCTTGTCATCGCGCGCGCCTCGGCTGTAAAAGGAAACTAACCATGTCATCTTCGCTCTCGTTTCTCTCCCTACGTTCCCCTGCAGCCCTTGCAGCACTCCTCTTTCTTGCTGCCGGCGCCGCTATCGCCAAGGAGAGCAAGAACATCCCCGACTGGGCCGTCGAAGCCGCCAAAACTCACACCCCCGACTACGCCAAAGATGCCCCCGCCGTCGTCCTCTTCGACGAGTACCTTGAGACCGTCGACGCCCAGGGCCGCGCCATCGAGCGCGAGCGCGAAGCCATTCGCATTCTCAAACCCCAAGGACGCCGCGACGCCCAATGCGGGGTCTCTTATGACGTCGACGAGAAGATCAACTACTTCCACGTCTGGACCCTCGGCGCCGACGAAAAGCAGTACCCCGCCCAGGATTCCGACTTCGCCGATGTAGGAGACCTCGAAGTCCCCGTCATGCTTTCCACCGGCAAGACGCGCATCGTCCATCCCCCCGCCGCCGATGTCGGCGCAACCATCCTCTGCGAGTCCGAGGAGTTGCTCGCACCCTATCAGCAGGAGACCGTCTGGGGTATTCAAAGCCCCATTCCCGTCGTCTTCCAGGCTCTCGAAGTCGACCTGCCCACGGGCCGCCCTCACTCCGAAGCCTGGCACCGCTTCCAGCCCGTCAAGCCCGTCGAAGTTGCCCCCAACCACTGGCGCTGGGAGCTCAAAGACACCCCCGCGCTCGACCTGCGCGACCTGCGGTCAGCTCCGGAACACGCGGCCCTCTTTGCCCGCATGTCCGTCCAATGGGGCGACGCCGCCGTCGAGGGCAAGGACAACGAGTGGAAGGCCCTCGGGGCGCGCTTCACCACCCTCGAAGCAAACCGCCCGGACCCTTCGCCTGAGATAACCGCACAGACGCTAACTCTCATCGCCGGGGCTCCGGACTTCTACACCAAACTCGCGCGCATAACCGGCTACATCCAAAAGAATATCCGCTACTTCATTGTCGAACGTGGCATCGGCGGCTGGCAGGCCAACCATGCAGCCGACATCTTTCGCAACCGCTACGGCGACTGTAAAGATAAAACCACGCTGCTCATCTCCATGTTGCAGGTTGCCGGCATCCGTGCCTTTTATGTGCCGGTGGATCATCGCCGCGGCGTCGTCGATCCGGAAATGCCTTCTTTTTACGGCGATCACATGATTACCGCCATCGAGATTCCCAGCGACGTCCAGGACCCTCGCCTCAAGGCCATTGTCCAAGCCGCGAACGGCAAGCGCTACCTCATCTTCGATCCCACCGACGAGCGTACCCCCGTCGGCAACCTTCCCTCCTACGAGCAGGGCAGCTACGGAACCCTCGCCGCGGGTCCCTCAAGCCAGGTCATCTCTCTCCCCATCCTGTCCCCCGACGCCAACGGCTCAGAGCGCAAAGGCGCCTTCACCCTCTCACCCGATGGCACCCTCACCGGCTCCGTCGATACCTCCCACATCGGCCCCGAGGGCGCCGACTGGCGCGAGATGCTCAAATACACCGACGACAAGGAGCGCCGCGAATACTGGGAGAAAAACGTGGCTCAAACCCTCCCCGGCGTCACGCTCGACGCATTTGACTTCGTCCAGCCCGCCGCCCTCGACAAGCCCCTCGAGTTCCACTACAGGGTCACCGCGCACCAGTACTCCCACCAGGCTGGCCCGCTCCTGCTCGTGCACCCGCGCGTCGTTGGTTCGTACGCCCGCCCCTTCGACGACAAGCCCCGCATCTACCCCATCAACCTGGAAGCCACTGGCCGCTGGCGCGATAGCTTCGACATCACTGTTCCCCCCGGCTACGTCGTCGACGAAACCCCCGACCCCGTCGACCTCGACCTCGACTTCGCCAGCTACCACTCTTCTGTCTCGGCTAAAGGCAGCGTCCTCCACTACCAGCGCGAATACATCGTCCGCCAGGTCGAAATCCCCGCCGCCCGCGCCGCCGATTTCCGCCGTCTCGAAAGCAACATCCTCGCCGACGAAAAGGGCACCGCCGTCCTCAAGAAGCAATAGCCGCGGCAATCTCGCATCTCCGGCCATGGCCGCGCCATACCTCCAGCTAACCTGCTAACTCGCCAACTCCGCGCAGCGGAGGCGAACCCGCTAGAGACGCCTCACCCAACACCGAATTCTCACCATGCATCCCTACCTGTTTCCCCACATCCAACCACCATGAGCCATCCTCTTTTCGCGCCCTTCCAGCTCCGTTCGCTCTCCTTCGCCAATCGCATCGGCGTCTCGCCCATGTGCCAGTACTCCTGCGTCGACGGTTTCGCCACCGACTGGCATCTGGTCCACCTCGGCGCCCGCGCCCAGGGCGGAGCCGCGCTGGTCACCCTGGAGGCTTCCGCCATCACCCCGGAAGGCCGCATCTCACCTGCCGACCTGGGCATCTGGAAGGATGAGCACGTTCCCGCTCTCGCCCGCATTGCCAGCTTCCTCCACTCCCAGGGCGCTCGCGCCGGAATTCAGCTGGCACACGCAGGCCGCAAAGCCAGCATGTCCGCGCCCTTCATCAGCGAGCACCTGGTGACCCCCGCTGAAGGCGGCTGGCAACCCGTTGCCCCCAGCGCCCTCGCATTTTCATCCACCTACGCCGTTCCCCAAGCCCTCGATCTGCCCGGCATCCAGGCCATAGTCGAGGCCTTTCGTCTTGCCGCCCGCCGCGCCCTCGCCGCAGGCTTTGACTTCGTCGAGATCCACGCCGCGCACGGCTATCTGCTCCACCAGTTCCTCTCCCCGCTCGCCAATCAGCGCACTGACGACTACGGCGGCAGCTTCGCCAACCGCACCCGCCTGGCCCTTGAAGTCGTCGATGCCGTCCGCATCGAGTGGCCCGCCCACCTGCCCATCTTTGTCCGCATCTCCGCCACGGATTGGGCGGAAGGCGGTTGGGACATCGACCAGTCCGTCCAGCTCGCCCATCTGCTGCGCGAACGCGGCGTCGATCTCATCGATGTCTCCTCCGGCGGCCTCGTTCCCAATGTAAAAATCCCCATCGGCCCCGGCTACCAGGTTCCCTTCGCTGCTCGCATCCGCCGCGAAGCCAACATCCCCACCGCCGCGGTCGGCATGATCACCGATCCCATCCAGGCCGACGCCATCATCGCCTCCGGCGAAGCCGACCTCGTCTTTCTCGCCCGCGAGTTTCTCCGCGATCCCTACTGGCCCGTTCACGCCGCCGCCGCCCTCGACGAAGCAGCCAGCTGGCCGCCCCAGTACCTCCGCGCCGCACCCCAGCACTCCCGGGCCCGCGCCAGTGCCGGCCCCGCGGCGGGGCTCCCGTCCTACGAAGAACAACCCAAAATCCAGATTTTGCTTCACAAATAGTGCAAATAGTGGCCTATACTGCCACTAGAGTGAGGTTTTTCCAGGGTCACGGGCCCTCCTCGGCGTTCCTATGGCCACACAGCTTTCCCGCAAGCGCGCGTTCGAGTCACCGACCATCCCCGATCGCCTCTACTTCAAGATTGGCGATGTCGCCCGGATTTGCGAGCTGGAGACCTATGTGCTGCGTTTCTGGGAGTCGCAGTTCCCCCAGCTCAAGCCCAACAAGAGCGGAACCGGCCAGCGCCTCTATCGCCGCCGCGAAGTTGAATTGGTTCTCGAGATCAAGCGTCTGGTCCACGCCGAGGGCTATACGCTTGCCGGCGCCCGCCAGGCCCTCGATCTGCAGCACCGCTCCAGCCGCCGCACTGCCCCGCAAGACTCCCGGCCGGAGACTCAGCAGTCTCAGCCATCCCGCCTTGCCGTCGCACCCTCCGACTCCACCCAGCGCCGCGACGCCGTGGCCGCAACCATCGGCCACGCCCGCGCCGAGCTGCGCGAGCTTGCCGCCCTGCTGGCCTCACCGGCTCCGCGCCCGGTGCGCCGCCGCCCGCGCCTGACCACCGTCCCCATCACTTCCGACCTGCTCTTTCCCACATAGGCCGGCGCCACCTCGACTCAAACCGGAATGCCGCAGCCGGCGTGTTGACGCCCCTGATCTCGCAATCGCCCGCGCTGCACTGCCACGGCAATCCTTCTTCCCGCGAAACCCGCCGGCCTTCCCACCGCTCTGCCCATGTGCGTGTCCTGAAACCAGGCCTGGCCGTTGCCCATCCCGCATCCACTGAGGCAAAACTCCCCCCAAAAACGCCATCCATGGTAAGTTAGCTTAATTGTTCACAGTATTGAGCTGTACTTGCGCAGCTGCGGTCCACCTTTCCACTGCGGCGGAACGTAGTTATTCCAGAAGTTCGGAGTATAGCTAACAATGAAGTGCAACTTCTGTGGTTCCTCCCGGTTGCGATACACCCGCTTTCGGGCCTCCGACCTGCCTCATCTTCTGCTCATTCGCCTTCCCGTGCGCTGCCGCGCCTGTCAAGGGCGGAGTTATGTCTGGATTTCGCAGGCCTTGCAGGTTCGGCGAGCAACAAAACTTCCCAATGAGCTGGATAAAGACCGCAGAAGCAGCTGAGCGTCAAGGTCACACGGGTCATGAAATTCAAATAACCTATAAATTTCTTGAGACCAATCGCGCCCGATGTTTGATTAGAAAGAAAATCGGCTCTGTAAATTCCATGAAGATATAAATCCTATATAAGGAACCTCTTGCAAAATTACCTTCAGGCTATAGATTGTGTCAGGGCACGACTTTAGTCGTGCCGCAAATGACCAATTTCGATTCCGGCTTTAGCCGCGGCGGAATTGCAAATAACTGAAAACAAAACCGCAGGGGCTAAAGCCCCACATCATTTTCATTGCTCTTTCGGCACGACTATAGCATTTTCGGAATGGGTGTAGACCGGAAGCACACACTCAAGTGGCTTCTTCCTCAAGAAAAAGCCACCTTTCACGGCCCCCAAAAAGTCTACGTGTATTCCGAAAATGCTCTACTGCGCCTGCAACACCGTCACCGCGAAGGGCGCCATCGTCAGCTCCGCGCCTTCCGCCGCGCCGGCGCGCGGCTCACTGTCGCCGGTCGCTTCATCCACCGTAAATGTCTTGCCCTGCTCAAACCCTGCCGGCACCTTCACCTTCACTTCGTGGTTCCGCTTGTTCACCAGCAGCAGCTTCCTGCCCGCCGGTGTCACAAAGCCCTGTGCCGTCACATCCGGCGGAGCTCCGTGCGGCATAATCGTGGTCACCAGCGTGTCTCCCGGATGGAAGTTGTCCTTGATCAACTTCAACACCCAGTAGCGCGCATTGGGTTTGCCGTTGTTGTAGTCGATCATGGACACGCTCGGATACTGCGATGGATACCCCACCAGCTGCGACTCGCCGATCACGTCCACGCCTTGCTTCGAGAGGGCGATGTAGAGGTACGCATAGAGCGCTGCGGCTCCGTTCCAGTAGCGATGAGGAATTCTGTCGGGCAAAGCCTTTGAAGCCGCAATCTCCAGCCTGTCGGTAGGCAGAATCACGCCCAGCTCATCCGCATCCGTCTTCGTCTCCGGCGACAAGCTGTCCCGCAGCGCAAGAATGAACCCAGACGTAGCAATAAACCCATCCGCCTGGTCGAAGAAACTGTATTGCCAATCGTCTAGTCCCTGCGCCAGCTCCGGATGCGCATAAAAGTGATAGGAGATATAGTCCAGCGGTATCCCCGGTTTGTGATTTTTCGGATTCAGGAAGTATTGGTAGTACTTCGGATTGGCTCCCGCGCGCGCCAGCGCCAGTCCCATGAACTTCATCTCCGGGCTCACCTTGCGGATACCCTCCACAATCGCGTCGTACCGCTTCGTATAATCCTCCGGGCTCGTTGAGTGCTCTTGCTCAACCTCGTTCAGCACCTCCCAGTAAGGAATGCTGAAGTGGTATCCCGACTCATGCCGCTTGCCGTTTTCATCTGTGAAACCGCCCTGCGTATACCAGCTCACCAGTCGCCCAAAGTAGTCGCCAAGCTCCTTGCCGCTCGGGTCCCGCAGCTCCGTACCCTCTGTGTAATGCCAGAACACCTGGTTCGGATCTTCGGGGTATTTCACCGGTTGATCCGTCTTGAACATCCATGCCGGAATGGTGCTGAAGTTGATGATCGTGCTGTGCCCTTCGGTGGCGTGAAAAAAGTCCGTCGTCACCGGGTCAATGTACGTAAAATCCCACGAGGTCTTCTCCGCGTTTGCAGGTTCAAGCTCCGCGACGGCGATCTTCGGATAGGGCAGCCACGGCACATAGCGGACATAATCCGCGCCCAGCGCCTTCAAAGCGGCAAACGATCCATCGTGAATCGGCGCGCCCGGATTCAGCATTGGATTCGTGACTACCTGCAGCGTCGCCGTGGACCGGGAGACAATGATCGTCTTGCTCCAGTCCACGGTGACCGCGAGTGGCTTCGCATCCTGCGCCGCAGTCCGGATGCCGCAACACAGGCAGAGCGCCAAAGCACCGACAATCCGCATCAGGCAAATCCTGTTGGTTGACATTCGCTTGAGTCCCCTCCGTGGGCAGAATCCTGCGCGGCGCATGCGCGAGACGGCGTGGCGGCGCGCACCAATTCTACACGCTCTGAATCCTGGCCGCCGCAAGGTTGCAGGAAAGAATTACAATTCCAGCGAGCTAGTCCAAGGCCAGGAGAGCCGCACGAATATGACATCCAAACAGAACCCTGCGCGCAAGCAAGCACATCGCGCCTTAAGCCTCACCCGCCGCAGCTTCCTCGAGAGCACAACCTATGCTGGTGCGGGGCTTGCTCTCGCCGGCTCTCTCGGCCCGTTCGCTCCACTGGCCGGGGCTGATCCGGACAAACTCGCACCGTACAAGACGGGGCTGCGCATGGCCGCCACACCCGCCGCAGCCTATCGCGCTTATCGCTCCAAAGTGGTTACCGATCCAAAGATCGCTACCTGGATTCAGATCGACCTGGGCCAGAGCCTTCCCATTGAGGCGATCCAGTTGTTTCCCGCCTCCGAGACGATGTATCCCGGACGCGACCAATACTACGCGGGCGAAGGCTTTCCCCTTCGCTTCAAGCTGGAAGCCGCTGAGGATGCCGCCTTCACCGCGCCTGTCATAATCGCCGACTTCACCCAGGAAGACTTTCCAGACCCAACCGACAATATCACCGCCTATCAGGCCCGCGGCGCCCGCGGCCGCTACGTCCGCCTGACCGCTACCCGCCTGCGCGCCATCAAGATGGCTCCTCCTGACAATGCTCCGCCCACCGGCCTCTCTGCACCGGACAGTCCCAACTTCACGCTCACTCTCGCCAAGATCTCCGTTCTCTCCGCCGGCCGCGATGTGGCCGTGGGCTGCAAGGTCTCCGTCGATGACGACCACGGCAACCCCGAGCTGGCCGCGCAAATCACCCGCCCGCCCCGCCAGGATGGCGAAGGCATTCATATCGACAATCCCCGCGCCGTCACCGATCCCGCCTCCTGGAAGCCGGCTACGTACCAGGCCCACGCACCCCGCAGCGGCGTCACGCTCCACGGCGGCGTCCTCCAGGCCACCATCGAGAACAACATCGAGTATTTGCTGACCTCCTTCTCGACCGACGAGTTGTTGCGCCAGTTCTACGAGCGCGCCGGCAAGATCAGTTACATCAAGGCAACCGGTCTGCAGGCTTTCTGGGAAGAAGACCTCGCCGGCTCCAACGCCGGCCGCTTCCTCATGGGCGCCTGCAACACGCTGCGCTGGATCGACCACCCCGAGCTGCGCCGCCGCGTCAACGTCGTCGTCGACGGCATCGAAGACTGCCGCCAGCCCAACGGCTACATCATGGCCTATCCCGAAGACACCCTCTTCTACTCCGAACGCGCCGCTTACACCCGTGCCTGGCTCACGCACGGCCTGCTCGAGGCCGCCTACATGGGGAACCCGAAAGCCCTGCCCATGCTGCGCGGCTACTACGACTGGTTCAACCGCCAGTCGTTTCTGCCTGAAATGTCGCGTGGCGCCGTCCAGGGCGGCCAGGGCATGGTCGCCAACACGCGCTTGGGCACCAGCCCCGTAGGCAAGCCTGCCGACGCCCAGGTCATCCAGCGCTACTACCAGGAAGACGCCTGGCTCAGCGGCCTTGCCCGCCGCGAAAAGGAGCAGGTCTGGCAGTATCCCTACGACCGGCCCCACTGCTATCTGCTCACCAACCTTGAAGCCTATCTCGACCTCTACCTCATCACCGGTGAGCCCCGCTATTACGACGCAATCATCGGCGCCTGGGAGCTCTATCGCGCCCATTGGCAGCAGGCCGGCGGCAGCATCTCCATCATCGAATTTGAAGACAACCCTCCCGACAGCAACGACCTGCACAAGGAGCTCGGCGAGCTCTGCGGAAGCAGCTTCTGGGTCTTCATGAGCCAGCGCTTCCAGCAGCTCCACCCCGACGAGGAGCGCTACGCAACGGAGATTGAGAAATCCATCTACAACGTCGCAATGGCCAACCAGGACGGCGGCTCCGGCCTGCGCTATCACACCCACATGGAAGGCACGAAGGAGAAATCCACCCACATCAACACCTGTTGCGAAGGCCAGGGAACCCGCCTGCTCGGCTCCCTCCCGGAGCACATTTACTCCATCGCGCCAGACGGATTGTATGTGCATCTCTTCGAGCCCTCGACCATCGCTTGGCAGCAGAACGGCCATCCTCTCGAGCTCACCGTCGACACCCACTTCCCCTTCGCCACCGGCGTCCATTGCACCGTCAAGTCCGACGCGCCCACCCAGGCCAATCTCCACATCCGCGTCCCTTCATGGGCCGCAAGCGAGATGAGCATCGCCGTCAATAGCAAGCCGGCCGGCTCAGGCAAACCCGGCTCCTACGTCGCGCTCAATCGCCAGTGGTCCGCAGGCGACACCATCGAGTTCACTCTCCCCGCCGAGGTCCGCGTCAAGAAATACAACGGCGTCAATCAGATCGCAGGCAAGACCCGCTACTCCATCGAGTACGGCCCGATCCTGCTCGCTGCCGTTGGTTCTTCCAAAGTGGATATCACCCTCGACAGCGGCCACAGCGCAGACCATCTCGCCAGTCATCTTGAAGCCGTCGACGACAAACCGCTGCACTACACCGTGCGCGGCAACCCCGGCCTCAAGCTCGTCCCCTACTGGCAGCTTGCCGACGAGGAGTTCACCTGCTATCCAGCCATCAGCGCGCAAGCATAACCAAGCCCCGCTGCTGTGAGGTCCTCACAGCAGCGCCAGCGTCACCGTCTCGCCTCTCGGCAGCCGATAAGCCACGCACCCCGCTGGCGCCGGTTCGCGGCCGGCAGGCAAGGTCACCTGCTCTCGCGCATCCAGAATCAGCTCCGCTTCAATCTCTGCCGGAACATGCAGCTTGAGCTCCCGCCCGCCCCCCGTCTGCCTGACTGAAAAATCGATCGCTCCGCGCACCGTGTGTGCCTGGCACGCAATCTCTTTCAAATCGCCTGGCTGCGGCGCAATCACGCATGTTGCATACCCCGGGCTTGTCGGACGCAGCCCCATAATGCCGTGATAGAGCAGGATCAGCGGCGACACCGGGCAATGACTCCATTCCGAACTGCTGTCGTACTGCGGAACCCAATCCTCGCACAGAGTGTTGTTCTCTTCTACTGAAGGCATCGTCCACCGGGATCGAAAATCGTCAAGAACTGTCTGCATCGCCCGTGCCCGGGCCAGGGCCCAATAGCGCCACACGGCATTTGCCGGATAGGAAAGCCCCATCTCCTCAGGGCATTCCGTCAATATCTTCAGCGCCGCCGCATTCGCGCCGCCCGGGCACTGCTCGAACAGGATCGCCGTCGCCAGCGAGCGATCGCAGGTCCTCACCCGTCCCTCTTCAGCCCTCCACGGCAAGTTGGCGATATACACCTGCCGCTCGCGGTCCCAGAACCGCCTTTGCGCCGCGGCCTCCAGCTCGCGCCCCAGCCCATCCACGGTATCGGCCGCGCTCGTGTCACCAAACGCGCGAGCCAGCGGCGCCAGCGCGTGCCGGAAAGCCGCGGCCGCATACAAATTGAACGCGCACTGCTTGTGCCGCTGCATCAGGTAGGCGTTGTGGTCGATCCACACATACGGAACGCCAAGATCCTCAACCTTCAGCAAACCATCATCGTCCCGGATCGTCTGGAAATATCCAACCATCGCCGCGAAACGCGGGTAAGCTTCTTTCAACATCTCCAGCTTCCCCGTGTAGAGATAGTAGAAGTAGCAATCAAACAAGAAGCCGATATTGTGATCGAGAATCGGCCCCCATCGCGTCAACGAAACATTCCGTTCTGCCACCCGCCACACCCGGTCGAACGCCGGCCAGCAATCGAAGAAGTAACCCGCCGGCGTCGCTCCCTGGCTGAAGGTGTTCACGAACCGCCCCGGCAGGTTGCTCTCGTCGAACGCATGAAAAATCGCGTGCAGCTGATGTCCGCAGTCGCCGCTGTACTGCTGGCGTTCGCGGGCCATCCCATCCACCACCGTGTCCTGCGCCGAGTTGTTCAGCGTATTCACGCTTGCCGCCAGCAGCCTGTTCAATTTCTCGTCGGAGCAGCGAATCCCCGGCCCGCTGCGCCAGGGGAAAACCCTCCGCCGCACCGCAATGTTCTTCAGGGTTACCGCCCTGTCGTGGTTGCGAATCACGAACTGTATCCAGCGATAGCTTTCAAAGTCGAACGTCTCGAACTGGTTCTCGCCCTCGCGACAGATAAAGCGGCTCCAGGAGTCGAAGTGCGTATTCAACAGGAAGCAACTCCCCGGCTTGTGCGCTTCATGCACCAGAATCTCTACCACCGTCCCTGCCGGTGCGTCCAACGTGAATAACGGCCAGCCAACCACCTGCTCGTCGCGGGCAAAGGTCAGCACCTGCGTCTTTCCCGAAGCCGCATCCACCTGCCACGCGCCGGCAGAAATCTCTTGCGCACCAGAACCCCATTCGCCTGTATAAGCGTCCACCGGAACGCACTCGAAGTACTCCTCCGGGCTGCAATGCCAGGTCAGGAGCGCGCTCTCGATCAGCTTGAACCCGCCCAGCACCGTCTCACTCATCATGGGGACGCTGCGCCTGCGCAGAGAGCACTGTTTGCTGTCGCCCTCGAACTGCATGAATGACTGCGCGTCCCCGCAAACCGACGGCTTGTCCCCTCCTGTACTGTAGGTCGCGGCTGCACGCCAGCGGTCATCCGGCTTGAAATCCGGCTCATCCCACCCGTATGGATAAAGCCGCGCGTCAAACTCCTCCTGAAACGCGCGCAGATACCAGCGCTTGAAGTGCCCCGGGGGCCAGCTGCGTGCCACGTGCGTCTGCCAGCTTGTGTCTGAACCGATCTGTTCCCGGCGTCCGTCGGCCCATTCCAGGTTGAGCTGAAACAGAAGGCCGGGCTTGCCCGCAACCCATGTGCCATCCCCGTCGCCATAAAAAAGCACACTGGCGCCGATCACGTTCCTGCCCTTGTGGAGATAGCCGGCCAGGTCCATCGGGTCCGCCTCCGGCCAGCGCGGATCGCAAGGCGCTGGTCCCCATTGCACCCGCTTTCCGTTCACCGTCAGCTTGTAGCGGCTGTCCGCCAAAATTTGTCCCGTCGCCGAGTTGGGCAAGCTCTCCAGCGTAATCTCGCGCCGCAGCAGCACCACCGTGCTCGGCAGGCAGCGCCTCATCGGATACCAGATCCATCGCGCCGGCTTCAGATCGATCGGCTCCAAAAGCGAATCGTCCTCAAGCGGCAAATGCGAGAGCGGCAAGGGGGGAACGAGCGCACCGGTCTTAGGGTCCGGAGCAGCATTCACCAGCGAAGGAAGCGCACACAGCGCAGCGGTGTTCTGAATGAAATGACGCCGATTCATGCGCCCAGTCTACGCTCCAATACGCAGTGCGTGCCACGCTGGGCTGGCCTCGGATACACTTGTTCAGCGCATCGAGACGGATGACGCGTTCCTTCTATTGCCAATGGAGTGCAATCCTTCCCCGGTTATTTCCGTTCGGCACAGTCGATCCATAAAAGATTGAGTGAAGAGAGAGGTTATTTTGGGCGCAAATCCGTTGTTGGGGCTGCTGTTTCACTGGCTGGGCGGGCTCGCCTCTGCCAGCTTCTACGTTCCCTATCGCAAGGTACGCGGCTGGTCGTGGGAAACCTACTGGCTCGCCGGCGGCGTCGCCAGCTGGATCATCATGCCCTGGCTCATGGCCGGTCTGTTGACCCGCGACCTGCTCCCCGTTCTGCGCGCCACGCCGCCCTCAACCATCTTCTGGGCATTCTTCTTCGGCGTCCTCTGGGGACTCGGCAACCTCACCTTCGGCCTCACCATGCGCTACCTTGGTCTCTCCCTCGGTATGGCCGTCGCGCTCGGTTACACGGCCGTCTTCGGAACCCTGGTCCCGCCCATCTTTCACCATCAGTTCGTGCAGTTGCTCAACCAGCGCTCCGGCGTCACCATCCTCATCGGCGTGGGCATCTGCGTCCTGGGGATCCTCTTTGGCGGCGCGGCCGGCATCTCCAAGGAGAAAGAGCTCTCCAGCGAACAGAAGCTGGCCAGCATACGCGAGTTCAACCTCAAGCGGGGCCTCGGCGTGGCCACCTTCTGCGGCATCTTGAGCGCCTGCTTCGCATTCGGTCTCGATGCCGGTACTCCCATCAAGTTGCTCACTCTTGCGCACGGAACCAGCGTCCTATGGCAGGGTCTGCCCGTCCTAGTTGTCGTCCTCGCCGGTGGGTTTACCTCCAATTTTGTCTGGTGCGCGATTCTCAACGTGCGCAATCACAGCTATGGCGAATACCTGCGCATCCCCGCCGGCGCCGCAACCACCGCCGCGTCCGAGCATCCGCCGCTTGAGAACATCACCGACGCCGCGTCCATCGAGATGGCGCTCGAACTCCCCCCCAGTCCGGTCCGCAGGCCGTCCATGGCCTTGAACTACCTCTTCTCCGCCATCGCCGGCACCACCTGGTACATGCAGTTCTTCTTCTACACCATGGGCGAAACCCAGATGGGCCGCTACAAGTTCTCCAGTTGGACCCTGCACATGGCCAGCATCATCATCTTCAGCACCCTCTGGGGCATTGCCCTCAAGGAGTGGCGCGGCGTGAGTCCCAGAACCAAAACCCTCGTCTTCCTCACCCTGCTCGCCCTCGTCGGTTCAACCATGGTCGTCGGCTACGGCAACTACCTCGGCCTGCATCCTGCGCAGTGACTCCTGCCCGGTGAACCGGGCCTTGCTGCTGGCTGCACGTGTGTGCCGTTCCCGTGGAGGGGAACCTTGATGATGAAGCGCTGTCTGTTGCCAGGTTCTCTGTTGGGATGCATGTTTGCCGTGGCCGCGTCTGCTCTGGCGCAAAGCACGAGTGGCTTTACCACCTTCGATGTGCCGGGCGCAGGTACCGAAGTGCAGCAGGGAATCCTTGTCAGAGGCATTGACACGGCGGGGGAGGTGGCGGCCACCTATGTCGATTCACTCGGCTCGTACCACGGTTTCCTGCGCACGGCCAATGACACGTTCACCATCATCAACGTGACTGACGCCGCAACGACTGCCCGGCCAGGGAACCAGGGTCACCGCGATCGACGCGGGGGGAAACATCGCCGGATACTTCCCTTCCCCGTCAGGACAGTACTACGAAGCGCAGGGATTTGTTCGCGCAACAGACGGCACGATTACCACCTTCATCGGGCCGAACGGCACTGGCATGATAGAAGTCTTGGGCATCAACACGGCGGGAACTGTCACGGGGCCGACGGATGGGTGGAAGGCGGTGACATTTTTGAACGCGCTACGGATGGCACAGGCACCAACTTCGTTCTCGCACCGCTTAGTGCGGATGGGAGTGTGGGCATCGCCATCAACACGGCGGGAGAGGTCGCCGGGAGGTACAAGGACAACAACAACATATCTCACGGCTTTGTGCTCAGCGCCAATGGTACGACGATCACGACTTTCGATCCGCCGAACCTGGCCACGACCTCAACCAGCCATGGAAACAGCGGAACCCTCCCCACCAGCATCGACACGGCTGGGGATATCGCTGGCACCTACACAGATGCGAACGGCGCGCGTCACGGCTTTGTGCGTACGGCCGCCGGCGTGATTACTACTTTCGATGCTCCGGGCGCGGACACGGGCCCTTGCGCCACATCCGGCATGGGCGTGCTCATCTGCGGCACCGGCGGCTTCGCCATGGACGATGCGATGGACATTGTGGGTGCCTACGTTGACCGGAATAATGTGAGCCACGGCTTTCTGCGCTCCGGCTCTACCGGGGCGATCACCTCCTTCGACGCGCCCGGCGCGGGCACGGGATCGTATGAGGGCACGGTGGCATTCGCCATCAACGCGGCCGGAACCATCACCGGCATGTACGTCGATGCCAACTCCGTGATGCATGGCTTTCTCTTCACTCCCGCGTGGACGGCGACAACAACCACGCTGACGCCCGCGGGCGGGCAGAGTCAGGTCCTTCATGGCGAGCCAGCCAGCTTCAACGTGACTGTTTCTTCCAGCGGCGGCGCACCGCCCAATGGAGAGATGGCCTACCTGATGAATGGCGCAACGCAGCTGGGATCGGCGGCGCTGAGCGCAGGTGCGGCCAGCATCACCACCACCGAGCTGCCGGGAGGAACGGACTCGATAACGGCGATCTACGGCGGCGATGCAAATTTCCTGGGCAGCACGTCGGCGCCGGTGAGCCAGCCAGTTGGCAAGGCAAGTTCGACAACAACGCTGGTCTCCTCTCCCAGCCCCTCCAGTTTTGAATCTCTGTTGACTCTTACGGCCACGCTTGAAGGCCAGTTCGGCGGCGTCCCCACCGGCACGGTGACCTTCACGAGCGGCGGCGCCACGCTGGGAACAGCTCCTGTGAGTGGCGGAAATGCTGTGCAGCTCTACACAGCGCTGCCGCAAGGCACGGACCCGGTTATCGCGGTGTTCCGAACTGTCGCACCCTTGAGGAGATTGAGGATGCACGGGCTATTCAACTGACGGATTGGGAGAGCATGCTTATGCATGCATCAACGAAGCAGAACCTCCTCATTTCAAAGGATATTATCAAGTATCTCCAGCCCCGCCCGTTCCACCTCAACCTCGCAGAGCGATGCCTCCAATTACTGGACTTGTTGGATAAGCTTGCTGGGGAGACGGACGCTAATGGCGGCTGGACGGAGAAAGGGGCAGCTCTTTACCGCACCTACTTCGTTGGGAGAAGTGCCTGGTTCAGCAGCGAAGATACAGACGACGACTTTGTGTTCTCCTTTCCGGACCCTAGCGGACCTGGAAAGATCCAATGCCCCTGGCATGGAAAAACCAAAATGCGCGGCCAATTCCGAATTCACTTTGAGTGGCCCCGGCCTGTCGGTCAGAAGGTCGTCAAGGTTGTTTACATCGGGATGAAACTAACAAAGCAGTAAATCGCATCACCGTTTGCTATTAAGCGGTAGGGCTAGTCCTCGAGATTGTCGTCCAACCCCAACTCACGCAGCGCGCTCTTGATCTCTTCCATCTTCTGTTTCGACACCCCGCCCTGTGGTTTGCATTTCACATTCACATTCAGACTCAGATCATTCCCAACGCCCAGTTTCGTAATCACTTTCGTGTAGAAGTTCATCCATTTCTGCGATGGCACCTCGCCTGACCTGCTCAAACCCAACGTTAGCTGAACTGGCTCTGGTCCACTCTGTGTGCCAGTTGGCTTAGGTGTTGGTGTTGGCTCGCCTGTTGGCGGTTTCGGCGGATTCACCGTCGATCCGCCATTTGCAAACAATGTCGGAATCGGATTAGGTGCCGGAGGTTGCGCTGCCGCTTGCTCATAAGCCTCGGCACTCTCCTTGGTGATGATGTACATCTCCTCGGATATCTCAACATCAAACGCAGTGATCGATCGCTTGAAATTGAATGGGTGGTATTTCCCGCTCCCCGTTTTGCCTACATAGGCCAACTGCCCGTTCGACACTCCACGCGCAATCGTTTCCTTCACAGAGTCAGCATCCGAAAAGGCGAGGGAAGAGTGGCGACGCAAAGAATGCGTCTCGAACCGCCTTCGTGTTCCACTCAGGGATCGCCGGCGGCCAATTGCGGACAAGCAGGTTGGGGCCAATGCCGGTTTGGATCTCGTCCACATGCATCAGCCCATTGATGATGAACTGGACTATCGATGCCGCGGCACTCGAATGCATGTTTCCAAGGTCGATGAACCGGACTTCGTTGGTCTTTCCCAGCAGGGCGACATTGTTGTAGCACCGCCAAACACCCTCCTTCAGGTCGCGCTTGGACTTCTTGATGTTCTCTTCCAGTTGCGTAATTTGCGTCTTGTCCACGCTTATGCCCGGCAGTTCCTTCTCAATCTCTTCCCAGGCCAAAGCTCGGCGGGCACTCTCATTCAGCGTGCTGGCAGAGTTGGCGACGATGAACACAAGCCCGCTCTTGTATGCCCGCGATGAGCTTCCGTGCTCGCGAATCACGCCCTCAATGAAGGCCTTCACCCGCTTCTCGTCTTCCATCGTTTGCTCGGGCGCAAGGACCACGAAACTCAGAGACGGCTTGTCCGGTACTTTCCCGCTGTTCTCCGGAAAGAACACCGGCGCAATCCCGTTGCTCGTCGCAAACACGGTCTGAACCTCAGCGCGAACGCGGTCACCTATTGTGTCGTCTTTGATGTTCGCCCGGCGATCAGCATAGCGCTTGTTCAGATTCTCTTTGAAGCTGAAGTGGTATCGGTTGCGCTCGACGGTCAGGTAGTAGCAGGCGTCCGTCAAAGAATCCAGGACCGTTTCCACATGGCCGATATCCAAATCCGGCTCCGCAACTGCCAGGCGAATCTCCGGTGCTGTCGCTTCGGCACGGGCCATTCCGCCATTCGACTCAAAGAAGATGGTTGTAGCAACCTTGCGATCAAGCCTCAATTTCTTGATCGCGTCTACGGCCTCATTGTCCAAGCGGACGGCGTGGGAATCCTTCTTACCACAGATGTCCGTCGTGACCGCTGCCTCAAGCCGATGCTCGCCGAGCTGCTCGAACATGGCTGCGCGAAACTGCGGATCGTCCAGCGGAGCTGTCCCCAGCCCAATCAGCGGATCGCGATGGTCACCCTTGAACCCGTCTTGAAACGCGTGCGAGACCCACAGCGCCAGCAACCGGAGAATGCCCCGCGTCTGTTGGAATCTTGGCAGCCGCTGCCATTTACGCTCAAAGACCGACAGAACGCTGGGGTGAAATGGATAGGTGGATGCAAATGCCTCCCGTGCGCCATCGAAATTGAACTGCTCCGGGACCTGTTGCTTGTGGTCCTTCACCCAGTCGCCAAATTCGTTGCATGTCCCAATGGCATCCCGGTTCAGCAGAACACGACCATCTGCCGTAACCGCGTTCTCATCCCATTCAAAGAGACGCCGGCGAATGATCTCTGAGGTTTCCGAATCTGCCGACATGATCACTGCCTTGGCCACCCGGTCCAACAGCTTCTTGAACCACTCGTAGTCCGACTGGTCCTCGGCGCTCATCTCTAGTTCCGACGCCGGAATCGAAACCGCCAGTACCATGTTGTCGCGCCCGCGTGCTTCCTCGGTTAGATTGTGCAGGAAGCTGTAGAGCTGGCTCGCCATGCCGCTCTTGCGGCTGCGGCTCACCAGGTTCATCAGCTCATCCATCAGGATCAGCACGGGCTGGTCCGCAGGCAGAAATGCTCTAATCACGTCTCCGCCCGGAGCCACCATCTGCTTCTCATGCTCCGCCAGAACGGCCAGGGCGCTTGCCCCGCCAAGCTGAAATGCAATCTCGCCCCAGGGAGTCTTCCGGATGGGAGTTCCGTCGGCGCCGCCACGGCCGGCAATGGGATCGAACTCCGTCCCCACAAATGCCGCAATCACTGCATCCACGGCGATGCGCTCGATCTCGTCATCGCGCACCATCGCAGCAAGGCCTGGGTTTGCCCGATCCGGATGCGGCAGCACCCAGGCGGTGGCGTGACGCTTAATGTCGCTGATGGTGCAGTTGCGCTCTTTTTCGAGTTCGCGGTGGCGCCCTTCTAGCCTCGCAAACAGCTCGTCGAGCCGGTCCTGCGCCTGCTTGGTGTTCGCGGCCAGTAGCGGGCTGGTATCGCCGTTCTCCTGTAACTCAAGCAACTCCGCGAGTTTGAGATTCTGACGCAGGATGAGTTCGTCCAGGCTCAGATCCAGATGGCGGCCAACAGTCTGAATCTCTTTTTCACGCTGGACAGTAACCTCGGCGAGGAAAGGCTCAAGCGCCTGCTGCACCAGGAAGTGTTCGATGGAATTCTGCTCTGCCCCAGTTTCGCCGGGAACAACCGTCGCCTTGGGCGCCGGAATCAGGTCAAGCAGCAGAGTGGGCTGGCGCACTGAAAGGGTTCCGTCGATCTCCTCCTGCACGATGAAAAGGCGACGATGGAGGACGTTGCCCAGCCCGTCACGGATAGCAGCGGAATAGACCGCAAGCCTCGCCGGCATGCTGCGGTTCACGTCATAGAAGACAGTTCCGCGCTCCAGTTCCCCGCGAACTGTCTCAAGTAGATCCTCACGTACCGTCTCGAACAGCGGATGCCCTGGTGTTACCCAATCAAATGTGGGCTGCTTCTTCAGAATCTCCTTGTCAAAGACGAACTGCTTGTACTCCCGGCCCAGCTTTCCAAACCGCGGCTCCAAACGCTCCCCGGTAGCCCAGAGATTCCGTGGCACGCGCTGCACTCTATATGTGTGCTGGCCCTTACCGTGCTCGCCGACTTCAAGGCCGGTGATTGGAGCAGCCTGCAGGAAGAACTGCTCGATAACCTCCGGGACGAGCCGGCGCTCTTTGGCTTCGGCGGATTTGCCGACGATGGCAGAGAGATTCAACTCGCGCTTGGCCAGCCCCTCAAGAGTGGAGTTCGTGATGCTGCGGAATCGGTCGGGGTCGACCTGCTCAACGATGCGCTGCTTAATGAGTTCCTCGGTCATCTGATTGTGCGCATACATGTCGCGCACCATCTTCTCCAACTAGTTGGCCGCGAACACCTCACCGAGAACGTTGAACACCTTGCCCGTCCGCTGGGGATCGAGATCGTCCTCAATCTTCTTGATTCGCTCGAATAGCTTTTCCAGGACCCTGCCTTCACGGGTGTTCGTCGTGACGAAATTGAAGATGAGGCAATCGAATTCCTGGCCATAACGGTGAATGCGGCCCATGCGCTGCTCAAGTCGAACCGGGTTCCACGGGATGTCGTAATTGATCATCCGCCAGCAGAACTGGAGGTTGATCCCTTCTCCAGCGGCCTCTGTGGCGACAAGCACCTGGCAGGACTCCCGGAACTCGCGCTCCGCGTAGATTCTGGTGCCGGGCGTGTCGCGGTCCACGCGGGCGATTGACAGAGAAAAGAAGGGGTCGTATTCGTAGGCGAGCCCGAGGCGCATGGCCTCGACCCCCAGGCGGAACTTGGTAGCATCCCCGTCGAATGGCTCCTGGGCCGGCGAGGCGTGAAGCTGTCCGAGCGGCTCGACTGTCAGGATCGGTTCATAGACGGTGCTTGATCTCACACCCTTTCCGATTAGCTTGACTGAGCTGCCCATCGGAATCGCGAGGATGATTTGGACGGGCTCTGGAAACAAAGGACCGTAGACAGTGACGTTTTGTTTGAGATCTTCAGGGAACATTGGGTTTCAGTTCGCTCCGGTCGAACTGGGTACCTTTTCGTCAGGGGGATTCTATCAAAGCCTCTGGCTTATTAAGATTTGCGGTGACTACTCATGGCAGGACGAGCGCAATATCTATCGGGCTTCCGCCTTCGTGCACACTAGGGCGAACCGGGAAGATTCTCAGAGACGGCTGAACAGGTCGGGAAGACTCGTCTTCAAGCCTTTGGACACCTTTTCAATGTTCACCAGCGAAACGTTCCGCATTCCACGCTCAATCCCACTGTAATACGTCCTGTGCAACCCGCATCGCTCCGCAGCCTCTTCCTGATTGATCCCCTGCGCCTCGCGTATGCGGCGAATGGCGCGACCGAACCGAATCCGGATGTTGACTGGCATCGCCTGTAATCATCGCGGTGGTCAGACGATGAGTACACACCCAATGAGTCACATTGATGTAGACTTGGTTCCGAAGTGCTAGCCGACTTTCCTGGTCCCGTCGTCGCGATGATTCGCCCACAGTTTGCTGGGCAATTTCTGCCAGCCAGGAGGATCTTCTATGAGTTCCGAGACCTTCCGTCACGTGGCCCAAGATCAACTGGACCTTGGCCAAGGTCTCTCAGTTCATGACGGCCATGATCCCAGGGTTGCTGACCGAAGGGACTCGCGTGATATGCGTCCAAGCTTGTCCGAATCCCGCGTTGTTCGGAACCTAGCAGAGGTTGTTTGCCAGCAAGTCATGCGTAAGGTCATCCGTAATCTTCAAGAACTGGACAATGGGCTGCAGTCTGGCGACGACTCGGGCCTGACGAATACCTTGGAAGAAATTTGCGCCCAGGTTCAAGGGGAGCAGTCGTTCTTATGGGACGTCTTCGATTTGACGGCCCGGCAGGTAGTTCAAGCAGAAGTCGGACGTATGCCGGAATATGAGCAAGAGGCGATCTGGCTCCAGACGCCTGAAGGTGAAGACTGGGATTGTGAAGATGAGGACTCACGGGCACGATACCCAGTTGCTGAAGATGAGATCGTCGAGTACCTGCTGAGCAAATACGTCTATCCGGCGGCTGGCGATTGGAGCAACAAGCGCATCCGGAAGTACCTGGAGCAAAGCTGATGAGGAAATAGGCACCGGGGTAGGAAAGCGGAAACGATCGACTCTTATGAAGGAGCTACCACCGCGTCATTCCCTACCAGACTCGCCTCGAGCGGTCGTTGCGGGAGCGGAACAAGCGGAGGAAGGCGGCGGCGCGTCATGGCTGAGCTGAAGTTGATGGGAGGATACCCGGAGAAGCCGATGCGGTTTTGGTGCCGGCACATCCGGAGCACTTCGAATCTGTGCGAGAATCCTGAGTGCAAAGAGCATCCGAGGTATGAACACATGACGCCGTGGGAGCGGAACAAGGGGCCGGATGGAAAGGCAAATGTGGCCTGCCGGGTGCCTGGATGTCCATGCTCGGGGTACGTACACGCGGAGTTGGAGTTCGATCCTGAGTGCGAGTATTGTGTGAAGGCGGCAATGAAGGGGCAGCCGAAGCTCGACCCGGAGGCAAAGCAGGCGTTGGGCAGAATCAGCCCGGAACTGGCGCAACTCCAGCTAGTCGGCCTGGTGTTCCAGTGGGTGGATGCCCATGAGGAGGAGGCGGAACTTCTGCGGCGGGAAATGGACCTGGAAGGGGACTTCGAGGAACTGGACGTAGCCCTGCAACTGATCAATCCAGTGGTGCTAATCAACAGACTCCATTGCGCGGCCCCGAACCTGAACCTGCGGGATCTCAACCATCAGGACCCGGTGGAGGCAACGAAAGCGGTAATCCTGATGTTCACGATCATCGACCGGATGAACCGCCTATAGCCGGACTGGGACCCGATCCCGCCACCGGAGTAGAGCTTGAAGCACCCACCACGCGTCGCCACGCTAACGGTTGAATACCTCGTTCGGTTTCTTTTTTCGGCGCACTTTGAGCACACTCGCCGGCGCCAGGCCATTCTCTACGGCCATTCGCAGCTGCGAATAACGCGTGCTCGGCCCATCCCCCGAAAGCACAGATGCGCGCAATGTAATGTCACCAATTGACCTTATCACGCACGAATTGCGCGCAGTGGATTGCAAAACGCCGCTTTCGGTCGGCGCGGGAACTGGGAAAGCGATTGCGGGAACTGGAACTGTGAGAGTGGCAATTCCAGCCTGTCGTAGAAGCCAAGTGAGATACACGAAGTTGCGTCGAAGTTGAATAGTTGTGCCTGGCCGCCATGTCTTTGAACCTGTTGCGGAGTAAAACTTCCACGGGCCATAGCGAATGTGGGCGGGATTGAGAAACTCACGGTTGGCGCGCGCTTCGCGACACCGAGCCTCCTCCGTGGGCCACCAAGCACAGAGTACGGATAGGGTGACGAGCAGGGTCCTGCGGGACACTTGCAAATAGCCTGCTACGGCATCCAGGTTGAGGGTTACCGGGGCGGTGAGAATGATGCCGTTTGGGCCCCTCGGGGCTGGGTGATGAATTTCAAGATAGGTCAGCACCAGGGAGGCGGTCACGCCGCGGAGTTGGCCTTTGAGGTTTGGGAAGTACGGCAGTGGCTCGATGGTGGGTTGAGGAATGGGCACCTTTGAGGGTAGCATTGGCGTATTGCACTCCCCGATTGGACCTGTGTCATATTGATTCGCCCCAGCTTAACTCCTTGCCTGCACCATTGGGATAATCCCTTTCGGTGAGTGCACTATTAGTGCAGAACCACCGCGGTTAGTTCACTCAGGTCAGCCCTGCAGGCACGGGCTGGCCCGAGGAGTCGATCTTGCCGCGGAGCGCAAGAATCACCCACAAAGAGAGTAAACCAAGCAAGATTTTGACTTTCCAAATGGTGACTGCAATTCTGCCCGCCAACGATTCCATTGATTGTGAAATCGCCTGGTCACCGACACGCTTGGTGGCCACAAGTCCCTAGGGCGTTTTCCGGGAGTAATCGCAAAAGTCGCTCGTAACCCGCAGCCAATGAGTGGTTTGGCCTGTTCGCAACAATTGAGAATTACTTCCGGTTTGTCAGGCAAAATGTGCAAACGAGCCACAGCGGCATGGAGGCTAGCATCTCGACCGGAAACGGGACCGCCGCATGTCCATCGTGGGGCGTGCCCATGAGGCCGTGCGCTCTATTCGATAATGGAGCCAGGCCAAGGTGGACTGATGCTTTCGAACAAAGGCATGACAAGGAGCGATTGGCGCCGATCGGAGGGCTGTGCATTGGGAAAAATGGCTCTATGTGTCTCACAGATCGTCCTTCTCTGCAGTATTGGCGGTACCGCGCACGCCCAGAAGCGGCCTGTGACGGTTGCAGATTCGATCGAGGCCCAGTTGTTCGGAACTCCGCTCGATGAAGCTCTATCGAAGCCGTCTGCGATCTTCTCGCCCAAACACGATCGCTGTGTTGTGGTCATGCGAAGAGGACTCATCGCCCCGAATGTCAACCGGTATTCGTTGATCTTCTTCCAGACTGATGCGCTGCTGAGCGGCGCGGTCTTCGTGCACCTGTTGGATATGGACTCATCGTCGATTGATCCGGCCATTGATATGGTGCAATGGTCGTCGGATGGTGAGAGCTTGCTGTTTTTAGGTGAGTCTCCTGGCCAATCGCGGCAGCTCTACAGATTCGAAATTCGAGCTCACAAGCTTCACCAGCTGACACACGCAGACGCGAGCGTCATGAAATACGCCACGACGACAGATCAAAGCACATTGGTCTTCCTCACCAAACCGGTGCAGACGTCGCAACTCGACGCCAAGAGAACGGATGCGCTGGTCGTTTCGGGGCAGACTCTGGTCTCGCTCCTCGGCGGCGGCGAGGATTCCGGCGCCCTGCAGCATTATCAGCTCTTCGTGCAGAGACGAGGCGAGGCGCCCAAACAGGTGAATCTCGCTGACGCATATCCCGACCTGGACAACGGACTCACGGTCTCCCCTGACGGAAAACATGCCACGGTTGCCCTGCTGGCAGAAGATCGCCCCCAAGCGTGGAGCAGATACAACTTTCCTTCACGGATGCGCTGGATTGTGCGGTACTTTCTCGTTGACACTGTGTCGGGCGGTATCGAGCCATTGCTTGACGCACCCTCCTCCAATTGGAGGCCGGAACTGGCTTGGGCTAGCACATCCCAGTCGGTAGTGATCGCGGGAACCTACCTGCCGCTTGATGCCGCAGAGTTCCGCCAGCAAGTGCCGGAGCCGCGGCAAGCAACTGTCGATGTGCAGATCAAGGATCATACATTTTCGCTTATTGCAAACAAGCCGCTCCACCTTGTTCATTGGAATCCGGAAGAGCAGAAGCTCGCTCTCCAAGACGGAGATGCGCCGCCGGTCCTCTACCGGAAAAGCGCGGGCGCCTGGAATCTTATAGGCCCGTGGATCGATGCTGAAAGCTCGCGGCCATCGGTGGATATTCTTGAGGATCAGGACATGAATCAGCCCCCGCGTCTCGTTGCCGTTGACAGCAAGACAGGGGAGACGAAGGTCGTCTTCGATCCAAATCCTCAATTCACGTCACTGATCTTTGGGGATGTGAAAGAAATTGAGTGGAAGGCCACAGACGGACATCCCGCCAAAGGTGGCCTGTATCTGCCCGTCAACTATGTCAGCGGCCGGCGTTATCCGCTCGTGATTCAAACGCACGGATGGTCTAAAGAAAAGTTCTGGATGGATGGCCCTTCCACGGCCGGCTACGCTGCGCAGGAACTCGCAGGCAGAGGCTTTGTAGTTGCTCAAATCGAGGGGCCAACTGGCGTCACAGGCTGGCAGTCAACACCTCAAGAGGGGCCGCTCCTCATGTCGATGGTGGAGGGCCTGATTGACGATCTCGACCGCAAAGGGCTAGTGGACCGGGAACGAGTGGGAATCCTTGGATGGAGCCGGTCTGCCTACCTCACACGGTATACGCTTGCCTTTTCGCGTTACTCTTTCCGTGCCGCCGTGCTTGCCGACGGATACGACGATGGGTACTTTCACTACTTGGCTCGCCTCAATCTGGGAAGAGCGGAGGCGGGAGAATACGAGCGTATGGTGGGGGCAGCGCCATTTGGGGACGGTCTCAATACGTGGTTCCGCAATTCAACGGGATTCAACCTCGCTTCGGTACGAACGCCGGTGAGGATTCTCGGCTTTTCGCCAAGCTCTTTGCTGGCGAACTGGGAGTGGTTTGCAGGATTGAATTATCTGGGGAAGCCCGTGGAGTTCACCTGGATCCCCAACGCGGGGCATGTGCCGACGCTGCCATCAGACCGCCTGCTGGCAGAGGAAGGTGACGTGGATTGGTTTGATTTCTGGCTCAACGGCCAAGAAGATTCCAACCCCGTGAAGCGAGAGCAGTATCTCCGCTGGGAAGCGCTGAGGGCGAAGCAGAACCAGAACACCGTGAAATCGCAGGCTACGCCCTAGCGAGCTGCGTCAACCGCTGGTTGGTCGCCAAATCGAAAGTTAGTGACCATTCTGTCTGGATTGACGCATAATCGCCGAGGCACTCCCTGAGCCGAATCACTCCCGGAATGTCTTAGTGCTGTATCTGGAGCGCCCGCCAGATAACAGTGCGCAACTGCATGCGCTCAGGGGGTCGCTTCGGATACAGCGACTTGAAGGAAGCCGCCCCCATGGAGGGCTATGCACTTTGA
>Ga0182030_10003603_pt1 | contig 33075 bp, 29 predicted proteins | sample 812S3MmetaG_FD_121299 | JGI IMG/M metagenome (GOLD analysis project Ga0182030, IMG submission 121299) | Permafrost microbial communities from Stordalen Mire, Sweden - 812S3M metaG (Illumina Assembly) | ecosystem: Environmental > Terrestrial > Soil > Wetlands > Permafrost | place: Sweden... | reverse complement strand
GGTCGTGGCTATCGCCGTCATGGCCGTGCTGGTGCGCGTGCTCGATGTGCTGGTGCGCGTGCTTGGTATGCGCATGGGAGTGGACCGTGTCGCCGTGCTCATGCTCATGCTCGTGCGCGTCGCGGTGGTCGTGATCGTCAGTCATGGACGTTCTCTTCTTCCTTATTTCCGGGATCTGGTTCACTGTTGCCTGCTGGGGGCCTGGTGGCTTCCGGCGTTACGGGCGCGAGGTGCTCGATGTGCCGCAGCGCCTCGTCCAGGAGCGCGCCGATGTGCGCGTCGTGCAGCGCATAGACCGTGGTGCGGCCCGCCTGAGTCACCGCCTACAAGGGCGCCGCCCCGCTGATCAGCAACAAGACCTACCTCGGCGCCGCCTCCGGCATCCTGGCCGTCGAGGCCTACCACGCAGCCAACATCCGCACCGTGCTGTACGACCGCGGCCTGGCCGCGGCCGCCAACGCCATCTCCGCCGCCCGGGACGCACTCGACGGGCCCGGCGATGACCAGGGCATCACCCTGAACGGCCAGGCCAACATCGTCCCCGCCGACGCCAACGGCCTGGCCTTCAGCCGCACCCCCGGCCAGGTCCTGAACATCGTCTACCTGACCCCCGGCGTAGCCACCTCCGGCGGGTTCTACCCGCACGGCGTCAACGGCGGGATCAACACCAGCGCCTGACCCGGCACCACCACGGCACGGCCGGCCAGGACGGATCCCGCGACCGGGACCGCCCCGGCCGGCCGTCATGCCGTCCGGCCCGATTCTCCTGGTATCCAGGCCTGTTGTACGTCAGGCGAGGGATCCGGTGACGGACTCGGCGGCCCGGACCGCGCCGCCGTCCGCAATGAACTGCACGGCGGCCTCGATCTCGGGCGCGAGGAAACGATCCGGCCCAGGGCCGGGAACAGCCGCGCGGAGGGCCTCAATGACGGCGCCGGTCGCCGCGGCCGGGGCCAGCGGGGCGCGCAGCTCGATCCCGCGGGCTGCGGTCAGCAGTTCGACGGCCAGGACGCGGGTGAGCCCATCGACGGCGCGGCGCAGCTTGCGGGCGGCCGACCAGCCCATCGACACATGGTCCTCTTGCATCGCCGAGCTGGGAATCGAGTCGACGCTGGCCGGGACGGCGAGCCGTTTCATCTCCGACACGATGGCGGCCTGGGTGTACTGGGCGATCATGTGGCCGGAGTCCACCCCGGGGTCTTCGGCCAGGAACGCGCTGAGCCCGGAGTTGCGGGCCACATCGAGGAAGCGGTCGGTACGCCGCTCGGACATGCTCGCGAGGTCGGCCGCGGCGATGGCGAGGAAGTCCAGGACGTAGGCGACCGGGGCGCCGTGGAAGTTGCCGTTGGACTCCACCCGGCCGTCAGCGGTGATGACCGGGTTGTCGATGGCGGCGGCGAGCTCCCGCGAGGCGACCATGGCGGCATGCTCGATCGTGTCCCGGGCGGCGCCCGCGACCTGGGGCGCGCATCGCAGCGAGTACGCGTCCTGCACGCGGGTGCACTCCGGTCCCTGGTGGCTTGCCATGATGGCGCTGCCCGCCAGGATGTGCCGCAGGTTGGCGGCCGACGCGGCCTGTCCTGGATGCGGGCGGAGTTCTTGCAGGTCCGCCGCGAACACCGCGTCCGTGCCGAGCAGCCCCTCCACGCTCATCGCGGCGGTGATGTCAGCGACCGTGAGCAGTGCGCGCAGGTCGGTAATGGCCAGCACGAGCATGCCCAGCATGCCGTCGGTACCGTTGACCAGAGCCAGGCCTTCTTTTTCGCGCAAGACGACTGGCGTCAGGCCGGCCTGCCGGAGCGCATCCGCCGCGGGAAGCACCTGGCCTGATGCGTCGCAGACCACCCCCTCGCCCATGACCGCCAGCGCACAGTGCGCGAGCGGGGCCAGATCTCCCGAGCAGCCCAGGCTGCCGTACTCATGAACGACCGGCGTGAGGCCGGCGTTCAGCACGGCCGCATAGGCGGTCGCGGTCTCCTCGCGCACGCCGGTACGGCCCGTGGCGAGGGTAGCTAGCCGTAGCAGCATGAGGGCACGGACGACCTCGCGCTCGACCGCTGGCCCGGAGCCGGCCGCGTGGCTGCGGATCAGGCTCGCTTGCAGCTGCGCGCGCAGCGGAACCGGGATGTGCCGGGTCGCGAGCGCGCCGAACCCGGTCGAGACACCGTAATGCGGCTCGGCGTCGTCGGCGAGCACCTCGATGACCTCCCGGCCGCGGCGGATGCGGGCCAGCGACTCGGCCGGCAACCGGACTTCGGCGTCACGGCGGGCGACGGCCACGACATCCCCGAACGACAGCGGCTCCAGCCCGACCGCGATGCTCCGGTGCGGCGAGGGGTCCTCGCCGCGCCGGGCCGGTTCGGTCTTCTGATATGTGCTCATGCCATTCCTCTCCAGGCCGGTTGTCCTTGAATCAGGGCCGTGTCGCCGAAACCGGCACCTACGGTCAGCTGATCCAAGCAGGGACACGTTCCAGGCGATGATCAGCGAGGGCCTGCTGACCTAGGCCGTTACCGGTGGCCCCAGCCGGGCGGGCGGGGCCGGTTAGGTCAGGTTAGGTCAGGTAGGCATACGCGGGCGTGCCCGGGCTGATCCGCTCGATGCGCATCGGCGAGGCCTGCATCCGGGAAAGCAGCGGCTGCAGCCCTTCGACGGAGCCCAGCTCGATGCCGACCAGGGCGGGCCCGGTCTCGCGGTTGTTGCGCTTGACGTACTCGAACAAGGTGACGTCGTCATCGGGCCCGAGTACCTCGTCCAGGAACCGGCGCAGTGCACCGGGCTGCTGGGCGAACTCCACCAGGAAGTAGTGCTTCAGCCCGCTGTGCACCAGCGACCGCTCGATGATCTCGCCATACCGGGAGACGTCGTTGTTCCCGCCGGAGATCAGCGCGACAACCACCGCGCCCTCCGGCAGCCCGGTCAGTTCCGTGACCGCGGGCAGCGCGGCAACGGCCAGGGCACCGGCGGGTCATCGTAAGTGTCACCGGCCAGGATCAGCTCGACCCACTCGCCGCCGTGCACGGCAATCCGGTCCCTCTTCTGCCGGGAGGTGGCCCGCGGCAGGTAGATCCGGGCGCTGATCCCCAGCCGCCGACCGGCGAACGCCACCCCCTGCGCATGATTCCCGGCGCTGGCGCACACCACCCCGACGGCCCGCTCGGCGTCGGTGAGCTGCGCCATCAGGTTGAACGCCCCGCGCAGCTTGTAGGAGCGGACGGCCTGCAGATCCTCCCGCTTGAGATACACCTGCCGCCCGGTTGCCCGCGACAGCCGCTCGCACAGGTGAAGCGGTGACGGCTCGATGACACCGGCAATCCGGGCACCGGCCGCATCCACATCAGCTGCCCCGAGCGACGCCTGCTGCGTCACGTCAATAGTCACGCGACAAATCTAGTCGCCGGCCAACCGCGAACCAGGCGACCCGGGGATGCGGGAGTGGATGTGAGCGCCGCGAAATGGCTACGATCCGGAGTAGGTTGGCAGCTGGGAGAGGTTCAGATGCACGAGATTTCGCTGTGCGAGGCGATCGCCGACACGGTCCGCCAGCGGGCCGCTGGCCGCGCTCCGGCGCGGGTCAGGGTCCGGATCGGCTACCTGCGCCAGGTGGTACCTGATTCCCTGGTGTTCAACTGGGAGATGGTGACGGCCGGCACCGACCTGGCGGGCTGCATCCTAGACGTCGACTACATCCCGGCCGTCGTGGCCTGCGCAGCCTGCGGCGCCCGGACCACCCTGGATCTGCCGGTCCTGATGTGCGGCTCCTGCGACAGCACCGACGTCACGCTGGTCACCGGGGATGAGTTCGACCTGGCCTCCTTCGACGTGGCGGCGGCCTGACATGGGCCGGGTCCACGTCCACGCCGACGGCACCGCCCACCACGACCACGACCACGACCACGACCACGACGATGGTCACGGGCACGACGATGGCGGCGTATCCCGCGATGTCGGGGATCACAGTGGCTACACCGCCACCGGCACGGCGCGGGTGGAGGTGCTGGAGCGCATCCTGTCCGAGAACGACCGCGTGGCCGCGGACAACCGGCGGGACTTCACCGGCGCCGGCCTCATCAGCGTCAATCTCATGTCCTCCCCCGGCGCGGGCAAGACCACTTTGCTCAAGCGCACGCTCGCCGAGATCGGCGGGACCCGGCGGGTGGGCATCCTGGAAGGCGACATCGCCACCAGCATCGACGCCGACGAACTGCAGGGATCGGGGGCGGCCGCGGTAGCACTGGTCAACACCAGCGCTGGCTTCGGCGGCGAGTGTCACCTGGATGCGGTCATGGTCCGCTCCGGCCTGGGCCGGCTGCCGCTGGACCAGCTCGACCTGCTCATCATCGAGAACGTCGGGAACCTCGTGTGCCCGGCCGAATTCGACGTCGGCGAACACGCCAAGGCGATGGTCTACGCCATCACCGAAGGCGAGGAGAAACCACTGAAGTACCCGGTGATGTTCCGGGCCGTCGATGCCGTGGTGGTCAACAAGATGGACCTGCTGCCGCATCTGGACTTCGACCTGGACCGGTTCCTGGCCAACCTGACGGCGGTCAACCCGGCCGCGACCGTGATTCAGGTCAGCGCCCGCACCGGCGCAGGCGTCGGCCAATGGTGCCGCTGGCTGCTCAGCCAGGAACCAGCCCGGGCCTAGACCACACCGGCTCGCTGACGTGCGACATCTGGGCACCGCGACGCGGAGAGCTAGAATCAGGTGCGAGAAATGAGTACTTGCGACATATGTGCATCTGAGTTAGCGTGCGGCTGAGGCGCAGTAGACCGGCTGTGCCGGTGCCCGAGGGGTGGAGGCCATGGCCGAGCAAGGAGTTATACAGCCCGGCACAAGCATGCGCACGATGATCCGGCAGTCGTTCCATACGATGACCCCGGTCGAGAAGCGCCGCACGACCGGGATGTACGTCTCGATCCTGCTGCTGCACGCGCTGGGGTTCGCTGTCTTCATCGCCTACGTGCTGCCGGCCCACTACAAGTTCTTCGGCATCGGCCTGAGCATCACCGCCTACACCCTGGGCCTGCGGCACGCGTTCGACGCGGACCACATCTCGGCGATCGACAACACCACCCGCAAGGTGATGAACGAACGGCACGGCACGGACAAGCCGCGCCCGTTCTCCTTCGGCTACTTCTTCTCCCTGGGCCACTGCACGATCGTCTTCGCGATCGGGGTCGGCATCATCATCGCGGAGAAGGCCGTGCTGCCCGCGGTGACGCACTCCAGCTCCTCGCTCGAATCGTTCGGGGGGACCTTCGGCACGATCGTGTCCGCGGCTTTCCTGTTCCTAATCGGCCTGCTCAACCTGGTCGTCCTGGCCGGGATCGTCAAGGTGTTCCGGTCGATGCGGCGCGGCCAGTACAACGAAGCGGAACTGGAGCGGCAACTGGAGAACCGCGGGTTCTTCTACCGCTTCTTCGGCAAGTGGATGAAGGTCATCGACAAGGAATGGCAGATGTACCCGGTCGGGGTGGTGTTCGGGATGGGCTTCGACACCGCTACCGAGGTCGCGCTGCTGACCACCACCGCGCTGCTGGCCTCGGAGCACATCCCGTGGCAGGCCATCATCGCGCTGCCGATCCTGTTCACCGCCGGGATGTCCCTGATGGACACCACCGACGGCGTATTCATGAATTTGGCCTACGGCTGGGCGTTCTTTAACCCGGTCCGCAAGGTTTTCTACAACCTCGCCATCACCGGCCTGTCGGTGGCGATCTGCTTTTTCATCGGCGGGATCGAGACCCTCAGCCTGGTCCCCCTGGAGATCCACGGGGTCAGCCAGACCAGCGGCTTCTGGGGCTTCATGTACAACTTCAACATCAACACCGCGGGCTTCGTCATCGTGGGCATGTTCATCCTGACCTGGGCGGTGGCCATCCTCATCTGGCGGTACGGCCACATCGAGGAGAAGTGGAGCTCCCGCCTGCACGGCGCGGGCGGCCCGGAATCGTCGCTCTCACCGCCATGGGCCGGGACCGAAGCCGCCGGCCAACCGCACTGAGCCGGATATCCTCGGCTTGTGATAAAGCATGACCAGCCTGCCGTCCCGCCGCTGGCGGAGGCCGGGAGCATCGACGACGTGCTCGCCGGCATGCGCCAGCGCGGCGGCCGGGCTACCCCGGCGCGCAGGCTCCTGCTCGGCGTCCTGTTCCGGGACGGCAAGCACCGCACCGCGGAAGACCTGGCCGGCGAGGTCCAGGCCGAGGCGCCGGACGTCAACATCAGCACCATCTACCGCAATCTTGACGAACTCGTCCGGCTTGGCGTCGTCGACCGGACCCATCTCGGCGGTGGCCCGGCAGCCTACCACCTCGCCTCGGCCACCCACGGGCATCTGGTCTGCGAGCAGTGCGGTTCGATGACCGAGGTGCCCGGCGAACTCTTCCGGGACGTCGCCGAGACCCTCGCGGCCACGTACGGGTTCACCGCCGCCCCGCACAGGTTCGCCGTCGTCGGCCGCTGCGCCGCCTGCCAGTAGCACCAGCCGGATCGGGGCAACGGCTCAGTACCGGTCCCGCTGCTGAGTCAGGGGCTCAGGGCGATACCGCATCGTAGGAGTCGCGCACGGGAGGAAGGCTGATCGTGGTCAGGGCGCTTGCGGCCGGGATGATGGACACCACGGTGCTCTGGTCCTGAGTTTCCACTCGGGCCGCATACACGGGGCCCGAGCCGGCCAGCGGCGTGATCACGATGGCGAACGGCGTGCCGCGCTTGGCGCCGGGCGGCGCCGTGACCGGGATCACGAGCGTGCGCCCGGCCTGGACTGACACGACCTGACTGGCGCTCGTGCTGGTCCCCTTGGCGCTGGTCCCCTTGGGGGTGGTTCCCTTGCCGCTGGTTCCTTTGCCGCTCGTTCCCTTGGCGGCGGGCGCGGAGATCTCGGACAGGCGGACCCGGGCGGCGCCGGCGGGGGCGGACAGGACGACCGAGGCGGCGAAGCCGGAGCCGCTCGTGTTGCCCGCGACCACGGCTTGCTCGGTGATGGGTGCCGTCGCGGTGGTGAAGGAACCTACGCCGCTGCCCGGCACCAGGACGGTCGCGGTGACCGGCACGTTCGACGTGACTTCGAGGGCAGCCGCCGTGCCGAGCGGCGTCAGGGCCATCGAGGAGGCCGATTGCCCCGGCAGGTCGACCGCCTGCGCGCCGAACGGGCGATACTGGCCTTGCGGGGTGATCGCGAGCACGTTCACCTTGGCGTCGGCGGTGCCGGGGACCACCAGGAAGAGCTCGGCGGCGCGGCTGGACGGAGGCACGCCCGGGATCACCAGCTGGGTGGCAGGCTCGGCCGCGCTCGGCAGCCAGTTCGTCGTGCTGCCGTGGGAGGAGCCCGCGGAGACGTCAGCGGCCACCCGGCCGCTGCTGGTATGCACCTCGATCGCGACCACGCTGGAGTTGCCGGCCGTGGCCGACAGGGATTCGGTCACCGTCTCGTGCGGCGGAACGGTAATCCCGGTGTCGGCGCCCGCCTGGACCGGGCCGGCATCGGTGATCATGCTGATGTCCACGCTCGCGGCCAGGGAGTCGACGTTCATCAGATCGAGCTGGATCTGCGCCGCGCCGTTCTGCTGGCCGGGCCCGACGAACCAGATGTCCGAGCCGGGCTCACCACAGCGCAGGCTGGCCAGGCCGGAGCTCTGCGCCACCTCGGCCTCCACGGCCTGGGCCATCGTGCCGCTGGCGGTGACGGACCAGCCCGTCGGCTCCGCCGTACCCTTCCTGGTCGCGCTGGACGCGGCCGGGACTGTCAGCAAAGAGAGCCCGGCGGGACCCGCCGCGCTGATCGCCCCGGCGGCTCGCAGCTGGACGCCGACGGGCGGCAACGAGGTCAGCTCCGCCTGTCCTGACCCGCCCGATCCGGCCGGTCCCGCGATCAGCGCGACCGTGCCGGTGCCACCGCCCAGGGCCGGCGGGCAGGCCCGGACGGCGGAGATGACCGCGGCCCGCCGGGTCGCCGTGGCGGCAGGGGTCGCGGCGGCCGGCGGGTGATCGAGCTGCGCGACAGCGCCGATGGCGGCGAGCGCCAGCAGCACCACCCCGGCGGGCACGAGGTGCACCGGCCTCATGAGGCGTCACCGTGCTCCCACGGCGGCCGCGACTCGGTGGCGACAGGCCCGGGCCAGGCCTGGGCCGGCCCGCCGTCATCGGTGTCCTGGGCCAGGAACGGCGGGACCTCAGGCGGTCCGGCCGGAGTCGGGTCGGCTCGCGTGCGGCGGGCTGGGGGCTGGTCGGCTGGGGGCTGGCCGGCTGACTTGGCCGCGTTGTTGCCGCGCCAGCGGCGTGCTGGTTTCCCGTGCCGCGCCGCGTGCTGGCCGACGTGCCCGCGCCGGGCCGGGCCGGACGCCTGGGCCGCGTCAGTATCGCGCGCGATACTGACGTCGGGACGGGGCGCTTGGCCTACGTCGGCGCGGCGGGCGGGACCGCCGTCGGCGCGGGGCGCGATGCTCATCGCCGGACCTGAGCCGTACCCGGAGGCCCGCGGCGTCCCGACGGCGGCCGGGGGGCCGGCCGCGGTCCCGGCGCGAGCGTATTCGGCGTCAGCTGGGGAGCCGAACCCGGCGTCGGCAGCGGAGCTGAACATGACGTCGGCAGCGGGACTGAACCCCGCATCGGCAGCAGGACTGAACCCCGCATCGGCAGCGGGACTGAATCCGGCATCGGCAGCGGGGCTGTACACGGCGGGAGCGGCACCGGAGCCGACAGAAGCAGGGGAGCTGGCCGAAGCGGGGGCGCTGACGGTGGCCGGGAGGGTACGGGAGCCGGGGGAAGCCGCGGAGCCGTGGCCGGCGGCCGCGTCTTGCCCGCCGGGGGCCCGGGTAGTCCCGCGCGCGTTGCGGCCAGCCAGCGCGAACTGCGGCCGGCGCCTGCGGCGCGCCGCCCGGGCGCCGTCGGCGCGCTCCGGCCGGCCCGGGCCGGGGATGGCGTCGGCATCCGCGCTGGCCGCCGCGGCCACGGGCGCGGCCACTGAGGATCGGGTGCCCGGCAGGGCCAAGACGAAGGCGGCGAGCAGGGCGGCGGCCTCCACGCCCAGGCTGACGTCCCGGGCCGCCTCGTCGCGGGTGACGACCAGGCGGCCGCCGCCCGCGGGCAGCACGAAGCCCTGAGCCCACCCGTCCACCGGCCCGGCCAGCGGCGTCAGCGGCTTTCCGTCCAGGGTCGCGGACCAGCCGCCCGCGGCCTCCGCCAGCATCAGCGTGCCGGAGGTTCCCGGCGCGACGGCCGTGTTCAGGCCGATCGATCCGGAGGCGACGGGCACCACGGTAAGGTCCGAAGTGACGACACGGGCGCGGGCCACCGTCCCGGACACCTGCCACAGGTCGTACGCGGGCGCCATGGTCAGCGGCTGCAGCCCGGCCGCCGCGTCAAGCTGTTGCGCCAGCGACTGGTCAACCGGGGCGGGCAGCAGCACGTAACCGATATCGAACTGGCTGAGCGCCTGACCCGTGTCCCCCGCGTCGCCACCGCCGGCGGCGGCGAGCGAAGCGACCACGCCCGCGAGCGCGCGGGTGGAAGGCGAGGCCTCGGTCAGTTCCGGCTCGCCGAGCACGGGGTCGGCGGCCCGCAGGACGGTGTAGGACAGCGCCCCGCCGTCTGGCCGCAGGACCAGTGTCCTGTTCCGGTCCGGGCCGGCTGACGCGGCGGCCACGAACGCGGGCAGGACCTGCGGGCCGGCCGCGGTCACGGTGCCGCCGACCCCGGCCGCCAGCCAGTATCCGGCCGCCAGCACCGGAGCCGAAGCGGCCACGGCAAACCCGGCCAGCGTCGCCAGGACCCGCCAGTCGGTCCTGGGCATCCGGCCGGTGACCAGATCCGCGGCCCGGCGAAGGGGCTCGCCCGCCGCCTCGACCAGGGGCGCGGCCGCGAGCAGCAGGCCCCCCGCGGCGATCGCGACCGCGATACCGGGCCAGGGGCTGACGGCAGGCCCGCCCAGCGGCGGCGTCACCCGCAGCCGACTCACCACCAGGGTTATTGCCAGACCGGACAGCGCGATGCTCCACCCCGCGTATACCAGCGACATCCGGCGGCGGGCCAGCAGCGCGCCGAACGCGGGCAGCACGAGCCCCGCGGTCACCCAGACGGGCGGCAGCCCCGGTCCGCCCGGGCTGAGCAGCAGCAGGGACCCGGCGCGCAGGCCCGGGGCGGCGAGCCCGGGTCGCGACAGTCCCGCTTCGAGGAAGAACGCGGAAGGGCTGGTCACCAGGTGGAAGGTCCACGGCTCCAGGACGGCCGCGGGCACCGCCGCGGCGATCAGGGCGTTGACGGCCGTCCGCCGCCCGAGCCAGCGCCAGGCCGCGACCGCGGCTATCGCGGCGATCACCGCGATCGGCCAGACCAGCGGCACGAAGGCCGCCGCGATCGCGGTCAGCACCCCGGCGGCCCAGGCCGCCCGGCGGGCGGCGCGCGGGGGCCCGGCGAGCATCCGCCCGATCATGATGCCGATCAGCGGAAGCAGCACGAAGACGACGGCGGTGCCCAGTCGTCCGGTCGCGACCGCACCCATCGCCACCGGCAGCAGGGCGTACGTGGCCGCGATCCACACCCGTGCGGTCAGTACGGAGGTGACCCGGCGGGTGGCGAGGAACGCCGTCATCCCGGCCGCGGGTACGCATCCGAACAGCAGCACGTCGACCGCCAGCCACGGCTTGCCGCCCAGCAGCGTGGCCAGGGCGGCCACCACACCCACGTAGGGCGGAGTGCTCGCGGTCGAGCCGAGGCCGGCGTTGTGGTAGCCGGCCAGGTACTCGTGCCACAGGTCGCTGGCGCCGCCCCAGGCCGGCGCGAGCGCGCCGCCCCCGAGCGTGCCGGAACCGGAAAGCACCGAGCCGGTCAGCGACCGCTCCGCCACCAGTGCGACCACGGCCAGCCCGGCGAAGAGCAGAACGCCGGGGCTCGTCAGCACGCGCCGGAAGACCGAATCGGTGGCGGTCAGCGGCATCTCGTCGTCGGCCTCGTCCGCGACGGCGTGATGGAGCCCGCTGCTCTCGTAGCCAGATCCGCGGGACAGCGAGCCCGAGACTTGTTCGGCCAGCCGGGCCAGCGTTCTCGCGCGCGGGATCTGGGCGTGCAGGACCGCGTAGCCGTGCTTGCGGGCGCCGGCCCGGCGGCCGCGGGCCCGCCAGAGCAGGATCGGGTGACGCAGCAGCCACGCCACCGCCCCGAGATGAGCCACCGCCTTGCGCTGCTGCTTGGTCGCGAGGAAATACCCCGCCCGCGCCAGCGACCCGGCGATGCAGCCGCCGAGGACGGCGAGCATGGGCGCCAGCGGCAGGTTGACCGCCAATACGTACAGGGCACTGCGCCGGTCAAGCAGCCGCGGATGGCCGCCGCCGGCCGGCGTCTTGCGGATCTGGCGGGCGGACAGCTCGCGGTGATACACCACCGCGTCGGTCACCACCCGCACCTCGTAGCCGACCGCATGCACCCGCCAGCAGAAGTCGATGTCATCACGGAACAGGGGCAGGCTGGCATCAAAGCCGCCGACCTGATCCCAGACATCCCGGCGGATCAGCATGCCCGCCGAGCTGACGGCCAGCACCGCCCGGCTCCCGTCGTGCTGCCCCTGGTCGATCTCACCCGGCTCGACCCCGGTTACACGCCGGCCCGCCCGGTCGATGGTGACACCCGCCTCACGCAGCACCCGCCGGTCGGCGGAGTCCTTGAGCTTCGGGCCGAGCACCGCGATCGACCGGCTGCGGCTGGCCACCCTCAGCATCTGCTCGAGAGCGTCAGGGGCCGGCTCGCAGTCATCGTGAAGCAGCCATACCCACTCCACCGGCGGTTCCTGGTCAGGAGCGGAGTCCGGAACCGGCCTGCGGGCCGCGGGATGCTGCAGCGCACGGGCGACCGCCGCGCCGAAGCCGGTCTCCGGCTCCATGCCGAAGACCGCGTCCGGGCCGAGCAGCTCGGTCAGCGCCGCCCCGCTGCGGTCCCGGCTGCCGGTGTCAACCCCGACGGCGCGATGCACGGAGTGCGTCTGCTCGCGAACCGCCTGAATGAGACCCGGCAGCAGCCGGGAACCGTCATGCGCTACCACCACAGCGGTGACGACATGACGGAGGTGCGATGCGTTCTGTGACAAGGGACCTGTCTGGCGTGTGGGCAGCGGCGCCCCCGCCCGGCCACCCCGTCCGGCAAGAGCGCGTGGACAGTCGCGAGATAAACCCCAGCGCTCACGACAGGTCTAAAGATACACAGCCCTGACTTACCCAGCAGGGCAAACGCCTGATGTCCGGCCGCCCGGAGCAGGGCTGGGACGTCACCCGGCCTCGCGCTTCAGCCGACGGCGTTCACGCTCGGACATGCCGCCCCAGATGCCGAACCTCTCGTCGTTCTCCAGCGCGTAGTCCAAGCACTCGGCGCGGACTTCGCAACTACGGCATACTCGCTTCGCTTCCCGGGTCGATCCTCCTTTCTCCGGGAAGAACGCCTCCGGATCGGTCTGCGCGCACAGCGCCTGGTCCTGCCAGCCCAGCTCTTCGACCTCAGCTGGACTGACGACGACCTGCGTCAGCGGGACGACGACCTCAGTCATAGCGCATCCTCACTCCCCAAACTTCGAGCCCCCCGTTCCCGCCACTCCCCCGGCAGCGAGAATCACATCAGTGAAATTACACTCGCGTGTCTTGCTTTAAGTCAAGCGGAGAAGGTGATAATGGTCGCCTGGTTGCCCGAGATGCCGGAAAAATCACTCAAAGAATCTGGCGCGGCTACGTTTCGTGTACCGCCGACCTGGAGGCAGCGGGCCGCCCGCGCGGCGGCCGGGCGGAGGACCTGTCACACTTCTGGGTATGCGCATCACCGTGCTCGCGGGTGGCGTCGGCGCCGCGCGCTTTCTCCGCGGCCTGAAGCAGGCCGCCCCGGACGCCGAGATCACTGTCATCGGGAACACCGGTGACGACATCACCCTGTTCGGGCTGCGGGTCTGCCCGGACCTGGACACCGTCATGTACACGCTGGGCGGCGGCATCAACGAGGAGCAGGGCTGGGGACGGGCGCAGGAGAGCTTCGCCATCCGGGCCGAGCTAGCCGCCTACGGGGCGAGCCCGGACTGGTTCACCCTGGGTGACCGGGATTTCGCCACCCACATCCGGCGCAGCCAGCTGCTCGCCTCCGGGCAGCCGCTGTCCGCCGTCACGGCGGCGCTCTGCCAGCGGTGGCAGCCCGGGGTACGGCTGCTGCCCATGTCGGACGACCCGATCGAAACCCATGTCGTGCTGGCCGGCTCGGCGGGCCGCGCCGTGGTTCACTTCCAGGAGTGGTGGGTGCGGATGCACGCCGGGACGCCAGCGGCGGAGATCATCGCCTCCGGCGCGGCTGAGGCGGCGCCCGCGCCGGGCGTGCTCGAGGCCATCGCCGACGCGGACGTGGTGCTGTTCCCGCCGTCGAATCCGGTGGTGAGCATCGGCACCATCCTGGCCGTCCCGGGCATCAGGGCGGCGGTCGCGGCCAAGACCGTGGTCGGCGTGTCCCCCATCATCGGCGGCTCGCCGGTGCGCGGGATGGCCGACGCCTGCCTGACCGCGATCGGGGTCGCGACCACGGCCGCCGCGGTCGGCGCGCACTACGGGTCCGGGCTGATCGACGGCTGGCTCGTCGACGACCAGGACAAGGCCGCCGCCGATGACCCGGCCCTGGCAGGCATCGGTGTCCGCGCTCTCCCCCTCTACATGCACGAGCTGCCCGCCACCACCGCGATCGCCCGCGCGGCCCTGGACCTGGCCGCCGAACTCGCGCCGGGGAGGGCGTAATGGCCGGCCCCGCGGAGGAGCCAGCGCCGGCCTTCAGCGTCACCCCGGTCACCGGGCTGCCGGAGGTTACCGCGGGCGCGGACCTGGCCGCGCTCATCGCCGACTCACACCCGGACCTGCGGGCGGGCGACATCCTCGTCATCACCTCCAAGATCGTGAGCAAGGCCGAAGGCCGGGTCGTGACCGCCTCCCGCGAGCAGGCGATTGAGGCGGAGACGGTGCGGGTGGTCGCCAGGCGCGGCGCCACCACCATCGCGCAGACCCGGCACGGCCTGGTGCTGGCCGCGGCCGGCGTGGACGAGTCCAACACCACCCCGGGGACCGTGGTGCTGCTCCCCGAGGATCCCGATGAATCGGCCCGGCGGCTGCGCAAGGCGCTGCACGGACGCACCGGCGTGACCGTCGGCGTCATCGTCACCGACACGATGGGCAGGCCGTGGCGGGCCGGGCAGACGGACAACGCCATCGGCGCCGCCGGGGTCGTGCCGGTACGGGACTATCGCGGTGAGACCGACACGTTCGGCACCATCCTGGAGGTCACCGTCGCCGCCGTCGCCGACGAGATCGCGGCCGCGGCGGACCTGGTGAAGGGCAAGTCACGGCACGTCCCGGTCGCGGTCGTGCGCGGGCTGGCCAGCCTGGTCACCGAGCAGGACGGGCCGGGCGCGCGGGCGCTGATCAGGGCCGCCGAGGAGGACATGTTCCGGCTCGGGTCGGCCGACGTGCCGCTGGCCCGCCGGACCGTCCGGGCCTTCACGCCCGAACCGGTCGATGCCGGGGCGGTCCGCCGGGCGGTCGCCACCGCCCTGACCGCCCCGGCCCCGCATCACAGCGAGCCGTGGCGGTTCGTGATCTTGTCCTCGGCGGCGGCCCGGACGGCCTTGCTTGACGCGATGCGCGAGGCGTGGATCGGCGACCTGCGGCGGGACGGGTTCAGCGAAGAGCAGATCGGCCGCCGAATCCGGCGCGGGGAGCCGCTGCGGGCCGCGCCGCTGATCATCGTGCCGTGCCTGGTCACCGACGCGGCGCACGACTATCCCGACGCGCGCCGCTCGGCCGCGGAGCAGGCCATGTTCACCGTCTCGATGGGCGCGGCGGTGCAGAACCTGCTCATCGCGCTGGCCGTCGACGGGCTCGGCTCCGCGTGGATCTCGAGCACCCTGTTCTGCGCCGACGTCGCCGCCCGCGCGATGGACCTGCCGGCCGGCTGGCGGCCGATGGGGGCCATCGCGGTCGGCCGGCCCGCCGAGCAGGCCCGGCCCCGCCCACCACGGGACCCGGACGACTTCCTGCTGATGCGTTAGCTGGCCCGGTTTAGCTGGCCCGGTTTAGCTGGCCCGGTCAGGTGGACAGCACGGGTAGCCGAGACCGCACGGACGCGCAAACCCCGTCGGTAGCGGCCGCGGCGGCCTGGCGTTCTTCAGGGACCTCGCCATAGGTGGTGGTGCGCTGGCGCATGGGGCGGCCGAGGGGTTCGGCGATCGCGCGCAGCTGGCTGATCGTCTTGTAGGAGCCGTGATCCGCGCCGGCCATCCGGCTGATCGTCTCCTCCATCAGCGTCCCGCCCAGGTCGTTCACGCCGCCCCGGAGCACGTCCCGGCAGCCCTCCTCGCCCAGCTTGACCCAGGAGCACTGGATCGAGTCGATGGCCCCGTGCAGCAGCAGCCGGGACACCGCGTGCACGGCCCGGTTCTCCCGCCGGGTCGGCCCGGGCCGGGCCAGGCCGGCCAGGTAAATGGGGGCATTCTCGTGAATGAACGGAAGCAGCACGAACTCGGTGAAGCCGCCGGTCCGCTCCTGGATCGACCGGATCACGCGCAGGTGCCCGACCCAGTGGGCCGGGGTGTCGACGTGTCCGTACATCATCGTCGAGGAGGTCCGCAGGCCCAGCTCGTGCGCCGTGGTGATGACCTCGATCCACACCGAGGCGGGCAGCTTGCCCTTGGTCAGCACCCAGCGCACCTCGTCGTCCAGGATCTCCGCGGCCGTGCCGGGCAGCGAGCCGACGCCCGCCTCCTTGGCCCGGACCAGCCACTCCCTGATCGGCAGCCCGGTGCGGGAGGCTCCGTTCACCACCTCCATGGGCGAGAACGCGTGTACGTGAAGATCCGGACACCGACGCTTGACTTCGGAAGCGATTTCGAAGTACGCTGTTCCGGGCAGATCGGGATGGATCCCGCCCTGCATACACACCTCGGTGGCCCCGGCGTCCCAGGCCTCGACGGCGCGGTCGCCGATCTGCTGCAGCGACAGGGTGTACGCGTCGGCGTCGGTCCGGCGCTGCGCGAACGCGCAGAACCGGCAGCCGGTGTAGCAGACGTTGGTGAAGTTGATGTTGCGGGTGACGACGTAGGTGACGTCATCGCCCATGGTTTCACGGCGGAGCGCGTCGGCGATGCTGGCGAGCGCTTCGAGGTCGGGGCCGTCCGCGGACAGCAGGGCGAGGGCCTGGGGGTCGGTGAGGGCTCGCGGGTCGCGTTCGGCCTGGCGGAGGGCGGCGGCGACCTCGGAGGCGGACAGGACGGCGGGTGCGGTGCCGGCGGAAATTCCGGCGGCGGGGCGAGAGGGCTGGGCGGAGGCGGGGACCCGGGTCCGTTCGGCAATTTCATTCCAGTCGCCGTAGACCTCAGCGAAATCATCCCGGCGGTCATGGGTGCGGCCGGTGGTGTCGATGGTGACGTGCAGGTCGGTGCGGCCGGCTTCGGCCCACTGGCCCCAGCCGCCGTCGGGTTCCTGCCAGGGCAGGCCGCGGGGCATGGCACCGTCGGCGGCCAGCCCGGTGACCGGGTCCGCCAGCGCGGACACGTGCCGGGCCAGCCGCGGGTCCAGCCAGGGCTCGCGGAGGTAGGGCGGGTAGATGGTCAGGCGCTCGCGCAGGGTGAAGCCCGCCTCGGCGGTGTGCGCGGCGAGCTCGTCGATGCCGGGCCAGGGGCGTTCGGGGTTGACGTGGTCTGGGGTGAGCGGAGAGACGCCGCCCCAGTCGTCGATGCCGGCCCGCAGGATCAGGTCGTACTGGGCGCCGACCAGGTTCGGCGGGGCCTGGATGCGGGCCTTGGCGCCGAGGATGATCCTGGTCACGGCGACCGTCGCGGCCAGGTCGTCGAGCTCGGCGTCGGGCACGTCGCGCATCTTGGTGTCCGGCTTGGCCCGGAAGTTCTGCACGATGACTTCCTGGATGCCGCCGTACTCGCGGGCGACCTTCCGGATGGCGAAAATCGAGTCGGCGCGTTCGGCCAGGGTCTCGCCGATGCCGATGAGGATGCCGGTGGTGAACGGGACGTTACTGCGGCCGGCGTCTTCCAGGACGCGCAGCCGGGCGGCGGGGTCCTTGTCGGGGCTGCCGAAGTGCGGGCCGCTTTTCTCGGTGAACAGCCTGGACGCGGTGGTCTCGAGCATCATGCCCATGGACGGCGCGACGGGCTTGAGGCGCTGGAAGTCCTGCCAGCTGAGCACGCCGGGGTTCAGGTGCGGGAGCAGGCCGGTCTCCTCCAGCACGCGGATGGCCATCGCCCGGACGTAGGACAGGGTGTCGTCGTAGCCGTGCGCGTCGAGCCACTCCCGGGCCTGGCGCCAGCGGTCCTCCGGCTTGTCGCCCAGCGTGAACAGGGCCTCTTTGCAGCCTAGGGCCGCACCCTCGCGGGCGATCTGCAGGACCTCATCCGGCTCGAGGTACAGGCTGTGCAGGCGGTGCGGGACGGTGGCGAACGTGCAGTAGCCGCAGCGGTCCCGGCACAGCCGGGTCAGCGGGATGAAGACCTTGCGGGAGTAGGTGATGACGTCCGGCCGGCCGGCCGCAGCTAGGCCGGCGTCGCGGGTGCGGCTGGCGTAGCGCAGCAGCGTGGCGAGGTCATCGCCGCGGGCCTGCAGGAGGATCGTGGCCTCGTCCTGGTCGAGCGACTTGCCGTCCCTGGCCCGGGCCAGCGTGCGGCGCATGGCCGAGGCGGTGGGGCTGTTAGCGGTTCTGCTGGCTCCGCTGGTTTTGCTGGCGCCGTTGGATTCGCTGGCGCCGTTGGCTCCGGTGGTTTTGCTGGTCCCGGTGGTTTTGCTGGTCCCGTTGGCTCCGTTGGTCGCGTCAGTCCTGCTGGCTTGTCTGCCCTCCTGCGTTCCTTTGACCTCGCTGTAACCAGAGTCGCCGCGGAAATCGCTCATGCTCGAACTTTACGCGGCAAGCGTGCCCTGCTCGTGCAGCCCCTGGCCTGCGGCAGGCCAGGCAGGTGCGTATGCCGCGGCCGAGTACAGGCGGCCTGGTGCTTATGCCGTGGTCCCAGCCGGGCCCAGCCATCATCGTGGACACCTACCCTTGCCAGAGCACGGTAGCGGTCCACGATGATGACGGACGTGAGCCAGGACAGGCCTGGCACGCCGCGAGAGGGGTTGGCGGGGCGCGGGAGACTGGCGGGGTGGACGCTGAGCGGGCTAGAAGGCGCGGTAGTCGCGGACGGACATGCGCGGGCCGTGGCGCGGGGGGCGCGCACCGCCGAGCTCGATCAGCCTGGTCACCCGGTAGCGGTGCCCGGCATAGGGCGCGAGCAGCTCGAGCATCCCGGCGTCGTCGGTGATCCGCCCGGCCAGCGTCCAGCCCACCGCCTTGGGCAGGTTGTAGTCGCCCACCGAGACCGCATCCGGGTCGCCGGCGGCCCGCTGCCTGATCTCGGCGGAGGTCCACGGGCCGATGCCGGGGACGGACCGCAGGCGGCGGTCCGCGTCGGCCGGGCTCATGTCCAGGATCTCCTCGAGCCGGCCCGCGACTTCGGCGGCGGTGATGATCGTCCGGGACCGGACGCCCTCGACGCCGGCCCGGTGCCAGTCCCACGACGGGATACGCGCCCACACCCGCGGGGACGGGCACACCCGCATCCCAGCCGGAGCCGGGCCCGGCGCCGGCTCCCCGAACTTGACCAGCAGGAACCGCCAAGCGCGATGGGCCTCGCGGCTGACCACCTTCTGCTCGAGCACCGCGGGCACCAGCGCCTCGAAGACCCGCTCGCTGCGCCCGACCCGCAGGTCCTCATGACGGCGCATCAGCTCGCGGACGACCGAATCGCAGGCGGTGAAGCCGGACTTGTCGTCGTGGCAGCCGAGCTGGGCGGGCAGGTGGTCAAGCAGCCAGGCCGCACCCGGCCCCCAGCCCTGCGCGGTCACCAGAGTGTCTCCTGAGGCGCCCGCGGGAGACCTGGCCGGGACGCTGCCGGTGGGCCTGGCCGGGACGCTGGCGGTGGGCCTGGCCGGAACGCTGGCGGAGGCGCTGGCCGGGACGTTGGCGGGGCGTGATAGGACGCGCAGGGTGGCGGGGCCTTCGGGGGTCAGTGAGGTGCGCCATACGGCGCCGCCCGCGTCCACCGCGTACGCGGGATCACCGCCGCCGCGACGGTGCACGGACAGCGTCAGGCGGGCGTCGAGCGGGAACGGCAGCTGCCACTCGCGGGTCAGCGCGGTAACTCCGGGCAGGGCCACCGCGGGCAGGGCCACCGCGGGCAGGGCCACCGCGGGCAGGGCCACCGCGGGCGGGACCACCGCGGGCAGGGCCACCGCGGGCGGGACCACCGCGGGCGGGACCACCGCGGGCGGCGCAACCTCGGGTGAGACCGCCACAGGGAACTCCGGGAGCGCCGTCATGCGCCTGTGCGGTCAGGCGTCTGAGGAGAAGCGGATCGAGGTCGGCTCGAGCCGGACGTCCGGCCAGACCCGGATGCCGCGGCCCAGCTCGTTGCCGGGTCCGATGTACGCGCCGTCGCCGATCACCGCCTCGTCGAGCACCGCGCCGGGGGCCACGATGGCGCCGCGGCCGAGGATCGAGTCGCGCACCACGGCACCTTCGCCGACGGCCGCGCCGTCGAAGAGCACGCTGCCGTCCACGATCGCCCCGGCGGCCACCGACGCTCCCGCGCCCACCACGGTCCCGCCGGACACGGACGCATCCGCGGCCACCGAAGCGCCCGCCAGCAGGAGCGAGGGACCGGCGGGTCCCGGCACCGCCGGAGCAGGCAGCCGCCCGAGCACGAGGTCGCACGAGCCGCGCACGAACGTCTGCGGCGTGCCGACGTCCAGCCAGTACGCCGACTCGTGGTAGGCCATGACCAGGGCCCCGGCTTCGATCAGCCCGGGGAACGTCTCGCGCTCGACCGAGACCCGGCGGCCGACCGGAATCTCGTCGATGACCTCACGCCGGAACACGTAGCACCCGGCGTTGATCCGGTTGGTCACCGGGGCCGGCGTCTTCTCCAGGAACGCGGTCACCCGGCCGGAGGCGTCGGTCGGCACGACGCCGAACCGGGACGGATCCGCCACCTCCACCAGGTGCAGCGTCACCGCGGCGTCGGTCTTGATGTGCAGGTCGATCTGCGCGCCCAGGTCGTGCCCGGACAGGACGTCGGAGTTCAGCACCACGACCGGGTCAGCGGAGCCGGTGCCGCGCAGCGAGCTGGCCGCGTTGCGGATGCCGCCCCCGGTATCGAGCGGCATCTCCTCCTGGACATAGTCGATGGACAGCCCGAACGCCGATCCGTCACCCAGCACGGACGCGAACATGTCCGACTTGTAGCAGGTCGCGAGCACCACATGGGTGACGCCGCCGACCGCCATCCGGGCCAGCAGGTGAGCCAGGAACGGGACGCCTGCCGTCGGCAGCAGGGGTTTGGGCGCGGACAGGGTCAGCGGCCGCAGCCGGGTGCCCTGGCCTCCGACAAGAAGTATCGCTTCAAGTGGTTCGCGCGGCATGAGAGGAGAGGTTACACCGCGCTGACATCGGCGGCGGTCTGTTCGGCGGCGCGCCGGTAGGACGCCAGGTGGGCTTCGGCCGACGCGGCCCAGGTGAATTCCTGCGACCGGTCGTACCCGGCGCTGCCGAGCCATTCCCGGCGGGCGGGGTCAGCCAGCAGCGCGCGCAGCGAGTCGCGGATGGCGTCGGCGTCAGGCTCGGTGTAGGCGACCGCCTCGCCGCCGACCTCGGGCAGCGAGGTGCAGTGCGTGGTCAGCACCGGCGCCCCGCACGCCATCGCCTCCAGCACCGGCAGCCCGAACCCCTCGCCCCGGCTCGGGAAGGCCACCACCAGCGCCCCGCCCAGGAACCCGGGCAGGTCGGAGAACCGCAGGTAACCGGGGCGGATCAGGCGCAGGTGCGGCGGCACCGCGGCGACGGCCGCGTCCACCTCATCGCTCCAGCCCCCGCCGCCGCCCAGGACGAGCGCGGGCGGGTCGTCGAGGTCGGCCACGGCCGCGGCCCAGCCGGTGATCAGCGCCGCGACGTTCTTGCGCGGCTCGAGCATGCCCAGGAACGCCACGTACGGCTTGCCGTGCAGGCCCAGCCGGTTCGACACCTGCGCGACCTGCGCGGGGTCGGGGCGGTGGAACAGCCGGTGGTCCACGCCGTGGTAGGCGACGTCGATCTTGGTCGGATCGGCGTCCAGGACCCGCTCAAGCTCATCCCGCGTCGCCTTGGACGGCACGATGAGCCGGGCCGCGCGTTTGGCGGCGGTGCGGATCGCCGACTTGAAGAACATGGCGCCGACCGAGCTGTACAGCTCGGGCTCGGTGAAGAAGGTGACGTCATGGACGGTCACCACGGTCGGCCGGCCCGGCCGCAGCGGCATGGAGTAATAGGGCACGTGAATGACGTCGGCGTCCACCTGCTGGGCCACGACCGGCAGCCCGCTCTGCTCCCAGGCCAGCCGGGCGGACCGGTGCGAGAGCGCCGTCGGGCCGGTGACCACGCGCGCGCCGGGGGCGAGCCGCCCGTAGCGTTCCTCATCGGCGCGCTGGCACACCACGGCCATGTTCGCGCCCGCCGCGTCGAGCGCGCCGATCAGGCCGTCAACGTACCGGCCGAGCGCGCCCCGGTCGGCTGGCACGTCGGTCGCATCAATTAGTACGCGAGGTGCCACGACCGCACTTGCTCCTCTCCTGGGTCACCCGGGCAGGCTGACAAAGCAGAGCACGCGTCAACCGCACGGCCCCGGCACGCCTTCGTGGATGTCCCGTCAATTATGAAGCCTACGCCCTGTGCCGAGTCATCGATGAGCACTTCCCCCCGGCCCGGCCGCGGGCCGAACCCGGCCCGCCGCGGGCCGAACCCGGCCTTCCCGCCGTAGGCGGACCGGCTCAGGTACATCTGCTGCGCCCACCGGGTCCGGAACTGGTACTGATGCGCGAGCACGTCGAACCCGCTCGCGGCCAGCAGCCCCGCCAGCTCACCGCGGCCGCCGGTCAGCATGAGGGCACGGGCTGGCCCGCTTTGATGTCTTCCAGGTAGGTAACGGCCTGGGACAAGGTGCTCACCTTGACCAGGCGCAGGCCCGCGGGCACTGCGCCGGTGGTGTCCGAGCAGTTCGAGGCCGGGGTCAGGAAGTAGGTCGCGCCCGCGTCGCGCGCGCCCACCATCTTCTGCTGAATGCCCCCGATCGCCTGCACCTGGCCGGCGGCGGTGATCTCCCCGGTGCCCGCGATGAACTTGCCGCCGGTCAGGTCGAGCGTGGTCAGCTTGTCGATGATGCCGAGCGCGAACATCATGCCCGCGCTGGGACCGCCGATGTCACCCACGCTGATCGTCACCGTGAACGGGAACTTGTACTGCTCCTGGATCTCCACGCCTATCACGGGATGACCCCCGGATTCCCTGGTGCCGACCTGGACCTGCCGGGTCGTGCCGTTCCGGTCGATGGTCACGGTCAGCGTGCTGCCCGCGGGATGCGCGTAGATCAGCGAGGTCAGGCTCGACGACCCGGTCACCGGCTTGCCGTCCACCGCGGTGATCACGTCGCCGGCCTTGAGCACGCCGTAAGCGGGATAGCCGGACACCGCCTGCACGACGGCCACTTCGGCGGTGTAGGGGATGTGCAGCTCGGTCAGCGCCGCGAGGATCGCGTCCTGCTGGGAGCCAGTCATCTGCTGCGCGCCCTGCTGCTGGTTCTGCGTGGCGGACTGGCCGGAAGGATACACCTCCGATTCAGGCACGACCGCCTCGTCCGGGTTGAGCCAGGCCGCCAGCGCTCTGAAGATGTTCATTTTGACGCCGGGGCCGCCGGTGACGCCTACCGTCACCATGTTCAGGTGACCGCTAGTGGGATAGGTCGCGTGCCCGGTGATGGTGATTAGGGGCTTGCCCGACAAGCTGCCCAGTGTGTTCAGCGTCGGTCCCGGTCCGAGGATGACGTAGGGCACCGACACGAGCACGCTGACCGCGATCGCCGCGGCCGTGCCGACGGCGGCAATGAGCAGCGTCAGGGAGCGTCGGGACATGGTGGCAAGACTCTACCTTCCGCTCGCTTCAGGGCGTGCCGACCCATTCGCTCGCGCCGTCGGCGAACCGCTGGTGCTTCCAGATCGGCACCGACTCTTTCAGCTCGTCGATCAGCGCCCGGCACGCGTCGAACGCCTCCGCCCGGTGCGGGCAGGACACGGCCACGACCACGGCCAGGTCACCGATGGCCAGGTCACCCACACGGTGCACGGCCGCGACGCCGATGACATCGAACTTCTCCGCGATCGTGGCGGCGACGCGGCGGAGCTCGGCCGCGGCGGACGGGTGCGCGCTATACGACAGTCCGGTGACCTGCCGGTCATGATCGCTGTCGCGGACGGCCCCGGCGAACAGGGCGATGCCGCCGGCCCCGGGATCCGCCACCGCGGCCCGGACCTCGTCCACCGACAGCTCGGAGTCGCGCACGGCGATCAGGCGGACAACGTTCACCTGGTTAGGTTACCTGGCCGGGCGCGGGCGGTGATCGGCTGCCACCGGCGGTAAGACGTTGATCATGAGTCTCACCGTTACCCTCGGTGGCGGCGGCGGGCGCGGCGGACGATGGCGGCCGTGCCGATAACGGCCACCGTGGCCCCCGCGGCCCCCGCGGCGGTGATCGTCGCCTCCTTGCGCGCGATGCGGCGGCCGGCCACGGCATGCCTGCCCTTGCGCTGATCGAGCAGGACGCGCAGCGCCGCCTCGTTGCCGAACGCCGGGCGCCAGCCGGCCTCGCGCAGCGCGGCGCAGTCCACCACCCACGGGTACAGCACGTAGCGCAAGTCCATCGCCGGCGCCGGGGCCAGGCCGACCTGGTGCAGCCGCTGCACGGTCCCGAGCGTCAGCTTGGCGGGCAGCTCGATGCTTTTCAGGCCGCTGATCCGCTCGACATCGGTCTGCTCGAGCCAGCCGTCGCAGCCCACCGCGAACCCGCCGTCGATTCCGCCGCTCACCGCGAACTCGAGCGCGGAGCTGAGGTCATCGACATGACAGAACTGCCAGCGAGGCGCGCAGCCCTTCACGGTCAGCAGCCTGGGGGCCTCGAAGTGCCTGGTGACCAGCGTGTCCACGGGACAAGGGTCCACGCCCACCAGGGCCGCGGGCCGCACTACCGTCACCGTCATACCGGGATTGGCGCGCGGCGAGCGGCGGGCCAGCTGCTCGACCTCGAGCAGGTCCCCGGCCACGCTGCTATCCACGTCCGCGGCGACCGGGGCCTGCTCGGACAGCGGGACCTGGTTCTCCGGACGGGCCCCATAGACCATGGCGCTGGTTACCAGGATGACGCGCCCGATCCGGCCCGCCGCCGCGGCGGTGAGCACGGTCTGCGCGCCCCTGACGTTGAAGGCCCGGCGCTGCCGGGCATCTGAGTCTGGCGTCAGGTCAAAATCGGCGTGCACGACGACATCGACGCCGGTCAGGCGGCCTGCCAGCGCCGGGTCGCGCACATCGGCCACCCGCCACGTCACGCCCGCGATGTCGCCCCGCCGGCCGTCGATCGCGACCACCTTCTTGACGTGCGGCGACGAGGCGAGCCTGACGGTAAGAGCGTGCCCGATGCCGCTTGCGGCACCGGTAACGGCCACCACGGGCATAGGCTGATGGCGTGCGGCGCTCCGCTCCTGGCGAACCGGTCGCCGGGCGTTTGTCACAGTGTGCCTCTCCCGAGATAACGTGACGGTCATGACCCTTCCATCCTGCCCCAGAGCCAATGATGGCTGACCGGCCCTTTGGCTTCGGCCTGCCCGACAAGCCAGAAGATCAGGGCGGCCAGGGGCCCGGCTCGGGCGGAAACCCGGGCGCGGGCGGCCCCGGCGGGCCCGGTGCGGGCGGCCCCGGGGCCAGCGGGCCCTTCGGGGCGATGGGCGATCCGCAGCAGTTCGCCGACGCGCTGCGGCAGTTCGCCGACATGCTGTCCTGGCGCGGCGGCCCGGTCAACTGGGATCTCGCCAAGAACGTGGCCAGGCACGCGATCGTGGCAGCCGGCGACCCGAGCGTCCTGGACGCGCAGCGCCGGGAGATCACCGAGGCGGTCCGGCTGGCCGACCTGTGGCTGGATGAAGCGACCGCGTTCCCTTCCGGCGTCCGCAAGATCGAGGCCTGGAGCCGGTCAGAATGGCTTGAGGCGACGTTCCCGGTATGGGCAAAGTTCTGCGACCCGATCGCGGCCAAGGGCGTCGAGGCCATGAGCGGCATGTTCAACGCGGACCCCGGGCAACTCGGCGAGGACGTCCCGGAGGAGCTGCGGCAGGCACTCGGGGCCCTCGGCGGCGGCGCGGGCGGCCTCGGCGGGCTCGGCGGGCTGACGGCCATGATGCGCCAGATCGGCGGGGCCATGATCGGCAGCCAGACGGGGACGGCGGTCGGCGAACTCGCCCGCGAGGTGGTCGGCTCCTCCGACATCGGGCTGCCGCTGGGCGCGGAAGGCACCGCCGCGCTGCTGCCTGCGGGGGTAGCGGAGTTCGGCCAGGGGCTTTCTGTCGACGCCGGGGAGGTCCGGCTCTTCCTGGCACTGCGCGAAGCCGCGCACCAGCGGCTGTTCGCGCACGTCCCATGGCTGCGCGCGTACCTGCTCGGCGCGGTGGAGCAGTACGCCAGCGGCATCACCGTCGACGTCGCGCGGCTGCAGGAGGCGATGCCGGAGGTCGACATCACCAACCCCGAGGCGCTGCGCGAAGCGCTGTCGGGCGAAGGCCTGTTCCGGCCGGAGGACACGCCCGCGCAAAAGGCCGCGCTGAGCCGACTGGAGACCGCGCTGGCGCTGGTCGAAGGCTGGGTGGCCACGGTGGTCAGCGCGGCGGCGCGAGAGCGGCTGACCCACGCCGACGCCCTAGCCGAAGCGATCAGGCGCCGCCGGGCCACCGGCGGGCCCGCGGAGCGCACGTTCGCCACCCTCGTCGGCCTGGAGCTGCGCCCGCGCCGGCTGCGGGAAGCGACCACGATCTGGCAGGGGCTGACCGCGGCCAGGGGCATCGAGGGCCGGGACGCCCTGTGGGCTCACCCGGACCTGCTGCCCGCGGCCGATGACCTGGAGAACCCCGACGCGTTTGTGCAGGGTCAGCCCGAGCTGGACATCTCTGACCTCGAGGACGACGGCGACGCCAGCTGACCGGTGAATATCACTCCGTGACACGACCTGCCCACGCTGCGAGCATGTGAATGCCCGGCTTGATATAAATCAGCGCCGTAAAAAACATCGAACGCGCGCGATCCTGGAATTGGCCTCGTTCCGGGATCGCCAGGCCACGCGGCCCCGGGCGGGCTGGATTGCCAGCCCACGTGGCCCCCGCGAATTGCTTACGCGTATCGGACGAATTCCGCTGAAAAGGTATGCGTGACCGCGCCTGGGCTGCATGATAAGAACCCGCACAGGGCAGGAGCAGGGCATGGACCAACCAGAGCACACCGATGTGGTCGTGATGGGCATGGGGCCAGGCGGCGAGTACGCGGCCGGCACCCTGGCCGCAGCCGGGCTTCATGTGACCGGCGTCGAATCCCGCCTTGTCGGCGGCGAATGCCCGTATTACGGATGCGTGCCCTCCAAGATGATGATTCGGGCCGGCAATCTGATCGCCGAAGCCAGGCGGGTTCCCGGCATGGCCGGCACGTCGACCGTTATCCCCGACTGGTCCCCGGTCGCGCTCCGGATCAGGGAAGAGGCCACCGACTACTGGAATGACAAGAAGGCGGCGGACCGGTTCATCGGCAAAGGCGGTCATCTGGTCCGCGGTTCCGGCGAGATCACCGGGGCCGGCCAGGTCACCGTCAGCACGGAGGAAGGCCGCCGGGTGTTCCTGGCCGGCCAGGGCATCGTCATCGCGAGCGGGACCGAGCCCGCCATCCCGCCTATCGAGGGCCTAGCCGACACTCCGTACTGGACGAACCGGGACATCGTCCAGGCCGAGCAGGTGCCGGAGTCGCTGATCATCCTGGGCGGCGGGGCCATCGGCTCGGAGTTCGCCCAGGTATTCGCCCGCTTCGGCGCGGCCGTCACCGTGGTCGAGGCGCTCCCCCGGCTGTTGTCGTTCGAGGAACCCGAGGCCAGCGAGCTGATCGAGCGGATTTTCGCCGCCGAGGGCATCACGGTGCACACGAACGCCCCGGCCGAACGCGTCAGCCACGACGGGACCCGCTTCACCGTGCACCTGGGTGAGAGCACCGTGACCGCCGAGCGGCTGCTCGTCGCCACCGGCCGCCGGACCGGGCTGGCCGCGCTCGGCGTCGCCGCCGTCGGCCTGGACGACCAGGCGCACGCGATCCCCACCGACGGGTGGCTGCGCGCCGCGGACGGCGTGTGGGCGCTCGGCGACGTGACCGGCAAGGGCGCGTTCACCCATATGTCCATGTACCAGGCGGACATCGTGGTGCGCGACATCCTGGGCCAGGGCGGCGAGCAGGCCGACTACCGCGCGGTGCCGAGGGTCACCTTCACCGACCCGGAGATCGGCAGCGTCGGCCAGACCGAGGAACAGGCCCGGACCGCCGGGCTGCGGGTACGCACCGGCGTCAGCCAGATCCCGGCCTCGTCCCGGGGCTGGATACACAAGGCGGGCAACGACGGCTTCATCAAGGTCGTCGAGGACGCCGAACGGTCGGTGCTGGTCGGCGCGTCCTCGGCCGGCCCGTACGGCGGCGAGGTCCTGTCGGCCCTGCAGGTAGCGGTCCGGGCCGGGGTGCCCGTGGCCACGCTGCGGAACATGCCGTACGCCTACCCGACGTTCTATCGCGCGATCTCCGACGCGCTGGCCAATCTCGGGTCGTCATGACCCACCGCCCGGCCGTGGTTGCCTTCGACGTGATCGAGACCCTGATGTCGCTCGAACCGCTGCGCGAGCGGCTCACCGAGGCCGGACAGCCGCCGCACCTGCTCGAAGCCTGGTACACCCGCACGCTGCGAGACGGCATGGCGCTGTCCGCCACCGGGGACTACGTGGCGTTCACCGACGTCGCCGAATCCTCGCTGCGCGGGCTGACCAGCTACACGGTCAGCGATGAGCAGGTGGCACAGATCATGGCGGGATTCAGCGAGCTTCCGGCCTTCCCCGACGCGCTGCCCGCGGTCACCAGCCTGACCGAGGCCGGCGTGCGGGTGGCCTGCCTGACGAACGGGTCCTCGTTCCTCGCTTCTTCATTCGTTAACCGCTCCGGGCTCGGGGCGCTGGTGGACCGGGTGATCACGGTGGACGAGGTGTACCGGTGGAAGCCGGCCACCGTGGTGTACCTGTACGCCGCGGAAGTCATGGACGTGCCGCCCGCGCGGATGGCGCTGGTCGCCGCGCACGACTGGGACTGCCACGGCGCCAAGCGGGCCGGCCTGACCACCGGCTGGGTGAGCCGCAAGTCCGGTGGCTTCGGCGCCCCCTTCGCCCCTCCCGACGTCGTCGGCGAGGACCTGACCGAGGTAGCCGCCAAGCTGCTCGCGCTCGAGCCCTGAGCTCCCGGCCGCTCGCCGTGACCGGAGCATCCGGTTACCGCGGGTGGCGCGAACGGGGCCGGGGCCGGCCGGACAGTTCGGCTGCCGCTTCCGGCCGCGAGGGGCGGGCGCGCACGTACATGCGCTCGCCCTAGGGGCCACAGGCACGGGACCTCGGCGGGCCCGGGCAGAGCGAGCGGGTCAGACGCGGGCGAGGACGCCATCGAGCGGACGGGGCACGCGGGTGAGGTCGAGGGCTTCGGCGAGTACGTGGCCGTAGTGGATCTTGCGGCCCGAGCGAGCGGATCAGCTCGTCTTCCAGGTCGGCCACGCAGACAAAGAAGCCAAGTCTTTCCAGGCTGACGCGGTTCACCGTGGCACCCAGCCCGGCCCGTGCCAGGCTGCGCCGGAAGTCGCCCTCCTCCCCCTGGTCGCACAGGCCCGCCAGCCGGACGCCGAACCCGCTGGGGCCGAACAGGTCGAGAAAATGACCGATGTTGGTCGCGCCGCCCATCGGCACCACGAAAACGCCCTCGCCGCTCAGGTTCCGGCCGCGGCGCGCGGCCAGCGTGGCCCGGGCGGACTGGTCGCTCATGCCCTCGACGAGGACCACCGCGGTGGAGCCGGCCGGGCCGGCTCGCGCGTGCGCGGCCGCCGCGGCGAGCGCGGCGCTGCTGCCGCCCGCCGCCTCGGGCACCGCCGCGAGCCGGGCGAGCGACTGGTCGTCCACAGTCCTAGTTTCGCAGCGGACGGGCGGGCGGCGCGGGTCAGGCGGGCGCGAAGAACGCGGTCAGCAGGGCGGCCAGCTCGGCCGGGGCCTCCTCGGCGATGTGGTGGCCGCAGTCGATGGACTGGCCGCGGACGTCATCGGCCCAGTCCCGCCAGATCGCGAGCGGATCGCCGTAGAGGTCCTCCAGGTCGTCCTTGGCCGCCCACAGGAACAGCAGCGGGCAGCCGATCCGGCGGCCGGCCGCGCGGTCGGCCTCGTCATGCTGCCAGTCGATGCCCAGCCCGGCCCGGTAGTCCTCCATCATGGCGTGCACCGTGTCCGGGTCATGGATCGCGCGCCGGTAGTCCTGGTACGCCTCGGCGCCCATATGCTCGGCCGTCGCGGTGTACCAGGCGTCCGGGTCGGCGTTGATGACCCGCTCGGCGGGCCGGTCGGTCTGGCCGAAGAAGAACCAGTGGTACCAGCTGGCCGCGAACCGGGCGTCGCAGCGCGCCAGCGCCTCGCCGATCGGTATCCCCTCCATCAGGCACAGCCGCCGCACCGCGGCCGGGTAGTCCAGCGCGACCCGGCGCGCGACGTACGTGCCGCGGTCGTGACCGGCCAGGAAGAACCGCTCGTGCCCGAGGATGCGCATCAGGGACACGCAGTCGGCGGCCATCGCGCGCTTGGCATACGGGGCATGGTCGGGCGTGGTGGGCGGCTTGGACGACTCGCCATAGCCGCGCAGGTCCGGGCAGACCACCGTGAACCGCTGCGCCAGCACCGGCGCCACCCGGTGCCAGGTCGCATGGGTGCGCGGATGGCCGTGCAGCAGCAGGACCGCCGGGCCCGAGCCGCCGTGGCGCACCCGCAGCACGGCCTCGCCGGTGTCCACTCGGTCCAGCGTGAAGTCCTCGAACATGACTTTCCTTTACCGCGCCGGGCCCGGCGCTAACCGTAACTCACGGGTGAGGGCACGAACCCCGGCCGTTCAGAAAATTAATCCGAACGAGCCGTGGTTTCAGGAGTCCGGCCAGCAGCGGCCGCGGTAGCGCTTACCCCCGTGCGGACGGGGGGTTTTCCGCATTGCCGGCCGCCGGGGCGCCGGGTACGCTGCCGGTAGAGGCAGCGCACAACCTGCCCGCTTCCGAGCCAGCGACCGGCCCGCGCCGACGATGGCCGCGAGGACAAGGGTCTACGACTCGTGTGCATCTTCTGGTCATGCCATTTCACCATGGCGGGCAGACGCGGGCCGACCCGCCGGGAAGAAAATCATCATGACTCAGGACAAGGCACGGAAGATCGCCGCCCGTCAGCGCATGGCCGAAACCGGTGAGCCGTACTGCGAGGCCAGGCGGATGACCGACGAGGCCGGCCCGGGCGAGGCCGGCCCGGGCGAGGCCGGCCCGGGCGAGGCCGGCCTGGACGAGGCCGGGCGGGAGCACAAACCAGGCGCCGGAACCGACCCCGTCGCGGGTCCGGGCGAGGCCGGGCCGATGACACCGCCCGGGGCGCAGACGCCGCGGGAGGAAGACTGGTACGCCCGGATGGCCGAAGAGTCCGGCCTCAGCGTGGCCGAGGTCCGGGCCCAGGAGATCGCGGCGCAGGCCCGGGTGCAGGCGGCGGAGGCCAGCGAACGGGCCGAGCAGGCGCAAGAGCGGGCGGAGCAGGCCAGGGAGCGGGCCGAGCAGGCGGAAGAGGCAGCCATGATGGCGCACGAGGCCGCCGACATGGCCGCCGAGGCCGTGGCGATGACCCGCGGCTGGGCCGACTCCCGCGAGCAGGAACAGGCGCAGCGGCGGGCAGATCAGGCCCGGGCCGCGGCGGACGAGGCGCAACAGCGGGCCGACCTGGCCGAGCAGGCCGCCGACCGGGCCGAGGAGATGGCCGGCGAAGCGGAGGAAGCCGCCGAGGAGGCCGAGGGATTCGCTGCTGAGGCCGAGGATAGGGCCGGGCAGTTCGGCGACGGGCCGCACGAGCATGTCCGGTGGGCGCGCCGGGTGCACTGGACCGACGGACGACGGGACTATCCGGGCGGGGACCATCCGGAGCCGCCGGAACCCCCGGAGCCGCCGGAGCCGCCGCGACATCCCGGACGCCCGGGCCGTCCGGGCTATGCGGGGGGTCCAGGTCGTCCGGGGGGTCCCGGGTCGAGGGCTGACCAGCATGGAGACCCAGGCGACTGGCTTGCGGACCGGGTCGGCCTGGTCCTGCAACGGTTCGGCCGGCTCCAGGAACGGGCCGAGGAGATGGTGAGCCGGGCCGAGCGGATATTCGGCCCGGTCCATGAGGAGACTGAGCGCCCCGGCTCAGACTGACGTTGCCAGGTGGAGTCCGGGTCGGGCGGTAGCTGGCCGCCCGACCCGGCTCACCGCAAGGGCGGTCAGGCTGTCACGGTGCCGGAGACGGTGCCTTCGTCAGACTGACACCAGGTCGCAGACGAAGATGAGAGTCTCGCCGGGCGCGATGGAGGTCCCGGCGCCGCGGTCCCCGTAGGCCAGGTCCGGGGGGATGATCAGCTGGCGGCGGCCGCCGACCTTCATGCCCGCCACGCCCTGGTCCCAGCCCTCGATGACATGCCCGGCGCCAAGCTCGAACTGCAGCGGATCGCCCCGGTTCCAGCTCGCGTCGAATTCCTCGCCGGTGGAGTACGCGACCCCGACATAGTGCACCCGGACCAGGTCGCCCGGGTTCGCCGCGGCGCCGTCACCTTCCCAGATATCGGTGATCTGAAGTTCGGCTGGCGGCTCGCCGCCGGGAAAGTCGACCTCGGGCCTGCCGATACTCATACCTGCCTCTTTCAATGGCTAGCGACGCGCCCTGGGCAGCGCCGCGGCGGACCCGCGCGGGTCCGCGCGGGAAGCTGAGTGCCTCACCGTGGATGAGGCCGTTAAGCGCCAGACGTTAGGTTATGCGCCCCCGGGCTGTTCTGGACCGCCGAACACGAGGTCCGGGCGGATGATGTCAGCGGCTGGTGATCCGAAGGTAATAACCAGCCGGATCGATGATGCGGAAGTCCGTCAGCCCCCAGGGCCGGTCCTGGAGATCCTGCTCCAGCGGCCACCCGGCCGCCGCGACCCGATCGCGTTCGGCGGTGACATCGTCCACCTCGAGCACTAGCTCCACGCCGGCCGGCGGCAGCCGGGCTGGGCGGGCGTCCGGGCCGGACCTTCTGGCGGCCCCGACCCGCACGGCGCCTCGCTGCAGCGATACGTACCCGCTCGGATCATGACGCTGATCCTTGGTCACGGTGAAGCGCAGCACCCGAGTGTAGAAGTCAACGGCCGCATCCAGGTCGGCGGGAAAGATCTCGAACCGCAGCGTCATGTCCATTACCGGATGGTCGCATACCGAGGGTTAGGGCCTGGCTGGCGCGGCTCACCCTGGTGCACGGATCCTCAGGTACCTCGCGATACGCCCTGACGGCCATCAGGGGCACCGATCCCATCCGCGCCCAGCTCCGCGATGACGAAGCCACCGACATCCTGTGGGCGCTCACCGGTCCCGACATCCACCGGCCGCTCAGAGACCAGCGACACTGGACAGCCGACCGCTACCGCCGATGGCTCGGCGACGCCATCCAGCGACTCCTCTTCGACTAGACACATCCGCGCTCGACGGATTATGAGTCCAGTCCGGGGCCGTACCCGTGAGCATGCTCTTACCTGCGGAAGGTCTGATATGCCATTCTGAGAATGAGCTGCTTAACCGCGTATTCGCCACGCGAGACCGTCGGGCGACCGAGGCGCCCAGCTAGGGACGGTTTTATAGCCTGTCGCTCCTACCCGAGGTAGACCCGCTGACCAGTGCGTACGCGCTTCGAGGCGCGTTTGTGGGCCGCCGCCGTCTGCTATGCGTCCGTGTGCGCTACCGCGCCGACCGGAACCGAAATGGCCGCCGGGCCCGTGCCGGATCACGAGCCTGACGCCACGTCCTTATTCCCCGGAACCGCGTCTGGAGCTGGTC
>Ga0182030_10003602_pt1 | contig 33079 bp, 25 predicted proteins | sample 812S3MmetaG_FD_121299 | JGI IMG/M metagenome (GOLD analysis project Ga0182030, IMG submission 121299) | Permafrost microbial communities from Stordalen Mire, Sweden - 812S3M metaG (Illumina Assembly) | ecosystem: Environmental > Terrestrial > Soil > Wetlands > Permafrost | place: Sweden... | reverse complement strand
GATCATTCTGACCATTTGTCTGGTGACTCTCACCTGTATCGAAACCGCCTGTTCCTTTAGTCTTATCCTTCGAGACATCCACTATACTGGATTTACTCGTATTCCTAACATGCGCTATTCCCTTGCCGCGTTCTGAGTTCCCTCCTGCTAGCTCGGCCCTTCGCTCCTTTCTTCTTTTGAGATCCAATTCTTGTCTCTCTTCCCATTTATTAAACACATCGCCCGATACACCCGGGCCCCAGACCCGCCTGCCACAACCTTCGCAAGTGGAGCCTCGCGGTCTCCAACCTCGCTGGCGGAGAGACGTAGCGGATTGGACGTTGACAAAGAGGTCTTTGTCTAAGAGACGGTTCGCGAGGCTGAGTATGCTTTCCTCGTACGCATATGCAGAGAATATTGAGGCTAGGACAGCTCGTAGGTCACTCAGATTTGGAGACGAAATAGATGCTCGAGTCAAAAAAGCACGTAGAATTCGGAGAAACGATAAGTTCGTTCCAGATGGCGTGGGTGTCGAGGTAGATGTCAGTAGTGCTGTGAAAGTTCTCTGAACGAGCGGACGCAGCTGTGCCGACAACATTTCTGTGTCAATACCGGCAGATTCGAGATCGCTCAAGCTTGCCGAGAGCTTTCGAGTTATTTGAACAGTAACATCAATCAAATCTAACCAAAGAGCTTCTTCTGGAAGAAGCTCGCTTTTTGAGGAAGATTTTCTTGGATTTGTTGAAGCAATAGAGCGACCCGGGGTGCCCGGAGTGGCCTTCGCTTGACCCTGACACAGCCAAATTCCAACATTGGAGTACTTCTGCAAAGCTGCCAAGAGATCATTGGCTGCTTCACCCGCATGCATTGATTGCACATCCTTAGTCCAAATGTTCAATAAGCCCAGAAGAGCAACTTCAAGTTTTTTCAGATGTATAATTAGTCGGTCCATCGCTTCCCTGATTTGACCATCACGGGACATCAGAATCACAGCAGCGTCAATAACTCCACTTTCCTCCATGTACGGTAGAACTTTATCAAGACGTAAGTCGCTTGCTTGTACAGACTCCACGTATTCTGCTACATGTGAGGAATTGAAGTTGCACATCAGCTGCACATATAATTCGGTGAACGCATGTTTCGACTCGTCCTTCGGGTCATCGCCCTCTTTGGAGAGGGGCTCTAAGATGGTGTGGAGGTACCGGTATTGCACTTCGGAGTTGTCCATTAAGGATTCCAAGAACTTTTGATGAAGTGAGGGAGCGTACGAATCCATGCTTTGAGCTGCTCGCTCCGGATCAAGATGCACAAGCTCAGCAGCATGCGACTCAATCACCTCATGGACCTCTTTGATCTGTCTTCTAGTCAAGCCGGAACGAGTTCTCAGGCAGTCAGCAATGCAATCGAAAACACCGTCGCGGTCGTTAGGGTCTTCGAAGAATGTCTCTATCAACTTGTTGTACTGCTTGTCTGTTCTGTAAATACTCTTCAGAACCTGATAGAAGCCCGCTTTTCGGAATAGCGGTATGAGAGCCATTAGATCTGGCGGGTGGTAAACCGACAGGAGATACTCAGCGCTTAATTGAGCATCATCTGCTAGATCTTTCCCAGGGTAATCGCATAGTCCTGCTAAGACCTTGTGTAGAGCTGTGCCAGAAAGCAACAAGTACTGAGGAAACTTCGGCAAATTTCGTGCGATGAACATATCGAGATAGATAGTATCCTCTGATGCAAAATCGTTCGCGTTCATAACTTCCAGCAAAATGGTGATTATGTATTGTCGATTTACGGAAAGTCCAAACACGCGTTCTTCGGAGAGATCGTGGTTAGAGCCACCATTGACAGCTCGTTCAGGGGTATCATTGAGGAATGAATCCTCAAAAGCCTCATTCAGAGCGCTCAGAAAGCTTGGCGCATCAAACTTCAAGATCATTCTTAAATATGGGAATGACGGTTCGTGCTCTTGACTAGGCTTGGTCAAGAAATACTTGTCGCTTCCTTTCGGCCACTCAATGGACTTGCCTGAGAATAGGAACCAGTAAAGCTCAGCTTTGGCGTTCAGAGCCTCTTCGTCTCCTAGAGGTTCGCCGATTGGGTATTTGCGGCCGGTGAAGGTGTAGGACATGTATGGGAACATCTTCAATGCGTTGACCCCAAAAATAGGATCTTCCATAACGTTACCATTCGAAAAGTAATCACCGTTCTGCACAAGGGGTATCAAAAGTGTCAAAAGATCGATGAGGGGCGTGATATAATCGTTGAGTGCCTGATTCCAGACATAGATTAAAGCGTCGTAGAGATTGTGTTGCTTGCAGAGCGTGGTGACTTGATCTATGTCAAGAGTTGCTGTATCCATGTGGCAGATCATTTCTTCCAAGCGACTTTCCATACCTTTGGTGACGTAGTGAGAAACCATGGCTTTGACGACAGTGGGCGGTATGGAGATGATCTGCTTCTCCAGGATGTGTGATTCAAGGGTTTCCAAGAAAACGCCCTCAGAGTCGCCATCCTCATACCACTCATATGCTTCATCGAAGAGGAAGTCAACATCGCCAATCCCAAGGCAAGCTTCGAAGCAGGCTTCTGCTAAATCCTTCAAATGGTTATCATCGGTTTTAGCTAGTTTTTTCTGTCGTTGGGTAAAAGCGAACTTTAGTGAAGCTGTCATAATTTCCAATAACTTGTCCTGTACCATGGAGTGCCGTAAATCCGTATCTTCGGGGAGGCCAATTGTGAGCTTATCAGCGTCCCCTGTATAATAAGATGTTGCGAGCTGGATTGCACCAATATAGTCACCATCCTCCATCAGCGCAATCAATCTATCAGCCCAATTTGACAAGGTCCCAATAGAGACATCATTAAACCCCAGCAGAAACATCCGGCTCTTGTAGGCTTTGAAGCTCATATAAAATGCATCAGCGACAACACCATGCATTGATGGATCTTCTTCATCCAGTTGCTCAACGAGATTATGCAGCTGTTTGGAGAAAAGATCTTGATGATAGATGTGTTTGTGGACAAGATCAAATGCCTCGGTCATACGCATGCTGCCGTCCTCCAGAATGATGAGCCGCTGAGTGATAGTCAAAACCGTCAAAACAGAGCGGCTGAGCCATTGGACCGCAACAATAGCTTCTTCTGCTTTCCATCGACTGCGAGGTTTGAAGGAAAGACTTGACGGTTTGTCCTTATCTTGAGACTCAAATTCATCAACATCCAAAACTGTCAGGACATTGGACCAACAATAAACTAGCTTGACTTTCGAAAATTCGCTACCTGTAGTTGGGTCTTTCACTTTTAATTTGACAGCTGGAAACCATGCGAGACACCCACTCATAGCACTATGAGCCGCTACCTCTTTTGGACGTGCAGCTTTGTGCTGCGTTTGGGCTATGGGCGTCGTAGACACAATAACCAACAAATATGGGGTGAGCATGGCTGTTAGGCCCAATGTGTCTGTGCCCCTTTCGACATTGCCCAGGGGAAGTGGAGCAAAGGCGAGGACAGTGCTTGGTTTCCGTGGCTTTCCGGAAGTGACAGTGTCGTTTGGATATCTACCTAATATTCGTGTAGTCTTGACGGATCGCCCAACGGAACCCATACCTCTAGTTGCAAGGTGCGAGAAAGCCATTCCGCGGTCGTCGGCTGAGACGAGGGCAGTGTGCCTAGTTCCCAGAAACCCTAGGTGTCTAATAGCAACATTTGGTACATGCCCATCCATTGTACGATTGATCATTTGTGCCGGCTCTAGACTGGGAATATGAAGAAATGGGTGAGCGGCCCTAGCTATTTCCCATGTGAAGATGCTACCATTCGCATGGCCTCCAGCCACAATCAAATGGTCCGCAGAAATAGCTACAGAGGTAATAGCCCCGGATTCGACGGCTGAGGAGGTCAGTATCCACAGATAGTAGGAGGAAGAAATAGAGCTCACCCTTTGTACTTTGTCCTATTATCGACTTGAGGTTTTGATGATAATCAAAAATTAAAATTATTCCTTTCGAGGTTCCCAGAACTATAGATGCAGAGACAGCTATACACGTTGGCACGCCAAAATTGCGTTTGCCAACTTCAGAAAACGCCTGCCCATTCATCTTCTTCAGCTTCGTCCATCTTACAACTTCCCATGGTGGAGACGGAGTGTCGGGGTCCCCAGATTCAGGTACCATGTGACTACTTATCGAGGTCTGGCGTGAATGGCCTTGGGGAAATGCGGGTGAGGAAGATCTTGACGGGTTGAGGGAAGAGCTTGAGAGCCGGGATTGGAAACGTCTATCGAATGGTCGGAAGGAGGGAGTTGGGCTTTCGAGACCGGGTCGGGAGGCTAGAGAAGGCAATATACTACTTCCGCCCGGGGAAGACACAAGAGAGCCCTGTAGCATATCAGTAATGCTCATGTAGAAAGCGCTTGCCTGCTGACCTGAACTGACGGGGAATCATCTGGTATTGACTGAATCGATTCAATGGGACTCGCAGCTCTCTGAGGCAGGGCTTCCGCAGATCTATCTTCTGACCCATCGTCTATTCGTGGAATAGATTTATAGCGACTTGTACTGTTGCCCAATGGCTGCGGAGTTGATGATCCATCTCGCTCCTCCTGCAACAGCTCCACGATGCGCCCTCCTCCCGAACGTGTCCCATTCTCACTATCGTCAAGCTTTGCCGCCAACCTATCGACATCAGGAGTATCTCCATTAATTGTTTCCTCATCCACACCACTATCAGTATCCACAGAAGAGGAGCTCATCGGAGCTGAAGCATCGTTCCACTACCTCAAATCGAATGCGCCGCAGTCCGTAAAATCATGAAGATTGGAGATATCAAAAGTTCGCATTCAAGGATCCAAGACCCGGCCGCAGAAGGGTTGGAGCTGCCCGGTGTTGAAGAAGTCAGCAAGTGAAGCTTGAGCCTCGATGCTTCGTCCAGCTGTGAGGCAGCCTGGTTGATAAAGACCTCGCTTACAGTCGGGGAATCAGATGTCAATTTGAAGCAGATCTAAGGTAGACATCAACGCCTTCACAGTTCAAAGACCACGACGAGGGAAATGGTATCAAAATACTTGTACGGTGCAGCAGCCTATAGTGACGCCAACACGGCACCTAAAATACCGGAGAGCGAGAGCCTGATAAAAATAGCAACTACGAAAGATTGCGGATTGCCAACCCTCACACCAAAATGCCTTCAGTAGGACCAGAATTACCTCCCCGTCTTGCAAAGCGCAAGCGTTCAATTGGCGATGCTGAACCTCCCAATTCCCCTCCTCGCAAAGTCCAAGCTGCAATAGCACCCCAAATAGGACCTACCCCACCACCCAAGAATCACCATGAGTTAGATGTAGGAGAAGACTCTGAAGATGACTATGGACCTTTAATACCATCCAAACTAGTAAAACAACCATTCCCTCCGCGACGAATGGTTGGTCCCGCTCTCCCTCCTTCAAATAACCCCGATGAGCTCGACGTAGATGGCAGCTCAGAAGACGACTACGGGCCTTCCCTCCAACCCTCCAAACCCACCTCCCAAACCGCCAAAAGAGTCCTAGGGCCCGCGCCTCCACCCGCCTCCCTTTCCGAACTTCCTCCTCACCCCCCAAACGACTCCTCAGACTCCGACGACGGCTACGGACCATCCCTCCCACCACCCCCGGGTTCCCACGCCGAAACTACCATGCTCTCCATCCGCGCCCAAGAAGCCTCTCTCGCAGCCTCAAAAGCAGCTCAAGAATCGTCCAAACCCCAACGTGCAGAATGGATGCTCGTACCCCCTACCTCCGACGACTGGACCTCGCGCGTCGACCCCACAAAGTTAAAAAACAGAAAATTTGCGTCGGGTAAGGGAGCAAAGGCACCTGCGGAGAGAAGTGGTATTAGTGCGATCTGGACCGAGACCCCTGAGCAGAAGAGGCAGCGGATAAAGGATGAGGTACTAGGAAGGAAAGACGCTGCTACATCGTCTCGTGCCAGTAAAGTGGCAGGGGATGGGGGTGGGAAAGGAGAGAGTAGAGAAGAACGGGAGACAGCGAGGAGGATACAAGAGTATAATGAGAGGAATAGAGGAAAGAGTTTATTTGAGGAACATAAAGGGAAGGGAGAGGGGGTGGGAAAAGAGGATGATCCGAGTAAGAGGGGCTTTGATAGGGAGAAGGATATGGCGTTGGGTGGGAGGTTGGGTCATGGGGAGAAGAGGGAGATGTTGGCGAAGGCAAAGGGTTTTGGGGAAAGGTTTGAGAGGGGGAAGTATTTGTAGATAGAATAGGTAGTTAGTGGGAGATTTATAATGTGCATATTAGAGGCGATGGGCCAAGATGATGGATGATAGATCATCAGGATACTCTGTGGAGAGCAAATCAGAATCGATGAATTTTCACATCACCCCAGTAGCTAATATACGCAAGATTCTCACCTCACTTCACCATCAGAAAGCTAAAACTCAGTTCACAACGCTCGAAATCATAGATTCGGACTTCTCATTCCATCACTAAGGGGTATGCTCGCTATTAGATCACGCTCGTCGTGTCCTGCAGTATACATCATGTCAAACTATCCTCGGTCCCTCCTTCCTCATGCGTATCAACAAGAAAGGCATTCTCCGAGCCATATTCGCCTACTCCATGGATCCTGCCTGGCCACCTTCCGAACTACCAGATTATGCCCAGGCATTAGCTGCCAACAAAAACCAGATTTGAAGAAATTTCGCTAAAAAAAAAAACTTGGACGTGATTGGGGAGGAGGTGGTTTGTCGTATACGTCGGTTGGAGAGAGTGATTTGTACAGTCGTGGAGAGTCGAGTTTTAGATTAAGGTGAAAGGTATGGGTATCTCAGAAAAGAGACATAGTCATACAGAACGCCTGGAAAGTGGGATGTGCTGAATGTTCATATTATCGATGAGCATGGGTCAAGGTTTCATCGGACCACTGTACCAGCTTCAAGCTGGGAAGGAGAGGGTTCAGTGCTAATCTGCTCTGCAGTGGCGCTTCCGTGCCTAGCTCGTCCCGGAATATGAACCCTTGGCATAGTTATTCCACTAAAAGGGTTTCTTGGTCTCCACCTGCGAGGTGCTGCTGCATTTGCATTCTCTGCAGCTCCCGCATCTGTTGAAGGGGGGTTGGTGTGGGTGCTAGCCTGTGGCGCGGCTGCAGCTCGAGCTCTTCTTGCGCGTCTCGGGTTGTTACCATAATCATATCCATCTCCAGGAGTTCCAGAAATGAATCGTCCTGGAAGGACAAGACGAGGATTTCCACGAATACCTGTCCAAGCCGACGCAGGTTGTTGAGGCTCCCGAGCTCTTCTTCGTCCAGAACGATCAGTCTCCGCTGCTTCGCCTTCAGGTCGAGGTTTTGGGACGTAGTAATCCGCTTTGCAAAGTGGACAGCAAGCGCGGCGACTAGTTAGCCATGGATCTAAACATCCGGCATGAAATGCGTGACCACAAGTCAAACCCCGGATATCATCGTCCTCTTCCAATGTGTCGATACAAATAGCACAAGAATCTCCAGGATTTGTAAGAAGCTCAGGTGGGACGGCAGTATGGATATGGTCGTCGTCGTCATCTTCTTCCTCCTCGCTAGTCGTAGTAGGGTGCTTATCGACAGTGCTCGCGGTCGTTTGAACCTGTTCCAACGCATTACCCTCTTCAACCGTTGGAGAAGTAATGCCCTTCTCAACGGCGGCATCAGGAGTCTTTTTATCGTCAAAGTGTCCTCCCAATCCGTTCGTAGCAGGCGAGATGGTGATTTCCTCAGATGCTGCAGTTGCTGGCCTCGTTCCAATAGAATGCTTTGTCTCAACAGGCGATGAAGGTGCAATTCCATCAACTTCTCTTAGACTTGCCGCGCGACTCGGGGGAGCCGTTACACCACCGTTGGTCGGAAGTCCCTCACTCGCTCGACTCGCCACCCAGTTCTTATACTTGGTCAATGGAAATCGCTCATTGACCTCGTCCATTGTCATCAATTTCTTTTCTCTCCTCCGACGATGAGGCCTTGTGGGCATATTTTCGAGATTGATTGGGTCGACTTCTTCTCCATTTCGTATCGCACGATTGCGAGCATTGTAGCGGAAGCAATACTTGACCCCCACAATAATCCTTTCAAACTATTAGTCGCACGTTCAAACAAAGATCATAATTACCAGCTCACCATAAATTCGTAAAAACAACCCCGAATCCTAATGCCACAAAGAACAAGAGCGGGGAGCTCGTACCGCCGCCATTGGATTGGGACGACATCGTCGGAGTCGCCGCGGTAGAGGTTGATGCAGTTTGCGGAGACGCTGAGGTAGTCTGAGTACCATCTGTTCCTCGCCGCTCAACTAGATGTAGAGTTTCAACAAGTATTTGATTGACGACGGTCATGTTGACTGCTTTAATAACTGTCTGCTGCACTTGAGCGGCGTGGCTTGTCAGAGAACAAAGGATTTAACCCCGTGTCGCTTGTATGACTGTGTGATCCCACGATTCCTTCCCGCCCAGCGTTTAAAATTGAGTGATTAAATGATTCGACGACATTCAGAGAGAATTGATGCGAGTGAATAATGTCTTGAGATTCGCAAATTGGGAGGCGGAAGTTCGTTGTTGATGAAGAGGCAGGGTCGTGCTTAGCGGGTGCTAAATTCAAAAGGTCAGGCTGGAAAATCGGCGACCACCTTATTTGATCCAAGTAACTGATCCGGCAGCAGGAATGGCGTGAGCCTTTTTCGTCTTCCCGAGAGCGAATGAAATGAAGATATTCCGAAAAACAGAATCAGACGTTCTGTCGAGATATCGTCGAAGGAGGAGAAACAATTGAGAAGTGGTATGATGGGGAAAAGTCTGGATCGCTGAGCACGGGTGATTCGGGTAGTGTCAGTTTTAGAGGGGGCGAGTTCGTGAAGCGTTTCGTTAGTATACCAAGTACTAGACTAGTAGCTAGTAGCTAGTAGCTAGTACTAGTACTAGTACCCTACCTACGAGCGAGCTTCTACTAGCCGTACACGGCCTGTCTCCTGTCTGTTAAGGCACTGGTGTACCCTACCTTAGGTTCGAGGAACTGATTGACACTGATGACGCCAGTAATGAAATGCTTATCGTAGCATGGGAGTCGCTGTCGACGTGGAGGTCAAAATTATTCTGCGAATAGTTTTCCGACATGTACATTCACAGCATGCAGTTTGTGTGATTCAGAGCCCTTCGAGAACGGGAACATGCATAGACAGAACCTTTAGAACGTTGTACTATTGTCTTGTGGCGCTTCGGAATCCCCCTCCTTGCTGCAGGGACAGATTTGACGCATCTACTTTCCGGATGAAGGTCATCGAATAACGAACAGGAATATATACAGCTCAGCAGCCACAATAGATTCCTCATCGGGGAAGAAATGCATTTCAATCTAGTTCATCCGAACTTAGGGCTTCTATCAACTTGGAATCGCCGTTGTTTGAAGCATCGTGACCCCAAGCCTTCGCTCTGACCCTGCGTAGCTGAATCAAGAGCTCTGTCACGCACTTAGCCGCCGGTCATCATTCATGCGAACTTCTCTATTCGCACTCCTACGAGATAAGCGCTGTGAAACTGTCACCTCAAACTCCCAAAAATGTCCTTGAGAAAAATCGTACATGAGGTTTAACACAGAGCAGCCGAAGGGAAAGTTCCTGAGAACTCTACGAATCAAGCTTTCACCTCCCGACCCCCTGCCATCAAATGCACCACCTCACTTCTCGACTTTTAGCTGCTGATCCCCAAACCGCGCCTATCTCGCCATGCATCACGCACACAAAGCTCTTTGATTTCTATAACCGTTTTTTAATTCGACCATCGGGGATATCCTGACATCCAAAACCCCCCCAAAAAAAGTCATCCGCGTCACTACTCCTATCCAAGCTTCCCTTCACGGGAGGGAATAGAATCTATTTGAATCGGATCCATCTTTTTTTCCGCGCAGGGTATCAGGGTCTATTTCCAGTTACCCGTTTGCGAGGATGGCACCTACGCAGCTCCCCGCTTCGGGGAACCCGGTGTAAGTTCGAGGTCCTCAAATCCTCGTGTTTCGCAGGAGCAAACCCAATGGAAGAGGACTAGGGTCACGCGATCGATGTTTTTCGCTGACTTTTGAGACAAAGGGTTTTCTTTGATATTACACTTGGAGGTTAGTCCCGTCACTCTATAAACCTTTATGGTCGCCCGTTCGAATAAGAACGGGGGAAGATGATTCGAATGTCACGCCCTCACGTGATCTCCATCAACCTCCACTCCTGAAACACCCACCTGACATTCTCCCAGGCGAACCCCTCGGCCGAATCCAATTCGAGCTCTTCGCAGACGTCGTGCCCAAGACTGCCGAGAACTTCCGTCAGTTCTGCACCGGAGAGACAAAGAACCATCTCGGGAGACCGCAGGGTTATAAGGGGAGCAAGTTTCATCGAATTGTATGTACTCCTCTACCCCACATTCCTTTTCCAGTCTTCTATGGATTTAGTATTGTATGCAGACTAATTAGAACGGACTGGATAGATCAAAGATTTCATGTGTCAAGGCGGCGACTTCCTCAACGGTGACGGCACGGGATCAACCTGTATCTACGGAACCAAAACCTTCGCAGACGAAAACTTTGAGCGGAAACACACTGAGCCAGGACTCCTCTCTATGGCTGTAAGCCCCTCCCCCATCCTTATCCCATCTCCCATCTCCCATCCCTATAAATCATGAACCACAGACCCTGCCCCATGCTTCAAAATATACTTCTCAAATACTACGTACTAACGCATGAACAGAACGCAGGCCCCAATGGCAACGGTTCGCAATTCTTCATAACCACAGTACCCACTCCCTTCCTAGACGGTAAACACGTTGTTTTTGGTAAGGTGCATGACGGTATGGATGTAGTGCGCAAGATGGAGAATACCAAGACGGGGTATCGGGGGAAGGATGTCCCGAATTTGGATGTGGTTATTAGTCAGTGTGGTGAGATGTAGCTGGCGGGGATCGGGGATGGTGGGCGGGCGAGCTTGTTTCTGGGAGAGAGGGAGATAGAGGGATATTTGGCTGTATGACAATGGTAGCGAGGTGCAAATTCAGGGCTATAACTGAGGGTGTGGAGCAGTCAAAATAGAGGTTTTTGGCTGATGAGTGGCGATCAAACATTGCGTCGAAACATGGAGATCGGTCATGGGATATGGAGCAAAAATAAAAGCGATTATGATTCACAAGCAAAAAAGATTAGAGACTAGATGTGTCTGTTTGTAAGATTTGTGAGATTTGTGGGGTTTGATTAATTATGCTACTTATGAGTTATGAAATGTGAATTAGAGGAATAATTTGGGAATCGATAGAATTGCTCGACGCGCTGTTAAGCGCTTCATACTCGTAATATTTATCACATAGCAAAAAGACGTCATGATGAAGCTATTGCAAATTTTGTTGTATTTTTATGTACTAATAGTTTTTCTATCATATCAAATATGTACAAGAACAATTCAATTCCCAACGCAACGCTTTTGTTTCCGACGCCATCGCTATGTGTCTAATCCCCAACTCCGAAAATCAATCCTCCTCCAGACCAACCTTACTCCCTTCCCTCTTGTTTCCGATCAATCTCTGACCAGCCTTCCCCTGAGCTTCCACTCCCGCTGATGTAGCGAGCCGTTTACGTATATCGGTCCCGTCTGTGTTGGGGCGGGGACATACGATGGTGTTGATGACGGGGTTCTCGTGCTTGGCATGTAGCTGGGCTTTGATGGAGGGGCTTGAGAGATGACTGTTGTTTGGGGTGAGAGGAAGGGTTGGATAATGGGAGGACCGGATGTAGATGTGAGGGATATGGAGGGCGTGGAGCTCTTGGTGGTGGAGATGGATGTCATGGTCCTCGTGCTTGTTGAATTTGCTGGAAGTGGCGAGACAGTGACAGTGCTTGATTGGGGTTGCGCGGTACTGGTTGGCTTTGCGCCGCCGTTGACTGTGCTTGTTACGGTGACAGTTTCTTTCTCGGGTGTTGCTGTAACTGTCACCGTGATGAAGCCTGCCGCCGCCTGAGATGATGACTGAGATGTCGCGCTTGCTTGTGTTGGAGATGAGCTAGGAGCGGTCGAAGCAGGGGCATATACAGGACTGGTGTAGTTGGGCTTGACCAGGAATGAATTAGCTAGCTGAGCTGATATGGCGGCGTAGTTAAGGTCTTGACCCTTGATAAAGTTGACGGCTTCTGATTTAGATGACGTGCTAGTGGCAGGAGTCATAACAATGTCCATGCAAGTCGTGTAACTCTCATTCTTAGTGACCTCTCCAGTCACATCCAATGTTGGCCATTCCCAAACCCAATACAACGTGTAATTCCCTTTGGCGTTCGTAGGGAGAGCAACATTGGTTTGGCACCAAATGTTAGGCCCCATAGGTGCGACGCTGGCGTGCTTGAACTCTGCCTGCCTAGCTGTCGAGATTGATCCGCTGTTTTGCTGATAGCATTGCCCGTCATCGAAATTCCGAGTTGCTAACAAAGTGCCTCGACCATCTCCACCTGTTCCTTCCATGTTCCACACATGATGGATCGCAAGATAGGTGTCGCTGTTGGATGGTTGATTGGTACCGTAGACGTAGACTACGCCACTCCCACTTGGCTTCCCACCCACTGTGAGCGGTAAGGTGACATGGCCGTTTTCTTGATAGCGTAGAGCAACTTGATCTCCTGGTGAGGCGACCAGTGCTGGGCTTCCTGCCGTTTGGTTTCCGATTGTCTGGGTGCTCTTGCACATTAGATCGGTTGCGAGAATGGCGTTTCCAGTTGATCTGCCGTTTGGAGGGAGTAGGTAATTCATCTCGTCGTCGCTAAAATTCTGAGTTCTTATGACATTCCCTCTTACGTACCCCGGGTTGCCGACGAAAGTACCATTGGGAGCGACAACGTTGAGGAGTTCAACCCACGAGTGGGCTTGAGTTTTCGGCGCGAAGGCTAGCAGCAGGGAGGCTGCCAGTCCTGCTGGAAGTGAGAGGATAAACTTCATGTTGAGGTCTGATTTGTGATGAAGATCGATGATGGCTCGCCTGCGAGTCTGTGTTGTTATAATTTTCGAGTCTTCGGTAGTTCCTTGGAGAATCCGAGTCCTTTGTAGGCTCGTCGACTTCAATAGATATAGCTGAATAACCCCACAATACCAAAGGATAACAATAACGACAAGATAATACAGTCAATAAAACTAATATGAGAGAAAGAATTCCTACATTTTTAAAGGACATGGGAACGGCCATCGAGATGTATCATTCGTATGCAACATTGAAACAAACCTTTTTGAACCAGAACAATGGGATCTGACACCGAAGAATCTCGACCCATTTTTGGTGAAATGCGATAAGGGCGATCGTCGTCCTATCGTTCGGCCTGAAAGAAGCTCAAGCGAAAAATATCTAGAGTTTCAAATTTTGGCGGGGTCGCGCAAGGGGTCGCGCCTCGGAGGATTTGCGGTCAAGTACACTTGCGCAGCAGGAGGCCAGGAGCCAGTCATGGCTAGAACAGGACAAAAAGATGAGATGCAGATGCTTGTTTGTAATAAAAAATCAGGGTTACAGCCAAAGTTTGGCATTTCCCATCGACTGGACCTCAAGGATAGACCACGGCGCCTACACCAACAACACGCGCGTGAAAGCCACACATTGTGCGGAATGCCTTCTAGCGATCCTGTGGCTCGGGTTGCCAAACGTATATAGATCATACTGGGTCCTTTTGAGCTGCTTCGTTTTGGATCGATTAGGTTTCGTAGAATGAATACCATAATCGAGTAATAAATGCGGTTCCAAGCACCGAACTCGTGCTTGCGTAGAACCGTGCAGGGTGGGTGTCTATTGAATCTTCGCGGACGCCTTATGTGCTTGGTACTATCCCAGAAGATACAGAGCAGATTCTTTGAAGAGAATGTGCAGAGCACGTCTCAGACTTTTCGAACATCCCCGAATATTCCCAATAGCGATAGCAGTTTGATCTGAGTGTACTATTATCCATGATTCCCTGCTGTTGACGGACTTGGGGTGATGGAAGGAGGCGGAGGTAGATCGTCGACTCGGGTGGGTGAATCATGGTGAGTTTCACATTTGCTGTCGAACATTGAGACGCAAAGTCTTGATCTCGACCGATACATGAAAGATCAGAGGTCGACGAAAGTATGTATCCGATTCTTGGGGCTTTCAACGCGTGTGCTTTGTTTCGTTTCGATCCCCGTTGTGGGGATGCTAGGGATCTGAGATGGCGAGCAGGAAACTTTGCTTTTACTAATACTAGTACAAGTACTACCGTAGTACAAGTACCAGGCCACCTGCACCTTTGTGCCCCGCATAAACAAACTTCAACAATTTCAAATGCTCAACGATATCAAGCTACGCGTGGATCATCATTGCTCTTCAAAATTCACAGTCCGGGCATAGTTGGGGGACTGATATTGAATTAAACTCCTTGGCTACCAAGACGGCTACTGAGACCCTCAGAATTACAACAGACGGGACCTGCGGCCTGTTCTAAGCAATCTCGACCTTTGTCCACACCTGTATGCATGTCATCACTTTTGTAACGATTTCCAACTCTGATCTTTGCCGCCGTTCTTTTCAAGAACTTGCTCTAGAAGGCGCCTTTTAAATTGCCCTCGAATAGAAAGGCCCAGGAGTCCGTTGGCCCAGGTGTTGCGTTCTTAGCTGTTATCTATATATATTTACATCATATGAGGAGAGCTTGCTGATACCTTCTCTATCGCTAGTCTTCTACTTCCTTCGGCCTGGGCCATCCTCGATGCCTACCACGAGTTTCGTCTCTAGACGTGTAAACTCATCCACCTTTCTTATTATCGAGGATGACTATTTTGGAGAGCACCCATATATTTATGTGAAGGTCTATCAAAACCACCTTCTCGTTGCCGATACAGGTTGCAATAGCGCTAGGTCCAAATCCGCCTCTCTGACCTCGCTGCGCGAGTATCTGGAGACCTATTCACTTTCCCTAAACAATGACGAATGCTTGAACCCTGGGGGCAGAAAAGAGTATATCATAATATGTTCCCACTGCCATTATGATCATATACTTGGTATTCCTCAGTTTCTTTCAACCAATCCGACGATCATCGCCTCGGGTTTTGACAGGTCTTTCCTCCTGGACGATCTTCCCACTCATTCCCTTTGCAGATTCATTAACATGAAGACTCCTAATTATGTGATCTCAAACTGGGCACGCCATATGGAGTACTTCGCATTATCGACCATACCCTTCCGTATCCAATTTCTCCACGTTCCTGGCCACACTCCAGATTCATTGGCTTGGTACGATATCGACGAGCGTCATTTATATGTGGGAGATACATTCTACGAGAGAAAAAGAATCACGCCCATACCTGAATTGCCAGATGATGCTGGACAAGTTCCAGGGCTACCCGCAACGCAGGCTGCCATTATCTTCCCCGAGGAAGGTGGCGATTGGATCCAGTTCATGTCATCTCTGGATATGCTTCTATCGTTTGTCCTTCATCACAATCGCCAATCTGGACGTCACAGTGACCAAAACCATGAACCAATAAAAAGGGTCAGAGTCGGTTGCGGCCATCTGACATACGATGCAGATGCTGAGGACATGATCAGGGAAGTCCAAGCGCTCTTCGAAAGAATCATACAAGGAAAAGTACCAATTGTCCGTAGTGGAGAAAAGCGTGGCGTTATTCATGACTACTGGCTGGAGAGCGAAGACTCGAAGTATAGTGTTATGGCTCCTCGGCACCTGGCAGAGGAAGCGATGAGGCACTTCCAATGCAACAACGTCGTTTCCTGATGAGTTTTATACACAGAGCAATAATAGTGATGAAAAGTTAGGCAGTTCATGCGCCAAAATAGATCGGGCGCAGATGATTTCGCCCTTCCATGTGGCCAATCTGGCCAATAATGGCTTATGTTGCACGATTGGCTGAGGCCTGGACACCATCTGGTGCTTGAGTTCTGGCAAAACTCACCTCCCCGTTCCCGGGCTCTAGAAGACATGACGCGCCCTTGATTTGGTCAACATGATGGTCAGGAGAGTTTACGGCAGCACTCGTCCAGCAGAAAACGCCTTTCTATTTGTTGGTGCGAGGCCAACAAATCCAGTAATGCCCTTAGCGGCAAAAATATATGTCGGGTTACGGTTTAATGCACTAGTTTTACTCTTCAATTAATTATATACCGCGTGAAACTCAGGATTCTTTACACGATTGGGGTCTGCAAATTCGAGTCTGCGTCTTCTGAATATCAAGTCTCCCGAACTCAGTCCATTATCAGGTTCTCTTGCCGTTCTGGAATCATTGGTTCCATCATCGACAACCTCGCCGTATTTAACCTCCTTCTTCCCAAATTCTACTAACAAATCTCCAACGCGAGCGTTAGAACCTGGTCCATATAAAATTGCGGCATTGAACGCTTTGGCAAGCTCTAGCGGGTTTAACGATGGATCGCGACCCAATTCCCAAAAGCCAATGAATGTAGGGATGACGAGAAAGACTCCAATGACCATGACAGCGAGAGCACCTGCGAGAAAGCCATAATGCGATTGAAAGACATTAACGTTCACTGTTTGCTCCATTGTTATATTTTGAGGGACTGAAATTCCATTGTCTTTCGGTTGTTCTGGATATGTTACCGGATATGCTTCGTAAAAGCTGGTCCAGGCATCGGTGATGCTGTAGTTCAGCACGGAGTACTTCGATATATCGGATGTAGCGAGGGCGGTCCGAAACATAATCTCATTGAGTGCGTTCATAATATCAGATGTTGGATCTCTCCAGTTGATAGAACATGCATCCTGGCTAGCAATGTAGCTTGTAGGTCCATTGTCGAATACACTGTATTGGCTTCCTAGGGATCCATTTACTTGGATGGAGTATCTATCCTGGATTGCTATAGAGTTGAACATATTCTGAGCCGCAAGTCCCACGCCTCCGAGAGTGGTGAAAGATATGGTATTCAGGTCATGCTGATCCATGAAGTCTGACGGCACGCCAACGGCTTGGATATGGTCGACGGGAAAAGTTATAGAGTTCCCTGGAAGTGTTACGATGTCATTCACCAAGACAATTGGATAGTTGAGAGTTGCGGATAATAGAGTACAGCGCTGCCTGACAAGAGTTCCATTACAGGCTCCCCGATTCTCATTGGAAAGGTCTGGTTTACTCTGATCCCCATACCAAGATGCTGCTGTCCTATCTGTGACATAGAGGAGATCAAAATTGATCCAGGGATTGCCTTCCATCGGATAAGTTCCATTGGTGCCGTTTGCAGGGAACCAATCAAAAGATGAGGTGAACACTTCCCCATCTCCAACATTCGTTGAGCTGGTCCCGTTATTGTTCCATGGAACTGATGCAGATGAACAATTAATAGCAAGTCCGGCAGCCTTGATCGTTCCTGAACAGTTCCCAGCGCAACCCGTGAATCCAGTCTTTATTGGTATGCGGGTTGTATAGGCGTTGACGATTTGTGCAAATGTCTGATTCATTATCATCGCCTGTGATCCTCCGTAGGCATTTCCCATACCCGTAAATCCATATGGTATCTCCAATGCAATTGGAGCCGTGACGTTCACTGCCTTTGTCATGGGTTTGGAGACGATGGTCGAGGCTTTTTGCAGTAGAGGTTCATCAACCATAACGGCTGAAGCTGCAAGCGTAGCAAGTGCAACGAAGTTGAACTTTCGCCCAGATAAACCCGCTGCTAGGAGACTGTCGCCAAACTCCCAATAATGGCTGAGATCCTCTAATGTCCCGCCTCGCAAGGCCTTTCTCCACCAAGCCACAACAGCTCCTTGAGAATGTGCAAATCCCAAGCACACATTTGCTGTAGCCGAAAATATAGCGAGGAGTACAGATGGCGATACCATCCACGAGTCTACCTCCTGGCCGTCTGATTTTCAGAGAATGATGCCATCAGCTGCGGCACAAAGTATTACAGCAGTGAGGGCAAGTCCTCCAAACCACGGAATCCGTCTAGCGAACTCTGAGCCCCAAGGGTCGCCTCTCTCCTCTAATGGGGTAGCCCTAGCGGCTGGTGTCGGTCTTTTGAGAAGATTCTCGGACGATATAGTTTTCTGATGGTGAGGGGGGGTGTGAGTTCTCCGTGGGCGTTCGAACACAGAAAGGAAGTCATCAACATAGCGGACGGAGGAAACAGACCTCATCGACCCTGCTCGAGAAGTCGCTGGAGACACCGAATCTCCGGCCCTTGTTGGGGAGTGGCGAATGGGAGGCATTTTCTGTTCGTTCCTTTTTGCTCTCCCTAGAAGACAGTCCTACCTTCTCCCATCCACTATATATGTAATACCACATTGCAACAATTAAGGCAACAACAAAGCTCTAGGCGTCACTATGTTGGTGTTTTCAGATTGTGCTTCTCTAAATAGACTTGAAACAAATGCCTTTGTCCAAATAGGCTCATAAGTATGTTTTGCAATGCGCCTACACGACTTCCAACGCGTCTATGCGTGCTATTTGATTGGCCGCACATGACAGGAATTTGGGAACTAGCTTTGCGCAACCACACCTCAACTCGTAAAATGTTGTAGCCAGAATATCAAACAAGCCATATTGTTGGCGTCGCATGCAAATGAGGCCAGAATATGCCACTAGCATTCAAATAAATATAAACTGAATGATAATCTCGAGCAAGCGCTACCGACATCAACAGACCGTCAATTGACAGCGCGCGGCTAGCTAGTACGTGTCAGCGTGTACTTCAAACCACATACGCAGGGTGTAGCCGGCACCTTAAAATAGTCTCGAAGGAAAAACCAACAACTGCTCATCAGATGTCACCGTAAGTCTAGTTTGCTTAGGAGGAGACCTTAGCTGACCTAGCTATAGAGCATAAATTTATAGAGCAATATAAGATGTCGGACCTAGATTCCTTCACTTTATTCCCAGAGCTCCCCTTTGAAATCCGACTCTTGATATGGGAATCCACACTTTTCCCTCAAATTATATCTCTCGTCCCCATAGAATATCCTCGGGGTGACCAGTCAAGGGCCGTTCCATGGCATCTAGTTGCAGAAACCCGGCCTGGCTCCTACGAGGGCATATCTGCTCGGTTTTCCATCCCCGATGTACCAAGCCATGCCACCCTTCATGTGTCGCGAGAGTCTCGAAATGCGGTATTCAATCGTGGATACAGAGTATGGAAGATGGAGAACCAGCTAGGCTATACCAGGAACGTGGTATGGCATCCAGGCATCGACATTATTGCTTTACCACCCAAGCAGCACAACCTGGAGTCGGGTCAGATGAACTATCATTTCTATTATCCGAAATTGTTTTCCCTTCAATATCCTGAAGAAACGTGGGTTGCTCGGAACGTTGCGCTGCCTACGTCTTTATGGCAGCGTTCCAGATACCGATGGATTCTGTGGTATAGACAACTCTCTAACTTCAAGTCTCTAAGCCAGTTGATTATGGTTGTAGATAAAGATCATGAGAGGTTCAGGGTGGAATGCTTAATTGCAAATCAAAGGGCGAGTTATAGGCCCGGGCCTTTCATACTTCCACAAGAGATTGAGGAGACTTTCGAACGTGGACAGCAAACACAACCAAACCTTGTCACGAATATACCATTTATAAGAGTTGTGGGGACTTTAGATGGGATCTCAGAGGGGGAAGCTTTGCAGATAAGCCTGCAGTGCAATCCTTGTGAGTATCTGGATATGCCCGGAGACAGGATAGCAGAAGAAGGACAATAAAATAGATGAGATCTCACCACTAGCTGCGTCCTGTGGAACATTTATGGTGGCATCTTCTGAATGGAATCTGGAAATAGTCCGATTGGAGGGGTGAGATAGATCTCGGTCCAGTCAATTCTACTATAAGTGACGGTGCATCTATTTATTGATCACCGCTTCTAATGCGCATGCCGGTAACTTGCAGCAAAACCTCGTGCTCTCAAACCGTTGACACTGCTTATGGGCCCTGGCATCGCTCATAATCGACGACGATGAGAACGTACTCCTCCACATTTTTACACTTTGGGCAGATCCACTGAATTTCGGCCTCTTCGAGAACAATTGAGAAGGGGCTGGTAACACGACAGGATGGGAATTGTGAAGTCCGGCCGAGAGCCGGTATGAGATAAAACGACCATTGAGTCCCTTCTAAGAGATATTTTAACGATTGAATTGAGAATTATGGAACAGCGTTTAAGCATTGACGATAATAATGGTTATTGAAAAAGAAAGGGGGAGATACTTTTCGGGCAATTCCGATGTGAGATTTCGCTAGAAATGTATTAGATCCCAAACAAAAGCAACGCGAAACGCGGGCAGAGAGATAAGGGCGAACGCCCAAAGTTCATTGGATCAACGAGAATCAAATACTTGGACACGCTTTGCTTCTTAAAGATGCATACCCTCCGCATGGAAGCGTCCGGTGATTAGGTTATGGCAAGAAAATGTCAAGGTTGTGCAACTTGCCGACGAACATCGAGGAGCCGGCCCTACCAAGGTAAAGGATGTGGGCGAGCATACCATACCTACTTCTTTGAGCCATAATTACCTCAAGAGCACACTTGAGAAAGTCGATGGTCCGCGGCACGAAATCGAGACGAGAAATACAAGCGAGCTTTCCTTCTTCGGGATAAACTTTTCTTAGAAAAGTAATTCCGAAAAGAATGAATTTTCATTGGCTGAGGCCTTATCAGCGCCACAACCTCTTATTTCCAGAAATGACTTTCGACGTGCTCGTCCCTACCTATACCTTGGGTCCACGGCTTTGAATGCCACGATAGCTTCATTTCCTCTTAGGCGGGCTTCCTCTCTCAAGGGTTCATCTGGACTGTTTCCGATCGGATACCGCTACCGGGACACAATGTAACTCATCACAACGCAAAACTCACAATCCTATCAGAGCACATAGACAACATTTCTCCATGCTGTGAGCACATGGCCGCCACATGAGATACCCGTCAACCGACACGAGACAAATGATATATCTTATTTCTCGAGAGTCGGTCACCGCAACGCCTAAAGCTTCCCGGCGGTCTGAGTTTCAAGCTGAGAATCATGGATTGACGGGGACCAAACATAAAGCTTCATCTGAGCTGTTTGAAAGGAGATTCGTATGCAGCCGAGACGGTGGCGTACGACATGTCAAGCTTCAGATGTCGGGACGACACATTGTATCTCCCCAAATGCCAGTGCTTCGTGATATTGCATCTCAGTCTGTAGGTTCACCTGCGCGAGTACCGAAATAGAAGATTTGAAAGTGGTAAGCTGCTCTAGAATTTCGACAAGTTCTAATAAGTGTTCTTGCTATCCACTTTAAGACCCCCTTAAAAGTCCTTCTAGATGTTCTGTCAAAATTGATCGTCCATTAGCATATTTTCATATTGGTTCACGATCATTGTCTGGATTTTCCTTATCAGTGACTAAGGGCCGTCTTCTTCAGCCCAGACTATTTTACTGGTCTTGGGAAGCCTGCGGTCCACCCCACCACCTATAGGCCATCCCAGACATAGTTGTCGGCGTGGCCCGCTCTCTCGGAACCTGTCGCAAACCTCCATCTCCAAGCTGCCCTTGTCAAAAATCCCTGCTCTTGGATGGCAACTGGGAACTATCCATATTCGTATATAACCCTTAGATATTTCCTTCAATTGTCAATTCCATTCACACAGGCGTTCGAGATTGAAGACTCAGAGTCATACTTTCAGACTCAGTCATCCTTCCACAGAAAGAAGCTCTCACAAATACTTCTCGAGATTGAAGTCTCGTGAAAACTTTCTTGGGAAGATCGACTTCACTTCGAATTACCCCCCCACCAATATCGCGATCCTTGAAAGAAATCGCTTTCTTCAAAAATGTCTACGATCAAAGAAAATTATGATGTTGAGGCTAAGGCCCAGAAACCTCACCTCACCAACGAGACCGACAGCAGCGAATATATTGCAGATGATGGAGCAGTGCATGCGGAAACTTTCGTAATAGGAGATAGTTGGTATGCGAAGACACAAAGGCTCGCAGGGAAATTCGGTGTTGAACAGCGAGGTATCGAGCGCGTGCCCAGTGATGAGCGATTAGACGCTGGAATGTCCCAAATCGGTACTCTTGTAAGTCTTCGAGGCCACTTGAGCTACAAAATTCTGATACGCATACTCAGTGGCTCTCAGCCAATATGGTCGTCTCAGCGTTCGCCATTGGAGCACTTGCCTACCCCATCTTTAACCTAGGATTTATTGACACAATATTGATCATCTTTTTCATCAATATCCTGGGCATAATTCCAGTCTCTTTCTTCTCGACTTTCGGCCCACGCTTCGGTCTCAGACAAATGGTCTTGTCGCGTTTCTTCTTTGGCTGGTATGGTGTGAAAATCAGTAAGGTACACCTGCAATCCAGCAAGAATACGATTAACAATAAATTAGTTGCCGTGTTTAACATCCTCGCTTGCATTGGCTGGTCTTCCGTCAACGTGATTGTTGGCGCTCAACTCTTCAATGCCGTCAACTCGAACATGCCAGGTTGGGCCGGAATCATCGTCATTGCGGCAGCGACATTCCTCGTCACTCTTTTCGGATACAAAATTGTGCACACATACGAAAGATACTCATGGATCCCATGCTTGATCATCTTCCTCATTGTGTTAGGAGAGTTCGCACACTCGGGGAATTTTTCCAACATCCCCATGGGTGTAGGCATCTCTGAAGCTGGATCTGCTCTCTCTTTCGCTGCGTCAGTCTTTGGCTTCGCTACTGGATGGACCTCCTACGCAGCTGATTATACGGTTTATCAGCCCGTAAACCGAAGCCGCAGATCTGTCTTCGCCTGGACTTTCGCTGGTCTCTCTTTCCCCCTTCTCTTCACCGAAATGCTCGGAGCAGCAGTCGCGACTGCAATGGCTGCCAACGACGGCAATAACGAATTCGGAAACGGATATTTCTCTTCTGGAATTGGGGGTCTTCTAGCTGCTGTCATTGTTCCACCTTTGGGAAGATTTGGACAGTTCTGCTTAGTTATCCTCGCCCTCAGCATTATCGCAAATAACTGCCCTAATATTTATTCTGTCTCCCTCTCCCTACAACTTCTCGCTCGCAAGTCCCAACGCGTCCCCCGCTTCATCTGGACATTCATCGCAACACTTGTGTATTGCGCAATCGCTATACCAGGGTACAGCCATTTCGAGTCTGTCCTGGAGAACTTCATGTTACTCATCGCCTATTGGCTTGCTATCTACGAAGGTATCTCTGTCTCCGAACATGTCCTCTTCAAGCGTGGCTTCGGTGGCTATCATCCAGAGGATTACATGAGCAAAGACAAGCTGCCACCGGGATTCGCAGCCATCCTTGCATTCTGCTTCGGTGTCATGGGTGCTGTGTTAGGAATGGCACAGCAATGGTTCATTGGGCCAATCGGTAAATTATGCGGAGGCAAATTCGGAGGAGATGTTGGATTTGAGCTTGCTTTTGCTTTCTCTGCTATCTCATACTGTATATTAAGATACTTCGAGAAGAAGCATTTCGGGCGGTGAAGTGGATACTAGGAGGTCTTTCTTTGAATTTGTATGCTAAATGCGTTGCTTTATTTGACGATATTGGATTTTTAGTGTGGCTTTACGTTGCGAAAAGTGAGAATATACCCTTTGTGTTCCGAATGACCGTTCTTGATTAAGTGAAGCTTTGGTCATATTCTTAGAACCTCGGTCACTCGTTTAGGCAATTGTTTGCGGACAACACTTTCCATCTTCGTTCCAATCTATTTATTAGAACATCGAAACAACAGACTCACCATGTCCCGGTACTGCATTCGGGTCTTATCACCATTCGTAGTACGAATAAAGATCCTCGGATATACGCTCTCTCATTTGGATTGACTAAGTGGGCTAGATCTAGTCCCTGGTTAGTCCGATTCCCTTTTGATACGTTGATTTATACTCGGCTTACGAACGTCCAGGAGTTGTTCTCAAAGCCAGTGCTTCCTAATTATCTAAATTCGCCTTCCCATAAAGCTTACCTCGAGCCAGAAGCCCCAGAGCAGGGAGAAGAGGCTATACCTAGGAGGGTCTACTATCTACATAAGGATCTTAACCAAAAGCAAGTACATATTCTTGAATCTAATGTATTTTGTAGCATTTCTTTCCTTCTTTCCTTCTTCTTTCTTTACGTTGAATTTTTATTCAAAGTGCAAGCACCTGAGACCACGAGGACTCTCATTTGGAAGATAATCTCACAAGATTCAAGAACTGGTGTAACCTCAAACATTGTCATTTCCTGCACCGCCGTTATTGCTCTTTTCCCGCTAATCTCCTAAAGTGGATAGCTTGAATGAGCATCTGCTCTCAAGCCGACTAATTCACTGAAATTTCTGGGAATCCAGCAATATTTCTGATTTACGACCGCCTAGTGTGATTGATAATCCTCTCGTCGTACCCTAATCTACACACATTCTAAGGGAAATGTTTGCGGTCAACAATTTGCAAAATGTAAGCTTATATACTCCGCATTTAATAAACATCTGTGTTTGCGAAATCGACAAGAGCTTAGCACGGATTTATTGGCAGTCTGGCTTCTAAATATTACTAGGGATCGGTATTGTGTAGACCAATAATTCCTTTTCAGGTTATCTCAAACGCAGTTGGTGAGGGCTTGAGTGTTAGATATTGAGGTGAAAATCGCTTGGGTATCTTCATACATAGTAGGGACTGTTTTCATTAAAGTCTTCACTATCATAACCCCTATCTTCCAATAAAAGCCCTATCGCTTTTATAGATACAAGCGGGGTGGAAAATCAAAGTGGATAAATAAAAATTGGATTGACGTAGGGATGAGTTTTTGGATTGCTTTGCGCAAGGAGTTTGAGGGGGGAGAAGTGAGGGATAGTACGCAATGAGGTAATTGGCCTCCAGCTGAGTTGTGTAAGATTTCCTTGAAATGACCGGAAATTGAGGCTCCTTGTACTACAGGATGGAAGATATAGCTATGCAACCAAAACTTAGATAATAGAGAAAATCTTATCACAATCTCACAGCGTGGGGAAAGGGTCTGGAGAAGTCAATTTCGATTTTGTGCGCCATATCTATCAAAACGCCGCCTCCCTATGTGAGTCTTACAAAGCAAACTATTCCTAACATCTCCAATCTCTCTCACAAATCTCTTTCAACCCAACAAATCGTCTAGCCCACCACCCGGTTTCTGTTGCCCTTGCGCTGGTTTTGTTGCTTGGAATGGAGTTGAGCTGGTGGAGGAGCTGGCCCCCCAGATTCCAGCGCTAGCCTTCTCCTTGGCCAATTGGCCGAGTGCAGGTCCCTGGCTCGGTGTGCTGCTCTTCTTGATACCGGCGCTAGCCGATGACCAGAGAGATCCGAAGGCATCCCCACCAAGTTTAGCACCAGGAGCCTTTGCTCCTGCTGTTGCTGTCGTTTGCTTTACTTGACCACCTGTTGCAGGTGGAGCTTGGACTGAGGTGAAGTAGTTTGGCTGAGAACCTTGATAGGTTGTAGGTGCTGCTGGCCTGGGTTGTTGAGCGACAGCTGGAGGGGAGAAAGCAGAGTAATTGACTGGGGTAGCATTGCTGCTAGAGGCGGGCGAAATAGAGGAGAAGCCAACAAGATCGTTCAAGTTGGCTGCTTTAGGAGCTGAGACAGGTTGTGGAGCGGCGTATTGCGTATTAGAGGTGGTGGTAGCGGTTGGTGCAATAGAGGGGAAAGAAGGCTGGGCGACTGGCTGCACAGATGGGGTGGCAGACTGGAAATCGTCAAAATCGTCATCATCGACAACGTTCGATGCAGCGGGCGCTATTGCTGGAGCGGAGGTCGGAATTGGATCGTCAAACGAAAACAGGTCAACCTCCGGCGCTTTCGTCTTTGGTGGTTCCGGTTTCTTTGCAGCTTTTTCTGCTGGCTTCCGTCGGCTCGCAGTTGTATCAGCTTGTCTCCGTCCTGGTGCTGCGACTGCGCCCTCGTCGTACTCGTCGTATTCTTCAAACCTATCTCGCCCGCCACCTCCACCAGAAGAATCTGCGCGGCTACCAGAATCCTGGAAGTCACCCGCTTGTCCGCCAAATCCACCTCCGTCTCCATATACACCGCCACTGTACCCACCATATCCACCACCACTCTCCTCGCTTCCGAAACCCCCGTATCTGCTGCTTCCTCCTGAGGAAAACCCTCCGCCAAGTCCAGCTCCGCCTTCGACGCCAGAGTACTTGTTGCGTGTGGCCCGGGCCTTCTTTCTTTCCGCCCTAATCCGTTCGACGTCTGAGAGAAGCTCTGCCAATTCCTTGGCCCTGTTTCGTACATTCACACCTTGATCCTTGCCATTCTGATCAATAAAATGGAATTGTCGTAACATCTTCAGGAGTGTAAGATGAGAACGCGCATCGTCAATAACTCGCTCCGATCCATTTTTGATCAGAAATTCCAATAATTGAAGACCCTTGTAGATTTGTCTCCATTCTTCAGCAGCTTTTTCAGTGAACCTTTTGTATATCATTGGCATGATCTCGTTGAGTAATTGACTAGTAGGATCAGCATTTGGCAAACTTCAAGACCTTGAATAACTGACTAATTGTATGTGCCATTGGCAATCTCTTGCATCAACGTTGACGAAGCACCCCATGGTTCATTGTTCGTCGCCTCTCTGACCTTGGCTTCCATCTCAGTGTAGTTCATGACAGCTGTGAGCATGTGAGCTTAGGGACAGTTGGCAGCATTGGGGGCTCCTACCATTCTGAACTTTTCGCACACCGGCCTTGATATCATACAAAGACAAATTGGCCGCAGCCTCCTTGAGACTGGCAAGATCCATGGCTGGCTAGGGATGTTCTCGAGACTTCTGGTAGGTCGTTCAAATGTGTACAACAAACTCCTTGAGAGATGCCGCTCATTCGAAGCGGGACAAGCCGCATCGCCGAGTCAGTGGCTCTGGTCACGTGATCGTTGCTATCGTGGTTTTGTATGGCATCAGTTGATAGAGCTTTTTTTTAATAAAAAAAAGCATACTGCACAGGATGACTAAAGTGAATTGTGAGGAGGGCTTTTGTTGGAGTCGTTCGTATTCTAATAGTTCCTCATATGGCTGATGAGCAGATGATGAGGGGAGGCGGTTCAGAGCTACCTAAGGTAGACAGACCCCTGTCTCCCTAATAGAAAACGAAAGCGAAAAGGAGTCGGAAATTTTATCTCATCCATCAAAGCATCACTGTGCAAAATCAAAATCATCCTTTCTGTCACTTCGTTCCTTGTCTTTAGATCGTATTCTTAAAACTCAGCTCATTGAGTCTTTATTCCCGTCTCAAAGTCCCGAGGTTGCCCGTTTGTAAGCCTAAGGTACGTACGATCGATCCCGTAGATGTCGAGATTTGAGGCATCCTCGGAGCTGCAGCTTTATTAGCCACCGCCCGATGTTGGTGATATGGGATGCATATGCGTGCGGATCACAGGAGTTTCTAGAAACAATGATAGTGAAGCACGTTGCTCGAGCATGGTATGGCAAGCTCTCATCCTCTCTTGTTCTCTCGTTCTCTCGTTCTCTCGTTCTTTTTGGTGTGTAAATGTCCCGATGTCCCAGAGATCTTGACACATTCCAAAAGAAAAAGAAGAGAAGACGTGAGAGAAGTGTAGTATCGTATGGCCCAATGTCAGCACGCATCCTTCCTCTCCCCTTCCTTGGCCCATCGATTCGCCGTTCACCATTGACCATCCACCTCTGGTCCTCTCAACCAATTCCTGGCTATGATCCTTGATGCGCTCATCGAGCCCCTCAAGTTGTCAGCTTCGTCCAATTGATAACCGACGCTAGGCTAGTACTTTACCACACCCAAACATGGGCAGCTTGGCGAGGGGTTCTTTTCTGCCCCTCAATTTTCGTTCTGCCACCCTTCTCAACTCATACATCAACAAACCATCAAGAAAATTTCACGCATCAACAGCAAATATGGCCATCAAGACGTAAGTTCTTTCCCAACATTGATGATACTTTCGATGCTCATACAATTGCAGTTTCTTCGACGTTACCTGGGAAGGCCCAGTTTTGGATGCCTCTGGAAAGCAAACCTCCACGATAAAGGGTAAGTTACATGCACATGATCTTCATTCCCTCAATCATCATCATCGGTATCATGAAACATAAATCCATTGAGCAGAGAGCTGTTTGTCAATGCTTCTGACCAAGTTCGCGATGCTGATGTTGATGGTGTCATCCGATTCTCCAACCAACACCGCCTTTTGCGCCAGAAAGCTGACATGCTTTCCTTCATAGAGCAACAAGGTCGCATTAACTTCCTTCTCTACGACGAAATCGTCCCAAAGACTGCTGAGAACTTCCGCGCTCTCTGCACCGGCGAGAAGGGCTTCGGATACTCTGGCTCTGCCTTCCACCGAATCATTCCTCAATTCATGCTTCAGGGCGGTGACTTCACTCGTGGCAACGTACGTCTCAATCTGCAATCTCGATGCGCTAGAAGCTGATAAATACACAGGGCACTGGTGGCAAGTCCATCTATGGTGAGAAGTTCGCCGACGAGAACTTCCAAAAGAAGCACACCAAGCCAGGACTTCTCTCAATGGCCAACGCCGGACCCAACACGTAAGCTACCCATTGTCTATTGCCAAACGTCATGCCAACATTTTAATTATAGCAACGGCTCCCAATTCTTCATCACCACCGTTGTCACCAGCTGGCTCGATGGCAAGCACGTCGTCTTCGGCGAGGTTGCTGACGAGCAGTCATTGGCCGTCGTCAAGGCTCTCGAGGCCACCGGCAGCGGCAGTGGCAAGGTCAACTACAACAAGAAGCCCACTATCGTTAAGTCGGGTGTCTTGTAAATTGCTTCTTTGAATTTGGGTGGAGCTGCATGTCATACCTGAGCGATTTTAAGTCTCATTCATGGGATACTTGGAATGACTCCAGCAGATTAGGGGACGAAAAGTTCATGATGAATCCACAATAGCAATGGTTTTGCAACACATCTCTCCAAGCTTTCGAATGCGTGATCTATTGCTATGCCTTTGTGTGACTTATTAAATTGTGCCAAACCAATGGTATCTTCCCTAACTCCAACCATCGCTATGCAGGTAATATCAGAGCACTATTGCGTCCTCACAGACCTAACCAGTCACTGAAGTACTCGCAATTGCTTGGGCCAACAGGGCCTCCTTCCTCGCAAAGATCAAAGACCGGACATCTTCCACAAGGCGCCTCCGTAAGCACATTATGTGTATCGTCCTCATGCATCAAGCTTTTCTTCACAGTCTTATAGCCAACGTTATTAGGACCTGAAAAAACCTTCTCAATCAAATTATCATAGCACATGATCTTCAAGAGATGCTCAATGTCTTCCGCTGTCAATACCGTCTTCGTGGCCGGCGAGGCTTCCACGAACTCCGTGATCTCATCGACAGTAGGATATCCCTGATAGCCAGCCGGCATGGGAAGATAGGAATCATAAGCTTCCTTCCGCGCGGCTTTCTCGTCCAATTTATCCCCTTTCTTCGTTCTAGGACCCAAACTCTTATCCCTCAACGCCCTCGCTTCTTCTTGACTAACCTTCTTACTCTTATTAGGCTGTCTCGTTCTTCCAAAACTCGAGTGATAAAGGCTATGTTTCCGAATATATTCATAGACAACGTCTGACATCATCTCACAGAACGGCTCATCCAATACCCCATCCGTGAACCAGGGTCCGCCAGTCGCTCTCTCGCTCGGGTGGAGACTAGATTTAATATACATCTTTCTCGTAGGATGCTCTACAGATTTCATATCAGAGATCAGGTTCTTGGACTTGAGGGATTTGATGGTCGCCTGGAAGATCCCATCGTGGAGGGAGGTGCGCGTCCTGATTGTTTTGGTCCATACTCCCTCGCTGCCGGCTTCGTCGATCAGGCTGTAGACGATTTCTTCCTCTGGTTTGAAACCCCGGTATCTAATTGCAGAACCATGTCAACTTCAGTTCAGTCTACTGCATGGAAGGGCCACACATACCTCTTGGCCTCGTCCACAGAACGAAGACGCCATCCTAAACCCTCCGCGCTCACAAGCTTGAACAACTTTTCGTTCACAAGAGCCTGAGCGACGCCGAGAAGAATGGCTGGATCATCGTTTGGTATAATCCCAAGGTTCAAGATAAAGACCTGGTTGAAGACGTGCTTGGGATCTTCGTCTGCGAATGGCTTACAAGCTTCGTAGATCTGGACCTTCAAGGCTGCGGTGCTCGTCCCACCTGCGGACGCCATGTTGGGAGAATTTCTTGTTTGTCTTAGATTTTAGACTGTGCTATCGAATTAGGCCTGACATCGAGAAAGCGAGCGAGTTTGAGGCCGTTACAGGAGCCGTTGAATTGAAGTTAGATTGAGTGAATTTGATTTCCTATGACTCGCAATATTTTTGCGGTGGGGGACAAGGCTACGAAAAAAATCGCTTCGAGATCCCATTTCGGTCCCATCCACACAGCCTCGACTTTAATTCACTAACAACAAACCTTTGTTCCTCTAAAGTTTCAGAACAACTCATCAAGGATACGGCATGAATGGCTGATTTTGCGGCGCTATCCATTTTCATTCTGTGTAGCCTGACAAGCACATTGTAGTTCTACTAGCGAGTTGTGAGCATTGATACTAGTAATCGTGCTTCATGAACGACCACTTGGGAAAGCTCCCTTCATAGTTTCAACCTGAATGGTACCATATCCAAGGTCTCCAATAGACTCCATCAAGGATCTGGCCAAAGTTCTATGAATCGTCGAATTTTAACAGGCTGACCGTGTCGTACTTCAGCCGCGCAGAACCAGCCTCACGTTTCCAATGCTGGCACAGAACCCACCAGCGCGCCTGTTTCGACGAAAGCCACTGCCGTTCATCTCTCTCTCTCTCTCTCTCTGATCCTCCAAAGGACAAGCGGCAGAAATCGAATGTCTTGGCCGTCTATTTGGTCCTGCGTTTCCCTTGACGCAAGGCTGATCTGATCATTGGTGTCGAGAGGTCTCATCTTCAGACGGTCGCTTGTGTAGCCGCCCACCCACCAAGACGACCTTTCCATGGGATCTGATCCTATTGGGCGACTCAGCGCATGTCACGACACTCGATTGTATCGAGAATTTATAGACTCATAGCGTTCTTTATTAGTCAAGATCTTTCGATCGACATTCATGGTAGGTGATGAATATTTAAAACCTTTGAATCCGCTGTTGTTTGTCATTCCTCAATTCATCTCATCAGTTCGCTCTCTCTCACTACAAAACAGTCTCTTTCCTGTTTCTTTCAGCAGCCTTGTCTCTTTCTTTCTTTAAGACAGTCTCTTCAGACAACCTGTCACTCTTTGCTGCTAGGTCAGCTCACGCTCACTCGATATCTTCGTCGAATCTATTACGCCCGTACGGCACCATCATCGATACACACTCCTTATAAAGGCGCAGTCTTCATCAACGGTATTCTATACTTGCCTTATCAGTCACCAACTATCCAACCAGAAACTCCAAATCGTCCTCGGGAAGAATATTTCAAAGATCTTCCTAAGCCATCCCCTAAACCCCAACCATCCCAACCAACCACATTTTCCAGAATGGCACCCAACTTCGGAGCTCTCGGTGCTACCTTCACGGTGGTCAGGGGCATGCAAGCCATCTCCCTCATCACCATCATCGGCATGACTGCCAATTTCATCGCCGAAATGGTATCAGCCGACCAAGTCCCACCCCACGTAATCATCGGCACTCTCAGCGTCGTAAGTTTCCTATCCAACCTTCTCCCTACCACCATATTAACTCCCTCCTTCACAGACCTGCATCGCCGTCCTCTACTGCGCCATAACCTACATCCTATACCTCGATACGCTCCTCCCGTTCCTCATCTGCACCGGCCTAGACTCTGCCCTTCTAATCGCCGTCATTGTCGTCGCCGTCACGGTCGGCAAGCCCCTCTCCTACCTCGATTGCGCGGCGCTTCCTTCCTCAGGCGGTACCACCTCCTCCTTCCTCTCCTCCGTGGGCCACAATATGTCGAAAGTCAACTATTGGGTGTGGGCGGGAGCCAGTAAGACGACTTGTTTTGAGATGAAAGCGATTTGGGGGCTGAGTATTGCGTTGTGTGTGCTTTTTGCTTTCTCAAGTGCTTGTGCAGTTTGCATGTGGAGAAAACAGGTTGCAGAGAGGAAGGCGATGATGCCAATTAAGGATATTGAGGGCTAGTTTTTAGCATGGGGGAGGTTAATTGGTTAGCACAAAAGTTGGATGGGTGAATGCATGTGTGAGGCCTCGATGGCTGGGTGATGGCGGTTTCATTTTTTGTTATTGGTAATACTGGGATTTTGGTTTGGACGAAACGTCCTAATAATGAATAGAATTGCGTTGACATTTGACTCGTTTTGTAATGACAACGAACAGGTGACGCTGAAAGTTATGAGACTCTAATTTCCCTTCTGAGCCTTAGTGCCCTTCAGGAACAATCATAGCCTCTTATTAGCTTACATAACAATTGAGTCAAGACAAGGTAACGACGCAGTCGAAAGATTGATTTCATGCAAGCACTCATGATTACGCTAAAACTCAGCAGAAATACCTAGAGTACATCAAGGGGAATTGTTTTTGGCTCATGCTGCGCTTGTCGCTCGTCTTTAAAGAATCATATTTCTCATCACCCTCACCTCATCTCACAATCTCTCGATTCTCTTCTTCATCCCCATGCCTCAAAGGCTTAATTGCCCCGTTCATCGACCTACACGAATGATACCGCTTGCGATGAGTTTCTGGATCTTGGCTCGGATACCCGGGTTCTTCATGTGCTCCTGGAGAGCGGCTGGGTCGCCTTGTGCTTGCTGAAGGATACTTTGCATGACAGGGTCTTGCATGATGCCCAAAATCTAGAAATCGTTAGCCAATTATTACAAGATCGTCATCAATAGAAGGCTGTAAATTTACCTCGGGGTCTCTCTGAATTCTCTCCTTAGTCTGCTCCTCGGTCTCGTTCTCCCTCGCACTGTACATCGCCGACAACGCCTTTTGTTGTTGCTGCTCAATCTCCCTGGTATTCTTCTTCTCAACATCGACTTCAGAAGCCTCCGTGCAAGCATCTAAACACTTCGAGTAATCTCTCATACCGAAATAAGCTTGTGCCTTTCGAATGTATGCTCTGTAGAATTTAGGATCCTTCTTAATAGCCTTGTCGCAATCATCGATGG
>Ga0182030_10003601_pt1 | contig 33079 bp, 20 predicted proteins | sample 812S3MmetaG_FD_121299 | JGI IMG/M metagenome (GOLD analysis project Ga0182030, IMG submission 121299) | Permafrost microbial communities from Stordalen Mire, Sweden - 812S3M metaG (Illumina Assembly) | ecosystem: Environmental > Terrestrial > Soil > Wetlands > Permafrost | place: Sweden... | reverse complement strand
CGCCAGTACGAAACATGGCGATCCAGATTGAAGTGTCCGCGAGAATCACTGTTCGTCTACTCGCAATCTCCGCACGTCTTCAATGTTGGGGGCGGTCCCAGCCAGCGCCAGAAGCCTGCGACCGGCTTCCCGCGCAATCAACGACTTTAACGCGGCACGAATCAATGCCGCTCTTTCCGTCAAGCCGCTGTACTCTTCCGCCGTTCGTAACAGATCGTCGTCGAGCGATACGGTTGCTCTCATATTCTCTCCATGCACCAATTATAGCACCGATACGCGCATTAAAGTGGTGTCTACTGGGCAAGATTGCCGTGTTCTCGAAATACCGCCGTTCTCTTCGCGACGGTCCTACACTTCCTTTACCAGCCTGTAGCCGCCGCGCCCGTTGGTGAATTCCCACGAGCAGATGAGGTTTGGACGAAGCGGCCCCACTTCTTCACTGAACGCCTTGACTGCGGGACCTCCCAAGCCATTATCGAACCCACAAATTGTGAGCGGTGCGTACTCGCCAAGCCGCCACACTTGCCCAATTTTGATTTCAATTCCGCATGGAGCTTCCATACGCTCTACTTGTGCCGTTTCCAACTCGGAGGCACCGTCGTGACGAATCCAGAGTATGTTGGCCATGCAGCACTTCATGCTGCTCGAGCGGAACCTGATCTATACGGGGATCACTCGCGCCAGGAAGTTTCTCGTCGTGGTCGGGCAGAAAAAGGCACTGGGCCTGGCCGTCAGAAACGATCAGTCGCGCAAGCGATACTCCGGGCTTCTCAGTAGTCTGAAGGAGACAACTGGGCCCGTAATTGCCTGATCCGGGAGCCTCGAAACTCATATGGCCATTGACCGCAAGCTCGATCCAGTCAAGCGCAAGCGCATGCGCCATGCCGAACGGAAGCTCAAGGAAGCGCAGCAGCAACTGGCGCGGACTGAACGCAGCATTCTCCCGCACGGTCTGGATGGCGAGATTTCCGTAGGTCTTGAAGATGCGGACCGCCCGCCCGGTGCTGACTCCGTGGCTATGCAGGAAGAGCATGATCTCGCGGATCTGCATGCTCTCCTGCCAGGCATTGGCGATCCGCTCCCGGCGCTTTGGCCCAATCCCGCTCACGGACTCGAGATCGGCGGGGTTGTCGCCAATCACCTTCAGGACTTCGGCGCCGAAGTGGCCGACCAGCTTCTTCGCCAGGACGGGCCCGACTCCCATGACGAAGCCGCCGCCCAGGTAGGCCAGGTGCCAAGCGCGCCGGTACGGCCACCGTCAGTCATTACGACTGATACGAGGCCACCGGGTTTAAGGTCCCCTTCCCCGGCGAGAAAACGGTTCGCCAGACGAGCGACTTCAACAAGGCTGCACCCACCAAAGCCGACGACGACGACTAAATCGCGTTCCCGCTGTAAAGAGCCCTCTCTCCGGTGACCGGGGAGGGGCTTTTTCTTCACGCCTCAAACGCAAACCCCCCACCGATCCGAACCCGCCCCGCCATAGGCACGAAGCTACAACACCGGATTCGTCCCGCGACAACGCAAAGAAGACATCGCCTGTCGATTTTCCTTGATTAGTAGATATTACTGAAAAAGACCATCCGAGTTTCGAGATGGAACAAGAACGGAGGAATTGCTTCCTGGTTATCACGCGCACACAGGGGTGTTGAGTACTGGGCCGGGAAAAGCTACAGGCGATGACAGACAAAACTATCAGGTTTCTGGTAGAGATGGGATTAGAGGGGTTCTGCCACAAACTGAGTAGCTGGTCGGGACAACAGACCAAGTTAGCCAAACTTCCGCAGTTTGAACGGTAAGTTTTTTTGTTTCAATGGTGACTTGTCAAACAAGTGGCCGTTCCCTTTTTACCGGCGTTTGCGCCTTAAATAGGAGGCTTGAGGACAGAGACAAACTTCCGCAGGATCATGGGCTATCGCAAACTCTAAAGTCTGGAGGCGATTCTGAGCGAATCGCAGACTGCTACGCAGCAGGCCGTGCGTAGTAATACCAATCCAACCGCCGCTGGCAACTTTCAACTATGCGCGGGACATCCTCAATGCAGGTACATTCTGAGGCAGAGTTGCTCCTGCCGCCACGGCGCTACCGATGAGCCGCGCACCAGCCACTCATTGCAAACCTCATTCGTGAAACTATCGCATCTTCTGCAGCCCGATATTTTCGCTCACGCCAACCGCTTGATCCCGGCGGGAATGCCAATCTCGCAGGGCGCAGCGGTCAAGCACTTTCCGCAGCCGTTCTTGTAAGGTGTGGGCGCGATGGATGGACCCACCACCTCTTTTGTGTACTTGGAGCACAAAGTGACCTGATCGCCGCCAGTCTTGTTAACGGCATGCGCGGGGCAACGATCAATGCACGCAACGCAGGAGCCATTGACGAAGTAGGGGCAGTAGTCATTCTTTCCTTTGTATGGCCTAACGGTTGGCATCAATTCCAAGGTAGTAATCAGGCTTCCCAAACGGCCGGCAGATCCCTTCTCGGTAATCAGACTCTTGTGCAATCCGAAGGTTCCCAAACCTGCCACATAGCCAACGTGGCGCTCCGACCAACTGGGCTTGGTGATATTGCCATCACGCGCCATTTTGAATCGCTGATCAGTATCCGGGACCACAGATTTAGCTCCATGACCCGCAAGAAAGTAAGTCAACGCGATACCTGTGTTATAGATGAACGCCTCTGCCGAAGCCTTGCCCGCCAGCCACATTTTGGAGGGCAATCCAGGCTTGCGATTGCTGCTCCGTATCTCCTCCGAGAGCGGATAGTAATACGAAATGACCGTCTTGGCGCCGGGAAGCCATTCCTCCGGACTCATATGATTCGGACCGATAACATCTTTCTTCTTGAGTTCGGCAAATAGTGGATCCGTTGCGGAGGCAAACGCTACGACCGGAGCGTCAAACAAACGAACATTATCAAACTCTTTCGTGTCGTTGACAGGCGAATAGCGCAGTCCGTTGGCGAAGCGCTCCACGGGACTTCCACCAGCCTCCCAATCGAAATGCGACTGTGCCTTCAGTTGCAATTCGAGAAACTCCCGGATATTCCTCTCGATTTCATGCTCTTTACTTCGATGCGTAACCGATACAGCCAGCGGCGCTGCAATTGCCACAGCGGACGCTCCTCCGGCCAACTGCAGGAACTTTCTCCGCGACGTATTTTGCAGAACACTTTTGATGCTCATTATTTCTCCTTCGTGCCATCGCTCGACAGCCTTTTCGCATTACGCATGCAGCTTGATACTTTGCGGGATTCGGTTTTCGCAAGGCACGGCGTTCAGGCACTTGCCGCATCCGCCTCGATAGGGAATCGGTGTAATCGATGGAACCACAGTCTCTTTGCAATACTTGGCGCACGGGGTGGGTTGATCGCTGTTTGTCTTGTTCACCGCGTGTCCTGGGCAGCGATCGATGCACGCCACGCATGATCCATCGACAAAGTACGGGCAATAATCGTTCTTGCCTTTGTACTTCCTAACGGTTGGCTGCAACTCGAGGGTCGTAATCACACTGCCGATACGGCCCGCAGATCCTTTTTCAGTGATAAGGCTTTTATGCAGGCCGAATGTACCTAATCCGGCAACCCAGCCGACGTGACGCTCCGACCAGCTTGGGGCACTTGCATTGCCATAGCGCACCATCTTGAATCGTGGATCGTGATCGGGGACCAGAGTTTCTGCTCCCAAGCCGGCAAGGAACTTTGTCAGCTCATACGATGTGGAGTGAATAAATATCTCTCCCTGGGCCTTTCCGGCAAGCCACTTTCTCGAGGGAAGTCCGGGTTGGCGATTGCTGGCGCGTATCTCTTCGACGAACGGATAGAAGTATGAGATCACCGTCTTGGCGCCCGGCAGCCACTCTTTGGGATTCATATGGTTTGGGCCAACAACTCCAGGCTTCTTGAGATCGTTGAAAAGAGGATCATCCGCGGATGCAAAGGCCACCACTGGACTGTCGAACAGCGCGACATTGTCGAGGGAATGATCGACGTTGAATTGAGTGTATTGAAGATTATTGCCCAGATGAGGTTTCGGGTTTGCGCCGGGGGTGTCATCGAAAATGAACTGCGCAAAGGTTTTGCGCTGGTTATCGATGAACTCAGTTATTCTGCGTTCAATCTCCAATTCCTTGCTGCGATGCGCAATTGTAACCGCAACCGGCGCAGCAATTGCAACCGCCGAAGCAGAGACTGCAACCTTCACAAACGATCGACGGGAGATACCACTGATAGAATCCTTGATTGACATTTTGCCTTTTCCCTTCTGCGACTGGTTGAGGGTGAATCCGATTGCGCGAGTTGTGCGGCACCGCTGCCCGGCGATTGAACCGGGCAGCGGCGCTGGTTAGAATGCGAACCGTGCCGAGAACTGCAGCATGCGCGGGAAATATGCGAGGTCCGAAGCCGCGCTGGGGCCGGGCACTCCGTATTTGCTGTTGTTGATCGCGGTTGTGTAGGCGCCGTAGTTGGCATGATTAAGGATATTGAATCCCTCAACCTGCAGCGTTACCCGATCGCGTTCGCGGAAGCTGAAATCCCTGGCAACATTGGCGTCTACACGCTGGATAGGCTGTCCATAGAAGGCATCTCTCTTAGTGATGTCCAGGCCCGAAGCCGCCTCCAAAATATTGTCTTGAGCGGGGTTATAGGTATGCACCACTGGTTGCCCTGTGCAGCCCGCAAAGGTTGCGTTGACACCGCAATAGGTTCGGTTGGACAATCCCTGCACGACGTTGGCGCCGAGCCCTGTCGGGTTGGTGCCAACCGAAGTCGCAAAAGCCGGACCCGATCCATAGTGCTCAATGAGGCCGGCGCGAAAGCCATATTTGAATTGGTAGTTGGCGGTAGCGTTCAGAGTATGCTTCTGGTCGCTGCTGGATGGTCCCCAATCGTTATAATTGAAGGGATTATTCGCGCTGTCGTTGTCTTTCTCGCGGGAGTACGTGTACGCCGCCGACCCACCCAGCTGATGCCAGCGGAGTTTCTGCACATTGATCAGCAACGCGTCGTAGATGTCCTGAATCTGGGCCGGCGCCGACCACAGAGTAATTGAAGCAAACAATGGATTGGGACGCCCATACGCTCCGGGGTCCTTATTCCACCCTGTCGCCGGATCCTCATACACGTTCGACTCGCGGCCAATGGGAAGATGTTTGGTGCGGTCGTGCACATAGTCGGCGGAGACAGTAATCCCGTTGACTAGTTCACGCTGCACTCCGATGGAAGACTGGTATGCCAGGGGAAACTGAATACTTGGCCCCAGAACCTGCAACGCCTGCTTATAGGCGAGAGGATTGGCGCGGATTTCAGTCGGTGTTTCCGTCCCAAACGGAGCGGCTAAGTTGATGGGACTCGTCTTGTAGTTAAGGGATGGCGTGACCCAATCCTGCCCGTTGATCATTTCGGATTTCTTGGTAAAGACGCCCATGATGTCGCCATAGAAGATGCCGGCGCCGCCACGAATCGAAGTCTTGCCGTTGCCCTGTGGATCGAACGCGAAGCCAAGACGCGGCGCGACTTCATCATTCTGTCCATGCGTCGGGAGAGGGATGTTCCAGCTTGACGGAAGCGTCACATGGCTGTTAAACGCATCGAAATCGTTGTCATAACGCAAACCGAGGTTCACGGTGAGCTTTCTTGACAATTTCCAGTCGTCTTGAATCCAGGAGCCGAAGGTATAGCGCGGAACGCTGAAATGGGGATCGCCAAAAGTCTGGGTGTAGGCAGTCACCGACGGATTCAGAAGGCCAAGATTCCAGGTCGTAGCATCGAAGAAATTTGGAAATACCTCGGCCCAGGTCAAGCTGGCCAGCGGTGTTTTTGCTTCTCCTGGATAGGCATTGATTGACGCCTGGCCGTTTTGCTCCATGCTATAGATTCCGTGCTCCAGAACCTTGAACAGTTCCGTTCCCAATCTGACGCTGTGCTTGCTGTGAATCCAGAAGAGATCGTCATGAACGCTCTGTTCCTCCTGATTCTGCTTGGTTGGGGCATAAATGTCAGCGCCCAGCGAGGCGTTGGGAAATGTCAGGGCTGGTGCAGGATACAAGACATCCTGGCCGTAATAATTATGCGTGTCGCCAAAGAGCAGGTTATTGACGACGTTTGCGTTGAAGGTGTGAGCATAGGTTAGCTGGATGTCATAGGAGTTGTTCACCCATTTTTCCCCTCCCCACGTGGCGGATGAATTGGTGGGGTTAAGAACAGTGTCCGCGAAGGAACGCAGAGAAAGGCTGTTTTTCGCATCGATTTTGTAATCGAAGCGGGCCAGATATTTATTGGTGAGTACAGTATCCTCGTTGGTTTCGCTGGGAATGCCCGGCACGTTGGACACATACACGTTGGTTTGCGGATTACGGTCTCCCTCATAAGACCCAAAGTAGAAAAACTTATCCTTCCAAATGGCCCCGCCTATTGTTCCGCCAAAGAGTTGATCGGCATACGGAAGGGTATACTTCGCGACCGGATCTGCCGCAGAGCCCGCATTGCTATTGCGGAAGTACCCGTAAGCTCCGCCGTGCAAGGCATTCGTGCCGGTCTTGGTCTGCGCGTTGATCACAAGCAGCGTGGAACGGCCTTCCGTTGCATCGAAGCGATTGGTGACGATCTGGAATTCGGCAATGGAATCGCGGCTGAAAAAAGGCTCACTCTTCCAGGAGTATTCGTTGGTCTGCGTAACCTGCTGTCCATCCAAAACAATCTGGAAGGTTCCCGTACTGTTCCGGTCCAGCGGTGCGTTATCGATCGCGTTGACGCGAACGCCGGGCACCTGTGCCCCAAGTTGCAGCCAGTTGTTTCCGTTAAGGGGCAGCTTGCTGGTTTGTTCTGGATCAATTTCGCCCGCGACCCCGGAGGATGTCGTGTCTATGACCGCAGCTTCATCCGCGGCGACAGATACTTGAGTGCTGATCGAAGCAGGCCTCAAGATCAAAAACGCCTGCAAGGATTGCCCGACGTGCAGAGTTATCAGTCGTTCGACAGGGGCAAATCCCGCGCTTTCAGCCCTGATTGTGTAGGTAGCCGCGTTAAGCACGGGAAATTGATACACTCCCTGAGCATTGCTCGTGGTCTTGTAAGTTGCGCCGCCGCCGACTTGTGTTGCACGAACCGACGCTGATTTCACCACTGCACCGGTGGCATCAACTACTGTTCCGGTGATTGAAGTTTGTTGCGCGTAGGCTCCGACGGCTGCAACGAAAAACAGAAACAGAGTAAGTAATCGCTTCATAGTCCCTCCGAATTTTGACAAGAATGGTGGTAAAGGCCAACGGAAACCGTTGCCCGGTGACCTGCGATATTTGCTGGAAGCCGGTTATGGCTAAATTGGCAGCAATAAATTGTCCAGGGCGTTAACGCTGGGAAAAGGTCTTTGGAAGGCCAACAGGAAAGGGTTCCACCTGTCAAGGGGCGCATCGAGATTAGCGGTGAGGGGATCCAGTATTAAATACACTTGCAGGGTTTCGCCGGCTGGAACAGAAACTTGCTTTTCAAAAGGTGCAAAGCCGCGAATTTCAGCCCGGATTGAATAAGTCCCCGCGGGAAGCACGGGAAACTGATACTCACCGTCGTCATTGCTTTTGGCCTTGTAAATTGCGCCGGCGTTGACCTGGTTCGCAGTGATATCCGCACCCTTTACTACAGCGCCGGAACTATCTATAACCGTTCCGGTAATGGAGGTTTGCTGGGCCAAGGCCGAGCTGGCTAACAGTGTCAGCACGCCGGCCAGTAAAAGGATTCGTTTCGTCATGGGTTTCTCTCCTAAATGATGTAAGAATGATGTGCGATTGCAGACACCCGCACTGACGCAATACCGCTCGGGTATACGTTTCACGTTCTGAGATCGCCGATGAATGAAATGTGCGCCTGTATATGCGCGGGGCCTAATTCCCCTGGACACACGCCGTCTGGCTAGACGAGCAACAACAACAGAGTGGTCTACAGGCAAGGCTTAACCGGATCGCGCCAGTACGATAATCAAGAAGGAAGAAACGCTTCATAACAACTCCTGGGGCCAAGGAAGATGGGATTCGTGGAGGTTTTTTAGTGAAGAGTCCGGCAACAATCCACCAAACAGAAAACCCGCTGCGATATTCGGCAGCGGGCCTGGCGTACATCAATTCGACTCGGTGTTTAACCGATCAAATCATATTCGCACTTTTCCCACGCGCCGACACTCTGCGGTACGACAACAACAAGCGGCGCTAGTGAGAATAATCATGGATTGATTTTATCCTGAACTTCGCTTATTGCACTGTGACGGCCGTCACGGACGGTTTATTTCAACGCAAAATCGCGGTGATCTTATTCGCCCGTGCTTATATCGCGTCCATTCACTACAATGTGATTGTCGGGCGAACGGCTTTCACCGCTGCTCGTAATGTAAACGGCAGGACGCTCTCGCAGCGGGCAGGCATATTCACAGGCGCCACAACCGACACAGAGTGAAGGGTCGATGTGAGGCTGCTTGATCGTCTTTGCCACGCCCTGTGAGTCGACAGTATCAACCTGCACCATGCCGATGGCATGGATGGACTCTGGGCAGGATTTCTCGCAGATCCCGCATTGCTCTGCCGCAGTCCAAGGCAAGCATCGGCTGCGGTCAATGAATGCAGTGCCCAGGCGGATGCGATTTTTCTTTGCCACGCCTTCAATGTTCCATGCCTTGTCTTGAAGACCGATTTCAGCGATGGCTCCAGTGGGGCAAACTCTGGAACAAAGCACGCACTTGGGTTCGCAAAAGCCAATGCGAGGAGCCAGCACAGGAGTCCATAATCCTTCGATCCCCGCCTCGCTCCAGGCAGGCTGCAGAGTATTGGTTGGGCAAATCTTCATGCACTCGCCGCAGCGAATGCAGCGATTGAGAAACTCCTTCTCTTCCGCCGCGCCCGGCGGGCGTATCAACCACGGGTGAATCTCAACATCAAAACCGCTGGGGCTGCGCAGCAGAGGCACAATGGCAAGCCCTCCAGCAATACCGGCCAATGCGTGACGGCGATTGAGATCGGGCTGACTCACTGCCGCCGGCTGGAGACCGACAAGGCCAAACTTGAGGCTTTGGTGAGGGCAAGAAGAGATGCAATTCAAACAAAGATGACACTCCGCCTTGCGCCATTGAGCGCCGGGCACTGGATCATCCCCACCCTGGCAGTGGAGCATGCAGCGCTTGCATTGATTGCAGGCTACCGTGTCTTTTTTTAATCCAAGAAGTGACCATCGTGAAGCAACACCCAACAGAGCGCCCAGTGGGCATAAGAGCCTGCACCACAACCGTGTGATGCGAAAATTCAAGGCCAGTATTACTATGAGGATCGCCGCAAGAATAAATGCCTGACGGTAGTGAGGCGCGGTATAGCTTAGAACCGTCGATTCCAGGAGTCCATGCAAAAACTCTGCAATCACTTGCAGAATGGAAAATTGACTGGATTCCATACTATGAAGCAAAGCCTTGACCGCATAGTCGAACGCTGGTAGCCCGGAAAGGCCCAGCGACCGGACAAGTAGCGAAAATGGATCAAACCAGCCGACAAGTGCCGAACCGGTTACCGACGCAAACAATACTCCAATAAGAATGTAGTACTTCAACGTCTGCCAGCGCTTGTAGCGATTGGACTCTATTCCGCGCTTGCCGCGCTTGCTCTCTGACGGCAAAGAACTAAAGAAATGATTCAGTGTCCCCATCGGGCACACCCAACCGCAAAAGAATCTTCCCAGCAGCAGTGTTGGCACCAGCACCAGCAAACACATCCACAATCCCCGGTATAGGGCGTGGGTGGAGATAAGATTGGTCAGCGCGATCAGCGGATCCAAATCAAAAAACAGTTGCAGAGGATAGGCAACCCGCGTTGCCTCGCCAACCAGACGCACCGAACCGCGAAATTCGGTGCGCAACAACAGGTCGAAGAACGCCAAAAGAAAAATTATCTGTGACGTCCTCCGCAGCCACACCAGTTTCATTTTCCGCAACATATCACTCCTTCTTGTCTGCCATCGAAGCGCCCTTGAGCCGGTTGTTACCTAAGTTCTACCTGTGCCATACTGGCTTGAGGACGGGTGCCGGCCCGCCCTCAAGCAACAGACCCGTATCGTCGCAATGAACTGCGTCGGCGGATCTGTGTCGTCCGCGTCACGCCGGAGCTCTAGCGTTACCGGCTGTGATGTGGACAACTTTGAATCAATCGATCGAAACCAACTCTGAAGCGTTGCTCTTTCACCTGTCATTTACGCAGAGGCGGCGTGCTTGGCGGCGATGCGACCTTGAACAACCGCTCGCGCCAGTCCGTGCATGCTGAAGCCGCCGGCGGATTCGCCACCACAATAGAGTCCGGCGATCACGTCGCCCTTCAGATCCACAACCTGACTATGAGCGTTGATCCTGAGTCCAGCGCGCGTATCGTGCACAACCGGCGTAGACCAGGCTGCGTAGAATGGAGCGGTCTGAATCTTGTATCTCGGCTGCGGTTTGTCAAAATCGGCGTCTTTGCCAGCGTCCACAAAGCTGTTGTATCGAGCCACTGTTTCTTCAAGAGCGCTGGCTGGAATGCCTTTTGGCTGGAACTTCATCACTATTTTTGCCGCTAATTCAGAGATCGTGCCGGCCACAAAGAAGAATCCGCCTTCCACGTCGACATTTGGTGGCGCGGGATTCCAATTCTCGCGCTTAACAGCATCCGCATCGAAGATCGCCCAGATGGGGCCGCCTCCGTTGACTGGCTCACCGGTACCAGCCAGCGCCGCATTGAAGAAGTTGAGAGCATGTGGATCGAACTTCACCTTATTGAGATTCTGGTAACTTCCCGGGACGTAAGAGGGTACCGAGTTCACATCGTTGCCATAGAACTTTCCCGCCGTTTCGTCATAGAAGCGCCTGCCTGCCTGGTTGACGAGAATCATATTCTGCCAATCGGCCACCCTAAGGCCAGAGGCACGGGCGCGAGAGAAGATGGGACTGGTCGGCAGCCACTGCAAAACCGCGTATCCATACTGGGAGCCAATCTGGCCCGCCTTGGTTACATTGACTCCGAACTCTCCCACCTGGTTGTAAGCGCCCCACAGCGAAGCTCCAACCGAAAGGGCTGCCAACTCGCCACTGGCGTCCTGGAATGTCCACGGCTCGCCGGCCGAACCGTGGTACTCTTCGGTCAGCCTGGGATCAAAGATGCGACGGAAGTGGACGTTCCCCGTAGAGCCGCCGGTGGCTAGAATGACCGCCTTTTTGGCATGAATTCTGAGCGTGATCCCTTTGCTTGTGACGGTAACTCCCACAACCCTGCCCGAGGTGGGCTCTTCGCGAATGAGGCTACTCATCTTATGTTCAAGAAGGATTTCAATGCCCAGCTTCCGCGCCGTAACCTCCAGGGGCCGGATCAAACCAACTCCCGATGAGGTCTGCGTCTGCAGCGACGGTTTCACCGGTTTGCCAGTCTGAATCAGTGGCCAATCCAGGGGCGCTGTATGGTTCTCCCGAGGAGCAGAGTTGCCGACCGAGATGCCTCCGGAGCCGTCTGGAGCTTTGTCGACAAACTTTACGCCATGAGCCACCAGCCACTCGTAAGTCTCCGCGGAGTTGTCCGCAAAGGCACGAATGATCTCTCTATCGTTGTAGCGATAATCCGGGAACCCATTGGGTTCCACGACGGACCAGTCCGTCAGGTCGGAAAAAAGCAGGTCGGGAGAATCTACAATGTTGTACTTTTTCTGGGCGCTCGTGCCACCCCCCAGAGGGATATTTCCAGCACTTAAAATTGCGTGCCCACCAACATCGACATTGGCTTCGATCACCAGGACTTGAGCTCCACGTTCCTGGGCCTCGATGGCTGCGGAAAGTCCAGCAGCTCCAGCCCCGATGATGACAACATCAGCTTCGTGCTCCCATTTGATGGGCGCAAGGGTGGTTTTAGCCGTGGAGGTCAAACTTCCTACAGCCATCCCCGCGCCTACAAACGCTACATCCTTAAAAAAACGCCGGCGAGTATTCTTCATTCAGTCTTCTCCTTACATCGGTATTGCGTTGAATCTCATTGAAGCCGGAAGCCCAGCACGGTCGTTCCAAATGAAAAAGGCCCGCTCCGGAGATTCCGGCGAGCGGGCCTTGCGTAAACTCAATGTGATCGGGCAGCTACTCGATCAACTTCGTCTCACAACTCTCCACATGCGCCGGGACCAGCACACAGAACAACAACAACAACCGGCACTCTTATAGGTAATCATAGTCAAGTTATATTCCGCGAGAATCCAAATTCATGTGACACTCATCACGGGCCTGGAAGAAGTCGAACCCCAGGATTCTCACTTCGTCACCGACCGAAAGTATCGTCCCAGCTTCCGCTTCGCTCAGGATCTTAGTTTTGGCGCTCGCATCAAGTACTCCGGTTGGCGGAGAGGACTGCGCGGTATTCAGGTTAGAGAATCGCAGTCAGTAGAAGCAATCACCTGCCCAAGGCAAAAGGACACTGCAATGTTCAAGAGGAATATGAGCCTCTATTCCGAAGAGAGCCAGCCGCTCTTCTGGAGGATATTAACTTTCTCTGCCAGTGAATAAGCCGACGCGAATGGAAACAGACCATCCGCGCCGGTTTATCGGAATACCACTTACACTGCAACCGGATTAATCGCTTCGGTCGGCAGGGCCAGGGCTTTCTGACGCAGCGACTCAAAGAGTACGCTGGACAGATAGCGTTCGCCGAAATCCGGGAGCACCGCGACGATCAGCTTTCCGGTGTTCTCCGGCCGCGCAGCCACCTTCAATGCCGCGGCCACCGCCGCGCCCGAGGAGATGCCAACGAACAGACCATCTTCGAGCGGCAGCCGTCGTGCGGTTTCGATAGCTTCGTCGTTGGTAATCTGCACCACCTCATCAACCAAGCTGGTATCGAGCACGCCGGGAACAAAGCCCGCGCCGATGCCTTGAATCTTGTGCGATCCGGGCTTGCCGCCGGAAAGCACAGGGCTATCGGCAGGTTCGACCGCGATGGCCTTGAAAGTCGGCTTGCGTTCCTTGATGTATTTAGAAACGCCAGTGATAGTGCCGCCGGTGCCGACGCCGGAGATGAGTATATCCACCTTGCCGTCGGTATCGTCCCAGATCTCAGGACCAGTGGTGGCGAAGTGGATGGCCGGATTGGCGGGGTTGTTGAACTGCTGCGGGGTAAAACCATTCGGCGTCCTGGCCAGAATCTCTTCGGCTTTGGCCACCGCGCCCTTCATGCCGTTGGGACCGGGGGTGAGCACAATCTCGGCCCCGAAGGCCAATAGCAGAACCCGGCGCTCCAAACTCATGGTTTCGGGCATGGTGAGGATCAGCCGATAGCCCTTCACTGCCGCAACAAAAGCTAATGCAATGCCAGTATTGCCGCTGGTGGGCTCAATCAGCACGGTCTCGCCCGGGGTAATCTTTCCGGCCTTTTCGGCGGCCTCAATCAGCGCCAGGCCAATGCGGTCCTTTACGCTCGAAACCGGGTTTTGGCTTTCCAGCTTGGCTACGATAGTAGCAGGCAGGCCAGCAGCAATGCGATTCAACCGTACCAACGGAGTACGGCCAATGAGTTCTGTTACATCCGCGGCAATACGCGCCATGATGTTCTCCTCTTTCAGGGAAAGATCCCCTATCATTTTCAGTTGTATTGGGATGGTTGAGTTGCGAGGTACGAACGAACGAGCGCGAACTGGGCACACGTTCTCATCGGAGCTGTCACCAGGACGGTGTTAGCGACATCGATGCATGAAGACAGAATAGCCCAGCGACCCTGCCCATTGCAAGATGAATATACATGATTTCTGAAATGTCACGTGCGATACTCCAATCATTGTCTTCTCCAAGATGTTCAGTGCCCCATGAATTTCAGAATTCGGTGATCCTTTGCAAATAGACTTCTGCAAATCCTATTGAATCCTCTTGGGGGCTGTCGAAACCCGCGCTACTGTTGTCTTTGGAATCCTTTCACCGGCGGTGACCTGCAAAGCCAGACGATTCTGTGCCGGCGACAGCGAGCATGCCGTGTACGGATTTACCGCGCAAGGTTTGTTAACTGCCTGATTGAAGTCGAGAGTCACAGCATCACCTTCGCCTTTTTGGATCTCCAACACACGACCTCCGCCGAAAGTGGTGTGCCCGCTGGTCTCATCCGAGAAGAGAGCCGTCAGGCCACGCGTTCCGTTTTCGACTTCCAGGCGATATTCATGTCCGTTCCTGGTGAAGGTCACATATCCTGGACTGTTGGCATGATTGCTTCCACCTAAGGCATTTTCATACTCGATCTTTTTATCGCTGGGATAGGCAACGAACTTTCCCTCGAATCGCCATTCCGGATTGATCGCATACCAGTCGAGACCGCCAAAATTAGTGCGATTAGAGCTATTCGGGTCGCTGATCAATATCGTGTAACCGGCATCATTGGCAGAAAAGAGGAGCGCCAGACGTCCAATCGCCAACTTGACCGGAGCGTGCGAGTCATTTGCCGTGAGTTCTATCGTGCTCACCGGGTTTCCGTTCAAGGTAACCGCACCGGCGTTCAAAGACGTAAATGTCACGTGGCCGCCCGACACCACGAACTTCCCCACGAGCACCGCGGCAGAATCCGCAGGAAGAGGAATTTCATTCGCGGCATTGGAACCAACCCGATTCTCTCCCTCTTTAAGCCGATAGGATCCGATCAGCGATAAGATGCCGTGTTCCGATTTGAGGGTTGCTTCCTTTTGTTGTCGTCCGGCTTCAATGCTTTGCACATAGGAACTGTCTATGGCCGACGCATAGGTCGCGGCCCACAGAAGTACCGGGGTAAATAAGAGCTTTGAGATCTTTTTCATTACAACTCCTTGAAATCGGGGAGAGCTAACCGTAACGCAGGTTGTCTCCATTGTTAAAATGCTTCATGCTATTGAGTGACGTCCGCTAAATCGGTACGCCTGCTGTTTATTGGCGGCCGTTCTCTTTCTGCTGGAGAGTTTGCAAAAATGGGTCGATATCGGCAGACGGGTGCCCCTGATGCTTGACGAGGGCTACGAAGGCTGAAGGCTCCGTTTTACCAGTCAGTTTGATGGCATGCTTCTTCGCTGCCAGTTGCTCCAATTCGGCAAGATCTCCGAAGGCCAGCGCTTCGCCGGGGCAGGTAGCCACGCAAGCGGGCTCCTTGCCTTCAGCCCTGCGCTCAAGGCACAGATCGCACTTCTGCATCTTTCCATCCAGGCCGTATTGAGGCGCGCCATAAGGGCACGCCTTCTCGCAATTGCGGCAACCAACGCATTCATTGCGATCGACCACGACAACGCCGTCTTCCTTGCGCTTGGAAATGGCACTGGAAGGGCAAATCTCCAGGCAGGCGGGACGGGCACAGTGAAAGCACGAGAGCGAAATCGTGCGGTTGGCAACCAGAGGAAACTCGCCTTCCCAGTAATTCAATACTTTCCGCCAAGTCGGCCCCAATTCAACTTTATGAACCAATTTGCAGGCAACCTGGCAGGAGTGGCATTGCACACAGCGCCGAGAATTAAGAAAGAAACCTAGTTGCTTCGCCATAACTTATCCCTCATTCAACTCGTCCGTTTCGGTTGTGCCACGCCTACTGACTCTCTTCGAGTGACAGCGGCCTAAGCCTTTCTGACCTGCACAAGGGTTTGGCTGGACATGGCGCAAACCAGCGGATCCCAGACCTTCTTGCGATCCGTGCTATACATGCTGTTGGTATTGGCGCCACCTTTCAGCAGCGCCGTATCGTCTTTCTTCAATTCGGCGCAGCCTTGCCACCATCCATGCAGCGCCATCACCGTGTCCGGGCGAATGCCCTGATTGACTTCGGCTTTCAATCGAAGCGAATTATAAGGGGACTCGACGATCACCCAGTCTCCATGAACGATGCCGCGCGATTTCGCCGTTTCCGGATGAATCTGCACGGTGGGATCGGTCAGGATCTCGCGCAGATAGGGAACGTGACGAAGCCATCCGGCGTTGTAAACCTTCGAGGTGTGAAAGTCGGAGAAGACCAGCGGATATCGCTTCAGCAACTCAGGCGTAGCAGTTGGACTTTCCGGCGGCTCTACCCATTGCGGCAACGAATTAAAGCCGTTCTCTTCAAAGGTCGTGTTGTAAATCGCGACCTTTCCTTGCGGCAGCAGTGGCGCACCGTTCAGACGCGTACTTTTCGTCGCAAAGACCTGCGCGTATTTTTCATAGACAGGCGCGCCTTTTTTGCCAGTGGCGACGCCCGTCGGATGAGAGCGCAACTCTTCCATGGTCAGTTTGAACGGCGCAAGCTGTTCTTTCATGCACTCATCGATACTGCCGTGCCAGAAGTCTTTGCCATATCCCATCCTGACCCCGAGATCGATCCAAAACTCGTAGTCGGACTTGTATTTGCCAAGCGGTTCAATGACCTTATTGCGAGCCATGATCCATCCTTCTCCTGACTCGAAAGGATGATCGATCTCATACATCGAAGCCACCGGAATCACGATGTCGGCATAATCCATATCGGCCGTACGGGCTACATCGACGACAACATAGAACTCGAGCTTCTTAAGCGCTTCAATCACGTGGCTGGTGCCACGGGTACTTACCGTCGGCTGCGTTCCAGGCGCAATGATCGCTCGTATCGAATAAGGCTTCTCTGTCAGAATGCTTTCGAAGATTCCGTAATATGCCGAGGATGTGCCTTCGCTCATGGGTTGGAAAGCTCGCGGAAATTCCGGAGAAACCAGCTTGTCGATCCATTCCTGGGTATAGCGCTCCTTCAGCGTGAAGGACTTTCCACCTTGCCTTCCTCCTGCCGCAGCAAGCAGATCGCCTCCAGGCCTGTCGAGATTGCCAGTGATGGCTCTCAGAATCGCGAGCGATCGAATGGTATCGTTGCAACTCGGGGCGTGCTCCAAGCCATTGCCGTCCTCGATGCACGCAGGCTTGGTCGTGGCATACAAACGAGAGACCGAGCGAATTTGTTCGGCTTTAACTCCAGTGATCGGCTCAGCCCACTCCGGTGTGTATTTTTTGACGTGATTCGCAAGCTCCGGAAATCCATATGTCCATTTCTCGACAAACTCGGCATCGTAAAGCCGCTCGCCAATGATGACGTGCAACATAGCCAATGCCAATGCAGCGTCGGTTCCCGGACGCACCGGAACCCACACGTCAGCTAACGCTACGTCAGGCTCCATCGTCGGCTTGATAGCAACAATCTTCGCGCCTCGCTCCTTGGCCTCGAGTAACTCGCGCACGCCTCCTTTGGAACTACCCGCATAGACCGGCTGTTTGCCCCAGATCAGGACCAGCTTGGTCTTGCCAATATCCGCTCGTGGACTGGTTCCCAGGGTGTATGCATAGCCAAACGCTCTCTGCATCGCGCAGATGCCGCTGTGCCCGTAGTTCGGACTTCCATGGGCCGCAAAGAAACGATACATGTAAGGGCTATAGGTGCGGTGCGCCGGAGAAAGAATGGCAAGTGACTCGGGACCGTACTTGGCCTTTTGCTCCTTGAGTTTGCTAGCAATTGTGTCCAGCGCTTCATCCCAACTGATGCGCTCGAATTTGCCTTCTCCTTTTTCTCCGACTCTACGTAACGGGTACTTTAGGCGCTGCTCCGAATATACCCATTGCGGTGCGGCATGAGCCTTGGCGCAGAGACGTCCGCGGTTGAGCGGCAAGTCTTTCATTCCTTCCACGCCTACAAACTTGCCATCCTTCACGATGGCATAGATGCCGCAACCGGCGCTCGGACCGCACATGCCGCAAAACGTCGGAATCGCCTTCTCTTTCGCCGTCTTGGCATGAAATACTTTTTCGCTCACGCGCTTGATCACCCCTGGTAATCCGCCCCTTTTCCCGCTGAGCGATGCTCCGCCAATAACAGCACCGGCGGCGACCGCAGAAGCAGCTCCGACCGTTGCCGTCTTCTTCAAAAAGCTGCGACGCGAAGATTTTTCGCTACTTTGTGTCGTCATAACAATCCGATCCTCTCATAAATCGCGAGCGCATCTGCCGAAGACGCTCCGTGAATTCTATGCGTGTGCGTTCTGGCCCTTACCTTCGCCGGGGACATCAATCGGGACATGGGTTTCGCGCAAGAGACCAAAGACAGTAATGGCCTTTCGCCCTTGCACTGGGCATTCATGTTCGCACCGGCCGCAACCGATACACTGTAACGCCATCACCTGTGGCAGGCGAAGATTATTGCTGATGGCCACGGATTCGATGGCCTTGACCGGGCAATGGTCGATGCAGAGAGTGCATGCAGTCCGCTTGGTTTCTACGACGCAGCGGCTGGCATCGAAGCGGGCCAACCCGATCCGCGTGCGCCGTTTTTCAACCAGACTCAGCGCGCTCAGGGCGCCGCTCGGGCAAGCCTCCCCGCAACGTTTGCAATCGTAATCGCAGTAGGATGCCGGGAAATCAAGGTGCGGCTTCAGCATGCCTGCAACGCCATCGTGCAGCGAAGAAGGCTGAAGCACATGGGTTGGGCAGACACTGACGCAAAGCTGGCACGCCGTGCAGCGATCGAGAAATCTTTCCACGCTTGCCGAGCCAGGAGGACGAACCGGGCGATTCTCTCGCGAGCTAGCATCCGGGCGCTTGCCGTCGTTGCCCGCTGCACCGTTCTCGTCGTCATATTGCTTCAATTCATTTGCCCAAATCAGCTCGCTCCCGACAGCGCCAACCAGAGCCAATGCCCCACCGGTCATCACGGCGCGACGGCGATAATCAGGGACAACAACTATTTCGGATGAGCTCGCCGAAGTCAGTGTCGTCAGCGGTTCCAGAGTTGCACTAGCCTGTTTTCCCCAGTACAAACGATGGCCGATGAATCTTCCCGCGCACTCCGGAATGCAGTTGTAACAGGAAACGCAACGGGAATTATCAATGCTGCCGGAGCGCGGGTCGATGCATTGCGCCTTGCACGCACGAGCGCATTTATGGCACTTGAGGCAACCTGGGTCAATCTCCAAACGAAACGCAGCGTGCCTGGAGATAAATCCCAACAATGTGCCCACGGGACATACCGTATTGCAGTAGAGACGGCCGCGCAAGGCAGCCATTGCGCCCACCACACCCAACGCGATGAGAGGCGCCAAGAGCGCTCCCAGGGCGGTCCAATGGAATGCCCCGGTCTTCGCACTCGCCACCCCCGGCAGAATCCAGAGGGCAAGCTGGAGCAGAGGATGAAGCAGTCCAGATACGATGCGGCCGAAGTTGCTAAATGGATCGAGCAACGAAAGAACCAAACCCGCCCAACCCGATACAACGCCGAGAATTGTAAGCAAAAAAAACACGGCACGGATCCGCGGTACAGGAGTTGCGTAGGGCAGCTTCCGTTTCTTCTTCTTTCCCACCAGCGAACTGACGCGCGCAATTACGTCTTGCAGCGCGCCCAAGGGGCAAAGAAACGAGCAGTAAACACGCCCCACAAGCAACGTCGCAATCACAATTGCTACGCATGCCAGTGACAGAGACGCTCCCGCTGTCAGAGCCAGCACAGAAGGAACGAACTGCACCGCGGCCAACCAGCCACCCACCTTCGCCAGAATGAAAGATGAGCTCCCGGCCAATGCCAGGGTCAGTCCGATCAAGACCGCGACTGAAATGCCTACACGGATTGATTTAAGCAGATTACTTTTCATCGCTGTCTACCCGTTCTCTACACCGGAATTGCGCCGGACGTTTCTGCTCGGCGGGGAATGCAGGGAGATCTTTCGACTACTTGGCCAGCACTCCCAGCAACCGATCGACCTGTTCCGGAGTGTTATAAAAGTGCGTGGAAACGTCCAGCGCCTTGACGTCGTCATGCACCAATCCGCGAATGACGATATTCTCCTGCTTCAGCAACAGACTCGCAGCCTGCGGCACAGGAAGATTGGGCAGAGTGAAGACGTTAATGAAGGCAGCGGCTCAAACTTGTGCAACAACCGCATTCCATCCTTGCCGATAAATACTGGGCCTGGCGCTCGATGCCGTGTATCAACATCGGTCTTGAGGCGCCTGCGCATTTGCTGATACCGGTCGCGCTCGTGCAGGCACCAGCTTCGGAGATAGGAGTAGAAAGGTCGCTGCAATTGTTCCGATCATGGATCGCTCCCACTGGATGCAGGTTTTCACGGTCTGGCTGTTGAATGAGTCTTCAATCGCGCCGGTCAGAGAACATTAGGCTAAAGCCAAAAGGCCCGCACCAGTCAAGAGGTCTGCGGGCCTTTGCAACAGATACAAAAAACCCGCCCCAGTTGTGCTGGTCGGCGGGCCTTTACGCGTAGATCCAAATCTCAGAGTCTAGGACGTAGATACGTTTGCTACACGCGCTCCCCGTTTCGCCAGCATATGCCATGCGAAACAACAACAACCACGCAATATCTGGGAGCGTGTATTCTTCATGAATAAAATAAATACAGAATCAATGGCAAAACATATGTGCGCGCCATCACACACCATCATGACGCCGATAGTGCTCAGACCCCATCGCAAGGGAGTCGACGTCGCTTATCCGGCTTGATATGGAGAATCCGCAGACGCTGAACTTTCGTCTTCTTTGCTGCCAGGCGTGGCAGAGAACCGCCCGCCTTGAAGAGCCGGAGCAGCAACACTGGCGATAGAACGCACGGGGGATTGCATGAGCATCTTCTGACGAGCAGCAGGTTCGATTCCACCACCTGGATTGGGAATTCGGCGTAGTTTTACCAGCACGGTGGCCTGCCGCTCAGTTTTCTTGCCCTCCAAGCGTGCTTGTGCTATATTGTTTTCGTGAGTACTTTTATCCCCATGACCGCCTCGATGTGTTGTTGTACGGCGATGTGCTGTACGCAGATGCATTCTGGCGTGAGGAAATGGTTGGGCTAGAGTAACTTACAAGCCGCCGTCTCTTTTAAACCCACCGCCAGAAATCGAACTGGCAGGTGGGTTTTCTATTTTGGGTCGAAAACGAGGCGGGTGCGGCAAAAGGGCAGTCGCCGAACAGTGTTCAGATAAGGGAGAATACGATGGGCGTTCCTGAGATCCGTGTCGAAGAACTGAAACAGCGTCTGGATGCCGGCGAAAACCTCGTTCTGCTCGATGTGCGAGATGAGTTCGAGTACGAAATCTCCAATATTGGCGGGCAGTTGATTCCGCTGGCGGAATTGTCGAGACGGATCAATGAACTCGACGCAAGCAAGAAGATTGTCACGATATGCAAGATGGGACAGCGGGGCGTTAAAGCTGCACAGGTTCTTCATAATGCAGGATTTAATCACGTTTGGAATCTGACCGGAGGCATTCACGCCTGGTCGGATCGCGTCGACCATAGCGTCCGGAAGTACTAGAGTCCGGTTCTTTATAGGCGCCGGTGGCGAAGCGGCTAACGCGCAGGTCTGCAAAACCTGTACTCGCGGGTTCAACTCCCGCCCGGCGCTCCAAGTTTGGAATTGGCGCAAATTCCGCGTTCAGGGACTGTGTGCGTTTTTTCTTTCTGCATTGAAAATCCATCTCCGCTGTGCCATACTTCTGGCCATTGCGCTTTTCACAATGAATCTAAAGGAGCATTCTTGTGACCGATGAAATCCCCCGCGCCTCGCTAGGCGAAGAAGCAGCATTTCAACTTGCAAATGTAACCAAGACCGCTCCGCAGTTTGGAGCCATCACACCACGCTGGCTGGTTCGCCTGCTAGACTGGAAACCGCTCGAAGCGGGAACCCTGCGGCTCAACAAGGTGGATGAGAACAAAGCGATTGAGTCGACCTGCGAACACGCCGACGAGTCGCCTCTGGTTTCGACCTATGTCGAATACCAGGAAGAGCCCCGCGAATACCGGCTGAGCAGCATTAATGCGATTCTCAACATTCACACCCGCGTCTCCGATCTGTTCAGTAATCCCTACGATCAGGTTCGCGAACAGTTGCGTCTGCTCATTGAGAGCGTAAAGGAAAAGCAGGAGAGCGAGCTGCTCAACAATGCGGAGTACGGACTATTGAATAACGTAGTCAACGGGCAGAAGATCAAGACGCGCAAGGGCGCGCCGACGCCGGATGACCTGGACGAGTTATTGATCAAAGTCTGGAAAGAGCCTTCGTTCTTCCTGGCGCATCCGCGCGCCATCGCTGCTTTCGGACGGGAATGCACACGGCGCGGAGTGCCTCCGCCAACCGTAACTCTGTTCGGAAATCCGTTCCAGACCTGGCGCGGAGTGCCGCTGATTCCCACCAACAAGATCGCCGTCAGAAGCAAGGACGAGACCTCGAAGATTCTGCTCGTGCGCATCGGCGAAAAGAAGCAGGGCGTGGTGGGCCTCTTCCAACCTGGACTTCCGGGAGAGCAGAGCCCTGGTTTGTCGGTTCGCTTCATGGGCATCGATCAGAGATCGCTCGCTTCTTATTTGGTGTCGCTGTACTGCTCGGCGGCCATATTCACAGACGACGCGATTGCCCTGCTCGAAGACGTAAATGTGGGTCAATACCATGAGTACAAGTGAGCAGTTACCGGTCTCGACAGCGATTCCGGAGACGGCTAACTGGGCAACAGCATTGCACGCGAGCGAAGGGATAGGTCCGGGGCTTCCCGCTCCGGCCGAGTTGGCGCGCATCGCCAACGAGATCTTCAATGCGTTGCCCGAAGCGCTCCAGCCGCCTGTGGCTACAGCGGCCGCGGCGGTTCTGCCGCCCAACTCCGCCTTCACCGGAAATCCCTATGCGGCGGTACCCAGTCCAACCGTGCCCGCGTTTCCCGGCCAGTTGGCCAGCGTGGCCGATGCGCAGCCAGGAGCATTCGTAGCAACTCCGGATAGAAGTATTGCGCCCGACGTGCGCACGGCAGTCCCCGCAGTTCCGGGCGGCGGAGCGAATCCATCGGCAGGACCTGCATTTTCGTTCCTCGCGGATGCGCGGCCCATCTTTGCCGAGCCCAACGCGGAGCCGTTGGCGCAGCCGAATCCTGCGCAAGCATTTGGAAGCTCAGTGCCCAGCGACGAAGGATTAGCGGCGATTCCGCCGTCGCTATTCACCGATCTTCAACCTGTGCAGGCCACTCAGTCTATGCAGCCTCCCATGCCGACGGTTCCCGGCTCGTTGGGAGTAGTCGATTCCTCGGCGATTCCGGCGTTCTCGTTTTTAGAAGAGGCGCGTCCGCTGTTTTCGACTTCGCCTGCGATTCCCGGCCCGGTACCCGCAGCTGGTGCGCCGATGAACTCCGCAAGCAGTTTTCCTTTTGCGGAGCCGCTCGATCGGAACGCGCCGCAGCTTGCTGGAACGGTGGCTCATGCGCCCGATTATCGCGCACCTGCCTCCATTGATGCGCAAAGCCCGCCACGATCCATCTATTCATTCGATGGCGTACCGGTGGTTGCGCCGGCAGACGGGCAGCCGGAGCTACTGGGCGATCTCGGTCTCTCCTCTTATTCTTTTGACGTGGAGACGATCCGCCGCGATTTCCCGATTCTGCGCGAGCAGGTCAATGGGCATCCATTGATCTGGCTCGATAACGGAGCGACGACACAGAAGCCCCAGTCGGTCATCGACAGATTGAGTTACTTCTACGAACACGAAAACTCGAACGTGCATAGAGCCGCGCATGAGTTGGCCGCGCGCGCCACAGATGCCTACGAATCGGCGCGCGAGAAGACGCGCCGCTTCCTCAATGCCGGGGCCTCGAGAGAGATCGTCTTTGTGCGCGGAGCAACCGAAGCGATCAATCTGGTAGCGCAGAGCTGGGGACGCCGCAACATTCAGAAGGATGACGAGATCGTCATCACCTGGTTGGAGCACCACGCCAACATTGTTCCCTGGCAGATGCTATGCGCGGAAAAAGGCGCTAAGCTGCGCGTTGCGCCGGTGGACGACTCCGGCCAGGTGCTGCTCGAAGAGTACGAAAAATTGCTGGGACCGAAGACGCGCCTGGTCTCGATCGCGCACGTCTCGAATGCGCTGGGCACAATCTTGCCGGTGACGGAGATGGTCGAGGCCGCTCACCGTCACGGCGCCCGCGTGCTGGTGGATGGCGCACAAGCGGTTTCGCACATGCGCGTCGATGTGCAAGCCATCAACTGCGATTTCTACGTCTTCTCAGGGCACAAGGTCTTCGCGCCGACCGGCATCGGCGTGGTCTATGGGAAGTCCGAGGTTTTGGATCATATGCCTCCCTGGCAAGGAGGCGGCAACATGATTGAGGACGTTACCTTCGAGAAGACGCTTTATCAACCTCCGCCGCAGCGCTTTGAAGCCGGCACGGGCAGCATCGCCGATGCGGTCGGCCTGGGCGCGGCCATCGATTATCTGGATCGCGTCGGCATTGCCAATGTCTCGCGTCACGAACAGATGCTGCTGATCTATGCCACCGCTGCGCTACAGAAGATTCCAGGGCTGCGCATCATCGGCACGGCCAATGAGAAGGCCGGCGTTCTCTCTTTCGTGATGGATGGTTTCCGCACCGAGGAGATTGGCGACTATCTCAACCGCAAGGGCATTGCGGTGCGCGGCGGTCATCACTGCGCTCAGCCTATTCTGCGCCGCTTTGGCGTGGAGAGTACTCTTCGCGCAACCTTCGCGCTTTACAACACTTGCGAAGAAATCGATGTCCTGGTCGCGGCCTTGTGGGATCTGCATCAAGGACGCACTCCGGGACCCGCATAGCAGGATGTGATTGCTCAGTTCGCTGGCTTGACATGCTTCGGCTTTGGCTTTAGCATACAAAAAGATGGTGAGTCGCCTATTCGTGAGCGCTTCATCTGCAAAGGATTCAATGGATAAGTTGTTCACACCCGCGATGTGTATGTGTAGCTGTCAGGGCTGCACTACACGGGTGTGTACTCAGGGCTAGATTCCGAAACAAGGATAAGGAACCCCGATGACCCACCCGCCAGATGGCGAGGTGGGTTTTTTATTTTCAGTGGATCGTTAACTTTGTTGATCGTTGCAAGGCGCCGGTGGCGAAGTGGCTAACGCGCAGGTCTGCAAAACCTGTATTCGCGGGTTCAATTCCCGCCCGGCGCTCCAATCTTAAATGAAAGCAAGGCAGAACTCTTCAAATGACGATGAACATCACATCTCGAATACCTATGGCCATGCGTACCCCAGGCGGTCGCAGGCCAGCTTTGGAAGTCTGAGTTCATCGACTCAATTTTCTTTCTGGCAGCCGCCTGGGGTTTCTCCGGCGGCCTAGTTGTTTCTGGATGCTTTTTTATCAGCCACAAAGGAGATTTCGTTGAGTACGAACGACCTGCAGGACTCTACTGTCGCAATCCATGGCGGACGATCGCTGGATTCTCATGCCAGTTCGATTCTTTTTCCGCTTTATCAGACCAGCACTTTCGTTCACGATGCCGTCGGCGTCGATAAGGGATTCAGCTACTCGCGAGTTTCCAATCCAACGGTAGACGCGCTGGAAAAAGCTATTGGCGCGCTGGAAGGGACGCCTCCCGCGGTCTGCTTCCGCACCGGCATGGCAGCGATCGCCACGCTTCTGCTCTCGGTGCTCAAAGCCGGCGACCACGCGGTTATTTCCGATGTGGTCTATGGCGGCACCATGCGCCTGTTTCGCGAGGTGCTCGACAATCTGGGAATCACCGCGTCGTTTGTTGACACTTCCGACGCCGCCAATGTCGAAGCCGCAATTACGCCTGCGACGCGCATCGTTCTCATTGAAACGCCGGGAAATCCGACGCTGAAACTGACAGACATTGAGGCGATCTCCCGGATTACGAAGCGTCATTCGATTCTTCTCGCCGTCGACAATACTTTCCTGACTCCGATTCTTCAGAAGCCGCTCGAACTCGGCGCAGATATCTCCGTCCTTTCAACGACCAAGTACATCGACGGCCATAATGCTACCGTCGGCGGATCGATCGCCACGCGCGATGAGAAGCTGCTGGAGCGCATTCGCTTGATCCGCAAAACCCTCGGCACAACGCAAGCGCCCTTTGAGGCTTGGCTTACGCTGCAAGGGATCAAGACTCTGCCAGTTCGTCTCCGCTTACATTGCGAAGGCGCGACGATCATTGCTCGCTGGCTGGAGAATCACCCGGCAGTTGAGTATGTCTACTACCCTGGGCTCGACTCATTTCCACAGAAGACGTTGGCCGAGCAGCAGCAACGCGCTCCTGGCGCAATGATTGCCTTCGAATTGAAGGCTGGAGTGGAAGCGACCATTCGAGCGCTGAATAGCGTACAGCTCTGTTCGCGCGCCGAAAGCCTGGGTGGTTTGGAAACGCTGATTACTCATCCATCTTCTACCACCCATGCCGATCTTGATCCCGAGTTGCGGCGCGGGTTGGGCATTGCCGATGGCCTTGTCCGCCTCTCGGTAGGGCTTGAAGCACCTGAAGACATCATCGCCGATCTGGAGCGGGCCTTTGCAGTCGCATCTTCAAGTGCGGACACCGAAGAGGTAACCGATGAAATTCGCTAGCCGTCTGGTCAGCTTCGATCCCGCACCGAGAGACCGCTTCCGTCCCATCTCTACGCCGATTTAAGCGTCGTTAACCAGCATCGTTATAGCGCAGCACATGGCACTTAATACACTTTTTTAGCCTCCGGCATAGGCGCGTGGACCATGAACTTCACTTTCTTGCCCGAAGCACCTGCCTCGAAGAGGTGCAACTGCGGTGAACTCAAGTTGCGTGGGTCCAGATGCAGATTCTGCCCGTCGCCCAATGCGACCACAGCGATGTCACTCTTCTGCGGTAGATCCGCCCTATACTCACGAACGAAGATAAACACTGCGAAGAGCAGAAGATTGGGCAAAGCGCTCATACGGGCCAAAGCACCTTCCAATCTCCTTTGTGGCGCGATCTTGGATGCTTCCGCGTGATCGGATGATTGCTCATTTTGGTGATCCTCAAGGATTGCTGACGGCAAAGACAGTTGTGGTGCTAGACAAAATGCGGACACCTGAGAAGGTTGGCAACTGTCCAAGTGAATGGGCAGCAGCCAAAATGCGTGGAACATAGTTTCTTGTTTCAAGTGGCAACATTCGCTGGTTTCCCGCTGTCACCGAGCACTGGTAGGCACAAAGCGCGCATTCATGAACCTGCCGTTCGGCCAGCTCTCGTTGCGCATAGCCCGTCTTCCCTCAATCACCAGAACCGGAAGTGCGGCCAGCGCCGCCACCGAATCGACCCAGCGAAGATGGAAAAGAGCGTTCGCCGCCAGCCCCATCAGCGTCCCTGCGGCCAGCCATGCACAGGTCGCCGACTGCACTGCATCTGCCGCAAGTGAGCGGTTCCCCGTCGTCCTGGCCAGTCTCCGTTTCGCCCAGGCAAGAACTGGCATCACGATCAGAGCACCTAACGTAATTGCCATCCCGAGGCGGCTGGTTTCCACCCGAACGCCGCGCACCAGCGCGATCATTGACGTAAGCGCAATGACCCCTGTCAGAACAAAGAGCAGCACAGCCGCCCACCGGCTGGCACGTTCCGGACTAATCCTCATGCGCGGGGAAAACGCGAGTAGAACTACCGCCGCCGACAGCAGCTCCACTAGGCTGTCGCTTCCAAAGGCCAGCAGAACCACACTGTGCGCTGCCTGTGCCGCGTACAGGGCAATGCCGCATTCCAGCAGCATCCACCCAAGCGTAACGCTTTGCAGCCACAGCACCGTCCCTGGCGCCGGCTGAGGCGTTGTACAGCAGGAATCGGTGCACATATCGGTACTTCTAATTGTCGCCCGTCAGTTTTGGCCCTCTTCTATAAACGTCTACAAAACCTCTCCCACGGCTGCCGCAGCCTCCGAATCGTACGGGAAGCCTGACATGATGAGAGGTCGGCCCGGCGGCTTCCGTCGGCACATGTTGTGCCCAGTTTGTGCCTGAAGATGTCGGTTCTGGCGATTTGAGCGATTTTGTCGATTCTGGAATCAGTAAATTACGTATTTCGAACACCGGCTAAGGTTCGACACCCCTCCCGGCACCAAGTAAGTATTTTATAATAAATATTTTACAAGATTTTTATTCTCCTTTCCTTGTAGTGTGCAGATGGAACTTTGCCTGATTTTGGCGCATTTGCACTCTGGCAAACCCTCCCATACGGCTCCATTACAATCCTGGCAAACGGTATTTGTTAACCGAAAAGTAACTGCCAAGGAGCCGACAACACAGGCGGCTGTACCTCTCCGGCAGAGTGCGGCGACGGTTTGGTCTATTGCACGGTAAGAGCGACTGTATTGGTTGCCGTGGTCGTACCCGATGTGCCGGTTACGGTGATGATGTAGTATCCTGCCGTGGTGCCGGGATTGCCTCCCCCGCCTCCGCCGCCTCCGCCTCCTCCGCCTCCTCCCCCGCCTCCGCTGCTGCTTCCGCCTCCGCCGCATGAAAGGACACCGCCAGCGAGGATCACCAACAGCGCCAGCATTCCAAGCAAAGAGCGCCAGCGTCGCCGCCCTGCGGGAATTCCGAAGAGCAAGATACAGGCTAACGTTGCGCCGCCGACCGCGTACCAGGGACCTCCGGGGCTAACCGGGGAAGCCAATGCGCTGCTGGTCGCCGCCGTGGTAGTGATGGTAAGCGTAGCCGTACCGGCATTGGGATAAGAGACGCTGACCGGGCTCGTGGAGCCGAAGCTCAAGCTGGGCAGCTCTACGGTGCCGGTGGGACTGTTGGTAATCGCGGCAGTCAGCACCACACTCCCTGAGAACCCTTCGGTGGGTGTAAGGCTGATGCTTACCGTATTCAGCTTTGGCTCCCCAGGCGCCAGGGTGATCTGCGGCGAGTTCGAGAGAGTGAAGAATGGTCCCCTGCCGGAGGTTACCACTACCGTTGTCGATGCCGTTGCACTGGTGTAGATGTATGCGCTCGCCGCATCTGGCGTATAGGTAACCGTCAGCGTATCCGTGCCAACGGGTAGCGTACCGGGAGGAATGTTAATGGGAGCCACATAATCGGGTGGCGTTGTTGTGTAACTTCCGCTGGTCAACGTTATGGAACCAGAGGGAATTCGGAGACTGCTATTGGAAACACCGACACCGACGGTCACATACAGCGTGTCGTGTTGGGTCAGTGTTGTTGGGGAAAGCGTCAGATCTATGGTGGGCGTGACCTTTTCCGCAAGCACCGTTATGGCCGCTGAACCCGAAGCGCCAGTGAAGAAAGAGCTGCCGGCCGCATCTTGCGTATAGGTTGCGGTCAGCGTATCGGTCCCCACTGCAAGTGTGTTGGCTGGAATAGTGAATGCGGCGGATCCGTTTGTAAGAACCGTTGCACCGGAAGTATAGCCTCCGCCGCTGAGCGTTACCATGCCTGTGGGCGCTATCAAGCCATACCCACCATACCCAAGGTTGCCGTTGGCGATAACCGTGACCGAAAGCGATTGGTCTGCAGTAATGGCTCCTGAGGCCGGGCTTATTCCGATAGTTGGCGTGACGATCTGCGCCGTGGTGACCGTGACTGTGGCCGTGCCGGTGGAACTGGTGTAAATTTTTGAACTGGCCGCATCCGGCGTATAGGTAGCGGTCAATGTGTCGTTGCCCACCGCCAGCGAATTGGGTGGAATCGTGATGAAGCCAACATCTCCGCCGAGTGTTCCCGGTAAAGATTTATAGCTGCCGCTTGTCAGCACGACTTGCCCGGTCGGCGCTTGATCGCCGGCGGGGTTATCCACAGAAACCGACACAAACAATGAATCCGCTGTTGTGATGCTCAATGGGCTGGGACCGACATATACGGGGGCCGTGATAAGCGGTACAGCGGTTATGGTGACGGAAGCCGATCCAGGTGCAGGGTTATAGAACTTTGCGCCTGCCGTATCAGGGGTGTAACTGGCCGTAAGCGCGTCAGTTCCGACGGACAGAGTTCCGGCAGCGATGATAAATTCCCCAACTCCATTGCTCGATGTTACCGTAGATGTGTAGCTTCCACTTGTCAATGTCAATGTACCGGTCGGGGTAATGGTGAAACGCCCATTCACCGACACGTCGACTATCAATTGCTGGGCTGTCGTAATACTCGTGGATAGATTCAGAGTCACCGTGGGCGTTGTCTTCAAACCGATGAAGTTGTTGAAGAAGATGGAGAGATCGAGCGAACCAAGGCCGGTTACCAGATCGTATCCGGTGCCGACCAGGTACCCCGCCTGACCGCCGCTCAGGCCGTTCGGTCCGGGAATGCTGTTGTTGCAAATGCTCGCGGTGTTAATGTCGCAATCGGTCACGCCGCTCGAGGCAACGGTCACATCGTGAAATGCTGCGGGCGTTGTCGCTGCCAGTTGGTAGAGTTCCGAATTCAGATTGCCCTGCGCCAGGTCCAACAACTGATCGAGTAGCGCTGCAATGCCGGCCATGCTCGGAGCTGTTGCAGAGGTGCCGAAGAAATCCTCAAAATTAAACGTGCCGCTCGCGTCGCTGACGCAATCGTTCCCACTGGCCGCGAAGCAACCAAAGTACCCATCGTGAGAGGACGCCGAGAAGGAAATATCCGGCGTATAGCGTCCGGTCCCTTCCACGGGCACACCGGTTCCTGTTTGCCAGCTTGGGAGCGGGATCACGGCGCTCACTCCTCCCCCGGACGCGGCTGCTTGCGTTTGGGAATTGGCGTTCAGTGGCTCATTCCATGCGGCTTCGGGGATGTAACCGATAGCCGAGCCAAGCAAAAAACCATTGCTGTAATTCCAGTATTGAGAGGGGTCGGCAGCATCGTTGAACTCAGTTCCGCCCACGCAGGTGGCGTAGCCGGAAGAGCAGATGTAATTGGGGCTATTGGGCTGGGGGCTCGCGGGCGGGGTGGCAAAGTGTTCATCGCAACCCGAGGCGCCGGAGTCACCGGACGAGACAAAGACCGAGATTCCCTCTGCGGCGGCCTGCTGAAAGAGCGTATCCCAGAAGGTCACTTGCGAAGCTCCCATCGACGACTCGCAATCACCGAAGCTGATGCTCATGACCTGCGCTGGAACGGGCGAGGTTTGCACCAGGTATTGCGCATCTGCTTCGATGCCACCGCTGGCCTCGGTGGCAACCACGAGTAACAATTGGGCGTTAGGGGCGACGCTGCCCGCGCGCGTTACGTCCAGGGTGGCCTCCATTTGGTCGTCGAGAGAAACGCTACCTGTGGGAGGAGCGGTGAGAGCCGGGCCTGGATCGATCCCTCCGTATGCCGTCGGTATCACTTCCGTGGGCGATTGAAAAACCATGTCCGTCTGTTTCCAAAAATTCCCAAAATCGGCAGGATTCGTTCGCGACCTGCCCACAATGCCGATGGTTTGCCCGATCCCAGTCAAATCTAATGTGCTTGAAAGGTCGTAAATGGTGGCGAAGTCCACAGGGACCATGAAATGCGCTCCAGTGGTTGAATTAACCGCGGGAGAATCGGAGTGCATTGGCTTGGCAGCAACGAAAGGGCGGTCGTGCGTGCTGTACAGCCCTTGAATGGCTTTGATGGCCGGGGCCAGAGCTTTTGGAATGACAGGATCGGATGAAACCGACATGCGCTCAGTGTTGTTTACTTTGTAATGATGCAATTCGGTACGGAAAGCCAAGCCAAGCCTGGCCGCTTCACCTCCGAATCCGACAAACATTCGACTGGGTGCGACCCAATTGACGTGCAATCCCTGCGACTGCAACCAATCTTTGATCGCCGTCATATCGGAGTCGTACGGCCCGAAGCGCTCTCCGACCTCCGCGGGAGTGAGCCAGTGATGGTACTCGGGCGTAGCGGGGTCTAGCTGATCAGCCAAAAACTTCTCGAAGCCCTTTTCCTGTTCGGGCGAACGAGACAAGATCAGCGTCAGATGGTCGAGTTTCTGATCCGGCGGCACCAATCCCGCGTCGTTGCTCGGGTTTGCCCATTGGGGATGATGGTTCGGCAATGTTTGCAGAGCAGTGAGATCGGCATCCCGGGCGACTCGATTCACGGTTTGCGCGTCAAGGGGAGCCTGAGCAGAGAAAGTTGCCGCGAGCGCGACAAAAGCCAGAAATGGCCTTAACCGATAGAAATCCCAGCCCTTACGGAATTTCGGAATTGCAGAAAGCAGAAGAGAGAGGATCCGATCAAACATAGAAACCTTTTCGCAACGCCCAAGTTGAGATATCTGAATACAGGGAATTATCCATCTTGGTGCCGGGATTTTCAAGATTTATAATCAGATCTCCGGCTAAGATTCGTTTGCACGGCTCTCAATATGCGTACAGGCTAGAGCGTTTTCAACTCAAGTGTTAACAAAATGCTGGGTGCCTCATCCATTCCGCGTTCTTTGCGGAATGGGTGGGATAGCGCAACTGTTCATTTTGACCGTAAACAACAGAACCGATAACGCTCTAGCTCCGATAGGCGGCCCGCCATCAGTTGGTTGAGGATGTCGAGATTGAGTTCTTGTACGGTGGCACAAGACTCCCTTGTCCGGCAACCGATGTGTTCTGCTCAGCATTCTGCATAGAGTGGAAGCTGGAATGGGCCGGCATGTCCGGGATCTGGACAACCTGGTGGAAATAGAGGTCGCGATCAGCGGCAAGGGTTACGTATTTCGAGGCCAGACTCCCGGCGTAGCATGCAAGATCTTTCAAGCCTAGGGCGTCGCCCTTCCGCCCACGCTACGCGCATGTTGAACTCACCTTCAGTTCGGCGCAAGTGGAGAGAAAGTGTGTCACTACGCGGTTTTAAAAATTACAACCTATTGAAAGAATATAACTTTCGCCATTATGGTGTAGAAGATGAGCTTGATGTTGCTTGACAGCCTGTGCGAACTGTCCGCGTGGAAAAAGTTGCAAAAGCTGCGAGTACACACTGCATACTGGTGTCATGGCCGATCCTCGATTCTCTGTCTGTGGTCCTGACCAAGAACCCACTCCAGAGTAACGGGGATCAGCCCGCTACCGCACTCCTCAAGCCCGGAGAGCTATCAGTCTATCTTGGACGGCAATGATTCAAGATAGACTGATAGCTCCTCCAAGCCGCTTTACGACTGTTGAAGTATTCTTGTTTACGAATGAAACTGCTATAGCAAAATCAGAATAGCTGTACCCCGAAAGCGATGCTGCCAAGTGGCTTTTTCCTCAAGAAAAAGCCACTTTTGAGATTCTTTGTAAGGGCACGTTTATTCTGATTTTGCTCTAGAATCTAACTATCCAATGCCGCCGCAATGGCCGCCGCCACGTTTTCTCTTTTGGCGTCAATGGGCACCGAGCAGCCGGAGGCCATAATAAAGCCGGTTTTGCCCATCTCCGAGCAAATCTT
>Ga0182030_10003600_pt1 | contig 33080 bp, 29 predicted proteins | sample 812S3MmetaG_FD_121299 | JGI IMG/M metagenome (GOLD analysis project Ga0182030, IMG submission 121299) | Permafrost microbial communities from Stordalen Mire, Sweden - 812S3M metaG (Illumina Assembly) | ecosystem: Environmental > Terrestrial > Soil > Wetlands > Permafrost | place: Sweden... | reverse complement strand
GCATCCGCTCGTCCAGGAAGGGTACCAGAGAACGGAAGCGGCGCTGAATGTCGCGGTGGTTCATCACCACCAGTATAAGACAAAACCACCTCAACTTGTTCTAGTTATTTCCTGACAGTCTCTTAGTCGCCCTTCCTTGAAATTCGACGATTTGTCCTATATCAGGCGGCATCTCGAGACATCTTACTTTCCCCAGCCTCCCGTTGGAAAAAGTCTTTGCCAAAATCGGCTCAGTAGAACAGTGGTAAGCCGTTTGCTATACTTCCGCTGAGCCATTGGGCTCTAGCCGGTGGGGAGAACCGCCCGCAACAGGCGGAATCCCCCAATTGGGGGCAATATGAGCAATGAGGGAAAAGAGAAGGAACTAAGCGTGTATGAATCCATGGCGGCCCGGTACGATGTGGCCGCCCGCAAGCTCGGAATTGACGAAGGCCTATCAAACTACCTCCGCACACCCAATCGTGAAATCATCGTCCACATCCCGGTGGCCATGGATGACGGCACGCTGAGGGTATTTGACGGTTACCGCGTGCAGCACAGCATCGCGCGTGGACCTTGCAAAGGAGGATTGCGCTACTCCCCGGACGTCTCACTGGATGAAATTCGCGGGCTCGCCGCCGAGATGACGTGGAAGTGCGCGGTGGTGAATATACCTTTCGGGGGCGCCAAGGGTGGCATTATCTGTGACCCCTCCAAACTCTCCAACGGCGAACTGGAACGCATCACCCGCCGCTACACGGCGGAGATTTTGGACTACCTCGGTCCGGAGCGCGATGTGCCGGCGCCCGACATGAACACCAATGAACAGACGATGGCATGGATCATGGACACTTACTCCATGCACGTGCGCCACACGGTGACGGGCAGCGTGACCGGCAAGCCGTTCAGCCTGGGGGGATCGTTGGGGCGTCGCGAGGCGACGGGCCGTGGATGCATGATCACCGCCGACGAGGCGCTGAAGCGCTTCGGCTGGCAGAGGGAAAGTACGCGCGTGATCGTGCAGGGTTTTGGCAATGTGGGCTCGCAGGCTGCTCGCCTGATGTACGAGGCCGGTTACAAGATCATCGGTGTCGCCGACATTTCCGGCGGCGTGTTCAACACCTCCGGCGTCAATATCCCGCACCTCCGAGAGTACGTCGAGAGGCACAAGACGCTCAAAGGCTTTGAGGGCGGCGAAAGCATTGGGGCACAAGAAATCCTGGAGCAGGAATGCGATATCCTGCTGCCGGCCGCCACGGAAAGTGTCATCACCAGCAAGAATGCGGACAAGGTGAAGGCGAAACTTCTCGTGGAGGGCGCCAACAGTCCCACCACACCTCCTGCTGACGACATCCTGTTTGAGCGCGGCGTGTTCGTGATCCCCGATATCCTTGCCAACGCCGGCGGCGTTACCGTTTCCTATTTTGAATGGGTGCAGGACCGGCAGGGCTATTTCTGGCCGGAGGAAACTGTCAACGAACGACTGAAACATATCATGGTCGATGCCTTTAGCGGGGTGGTGAGATTTGGCGAAAAACATAACGTCAACAATCGCATCGCCGCTTACATGCTGGCCATCGACCGCGTCGCATTCTGTATCAAGTTGCGTGGGATTTACGCGTAGGTGGTTTTCGTAGAGGCGGGCTTCAGCCCGGCATGTTTCGGCCCAGGCCGGATTCTGCGCGCGTGGAGGTATAAAGATGTTTCCACCCGACCTTGAGCAAGGTACATTCAGAATCTCGAACGGCGAATTCGGGTGGACCCGGGATCAGATCCCTCGGGTCATTTCCATCCTCATCGAGCACAACATAGGGATCTTGGGCGGTGAACTGTGGTGGATACCACCCGGAGCCGATACTATTTCGCTAGTCCCTCAGGCCGACGGCACCACGGCGTGCTATACGTGGACAACCGATGAGAAACCTGGCGAAGGTTGGGCGGACTACGTCCGGCGCAGCGCCGCCGAAAGCCTTGCAGCAGTGGAAAAGTGGCCGGATCCCGGTGAGATTCCCGTGGACCTGCCAGGTCGAATCTTGTACAACTTGACTTTAGTCTTCTAAATAAATGTGTGCAAAGCTTGACTTATCCTGGGTCTTAGGCGGGTGGCGCATACATTGCTTTTCATGTATGCGCTCCGGCAACACGCGCGACATCTTTTTTGTCCTCGCGTACAAACTCTGGCCAGTTCTGGCCTTTCCACGGTCGCCGACATAAAATGCAATGTCGGCGCCACCCGTGGCAAATCCCAAAACATAAGATGTTGAGCGTCAAAGGAAATCGTCGTAAAATGCGCCAAAACCGACGGAGGAGTTCCCGGCTACTTTCAGGAGATACAGATGAAGCATGAACCCCTCACAACCTTGTGGCTGGCCCTGATTGTGGTGATTCATGTGCCGGCGGCGATAGCGCAGGGAAAGCCGATGAACGAAATTGAGGTTTTTGGCTGGCTGGCGAATCGCCTCACCAGCCACCATATTGCGCTAATGGTCGCGGAGCGCGGAATCGGTTTTGCGCCCACCGATGATCGCCTCCAGCAGTTTCGCGCCGCCGGCGCCGAAAACGATTTAGTCAGTGCCATCCAGAACGCTGAGGCAACGAAACCGGCGGGTATGGACCCAGCCATCGAAGCGCATCGAGTGGAGGTCCTGCGCCACGTCGCGCTCGCAACGGCATCGTTCAGGAACAAACAGTACATTTTTGCTGAAAGCGAATATCGCGCGGCAATTCAGCTCGACCCACAGAATTCCGACCTGCATGTCGGCCTCTCTCGCGCTTTCACTGGCCAGAACAAGCTGGAAGACGGTTTGGGGGAAGCGAGTGAAGCCCTGCGACTGAATCCTGACAACGGCCTGGCTCACTATGGCAGTGGCATGGCGCTTCAGAAAATGGGCCACCTCCAGGAGGCCATCGCCGAGTATAGTGACGCAGTGCACTTGAACCCCAACTACGACATGGCTCATGCCAACCTCGGCACGGCGCTTTCACAAGGTGGCGACCTGGACCAGGCGATGGCGGAGTATCGCCTGGCACTTCACCTCGACCCGGACAATGCCGTTGCGCACACCGCTCTTGCCGAGGCGCTCAGGCAAAAGGGAGACCTGAACGGAGGCATTGCAGAATTCCGCCAGGCGCTGCGGCTCGATCCTCAAGATGATGGAGCGCACGTCAACTTGGGAATGGCGCTTGGGAATAGGGGAGACTTTGATGGAGAGATTGCCGAAGAACGCGCGGCGCTGCTGTTGAACCATGAGAACGACCGGGCGCACTCCAACCTCGGCTACGCACTGCAGAAGAAAGGTGATCCACAAGGAGCGATGGCCGAAGAACGGGCGGCGCTGCGAGTGAACCCGCACAATGACGAGGCGCGCTCCAACCTGGGTGCGCTGCTTGGAGAGCAGGGCGATGTGGAGGGGGAAATTCGGGAAGAACGGCTGGCGTTGGGCATCAATCCGTCAAATGCCCATGCACACGCCAATCTTGGCGCCGCGCTCTCCCGCCAAGGCGACTACGATGGCTCCATTGCCGAAGAACGCCTGGCTCTCAATCTAGATCCTAGTTATGGACCCGCGCACCTCAACCTTGGCATTGACCTCGGAAACAAAGGCGATTGGGACCGTGCGCTGGCGGAAGTGCGGGAGGCCGTGCGGCTGGACCCGAACGACGATTCGGCTCACTGCGGCCTTGCTTTGGTGCTGGAGAATAAAGGCGACCTGGACGCTGGAATCACCGAGCTTCGCATCGCCTTGCGCCTGAACCCGAAAAATGCCATGGCGCATTACCGTCTGGGCATCGGGCTCACCGCGAAAGGGGGCCGCCGGGAAGCTCTTCCGGAATTTCGCCGAGCCTGCGAACTGGAGCCCAATAACCCCACCTTTCGTCAGGGTCTGGAACGCGCTTTGAAAGAGGGGAGCAAATAGGATTCAGCATTTGGGCAAGGAGAGTTCCGCATGAATCGCAGAAAATTCATCGCCTCGACGGGCGCCGCCGCCGTTGGGCTGCGGAACGGCCGCACGCCCGCCGCCTCAGTCTCGGGACGGCGCGTCCTGATGAAACTTGGATGTCAGAGCGCTCCCACGAATGAAACACACCTCCAGTATCTCGCCCGGTATGGCGTTCGCAACATCTGTGGGTATCCAGAAATCGGCGAGGGCCGACTCTACGCCACCGTGGACGAACTGAACCGCATGCGCGACTTGGCAGAGAAAAACCGCATCTCCATTGACTGCGTCGCGCCACCCTTTCTGGCGTCCACGCATGTCGACGTGACACGACATGACGCCATCATGTTGGCGGACAATCCCGAGCGCGACCGCAACATCGAAGCGCTCCAAACCCTCATTCGCAATTGCGCCACTGTGGGTATTCCCTCCATCAAATACAACTTGACCCTTCTGGGCGTGGTGCGCACCGAGCGCACGCCGGGACGGGGCGACGCGACGTACAGCACTTGGCGGCTCAAGGACGCGCATCCGAATCCGCCTCTCACCCGCGCCGGGCGTGTGGACGCGGACATGTTCTGGGAGCGGATTACGTATTTCCTGGGGCACGTGATTCCCGTTGCCGATGAATACAAGATTCGGATGGCGTGCCATCCCCATGATCCGGGTATGCCACCCGAAGGCTATCAGGGAGTGGTCCGCGTGCTAGGCACCGTGGACGGGTTGAAGCGATTTATCACTATCAAAGAGAGCCCCTATCACGGATTGAACTTTTGCCAGGGCACGGTTTCGGAGATGCTGAATGACCCCGGCCAGGAAATTTTCGACGTGATCCGTTACTTCGGCACGCGAAAAAAGATCTTCAATGTACACTTCCGCAATATCCGCGGCCGCCGTGATGATTTTCAAGAGGTCTATCCCGACGAGGGCGATATCGACTTGGTCAAATCCCTCCAGGTCTATATCGAGGTCGGGTATCCCTACCTGCTGATGCCCGACCACGCGCCCCTGGCGGCAAACGACCCCAACGGGTTGCAGTCATTTGCCTTCTGCTACGGATATATTCGCGCGTTGCTTCAGGCTGTGGATCAAATGGGGTGAAGATGGTTTCTCTGGGAACCCAACGGGTGTACAGTAGCGGCCGCCAGAAGGGCCAATAAGTTCAGCTTGGAGAGCACACTCCGCACAATATTATAACGGGGCTCCTGGTCTAGGCCGGGGGCCAAGCGAGGGAAAGGTTGTGAGTTTCGATTCGAACGGATTGGGGAAGGAATTCTGTACATGACCCTGCCGGTTGCCGTCGCCATCATTTCCCTGGTTATATTCATCGCTATACCGGGTTTAATCATCTGGCTTGTGGTGCGTGCCGTACGGCGCGGTAGCATAAGGTTTCTCAAGCCCGATGAGATCGAAGCCAGGCAAAGCAAACGCGAAGCTGAGCTGCACAAGGCTGAGGAGGAATGGAGCCTCCCGCCCGAGCTCAATCTTCCCCCGCCTCGGCCCATCAGGAAAACGCATCTCGGTATGCGCCTTTTGGGAAGCCTTTGGTTGCTTCCGTTCCTCATAATCATGATGTACTTCATCTACACTTTCGGGTTCGTTTTTTTGCACGGGGGGCGGCCAACCCCCCTCCCCGTTACTTTTCATGCATTCCTTGATTTCTTGCGGGCTCCCTATTGGCAAGGGTGGATGCTTTGGCCCAGTGTGATCTTCTGGGGCAGCGCCGGGTTGATCGTCTTCGGTGCTCATTCCGGGCGGAGGAAACAACAGAGCAAGCAACAGAAGTTGCTAAGGTGGGGTAAGCCAGCCTGCGCAGCGATCACCAGTGTTATGGCCGGCGGTCAGCATAGTAGCACCATTTGGACACTCCAATACCGGGACGCTGCCGGAAACCTCGTAAAAGCCTCTCTAACCAGGCCTAATATGCCCATAGGGAGCAAGCGGGGCCCGGTTCTGACGGTTCTCTACGATCCGGACAATCCATCGTTATGCATAGGCTACCCTGTTTGGGGGTACGAGATCAGGGTACCCGAAATCTCCTGATACCCCGAGTGGCGGAAACACGCCTGGTAATTTCTGTAATCGGTGGAACCCTGCCACGGGTACGGGTTCATGGGAGAGACACCGGCACTCCCAGGCGCAGTCATTCCCGAGGAGGCGGGAAGCGGGAATCTGCCCCGAAAACCAATGGGAATGCGCCGCCGACGGACTGGATTCCGGTATAGTTGCGCCGGCACCGCCAGCATTGACAAAGAATTCGAGAGCAAGGACAATCACAGGTCTAAAATGGTTTTCGCTATCACGTTTCGGAAAGGATTGATTCGCCATGCCAGAATTTGATGCAGAAAAAGAATCCAAGCAATTTTACGCCGACATTCCGGCGAAGCACGAACCCTTCTTCCTAAAGGGCGCAGGGGCGCTCGACTGGGGCATGCAGAACCGGCTGGCGCGGGTCTTCAATCCCGCCTCCGGCCGCACCGTGATGCTGGCCATCGATCACGGATATTTTCAGGGGCCTACCACCGGCCTTGAGCGCATCGACTTGAACATCGTGCCGCTGCTGCCTTACGCCAACGCCCTAATGCTCACGCGAGGCATCCTGCGCACTACGATTCCCGCCAGTTTCACAAATGGCGTGGTGCTGCGTGCCAGCGGCGGACCCAGCATCCTGAAGGAACTTTCCAACGAGCACATTGCCGTTGACGTCGAGGACGCGGTGCGGCTGAATGTCTCCGCTATGGCCGTGCAAGTATTCGTGGGCGGCGAATTTGAAACGCAGTCCATTCACAACATGACGCGCCTAGTGGACGCCGGTTTGCGCTACGGGATCGCCACCTTGGGCGTGACCGCGGTCGGAAAGGACATGGTGCGCAATGCCAAGTACTTCCGCCTCGCCTGCCGAATGTGCGCGGAGCTGGGCGCGCAGGTGGTGAAAACCTACTACGTGCCGGAAGGATTTGAAACCATCACCGCCTCGTGCCCCGTGCCCGTGGTGATGGCGGGCGGCAAGAAGCTGCCCGAGATCGAGGCGCTGAACATGGCCTACCGCGCCGTCAGCGAAGGCGCCGCGGGGGTCGATATGGGCCGGAACATCTTTCAGTCGGACGCTCCGGTGGCCATGATTCAGGCGGTAGGGAAAGTAGTCCACGAACTGCTGAAGCCGGAGCAGGCTTACGACTTCTATCAAACGCTTCGGCATGAGGTGGCAGGGGTCAGGAGTTAAGGGAAAGCTTACAGCCAACCGCTGACAGCTCACAACCGACAGCTAACAGTTCTTTGCTTCTAACTGTCGGCTCTTAGCTGTTGGCTCTTAGCTGTCAGCTATCGGCTGTTGGCTGTGAGCCCTTCTGACGGGAGAAAGCATGGCAAATCCCAAAGGTCTCGACCTGCTGCGCGCCGCCGCACCCACGGTCAGCGTCGGTGTGATCACCGCCAACCTTCTCTCGCTGGGATCGGAAATCTCGGTCCTGGAGCGCACGGGCGTGAAGCTGGCGCACGTGGACGTGATGGACGGTTGCTTTTGCCCCATGATGACGGTGGGGCCGCCCTTCATCAAGGCCATCAAGACTTCCCTGCTCAAAGACGTGCACTTGATGATCGACGAGCCGCTGGAAAAGGTCGCGGACTACGTCGCCGCCGGCGCGGACATTGTCACGATCCACGTGGAGGCCTGCTCGCACGTGCATCGGGTACTCCAAAAGCTCGGAACGCTCGCCAACGTGAACGATGCGGACCGTGGAATCGTGCGCGGTGCGGCGCTCAATCCAGGTACCCCGCTGGAGGCGCTGGAACCGCTTCTCGATGAGATCGAATACATCCTGCTGCTTGCTGTCAATCCGGGTTGGGGGGGGCAGAAATATATCCCCGCGACCAACGCCCGCATCGCGCGTGTACGGCGCATGGTTGCGGACTCCGGCAAGAACATCATTCTGGGCGTCGACGGCGGCATCACGAAAGACAATATCGCAGAGGTCTCCGCCACCGGCGCGGATGTGATCGTAACCGGCAGCGCCGTATTCGACGGCAAGACTCCCGAAGCCAACGCGCGATATATGCTCGAAGCCGTCGGAGCGGTAGGCAGCCGCCGGCAGTAACGTCTAGGCCGCATTTAGGCGGCCATAGGTCTCTAAACCACGATGCCGGGCTGGACAGGGTGCGGAAGAACGCTCCAAAGCTGTCATCCTGAGCGCAGCGAAGGATCATATTCTGTGCACTTTCGAGACAGTGCGAGATTCTTCGTCGCCCGCGGCTCCTCAGAATGACAGCATCGTAGGGTCTTTCCGCAGCCTGTGAAGGCCGCGTCTGCGAATACCTTCTTAGGATCACTCATGAAAAATCGTTGGTCTCATCCCGATGCCGATCAATTCATTGCTCAATACGCTGCGCAGTGGGGGTCCGACTTGGCGCTGCGAACTTACACCACCCGCCTGCTGGGAAGTGAGGAAGCGCTGGTACTTCATGGTGGCGGCAACACCTCCCTCAAAGGAATTTATCGCGATGTCTTTGGCCAGGCGATATCGACCCTATTCATGAAAGCCTCAGGATTCAATCTGGGTACTATCCAGCCGGAAGGCCACACACCTCTCGACCTTGGGTATTTGAAGCGGCTGTGCGCCCTCCCGAAGCTTTCCGATGACGCGATGGCGAGCGAGTTCCAAATGCATCGGCTTGTACCCAATGCCGCCGCGCCTTCCATTGAAACCCTCTCGCACGCCTACCTTCCCGCCAAGTACATCGATCATACCCACGCGGATGCCATCCTGGTGCTGACCAACCAGCCGGAGGGCGACAAGCTGATCCGCGAAGCGCTGGGCGAGGGTGTGGCACTGGTCGATTATGTGAAGCCGGGATTCAAGCTGGCCAAGGCGGTGATTGCCGCCTACGACGCGCACCCCGGATGCCACGCTCTGGTGTGGATGCAGCACGGCATCATGACCTGGGGCCAGACGGCCTGCGACGCTTATTCCGCCATGATCGATCTGGTCACGCGCGCGGAGGAGTTCGCCACGCGGCGCGCGTCCAAACCCCTCGTGGTGGTCATGCCCGCGTCGCTCGCCGACGCGGAAAAGCGGCTGGCGACGGTCGCGCCGGTGGTACGTGGCCTGCTGGCACAGCCCAGCGGAGACCCTGACCGCCCTTACCTCCGCATGGTCCTCCAGCCCTTGGTTAATCAGGAAATCCTGGATTTTCTGGGCTCGGATCGCGGCAAAGAGCTGGCCCTGACGCCCACGCTGACTTCCGACCACCTGGTGCGGACCAAAGCTCTGCCCATGTGGGTCGAGGACCCCGACTACAGCAATCCGGCAAAATTGCGGGAACAGATTCTGAAAGGAATTGAGGCTTATGCGGCGGACTATCAAGCATACCTCGCGCGCAACGCCGCGCTGATGCCTCCCGGGATGAAGCCCTTCGATTCACTTCCTCGCGTGGTTTTGCTGCCCGGGCTTGGCGCGCTCTGCGCGGGCAAGGACGCGCGGGCGGCGCGCATCGCTCGCGACATCACCGCGCAAACACTCGCCGCCAAGGCGCGCATTGCCGCCATGGGAACTTACCGCGGCCTCGCCGAGGACCATCTCTTCGAAGTGGAATACTTCACCCTGCAACACGCCAAGCTGCCAACCGATGAACCACCGCTCGGACGCGAGGTCGCCTTGGTTACCGGGGCTGCCGGAGCGATTGGTTCGGCAATCGCGGATGGCCTTCTCGAGAGCGGATGCCACGTCGCACTTACCGACCTGCCTGGCGCGGCCTTGGACAACCTCGGTGAGGAGCTGAAAAACAAATACGGTGAGCGAGTGATCACCGCTCCCCTCGATGTCACCAGTCCCGCCTCTGTGACGCAAGGCTTTGAAGCCGTCATGAAGACCTGGGGCGGCATCGACCTGGTGATCGTCAACGCCGGCGTCGCCATGGTTTCATCGCTGGAGCAAATGGACCTCGCGGCATTCCAACGCACCGAGCGAGTAAATACGGAGGGAGCTCTCTTGCTGCTGCGCGAATCCGTGCGCCACTTCCGCGTGCAGGGGACGGGCGGCGACATCATCCTGGTTTCCACCAAAAACGTCTTCATGCCGGGCGCGAAGTTCGGCGCGTATAGCGCAACCAAAGCCGCGGCACATCAACTCGCACGCATCGCCAGCCAGGAAATGGCCGAGCTGGGAGTGCGCGTCAACATGGTCGCTCCGGATGCCGTCTTTTCACATGGAAGCCGCCGGTCCGGACTGTGGGCGGAGGTCGGCCCTGACCGCATGCGGGCGCGCGGGCTGGATGAAAAGGGTCTGGAAGAATACTACCGGTCGCGCAATCTTTTGAAGGCCGCGGTGACCGCCGAGCACGTTTCGCGGGCGGTGCTATTCTTCGCGACGCGGCAAACACCCACCACTGGGGCCACCATTCCCGTGGACGGAGGACTGCCGGATTCGACACCGCGGTAACAACAATTTTGGATTTCAGATTTTGGATTTTAGATTGGGTGAAGGTGCGGGCTGCCGTGGTGGCTAATCCAAAATCCAAAATCTAAAATCCAAAATGGTACAATCATTGCGAATGGCCAGCACGCCTCAGGAGCCAACACGCGTTATTGGGATCGACCCGGGATTGAACATTACCGGATACGGTGTGGTGGTAAGCCACGGGAGTGATGTCAAGCTCGTGGAAGCGGGCCTGATTCGATTGCCTCCCAGCCACGGGCAGAATCTGCCGGCGCGGCTGGAAGCGCTCTTCCGCGAGCTCCAGCAGGTGATGAAGGAGTTCAGCCCGCAGGCCATGTGCCTGGAGGAAGTTTACAGTCACGCGGATTATCCGCGCACGGCAATCCTGATGGGCCACGCGCGCGGGGTCATTTGCCTGGCGGCACGGCTGGAAGGAATCCCCGTGCTAAGTTTTTCCGCCAAGCGCGTGAAGCAATCGGTGACCGGGAACGGCAATGCTTCGAAATCCCAGGTGCAGCGCGCCGTACAGAATTTCTTTTCCCTGACCAGCGTCCCGCATCCGCCCGATGTGGCTGATGCGCTGGCCGTCGCGCTCTGTTATGTAAATGCAATGCGGTTTCGGGACTCGGGACACGGGGAAAGACGAAACTCGAAACTCGAAACTGGAAAATCGTGATCTCGGCCCGAGTTTCAAGTTTCGATTTTCGAGTTTCGTCTTTATCCTGGCAACGGACCACGGAAAAAGGACCCCTGACCACTAACATGATCTCCGAAATAACTGGTGAAGTTCTCTACGACCGCATTCAACGCCATTCGCTCCTGGTACGAGTGGGGGCGATATCCTATGAAATCTTCGTGCCCTCGGGGATCGCCTCGCGCCTTCGCACTGCACAGGAAGGCGAGCGCCGCAATCCCCAGACCTTTTACACGATCTATTACATTGACGGGGGGCTGGGCGGCGGCCATTTGACTCCCAAGTTAGTGGGATTCCTCGACCCACTGGACCGGGAGTTCTTTGAAACCTTCACCACAGTCCCTGGTGTCGGTTTTATGCGGGCGCTGAAATGCCTCATCCGGCCGCTGAATGAGATCGCTATGGCTATCGAGGGGGGCGACGCCGCCTTCCTGAAAGAACTCCCCTTCATCGGCGCCAAAACTTCGGAAAGGATCATCACCGAACTGCGCGGGAAAATGGCCAAGTTCGCTTTGTCGCGCACGGAAGAACCCCTTTCCGTGGAACGGGAATCCGCCACGGGACTAAAACAAGAAGCCCTCCAGGTGCTCGAGCAATTGGAGTATTCGCGCGCCGAGTCGGTGCGAATGGTTGAGGAGATCTTTGCCAAGAACAAGAATCTGAAAACGACCGAGGAGTTTCTGCAAAAAGTCTTTGAACAGTTGCACCCGGTAAGCAAAACCTAGCGCGGGGGATGAATAGGTAGGGCAGGGCTCGCTCTCCCGCCCTCCGGTTCTTCCACCGCGCGTGACTTGGACGGTGCGGCAAACGCGCGCGCCAATTGAAAAACCGCGGGGCCGGAGAGAGGGCCCCGCGCTACCTGACTTTCCTATGCCCAGAGAACGATTGGTTTCGCCGGAACTGATTTCGTTAGAAGAAGAGACCTTCAATCGCAGCCTTCGCCCGTCTTCCATCAAGGATTATGTAGGGCAGAAGAAGGTTGTGGAAAAGCTTTCCATCGCTTTGCAAGCGGCGAAGCAGCGCGGCGAATCGCTTGAACACGTATTGTTCCACGGCCCACCCGGTTTGGGCAAAACTACGCTTGCTTACCTCATTGCCAACGCCATGGGGTCAAAGATTACCACGACGTCGGGGCCGGCTCTGGAGCGAACCGGCGACCTGATGGGCATCCTGACCAATCTCGGCGAGGGCGACATCCTCTTTATCGATGAAATCCACCGGCTGCCCGCCAACATTGAGGAATTCCTCTACCCGGCCATGGAAGACTACAAGGTGGACTTTGTGGTCGACAAAGGGATGTTCGCCAAGACCATCAACGTCCCGCTCAAAAGGTTTACGCTGGTAGGCGCCACTACTCGCGCCGGAAGCCTTTCCGCGCCGCTGCGCAACCGCTTCGGCCACTTCTATCACCTCGAGTTCTACACGGTGGACGACCTCCGAAAGATCATTCGCCGCTCCGCGGAAATTTTACGTGCTCAGCTTGATGAAGCCGGGGCGACGGAAATCGCCGGCCGCGCGCGCGGCACGCCGAGGATTGCCAATCGCCTGCTGCGCAGGGTTCGCGACTTCGCCGATGTCAGAGCCAACAGTGCCATCAATAGCAGCGTCGCCAGCGATGCTTTGAAGCTCGAAGGTGTGGACGACCATGGCCTGGACGATCTCGACCGAAACTTTCTCTCCACGATTATTCGCATTTATAACGGCGGGCCCGTCGGCGTGGAAGCCATCGCCGCGACGTTGAATGAAGAAGTCGATACGCTCGTAGATATGGTTGAGCCTTACCTGCTGCAACAGGGCTTTGTCAGCCGCACCAAATCAGGTCGGAAAGCCAATGAGCCGGCTTATCGGCTTTTGAATATGCCCTTGCCCGGCGTGGGCCCGCGAACGTTGTTTGATTGAACTGCGCTTCTGGCTGACCGGGATTACCATGTTGCCTGAAACTAATCCTGCCATGCCTGTCGATCGCCCTGACTTACGGGCGAGCAAGCAGGTCTACCTCTCACTCGGTTCGAATCGCGGGGACCGGGTGGCAAATCTTCGGCGAGCCATGGCGGAACTTGATAAAGTCGGAGTCAAAGTCCATCGCGCCTCGTCATTCTACAAAACCGAGCCTGTCGATTTCGGGCCGCAGGCATGGTTCCTGAATTGCGCGGTGGAGGCGTCAACGGAATTCATGCCGATGCAGCTTCTCAAGGCGGTTAAATCCGTGGAACGGGCTCTCGGGCGTCGCCCAGGAGTCAGCAAAGGCCCTCGAACGATTGACATTGATATCCTGCTTTACGAGAATGTGGTGGTCCGGACAGGGGCATTAAGCATTCCCCACGACCGCATGAACGAAAGGCGATTTGTACTGATACCGTTGCGGGAGTTGGCACCGGCCGCTCGTCACCCGGTAAGTAGGAGGACGGTCACGGAGTTGCTCCAGGATACGCCGGATATGAGCCAGGTTGTCCGATACAAGATTGAGTGATTGAATCATTGGGTCATTGAGCCATTTCGCAAGCAAAAACCCAGTGGCTTGTTGTGTCAATGATTCAATGAATCAATGATCCGATGAATAAATTACACGAGCCCTTGCATTTCATCGCCATCGAAGGCCCGATTCGGGTGGGAAAAACCACTCTCGCCGATCTATTGGCGAACCGCCTTCAGGGCTCCCGCATTCGCGACGACGAAGACAATCCATTTCTAGAAGCCTTCTACCATGAAAAGCCAGGCGCGGCCTTTCAGGCTCAATTCCACTTCCTCATCCAACGCTTCAAGCAGTGGCATGCCCTCGACCTGGCGGCTCAAACCCAACGTATCATCATTAGCGACTACATTTTTGAGAAGGACAAGATATTTGCCTCTCTGAACCTGAACGATGCGGAACTCCAGGTATACGATCAGTATTACGCCATGTTCGCCGAACAGGTCCCCATCCCGGATTTAGTGATATACTTACAGGCGAAGCCGGGAGCGTTGAGGAAGCGCATCGAGAAGAAGAATGTGCCGTTCGAACCCCGTATTTCCGACGATTATTTGGAAGCGGTGGTAAATGCCTACGAGCACTTCTTCTTCCATTACAAGTCCAGTGACTTGCTGGTGGTCGAAACGTCCGAGATCGATTTCGTCGACCGGAACGAGGACTTGCAGGAACTCCTGCACCGCTTGAGCCAGCCTGTCACCGGCACGCAGTATTTCTTGCCGCTTGGATCCGCATCTGCGGACTGAGACGGGTGCGATGGGTGACTCGTGCCATAGGGCGGGGCTGCAAAACCCTGTCCGCGAGTAAGCTCTAAAGTTTAGAGACCCTCTCTGTCCAGGTGGGTGGAGGTCCTCCCGGACCCCCGGGCGCTACGCGCTTAGCGTCGGAATGACCTCCTGAGACGGAGAGGGTCTTTTGCTATTGAGACGTTGGGTCATCGGGTCATCGAGCTATTGAAAGAACCGCGGCTTTCGATCGGTGGCTACTTGCTAGCCACCTACCACTTGACACTTGTTCCTGATTCTCAATGGCCGGATGACCCGATCGCTCGATGACCAAATACTTTGAGGTGACGCCATGGACCAGAATTCCCAGGCCGTGAGCAAAATTACTGTTCCCATCATCCTCGAGCGGAAGTTGCGAGGAGAGAAGGTCACTTGCGTGACGGCTTACGATTACTCAGCCGCGCGCTTGGTGGACGAAGCGGGAATCGAAATGATTCTCGTTGGTGACTCCCTTGCCCAGGCCATTTTGGGTTATGATTCTACAGTCCCGGTCACTCTGGAGGAGATGCTTCACCATCTGCGAGCCGTGCGCCGGGGTGTTCGCCGGGGCTTGCTGATAGTGGATTTACCGTACGGCTCCTATCACATCAGCAACGAACAAGCGTTGGCCAGCGCCATTCGCTTCCTCAAGGAAGGCGGCGCGGAGGCCGTAAAACTTGAGGGCGGGCGGAAACGCGCGCGGCTGGTGCGAAGACTCGTAGAGGCGCAAATCCCCGTGATGGGGCATATTGGCTTAACTCCCCAATCCATCCACGCCCTGGGAGGCTATCGCGTACAAGGTAGAACTCTCGATTCCGCCACCGATCTCCTGGCGGATGCCGAAGCCCTGGAGGAAGCAGGAGCTTTCGCCGTCGTCCTGGAAGGGATCCCGCGCGAACTCGCCGCCATTATCACCCGGCGCTTGCGAATTCCCACCATCGGCATCGGCGCGGGCCCCGACTGCGATGGCCAAGTGCTGGTGTTTCACGATCTGGTTGGACTCAGTTATGTGCCGCCCGCCAAATTCGTGCGCAACTACGCCAACCTTCGCGGTACGGTTCACCAAGCGTTGATCAGTTTTCGCGCCGATGTCGCGGAAGGCCGCTATCCCGACGACCACGAGTCGTATCACTGGACCGCCGCTGTACGCGCCCAATTTGAAAAGGAAACAACCCATTCGGCCTGAAAGCCAGTAGTTGGTGGATAATGGATGGTGGTTAGCCGCCACCCACTGTCCACTAGCCACCGTTCTTTTGCCACCGTCTTTAAATGAGCACACGGCTGATAACCTCGGTTCCGGAACTGCAGAGCTACGTGCGCGACATGCGCGCGCGCGGCCAGTCGCTGGCGCTAGTGCCGACGATGGGCGATTTGCACGCCGGCCACCAGAGTCTTATTCGCCGCGCCAAGCAGCAGTGTGACGCCGTGCTGGTTTCCATCTTTGTTAATCCCACACAATTCGATTCGGGCGAGGATTATGCGGGTTATCCGCGCGACCTCCAGAAAGACGCCGCGGCCCTCCGCGCTCTCAACGTGGATGGGATTTTTGCCCCTCGTCAGGAGGATATCTACCCGGCGGGGTTCGATACCTATGTCGAGCCGGGCAAACTCGCCGCGCCACTTGAAGGCACCTTGCGGGCCGGCCATTTCCGCGGCGTCACCACCATTGTGTTGAAATTGTTCAATCTGGTGCAACCCGACCTCGCCTATTTCGGGCAGAAGGATTTTCAGCAGGTCCAAATCATCCGCCGTCTGGTGGAGGACCTCAACCTCACCGTGCGGTTGGTGATCTGCCCTATTGTGCGGGAGGCTGACGGCCTGGCGCTTAGTTCCCGCAATTCCCGGCTCAGCCGTGAAGCGCGTAAAGCTGCGACCGCCCTGCACCTGTGCCTCCTTCGCGGGGAGACGCTCGTTCAGGCGGGGGAGGTCAATGCCCAGAATTTGCTGATTGCCATGCGACAGGTGGTGGAGAAAGAACCCTTGGTAGCGCTGGACTACCTGGCGCTGGTCAATCCTTCCCAGTTCGAGCCCGTAGAGCGCGTGTCGGCAGGCACGGTCGCCCTGATCGCGGCTCGTGTGGGCGCGGTGCGGCTGATTGACAATCTGATTCTCGGCCCGCATGGAGCCAACCCGGAACTTCTCCTGCAACTGGCCTTTTCCGCGCGCCCGGTTATCGACCCCGACGCCCGCATCCCCGGCCTGGAAACAGAAGCGCTGTGCCGGCGAATTGAAACCTGCCGTGATTGCGCCGCGATGTCCTCCGTGATGATTCCTCCGCGTGAATTCCTGGCCCAGTACCTGAAGCGCGAATACCCTGACTTGAACCGCGTACGGGTGGTGGTGGTCGGGCGCGACGCGCCCATGGATCCTGATCACTATCTCTATAAGCATCCCGACCGCCCCACGCGCTTCGCCTCGGCGCTTTACGCATTGTTGGGAGTGCGAGACTTTCAGAACTTCAAGCAGGTGTGCGTGCTCACCGACGCCTTGCGCTGTCACATCCAATCTGATCGTGTCCCGGAGAAGGCCCTGAGCTATTGCGCTCGGCATTTGCGCGAGGAATTGAAGCAATTCCCCAACCTGCACACGGTGGTGATTTTAGGCGAGGATGCTTACCAGCAGTTCCAAAGAGACGTCCTGGGACGCAAGGGGGATGAGATCAAACCCTTTGAGGAGACTCTGAAACTGGAAGGATGTGCCCAGGAGAACGTCCCGTTCCCCCTCCTCAAGTCCGGAACCCTCCACGTGATTTACAGCTATCATCCTACGATCGGCTATAAGCATAGCCAATCAATCGCCTCGGCGCTTCCGCCACTTTGCCCTTAGACGGCCCGCCGGACCCTTCAGCTTTTCAGCGCCGCCAGAATTTCCCGCGCGTGGCCCTCCACCTTCACCTTGGGAAAAACATTTCGGATCTTCCCCTCAGAATTAATAATGTAAGTTGTACGCACGACGCCCATTGATTTCTGGCCGTAAAGATTCTTCTCCTGCCACACCCCGTAAGCTTCCAGCATAGTGTGAGAAGTATCGCCCGCCAGGGGAAAGTTCAGCTTGTACTTGTCACGAAACTTTTGCAATCGTTCCACGGTATCACCGCTTACACCTAAAACCCTTGCCCCGAGCTTGTCCAGTTCTTTTTTGGCATCACGGAACTGGTTCGCCTCGCTCGTTCAACCGGGCGTGTCCGCTTTGGGGAAAAAGAAAAGGATGATAGTCTTACCCTTGAAAGCGTCCAGCGAAATTTTACCCCCGGTGTCAGATGGCAGTAAAAAGACTGGAGCTGGATCGCCTACCTTGAGCATGATGAACACCTCCAAAGCTTTCTGTTGACCGAGTCGAAAATCGAAATTCGAAACTCGAAATTAATCGCGCTGCTCGCGGGTTTCGATTTTCGCCCCTCCATCGCGGCTGCAACTGACCGCAGACAGCGGAATCGTATGCTTCACCCCAACTCTTTCTTCAGCACCTCTTGCACCACTTGTGCATTAGCCTGACCGCGCGTGGCCTTCATGACCTGCCCAACGAACCACCCTAGCGTGGCGGTCTTGCCCTTGCGGAATTGCTCCACTTGCTTGGGATTAGCAGCAATAATTTCGCGCGTGACTTCAGCGAGTTTGTCCACATCGCTGATCTGCTGAAGTCCCTTTTCCGCCACGATCTGGCCCGGTCCTTTGCGGGTGGCGATCATTTCGCGAAGAACATCCTTGGCCATGGTGCCAGAGATTGTTTCCTGCTCCACCAAGGTGAGAAGCTTGGCGAAATCCCCCGCGGCAACAGGATAATCAACGAACCCAACCTTAGCCTCTTGCAACAGAAAAGGATACTCATTTAGCAGCCAATTCGCTGCGAGTTTGGGTTCGCTGCCGGCTTTTACAACCTCTTCAAAAAATTCCGCCATTGTCCTGGAAACCGTGAGCAAGGCCGCGTCCTGCTGGGGTAAACTGAGATTCATCATGAAACGCTCTTCGCGGCTCTGCGGCAGTTCCGGCAAGGACTGCCGCACTTGCGCTTTCCACTCTTCCGTAATCACCAAGGGCAGCAGGTCAGGCTCCGGGAAGTAGCGATAATCATGCGCGAATTCCTTCGAGCGCATACCGTAGGTGCGTTGCTCGCGGCCATCCCAAAGCCGTGTTTCCTGGTGGATGCTCCCGCCTCCATCGAGGATTTCAATCTGACGGTCAATCTCATACGCCAAGGCCTTTTGCAGGAAGCGGAAAGAGTTAAGGTTTTTGACTTCGGTTTTCGTTCCGAAAGCCGATGCGCCTTGCACGCGCACGCTCACGTTGGCGTCGCAGCGCAGACTTCCCTCCTCCATATTGCAGTTGGAAACATCAAGATACAGCAACAAGGTCTTCAGGCGTGTCAGATACTCAAACGCCTCGTCCGGGGTACGCAGGTCCGGCTCACTCACAATCTCAATCAGCGGCACGCCCGAGCGGTTCAAATCAATATAAGACTTGCGGTCGGAATCCGGAAACCCTTCGTGAAGCGATTTCCCCGCGTCCTCTTCCAGGTGGACGCGCGTCACGCCGATGCGCTTGCGGGTTTTGTCCACCTCGATTTCGACCCATCCAAATTCGGCGAGGGGTTCGTCATATTGCGAAATTTGATATCCCTTGGGCAGGTCGGGATAGAAGTAGTTCTTCCGCGCAAAACGCGACCGGGAATTAATGGTACAGTTCAGCGCCAGCGCCGTTTTCATCGCCATCGTCACGGCATCCTGGTTCAACACCGGAAGCGCACCCGGCAAACCCAGGCACACAGGACAGACGTGGGAATTCGGCGGGTCACCAAAATGCGTCGAGCAGGAGCAAAAGATCTTCGATTTCGTCAGGAGCTGTAAATGGACCTCAAGGCCAATCACCGCCTCATATTTCGCGCGCGCCACTGTAGAAACAGTCATGAGCAATTTCCCTTGTTACAGATTCGCCAGACTAGCCCTTCATTATACACGCATCCGGAATAGGCCCAAGCGGCCTGCGCACGGCGCGCACAATAGGGACTCCAAGTGGCAAGTTGTGTTCTTTGAGTAGGGTGCGACGTGTGCCGTGGTGAAAATGTGTTTGTCAAACTTCCGCGCCTCGTCAACAATAGGCAATATTATGAAAACCCGTATCCTTTTAGCCTTGTTAGTGGTTGCTGCCTCACTGCCGGGGGCTGCGACAGCGAAAGAAAAGAAACAGACCGGACCCCGTGCCCTGATCGGATGGCTCGATCTCGCGGCGGGCTCCCGTGATCTTTCGGTTTCCGAGTCCGACTTGCGGAAGGTTACCCGCCATCTGCCCCGCGGAGCTCTTCTCCCAATCTTCAATACGAGGGAAAAACGCGGCGGCGAATTTGCTCAAGTGAGGGCGCTCAATTTTGCGATTGGGAGCTCGGAAATGGGATGGGTGGAAATAAACTCGGGGGACCTGAAACCCCCGGAATCCTATCCCGCGGATAGTGAATTATTGCGGTTGCTCGGCGCCCCCTACCTCGACGATTTCACCGCTGACCACACGGACCTTTCCAGATTCCTGGTGCGGCAAACCCAGGGCCCCCCCGCGCTGCTCTGCTACGTGGTTACGGTCCCACTGGCGATGGCCAAACTCGTCGTCTTCACGCGCAGCCAGGGAAAGTTTTTGCCTGGCGAGGCACTGAATATTCCCATTAGTGATATGCAGGCCGGAATTACTTCTCTGGAAATCCGCGACCTTTTGGGCGATGGGAGTGATTGCGTCATTAGCAAGGAACCCTTCCGCGAGGAGGCCCAAACCTTTGGCACCACGCTGCGCATCAGAAAAATCTCGGACGGCCAATTTCAAGTATTGTGGCAGGCGCCCATCAAATTCAAAAACCTTTCGCAATTCAGCGCCAAAATGCAAATTCTTCAGCCGCCTGAGCGAAATATCGCTGCACCAGGAACTGTCACCACCGGCGATGTAACGTTCCGCCCCAGCGGGAAGGGGCAAGAGCCGGTTTGGAAGGGGAAGGTGGATTTTTTCGTTTTTGGCAGGGAGCAAGCGGCCGATTCCGTTAACATCGAGAAGGCGTGCCCCTGGGATGGCACGGGATTCGCACCACTGCGGTGAGTGGCTGGCGCCATTGCTTTGCCGGGCGGGTGCGTTATAATCCCCGCTGGCCTCTCCTAACGGGCGGCCAGCGCGCCCGCCGCGCAGGCGGACGCCCCTGAACACGGAGCATGCCCATGGAGGAAAACCTACTGCCGCTGTTTCCCCTCGAGATTGTGCTCCTTCCGGAAGAACCCCTGCCTCTTCACATCTTTGAAGACCGCTACAAGACGATGATTGGCGAGTGCCTTCGGGCCAAGGCCGCGGGAAAGGGCCAGCAAGAATTTGGAGTGGTCCTGCTGAAAGGGCAGGCCATGAGCGCCGCGGGCTGCACCGCGCGCATCCTCAACCTGACGCGCCAATATGACGATGGCCGCCTGGATATCCTTACCGTCGGCAAGCGCCGCTTTGAAGTAATGCTGACCAACGAGGAAAGGCCCTACCTGCAAGGCGCCGTCGCTTATTTCGAAGACGAGGGCCCGGACGCTCCCAGCGACGAGGCGGCGGAACTTGCCATCGAGCGCTTTCGCGAGGTGATGAGGAGGCTGCGCCACGCCGCGGAAATGCCTGTTCACCTTCCCCGCCCTTACCGTTATCTTTCTTTCCGCATCGCCGCCGCGCTGCCGCTCGACCTGGAGTTCAAACAGCAACTCCTGACCCTCCGCAACGAACCGGAGCGCCTCACGCTGGTCCAGCGGGCGCTTGAAATTCTCATGGGTCAACTCGATCAGGTGCAAGAATCCCAAGAAAAAGCCGGCGGAAACGGCCACTTCCGGCGTGGATAAAGCTCGGGACTCGGGGAAACTTCACGTGGCCAGCGGGTGCAGCGCCATTGATGAAGCCCAGTCCCAGCTATCAGCAGATGAGTTTAGCGCAAGGCAAATTCGATTACTTATGCGGTGGCGTCAATTTGCATTAGCGCCAAGCATAGGTTCGGCACCCAAAGCAAATTCCGAACTCCGATTCCCGTGTCGCTTGTCCCGCCTCCCGAATCCCGAGTCCCAAGACGCTGATTGAGTTAGCTTGCACTCTGGCTTATAATGCAGTTGGGGCAGGGGCAAATGCAAAAACCAAAAACGCTGGGCGAGCTGAAGAAGTCTCATTACCAGAGTGTCAGCATCAAAGACGAAATGCGCGCCAATCTTCTCCGCAAGCTCGCGGCGGGAGAAGCCATCTTTCCCGGCATCATCGGATTCGACGATACGGTCACACCGCAGATCGTCAACGCCATCCTCTCGAAACACAACTTCATTCTGCTGGGGCTTCGCGGCCAGGCCAAAAGCCGTATTTTGCGCTCTCTCGGTTCGCTGCTGGATGAGGCTGTCCCCATCGTCGCCGGCTGCGAAATTAATGACGACCCCTTACATCCCCTTTGCCGGGCATGCCATGAACGCCTGGAGGAGATGGGCGACGCGATGCCCATCGATTATCTCGCGCCTGAGCAACGCTACATTGAAAAGCTGGCCACGCCCGATGTGACCATCGCCGACATCATCGGCGACCTCGATCCCATTAAGGCCGCCCGCGGAGGGCACACGCTGGCCAGCGAACTGACCATTCATTATGGCCTTTTACCGCGCGCGAACCGCGGGATCTTTGCCATCAATGAGCTGCCCGATCTCTCCGGCAAAATTCAGGTGGGACTTTTCAATATCATGCAGGAAGGGGACGTCCAGATCAAAGGCTACCCGGTACGGTTGCCCCTCGACGTGGCACTCGTCTTCACCGCCAATCCGGAAGACTACACGGCCCGGGGCAAGATCATTACTCCGCTGAAGGATCGCATCGGGTCGGAAATCCGTACCCATTACCCGGCGACGCTGGAACAGGGCCTCGCGATCACGGCACAAGAAGCCTGGACAGACCGCAAGAGCGAGAAGCCCCTGATGATTCCGCAGTTCATACGGGAGATTATTGAAGCCATTGCCTTCGAAGCGCGAGTGGACAAGCGCGTGGACAAACGCAGCGGCGTCAGCCAGCGTATGCCCATCACCTGCCTGGAGAACACCATCAGCAGCGCCGAGTACCGCACGCTGAAGCACCACGAGGCCAGGATCGTGCCCCGCCCCTCCGATATTTACGCTTCGTTGCCCTCCCTGACCGGCAAGCTGGAACTCGAGTATGAGGGCGAACTGCGCGGCGCCGATACCGTCGCGCGCGACGTCATTCGCCAAGCCATCGCCAAGGTTTTCAAAAAGTACTTCGACAATGTGCCCCTCCAATCAGTTGTGCAGTGGTTCGAGCTTGGCGGGACCCTGAGGTACTCGCCGAACTCATCCTCGGAAGAGCTTTTCCAGCAGTTCAAGAAAATTCAAAACTTGCTGGAGAAAACTCAAAGTTTGGGCATTAAGGCGAAGGACGACCCGGCTCTGCTGGCCGCGGGCGGCGAGTTCATTTTAGAGGGACTGTACGCGCTGAAACGCATCAGCCGCAATGAGGAATTGGGTTACCACACCGAACACCGCCCCGCCGAACGGCAGGAAGAGGAGCCCACTCCCATGTCCCCCCGGCGCCGGCCGCTGAACTAAAGAGGCTCAAAATTCGAAACTCGGTTGTCCTTTGGCGAGTTTCGATCTTCGATTTTCGACTTTCGTGTTTCGAGTTTCGCTTATGAAATACGTCAAGTACTCCAAATATATCGCGGACCCCTTCGACGACCTCAGCGCGGAAGACCTGCTCCAGATGCTCGGAGACTTCCTGCTCGACAGCGGTTTCTACAACCGGGACCAAGACGCTTATGAAATGGACCCCGAGCGAACCATGGAGCGGCTCCACCAGGCGCTCCTGGAGGCCCTGCGGGATCAGGGGAAGATTCCCGACGAACTGCTGCAACAAATGCTCCAGAATTGGGAGGATTACCAGAACTCCGAATTGGCGGATAAAATCAATAAACTGCTCCAGCGCCTCTCCGAAGAAGGTTACGTGTCCGTCGAGCAGCCCAACCCGAGCCAGGGTCAGATCATGGAGCAAGAGGGGGATCCTTCCGCCGGGCCGCAAGAGGGAAAGACCAAGTTCGAAATCACCGACAAGGCCCTGGATTTTCTGGGGTTCAAGACTTTGCGCGACTTGCTGGGCTCGCTCGGAAAATCCAGTTTTGGCCGGCATGATACCCGCGAACTGGCCACCGGCGTCGAATCCGAGGGATCCAGCCGCCGTTATGAGTTTGGGGATACGTTGAATCTGGACGTCAATGCCACCCTTCTTTCGGCCATTCGCCGCAACGGGCTGAAGACCCCGATCGATCTCGATTACCAGGATTTGCAAGTCCACCAATGCGAATACCAAAGCTCCTGCGCCACGGTGTTGATGCTCGATTGCAGCCATAGCATGATCCTGTACGGGGAAGATCGCTTTACTCCCGCAAAGAAAGTTGCGCTCGCGCTCACCCACCTCATTCGCAGCCAGTACCCGGGCGACACCCTGCACCTGGTCCTGTTCCATGACTCGGCGGAAGAGATGCCGCTCTCGGAGTTGGCGCGCGTTCGTGTGGGGCCTTACTACACCAATACGCGCGAGGGCCTGCGGCTGGCTCAGCGCCTGCTTTCGCGGCAGAAGAAGGATATGCGCCAGATCGTGATGATCACCGACGGCAAACCTTCCGCGCTTACGCTCGAAGATGGACGGATTTATAAGAACGCGTTTGGACTTGATCCCTTGGTAGTGTCAGAAACCTTGCACGAGGTGGCGCGGTGCCGACGCAACGGAATTCTGATCAACACCTTTATGCTTGCGCAAGATTATGGTCTGATTAACTTTGTCCAGAAGGTGACGGAAATCTGCCGCGGCAAAGCCTACTTCACCACTCCCTATACACTTGGGCAATACCTGCTGATGGATTATATGAAGAAAAAAGTTAAGCATATCCATTAGCGCCGGCAGCGGTTCGGGGGAAAGGGTTTCAACCCTGTCCACCCGGCGGAGCGGCACTCCGGGGATTCACCATGCTGCGGGTTGGGCTACAATTTTTCTCGAAACTTCTGGGGTATAAAGCGATGCCGACTCTGAGCGCGGGAAATCCCGCGCCAACATTCGAACTTGCCACGACCGCAGGGGAACGGCTTTCCTTGCTCGAGGCTCTCGCCGGAGGGCCCGTTTTACTGGCATTTTTCAAGGTTTCATGCCCCACCTGCCAGTTCACCTTCCCTTTCCTCGAGCGCATATATCAGCAACTGCATGAACAAGGCGTACAAATCTGGGGGATCGTACAGGACAAGGTAGCGGACGGCGCGCGATTTGCCGCCGCCTTCGGGGTAACATTCCCCATCTTGATCGACGACTCGCCCTACAAGGTTTCCCGAGCTTACGGCTTGGCACATGTGCCGTCGCTCTTCCTCGTTAAGTCAGACGGCCATATTGATATTTCCAGCGAAGGGTTCTGTAAAGCCGACCTCCTGGCTATTCAAAAGTCCCTGGCGCAATTGCTCTCCACCGCACCGCCTGTTCTTTTCTTTCCTACCGAGAGAGTCCCCGAATATAAACCGGGGTGAGGATCGAAAACCTAGGCTTGGTCCAAGCCTAAAGGAAATCGGGTCATCAAGTCATCTGCCCATTGAAAGCATGGAATGATCGCACCACTATCCATACAGTCTGTCCACCTGGGGTGTTGAGGGACTTGTATTTAAATGGCTCAATGGCCCGATCACCCGATGGCCCGATCTTCCGTTTCTGCCTGCTTCACATGCTTCTTGTGCTTGGGCAGCTTCTTTCGACGGTCCTGGTGGGTTTGCGCCGCGGGCGGTGAGCCCACGCGCAATCGTGCTTGCCGTTTGACTTCCGTCGTGTTTCGGAATGGCTTGTGCTTTTTTGGACTCATGACCGATAAGAGTAGCGAGACAGATCACCGCTGCGGCGTCACGCGGAGGTATAAAATTCCCGCCCCATCCCTCAACTCAGGCCTTTCTTAACCCCAGCGCGAGAGGTGTGGCGGAAGTGTGTCGGAATCGAACCGACCGGCCCACCATAGGCAGGCCCACAGGATTTGAAGTCCCGGGCGAACACCAGCCCGCATGCACTTCCGCCCTGATTTTAGGCAACTCGCCCCGCAGCGTCAAGATCGCCAACCGTTTTTTTGGTCCCTCGGCCCGGCAATCCGTGCCGCGCCAGAGCAAATGGCGTATTTCCCTAACCCGCTTACCGTAAAGACCGCGCACCGCAGGGTTCCGTCAAAGCCCGATCGGCTTCGAAAAGATCCCTCACCTAGCCTCCTCCGTCGGGCACCCCTCTCCCTTGGGGAGAGGGGGAACCGCAAGGCGGAGGGGGCCCACGCTTTGCAAGTAGTGGGGGTGAGGGGTTTCTTCGCGTGTGATCCACCCATGGCAATGGAGGTATAAGGCACCCGCGACTTTGACGGAGTCTTGAACGACCTTAACCGCGCCCAACCCTGCCGTGTCATCAAGCGCGGGTGGCGGTATATCCCCCGCGCCGCCACTTTTCCGACCATTGCTTTTCCGGGACCGTTTGTGTACAAAGAAAAATGGCGTCCGATTCGGGAATTACCGTCAGGATTCGAATGGGCAAGGAGACGTGGTTAATCTCGCATAACCCCGCGGCGAAGTTGGCGGCCTACGCGCTCCTTGCCGGATGCGCCTTACTGACCTACGCTCCCGTGCATGCGCAAACTCCTCCGCCTGAGGCGCAGGCAGTTATGCCCGCTACCGCCGAGGCGCCAGCATATTCGGCCAATCACGGTCACTGGAATTTCGGCGCGCAGTTGGGATACTCCATGGAGTACGGATTGGATTGGCACGAGGTTTCACACATTCAGGTGCTCGTCGCCCAACCGCAGATCGGCTTCATCGTAAGAAATTTCCGGCGCTCACCGGTGCGCCGGTTCGAGATTATCGACGAGGGGGTTTTCGGCGGCTTTGTTCATCCCAGCGGAGCCTATCTGGCCGGTAACGCGTTTATCTTCCGGCTCGATGGCAGGGAGCATGGCCGATGGGTGCCCTTCTTTGATGCCGGCGCCGGCGTGCAGCGCACCCCGCTCAGTCAGCACGTTCCGGAAGTCAATGGATTCACCCAGTTTTCGCCGCAGGGGGGATTCGGCTTACAATACTTTATCCAGCCGCAGCGCGCCCTGGTATTCGAGTGGCGAACCCTCCACATGTCAAACGCCGACCTTGTTCCTCCCAACATGGGGTTCAACAGCAGCATGTTTACGATTGGCTTCCGTTGGCTGCGCCGGCCAGGAAAATCGAAAGATCCGATGATCCGGTGATCGGGTGAGTAAAGACCAGCGCCGGTCCCGACCGATTCCTGCTCACCCGATCTCCTGATCACCGGATCACCCGATTAGACAAACGTATCTTTGACTTTCTCGGCGGCGCGGCGTTCCAGGGGGTGATTATCAACGCGCACGAACGGGGCGAGAATTTCCAGCCAGCGCCGATGATCGCGCGACAGGCGAGTGGGGGTAACAACAAAGACCGAAACGTAAAGATCGCCGCGGCCGCGGCCTTCCAGGGTCGGCATCCCTAACCCGCGCAGGCGAAACACCGAGCCGGTCTGCGTGCCTTCCGGGATGCGCAGGCGCTCCTCGCTGCGGAGGGTGGGCACAACAATTTCCGCGCCGAGCGTGGCTTGGGAAATGGAAATCGGGATGGTGAAGTAAAGGTCGTTACCGCGCCGCTCGAAGAAAGTGTGCTCGCGAATTTTAAGAATCACATAGAGATCCCCGGGAGCGCTGCCGCGCGTGGCCACGCCACCTTCACCGGATACGCGCAGGCGGGTGCCATCGTCGACCCCGGGGGGAATCTTCAAATCCAACACTCGGTCCGTATTCATCCGGCCTTCGCCTTTGCATTGGCTGCACACCTCGCGAATCACTTGGCCCAGCCCTTGGCATTGCGGGCAGGTGCGGGTGACGGTAAAGAATCCCTGCTGGTGCCGAATTTGCCCGCGGCCACCGCAGGTGACGCAACTCACGGGCTTGCTGCCCGGTTTGGCCCCTGTTCCCTCACAGGTTGCGCAGGCCTCCCACCGCGGAATCTTAATTTTGGTTTGCAGGCCCGCGGCGGCTTCTTCCAGGGTGATTTCCAAATCGTAGCGCAGATCAATCCCGCCCGCGCTTCGGCTGCGTCCGCGGCCGGTCCGGCCAAAGACGTCGCCGAAACCAAATAAGTCGCCGAAGATATCTTCGAAATCGGAAAAGATGGTGGAATTGAAATCCGGCGCCCCGCCGCCCCCCACGGCCGCGTGCCCGAAGCGGTCGTAGGCTGCGCGCTTCTGCGGGTCGGCCAGCACGCTGTAAGCTTCCGTGATCTCTTTAAACCTCTCCTCGGATTCCTCTTTACGGTCAGGATTGCGGTCAGGATGGTGCTGCATGGCGAGGCGGCGATATGCAGTCTTGATCTCCTGGTCGGGGGCTTCCCGCGCTACGCCCATGACCTCGTAATAGTCACGCTTTTGCTTCAATCCTTACCCTCTGTTGCCGAGAGATTTTCACGCCGGCCGCGCCCCTTCAGCCCATCGGTATGGGGCGGCCCTGAGTTTATGCCTCTTACCGGGAAGCGCCCGCCAGCGCCGGGAGAGCGTCGTTATCCTTCATCCTGGGATGCATCCTTACCCTAAGACTTTTCCGCGACCGGCGGCTCGGGCGAGTCTCCCAACGCCACCTTGACAATCGCCGGGCGCAGGAGCTTGTCCCTCAGTTTGTAGCCGCGCTGCAACTCTTCCACAATCTCGTGCTCGGGGCGGCCCGGAGCTTCCACGGCTTCGACCGCCTGGTGCAGGTGGGGGTCGAACATTTGGCCGGTGGTGTCGATCGCCGCCAGCCCGGCGCGGCCCAACACCTCGCGAAGCTCACGGTAAATGAGTTCCAGCCCCTGGTAGAAAGCCGCCGGCACGCCGGCATCGCGGTGCTGAAGGGCGCGCTCGAAGCCATCGAGGGCGGGCAGCAAGCTGCGAATCAAATCTTCCGCCGCATGCTGGCGAAGTTCCTCTTTCTCTTTTTGTGTGCGCCGGCGAAAGTTCTCCAACTCCGCCTGCTTGCGCAGCAGACGGTCGTAGAGGTCTTTGCTTTCCGCCAGCGCTTTTTCGTAAGCTTCCGCCAAGCCCGGCGGCGAGTTAGGCAACGCTGCCGGACCTTCCCCGTCCGCAGACGCGGGTTCGGTCTCGCCGGTTTCACCCGGTTGCGAAGTTACCGTCAAGTCTCTGTCGTTGTCCATAGAATTTGGCCATCCGCTCGCCAGGACGCCCCGGCGGGCGCGGTTTACCCCTTCCGGGAGAAAGTCCCCGGCTCAGTTGGAGTTGAGCAGCACGCTACACAAATGGGCCACATAGCCGACCGTGCTCATGGCGCGATCGTACTCCATGCGGATGGGGCCCACCACGCCCAGAGCGCCCACCGCGCGGTTGCGGTAGTGCAGCGGGGCCACCACCAGCGTGCAATGGTGCATCTGCTTTTCGGCGTTCTCGCGCCCGATCAGGATGCGCACGCCCGCCTCCGGGATTTGCAGGCAGGCTTCCAGGATCCGCGCCAGCTTGGCTTTCTCCTCCAGAGTTTTCACCAACTGTTTGATCTTCTGCACATCCTCAAATTCCGGGCGTTCCAGGATCTTGGCCGTGCCGTCCACGATCAGGCCGCCCGTCTCCTCTTCCGAGAGCGCGCCCCACATGAAGAGCGTGGCAACGTTCTTGAGCAGGCGGTCACGGAGGATTTTGTCCGCTTCCATGCGGTGGAACACTTCCAGGCGAATGGTGCCGAGTGACCAGCCGTGGAATTCCGCGTTCAGGAAGTTGGCGGCTTGGTCAAGCTCCTCCTGCGTGAAATCGTCCTTCAGCCGCACCACGCGGTTTTCCACCAAGTCGGGCTTGGAAACGATCACCACCAGCACGCGGTGGTCAGGAAGGTTGATGAACTTGATGTGCTCCAGCAGCTTCTCTTCCAGCGCCGGCGCCAGTACCAGACCTACGTTGCGCGAAACCTCGGAAAGGGTGCGGGAAGCTTTCACCATCAGCCGCTCCAGCCGGTCGCCATCGGAACGCAAAGTCTGGTCGATGTAACGCTCCGTGTCAGGGGCCAGGCGCGCTCCCGTCACCACGCGATCCACGTAGAAGCGGTAGGCTTTTTCCGTGGGAATGCGCCCCGCCGATATATGCGGCTGGCTCAGGAAACCGCCATCTTCCAGCCCCCCCAGCACCGAGCGGACGGTCGCCGAACTGACGGGGATGGGCATCTGCGCCGCTAATGCTTTGGACCCAACAGGGAGACCGCTGGCGATGAACTGGCGAACTAATGCCACCAGGATTTCACGGTACCGATTTGAAAGGTCAAGTTGCCCCTTCATGATGGCCCTAACAGACAAAATTTCAAAAAGTTCGAGGCTAACGACTCCTCAATCCATTCTATCGGCGGTCCTGCGCGGTGTCAAGATTGGGAGAATTTCGACGGGGCTAAACAGGCTGCGGAAAAACTCAAAAGCGCTGTCATTCTGAGCGTAGCGAAGAATCTCGCTCTGCGTGTTTTCAAGACAATGCGAGATTCTTCGTCGCCGCTACTCCTCAGAATGAAAGTGCCGCCGATTTTTTCCGCAGCCTGTAAAGTCCCGCACTTCCCGCAACCTCCAAAGGCGACCTGGCGAGGTGAAAATTCCAGGCTATCCGACTTCTCACATAAGAGATTGGAGGAAATTATTCATCCATCTCTTCCCAAGGGCCCCCCTCACCCCCACTACTTGCAAAATGTGGGGCCCCCTCCGCCTTGCGGGTCGTGGGGGTGAAGGGGTCGAATTGGGAACAGCTTAATTGAGCAGCATTGGGGCTAGCCGGACCAGCGGTTCCCGCGCAGGTCCTTCCAGGGACCGCCTTCCGCGTAGCGCTCGGGATGCAGGACTTTGGAGCGCGGGTCTTCCGCCGTGTCGAGCTGAAGCACCATCCATTTCGGATAGGGAACCCCGGGGTCCGAAGCCGCGTCCAGCAGCCGCACGTCCTCGTCCGCGAGGTCAAGGTCCACAGCGCGGATGTTGTCTTCCAGGTGCTCGGGCTTCCGGGCAGCGACGATTACGCTGCTCACCGCCGGTCGTCCCAGCACCCACGCAAGCGCCACGCGGGCCGGGCTGGCGTCGTGCCGCGCGGCCACTGCCTTCAGCGCGTCCACCACGCGGTAGCCCATCTCCTTGTCGAAGGGCACGAACTGGCCTGCGTCGGCGAAGCGTGTCCCAGCGGGGGCAGGATTGCTGCGGCTGTACTTGCCCGCCAGGAATCCTCCCGCCAGCGCGCTCCAAACCAGGATGCCGATGTTGTGGTACTCGGCGAACGATTGGAACTCGTGTTCAAGGCCCCGGCCCACGAGGCTGTAGTACATCTGCGCCGTCACGTATTTTTCCAACCCCAGCCGCTCCTGAAGCATCACTGCCGTCGCCGCCTGCCACGACATCAGGTTGGACAGCCCGATATAGCGGACTTTCCCCTGGCGCACCAGGTCGTTGAGCGTTCGTAATGTCTCTTCCAGCGGCGTGTTGCTGTCCCATCCGTGAACCTGGTAGAGGTCGATATAATCCGTTTGCAGCCGCCGCAGGCTGTCCTCCACTTCGCGCAGGATGTTCACGCGGGTCGCGCCGCTATGGTTGAAATTCTTAGCCATGGGCAACCGGACCTTGGTAGCCAACACGATTTCTTGCCGGATGCCCTTCAGGGCGTTGCCTAGCAAAGTTTCGCTCTCGCCCAAACTGTAGACGTCGGCCGTATCAATGAAGTTGATTCCCCGGTCCAGGGCCAGCTTCACCATCTGCGTTGTTTCCTCCTGGCCGAGGTTCCCCATGTTCATCTTGCCGCCGAACTGCATCGTGCCCAGCGCCACTTCACTTACAATGAGTCCCGTATTCCCCAGTTTCCGGTATTTCATCCTCAATCCTCCCTGTGCCACAAACTAGCTACAGTGATTTGATGTTAGCAATAATTCAGAGGATTCGCGCCACGGGTCGGGCCGGGATTTATCACCGCGGGTTTGGAGGTGGGGGAGCAACCCTCAGGCCAATGCAATCTCCAACTTGGTCACCGACGCCGGCTGAAATGTCCAGGAGAAGCGCGGCCCGGAAACCCCTGCCGGGCCGGTCTTGGGAACGACGGAGTTAGGATTATCGAAGTCATTGTGCGCGTGAATGTCGGGTGCGGTGAGCACGGTAACCTGCGCGGACTTTGCCGCGCCCCCCCGCAGCGACACTTCCGCCACGCAGGGATCGCTCGCGTGGGGATTCACCACGGTGACCACCAGCGTTTTCCCCTGGAGCGAGGCTGATCCGGCAAGCCCCCAAAGCGTCTTTCCCGCCCCGTATGAAATCCCGGGGGCGTCGCAAACCAAGCGCAGCGAGCGCCCACCCTGGTGCGATTTGTACATGTCGAAGACATGGAAAATCGTGGTCGCCACAAAGCGGTCCTCCCTGGCCAGGAAAAGCGTGTTGATGTTGTTCACCAATTGGGCGTCGTTGCACATCGCCAGCTTTTCCGCGTGGCGATTAAAGATGTCGAGGGTCAAGGCGGTCACGAGGGCATCCCGCAGGGAGGGAACGTAGTTGAACAGATACGACGGGCCCAGCGGAGTAGTCTTGTGCCAGGCGCCCCATTCGTCCACCAGCAGCTTCACCTTGTGCTCCTTGTCGTATTCGCCCAGGGCCAGCCAGTGTTGGGGCACCAGCGAATCCATGACGTCGGCCTGCCCCAGCATCTGGTACCACTCGTCGGGGGTATATTCCAGGGAGTCGCCTTTGCCGGTGGTCCCGCAGTAATAGTGCATCGAGAGGCCGTAGAGCCGTGCAAGCAGTTGCGGGCTCTTCGCCACCAGGTTTTCCAGGAAGCCGCGCGTCCACGACACTTGCGGATCACGCATGTCCGCTCCGGGCCCCGACCCGATAAACCGCAGCTTCAGTCCATAGTCGGGAACCCAGGAAGTGAAGCGGCGAAACTCGACGGCGTATTCTTCCGGACGGAAGTCACCGCCGCAGCCCCAGGACTCATTGCCAATGCCCCAATAAAGCACGTTGTAGGGTTCGGGGCTGCCGTCGGCGGCGCGCGTTTGGGCCAGCGTGGTGCTGCCCGCGGGCGAGTTGCAATACTCCACCCATTCGTCGAAATCGTGTGGGGTCAGGCTGCGGACGTTGGCGGCCACGTACGGCTTACTGCCGCAGAGTTGGCAGAAGCGCATGAATTCCGCCGTGCCAAAAGTGTTGGGGTCGTATTTCTGCGGGCCGTCGGGAGCCTGGCATAATTGCGTAGTGTTATCCCAGAAGTTGGTGCGCACCGGCCGCTGCGTCCGCGGGCCAACGCCGTCGCGCCAATTATAGCTGTCGGCAAAGCAGCCCCCCGGCCAGCGAATCACCGGTACGCGCAATTGGCGCAGGTGGTCTACCAAAGCTTTGCGGATGCCGCCCAGGTTGGGGATCTTGGAGTTTTCGCCCACCCAGATGCCGTCGTATACCACCTCACCGATGTGTTCAGTAAACTGACCGTGAAGCTCCGGCGCAATGTCACCAATCGGCTCGCCCAGCAGAACCTCCACCAAACCGTCGGAGGCCTGCGCGGAACGCGGCGCCCAGCCGGCCGCGGCCACCGCCAACGTCGTAGAGAGGAATTCTCGCCTTTTCATAGTGACCGACCTCCGGAATTATGTTCTTTCGTTTTGCGGCGCTAGTGTGGTGTTCCACGTAAGAATTGACAATAGGCGAGACCCCCTCACCCGGCCCGCCCCGGCTGGCGATTACGCCGGATGCGCGCCACCCTCTCCCCCAAAGGGGCGAGGGTAATAAAATCCATCCTCCCCACG
>Ga0182030_10003599_pt1 | contig 33084 bp, 22 predicted proteins | sample 812S3MmetaG_FD_121299 | JGI IMG/M metagenome (GOLD analysis project Ga0182030, IMG submission 121299) | Permafrost microbial communities from Stordalen Mire, Sweden - 812S3M metaG (Illumina Assembly) | ecosystem: Environmental > Terrestrial > Soil > Wetlands > Permafrost | place: Sweden... | reverse complement strand
GACACCGAGATCGACGGGATGCTCGTCTACGTGCGACGATGACGTCGGAGCGTTTCGCCGGACATGCGCCCGATCTTCCCGCTCTTCCTGGTCTTCCTGGGCCTGACGTGTCTCGCCTGCAGCAGCTCGTCATCCCCGGCGAGCACACCAGAGGCTGGGACGGATGCGACCACGGACGCGTCCGAAGAGTCGTGCTTCCCCTTCTGCGGGTCGAGCGGCAGCAGCAGTGGGAGCGGGGACGGGGACGACGGGGGCGACGCGTCGTGTGCTCAGCTGAAGGCTCAGGTCGAGATGCTCCAGGCGCCGGCGCAGGCCTGCAATCCGACGGAAGTGAGCCAGTGCAACGGGATCGCGCAGGGGATCTGCTGCCCCATCACGGTGAGCGCCGGCAATGACCAGGCAGCGAACGCCTTCCAGCAAGCAGCCACCAGCTACAAGAGCCAGTGCGACGCCGGCTGCTTGACCCCCGTCTGCCCCAACGCCCCGTCGCTCGACTGCCACGCGACGCAAGGAACGCAGGGGCTCTGTCAGTAGGTCAGTCTCCGAGCAGAGGGTGAATCCGCTCGCGCCGGCCGGTCTTGGCCGGCCGCAGATGCCCGCTCAGGTAGATGATCCCGTTGTAGGCCGTCCAGGGGCGCGCGTGCTTCAGCGTCGTCAGCCACTGCATCACCTTGGGGCGCTGCGCGACGGGCCGCAGACCGCAAGCGCACGCGTGGTCCTGGGCGTGCTGGAATGCATCGGCAATCCGTTGCTCGACAGCCACCGGGGAGCAGCGCTCCCGAGCGCGCTTGGCGGCCGCCTTGCCCAGCTTGGCGCGCGCGCGCGGGTCGCGGATCAGCTCGACCACGGCACGACCGAACGCGGAGTCGGCCGCGCCCTCTGCCTCGTCGCCCTTGCCTGGCGCGAAGAGGACGCCGTTGACCCCGTCCTGGATCTGCGACGACACGCCCATTCCATCTGCGAATGCGACCGTCGGTGTGCCGCACCAGAGCGACTCGCCCATCACGTTGCCGTACGTCTCGCTGAGCGATGCGTGCACAAAGACGTCGGCGTAGCGGTAGAAGTCCGGCATCGTCATCCAGGGGACCTCGCCGGTGAAGAAGACGCGATGCTCGGCGCCCACGGAGCGCGCCACACGTCGGTACACCTCCGTGTCGGGGCCGTCGCCCACGAGCGTCAGCGTCGCGTCGGGCTCCTGCGGGAGGACGTGCTTCGCGAAGATCCGGATGACCCGGTCCTGCGCCTTCTCGCGCGTGTGTCGCCCTGCGCAGAGCAGCCGCGGGCCGCGCTGCGGGAGTCCCTCGCTCTCGATGAGGTGCGTGTAAGGGTCGGCGCCCAGCGGACGGTCGAACACCTCGGGCTGCACGGTGCGCGGGATGACGTGGATGGGCGCAGTGACTCCCCGCTCCCGCCAGTAGGCCCGCAACCCCTCGCTCAGCACGACGAGGCCGTCGCTCTGGTTGTAGATGCGCGCGAAGAGCCTCTCGTAGGGGCGGGTCAGCGTCATCAGGACGCCGGCCTGCAGGAGCTCGTTCTTCGACAGCCTCTCGGGCAGGAGGACGTCGTACGCCGCCACGAGGTGGGTCGTGTTCACGCAGAGAAGGGGGATGCCTTTCATCTTGCGGAGCCACACCCCGAACTCGAGCAGGAGGGACGTCGTCTGCGCGAAGACGACATCGAAGTTCCAGCGGTTGGGGTCGAAGATCCAGGAAGCCAGCGGCATCGGCAAGTGAAGGCCCGGGTAGGTCTTCAAGGGCACGCTGGGCAGCGCGACTGTGCCAGGCGCCAGCTCCTCGGGCGTGGCGTCCGGATCATGGGGGCCGATGACTGTGACTTCGTGACCACAGCGGCGCAATTCTTGGTACAAAAAGCGGGTCTGGAACACGGCCCCGTTGGCGTACGTGATCCGGGTGAAGTCACTGAGAATCGCGACGCGGAGCGGGCGTCCCTGGCGTGCGGCGAGGGCCGCAAAGGGAGCGAGGCTCGGGAGGTGGGCGGCCGCTAAACCAGCGTTCGCCGCATTGGGCGGCGCAGCAAAGCGCGAAGCGCCGTTCGCACCCTTCGGCACGGGAGGTACCGCGTGAAGATCGTGGATGTCACTGAATTCTATTCCGAAAGAGGAGGCGGGGTTCGAAGCCATCTGTCGACCAGAGGTCACTTTCTATGCCAGCTCGGGCACGACCACATGGTCATCGCACCCGGACCGAAGGATGTAGAGTCCGTCCTCTACGCAAGCACCGCGCCGCAGGGGCGGTCCCGGCTCGTCCGCATCGCCGGTCCCGCTCTGCCGTACGACCGCACCTATCACCTGCTGGGCCGCTTCGACAAGATTCGCGCGCGGGTGCGGGTTGAGCGACCCGACGTCCTGGAGGCTCATTCGCCATACCTCGGAGCCGCAGCTGTGGTCGCGGCGGGCCGAAGCGCGAGCGCGGTGCGAACCGCGTTCTGGCACGCGGACCACGTCGGAACCTATCTGGAGCCCTGGATGGGCCGCCTGTCCCGGCCCCTCTTCCTGGGCGTCAAGGCGCTCCTGGCCCCGTTCGATGCGACCTTCGTGGCGGGCGCCGCGCAGGCGCGAAAGCTACGCGCGATCGGTATCAAGAACGTCGAGCACGTACCCTTCGGGGTCGACGTGCAGACCTTCCACCCGGGAGCTCGAAGGGAAGACGTTCGACGGACTCTGCTCGGTGAGGGTCACGGCGACGCAGCGCTGCTCGTCGGCGTGGGGCGGTTCGCGTTCGAGAAGCGATGGGACGTCGTGCTCGACGCGTTCGCGAGGGTGAGCGCGCGGCGGGAGGCCGTCCTCGTTCTGTTCGGCGACGGCCCGGAGCGGGAGAGGCTCGAGCGCCGCGCACCGCCCGGGGTCCGTTTCGCGGGCTTCGAGACCGACCGCGCCGAGCTGGCCGCTGCCCTCGCGAGCGCCGACCTGCTCGTCCATGGCTGCCCCCGCGAAACCTTCGGGCTCGTGGTCGGCGAGGCGGTCGCTTGCGGTCTGCCTGTCGTCGTCCCGGATGCCGGCGGCGCCGCCGAGAGCGCGGACCGCACCTGCGGAGAAGTCTATCGGAGCCTGGACGTCGAGGCGTGCGACGAGGCCATCCTCCGGGTGCTTGCGCGCGACCCCACGGAGCTGCGCGCCCTGGCCCTCGAGGCCGCGACCCGCGTGCCGACGGCCACGGAGCACTTCACCCGCGTGCTCGCCGTCTACGCCGACCTTCTGCGCGCGTGCTAACGAGATCTCGCTCGCCTTGGCCGTTCACGTCTCGATCCACGACGTCTCGCCCGCCTTGTCCGCCGAGGTGGAAGGCGCGCTCGAGCTCTGCCACGCCGTCGGGGCCCGCCCCGCCCTCCTCGTCGTACCGAACTTCCACGGGCAGTCACCTCTGCTCGACGACGCCCGCTTCTGCGCGCGCCTGCGTGAGCTGCAGGCCAGCGGCCACGAGATCTACCTCCACGGCTACCTTCACCAGAGCGCCGAGCGCTACACCGGGCCTTCCCAGCGTAGCCGCCTCGCGTGGCTCTTCGCCCAGCGCGTCGTCTCGGGCGGCGAGGCCGAGCTCAGCGACGTCGCCCCCGACGAGGGTCGCTCGCGCGTCGAGCAGGGGGAACGCGTGCTCGCCAGGGCAGGCTTGCGCGTGGACGGTTTCGTCGCACCCGCCTGGTCGATGCCGGCGTGGCTCCTGCCTCTGCTGGCCGAGCGCGCCTACCACTTCACGGAAGACCACCTGCGCATCTACGATCCGGCAGGGGGCCGCTCGCGCGCGAGCGTCGTCCTCAACTGGGCCAGTCGGTCCCCCGGCCGCCTCCTCTCCACCATCGCCTGGTGCCGCGCGGCAAAGCACGCCCGCGCGCTCATGCCGGCGCGCATCGCCATCCATCCCGGCGACATGCACTGGCTCGCTCTCCGCCGCGAGATCGAGCGTCTCCTCGCCTGGGCCAGCGGCGACTTCGTGGCAACCGGCGCGGGGCTCCTCACCGCCGTCGCGTAAAACCCCGGCTCACTTGGCAGCCCTGACGTCCGGGCGGTTCTCTCCCCCTGCGCCGAAGGACCGCCGCTTGCCAAGGACGTGGAGCAATGCCGGGAGCATGAGGAGCGCGCCGGCGAGGCATGCGAGCTCCCCGCTGACCGCGAGCCGCCCGAAGGACTGAAGCGCCTGGAAGTCGGCGAAGAGGAGGGAGCTATAGCCTACGACCGTGGTGAAGCTGCACAGGGCGACGGCCCCGCCGACGCGCTTGACCGCCGAGGTGACGTCGCCCCCGAGGAGCCTCGACCGGTCGTACACGTTGAACGGGTACTCGCAGCCGATGCCGAACGTGATCGGCAGCGTGATGAAGTTCACGTAGTTGAGCTTCTCTCCGAACCAGGCCGCGCCGCCGACGAGCCACGTCACCCCCATGAGTAGGGCCCCCAGCACGGCAAGCGCGCCGCGCAGGTTGCGGGTGGAGATGAGGACGACCAGCGACACCGCCAGCAGCGATGTGAAGGTCGCGCGGGGGCCGTCCCTTTCCATCGAGCGAATCATCTCCGCGAACACGGTCGAGCGGCTCGCCGTCTGGACCACAGTGCCGTCGGGCAGGCGTACGTTGTCCGTCGCACGCGCGAGCCGGAGGAGGTTGTGCCCGTCCGACAGCGAGACGTCGTTCTTGTACTTCACGTAGAAGACGGTCCCCACCCGTCCGTCGTTCTCCTCGAAGCGCCGTCGCAGGAGCGCAGGGAGGTCACTCGGCTCGAGAACACGCAGGCGCTCGGGGGGCCGTAGCTCGTCGACGCGGGCGCGCTCGTCCGCGGGCAGATCCGCGAGCACGCGGGGCGTCAGGCGGTCGCGGATGCGGTCGAGCACTTCGAGCTTCCTCTTCTGCTCCTCGGGCGTGCCGGGCATCAGATCGTAAGCCGTCGCCACGTCGGCGATGAGCGTGCCCTGCGGGTCTGCGGCGTCGTTGGCGAGGATCTGTGCCTTCAGAGCCGGGACCTGTGCGGAGCTGTCGGCCAGCATGAGAGCCCCCGCCACGTTCATCTTGCCGCCGAAGACTTGCTCGGCCTTGTTCGACCACTCCCCTGCCCCGCCTTGCTTGCTCCCGCGCGAGCCCAGGTGGTCGAAGTTGTACTCCCACGGGTCACGAAGAAAGCTCGGCACCTTCCACGCGGCGATCGCCGTGACGGCCGCGGCCCCCGCGAGGAACGCCCACGGGGCGCGCTCCGTCAGCGTGGCCACGAAGCGCGTGAACGGCCCGCGGCTCCCGTCGGCCCGGACCCGCGGCTCCGGATCGCGCGACCACGGCGGGAGTTTCGACTGGATCCACTCGACGACGACGAGGAGCGCAGGCACACACGGGATCATCGACACCCAGACGAGGAGCATCCCGACGAAGCCGATCCACCCGAACTGGTTGAACCCGCGAAACTGGGTGACCGTGAGGGAGCCATACGCGATCGACGCCACGCACGCGCCGACGAGCTCGGCCCGCAACGCGTTCTGGACGGCCTCTCGCCGCGCCTCGGCCGGCTCCTGCCCCCGCGCGCGAAATTCGCGATACCGCGAGAGGAGCACGATGGGATAGTTGATCCCATTGCCGAGGATGATGGCCCCGAGGAACATCCCCGTGGTGTTCACGTACCCGAAGCGAAAGTACGCGAAGGCGTAGGCCGCGCCCACGCCCAGCAGCGCCGGGAAGGCGATGACGAGGAGCGACCAGGCGGACCGGTAGAACCACACGACGCCCGCCATGATGACGACGAAGGCGATGGCGGTCGCCCACACCGCCTGGCTGATGATCGACTCCTTCTCGGCCGCAGCGTTGGGGATGTCGCCCGCGAAGCCGACCTTCATCGTCGCCTCGTACGACGACGGCTTCATCTCCTCGACGAGCCGCTGGATGCGGGCGAGCAGCGTGTCGCCCCCGGCGTCGCCCATCCCGGTGCTCGACGAGACGATGCGTAGGCCGATCATCGTGCCGTCGTCGGTCTCGAAGTAGCCCCCGGGGAAGTCGTCGTGCTCCTTCGCCTTGGACTTCCAGCGGTCCCTGTACTCGTCGAGCCCGAGGGCCGGCTTCTTCTCGACGGCGCTGCCCTGGGCGCCCTGGGGAAGAGCTGCGGCCGGGGGCTCGTCGCCGAGGTCTTCGACGAGACCGCTGCGAATGGCGATCTGGCGGTCGATGGTGTCGTACGCGTGCTCGAGGTCCCCCGTGTCCGCGTACAGCCATTTATTGTCCTCGAAGAACTGGTGCACGTCCCGAGACCCGCTCTCGAGGTAGGCGATCAGCTGCGGGGCGTGGTCCCCCTTGGCGGCTTCGTCGGCGGCCATCCTCTGCAGTCGCACGTTCAGGTCGTCGACGAACCGCTCGTTGTCCTTCCGGCTCGGCGACTCGGCGATGACGATGAGCGTCGCGCCGCCACCAACGCGTCCAAGCTGGTGCTCGAACGCCTTCAGGCCGGGGCTATCGCTCGGCAGCAGCTCACGCAGATCGGTGTGCGGGTTGGTGAGGACCTGGAGCGCGAAGTACCAGGTGCCCCCGAGCACGCACAGCGCGAGGAAGAGAACGACCAGCGGGTGACGGCCGCTCGCGTCGACGATGGCGCCGACCGCCTTCCTCATCCGGGCTCCGTGCGCGGGGAGGCCACCTGCAGGATCTCGTCCTGGATACGCCGCGCATGCGCCCGCGCGTCGAAGTCGCGAACCACCCTGGCGCGGGCCGCTCGCCCCTGCCGCGCCCGCAGCGCGGGGTCCCGCACGTAGCGCAGCATGACCTCTCCCAGGCGGTGCACCGCCGCCTCGCTCGCCGCCTCGTCGTTCCCCTCGCCCGTCGACATCGCGGCCTCGAACCTCACCAGCTCGCCCGTCTCCGAGTCGAGCATCTCGCCGACGCCCCCGACATCGAAGGCCACGACCGGCTTCGCGAGGGCCATCGACTCGATGACGGACCGGGGGAGCGGATCCGCGTAGACACTCGGGACCACGGCCACGTCGAAGTCGGCCACGAGCGGGCGCACGTCGGCCCGGAAACCGAGCATGTGGAAGACGCGTGCCATCCCGAGCTCGGCCGCGAGCGCGGTGCACTCGGCGACATGATCCGAACGGAAGTCCTCCGGGGTATCGCCCACCACCACGAACGCGACGCGCCCGCGCTCGGTCGGCGTCATCGCGTCGAGCGCGATGCGCGCCGCGCGCACCATCTCGACGTACCCTTTGCGGCGGAGCACGCGTCCATGGCTACCGAGGACGACCACGTCCGGCGCCAGACGAAGCTCCGTCCGCAGCGAGGGCCGCACGTGCTCCGGATCGAAGTCTCCGAGGTCGAGCGCGTTGTGGATGACGCGCACCTTGTCGGCGCAATGAGGGAAGAGCGCCGCCGCCGCTTGCGATACGCACACGATGCGTCGCACGCCCCGGCTCGCGCTGAGGCGCCGATGCACGCCCGCGACCGCACGAGGAAGCGACGTGTAGCGCACGTGCCAGAGAGCGGGCACCCCCGTGAGCCGCGCCAGCGCACCCCCGGCGAAGTCGGCGTTGGTCCCGTTGCAATAGACGAGCTGGTAGCCCCCACGTCGCACCCGGCTCGCCAGGCGGGCCATCCCGCGCGTCGACTTCACCACGTTGCCGGCGAAGCGGGCCGCTTTGAGCGCGCCCGAGGCGTCGAAGTCACGCCTCTCCATGGGCCGGTCCCACGGCTCGATGGGGTTTTCGACCAGATCGGGCTCGAGGATGAGCTCGTCGGCCGCACCATCGCGCTCGAGCAGCTCGGCGATGGCTCCGTGACGAGGGAGGACGACGGCCCGGTGCACGACGGCCGGATCGAGGAACCGGAGAATGGAGTGCAAGCTTCGTCCCGGGCCGCCATTGCGTGCGGTGTCGTTGATGAAGAGCACGCGCACGGGTATATCCACGCGGACTGAGTCCTAGCAGGTACCACGCCACGACCCCAGGTGATGCCGGACGGACGAGCGACGTGCACTGCCAGCTGACGACGGAGCTGCTCGGGCCCGCAGCGGCGGAGTATGACGCGTTCGTCCTGGCGTCGCCGGCGGGCCATGCGGCACAGACCCGGGCGTGGGCCGAGCTCGCGCGCGCTGGAGCGCACGTCAAGACGTGCTTCGCCGTCGTGCGCGACGAGGGTGGCGTGGTCGGGAGCGCGCTGGTGCTCCGGCCGGTCGCTCTGGGGCTGGGCATGCCGTGGGCGTGGGTCGAGCGGGGGCCCGTCGTCGCCGACGTCGCGTCGCTGCCCCAGGTCACGCGCGCGCTCGGTAGAGCCTTGCGACGCCGCGGCGTCGCGCGCTTTCGCGTGATGCCCTACTGGGCGAATGACGACGCCGCACGAGCCGAGGAGCTCCTTCGCTCCGCGGGGCTCGCCGACGTGCAGACCGCGGACGGTCCTCACGCGTGCACGTTGCGCTTCGGCCTGGGCGGCGCCACCGACGCGGACCTCTTCGCCGGCAAGAGCAAGGAGCAGGTGCGCTGGCGCGCCCGGCAGGCCGAGAGAGCCGGGGCCACCGCGCGACGGGGCGAAGACCGGGACTGGGGACGCCTGCGCGAGATGTATCGCGGCCTCATGCAGGCGCAGGGCAAGCGAGACCGACCCGACGCCTGGTGGGACGCCGTCCGCCGGTTCGTCTCCGACGACGCGCGCGGCGCCTTCTTCGCGTGCGACCACGACGGGACGACGGTCGCCGCCGCAGTGGTCCTCCGTCATGGCGGGCTCGCCACGTACGCGTGGGGCGCGTCGGTTCCCGACAAGCTCCCCTTCTCCAAGGCCATCCCGGCGCTCGTCGCCGCCATCCGCTGGGCGCGCGACGTCGGCTGCCACACCTTCGACCTGGGCGGCGTCCCGATGGAGGGTGACCACGATGCCAAGCGCGCCGCCATCGCCACCTTCAAGTACGACTTCGACCGGACACGCGTCCGCCTCGTGCGAGAGCACGCAGGCTGGTGCTAGCTTTCCACGGGTGACCGCAGCCGCACGCGCCTTCCTCTGCGTGTCCATCGACTGCGAGTGCGACAAGGGACCGGCCTGGCGCACGCGCCGTCCCCTGGCCTTCGAGGGGGTACACGTCGGGATCGCCGAGCGGCTGCACCCGCTCTTCCGCCGTCTCGGCGCCAGGCCGACGTACCTGCTCTCGCCCGAGCTCCTGCGGGACGCGCGATGCGTGGAACGCCTCGCTTCGCTCGAGGGGTGCGAGCTCGGGACGCACCTCCACGGCGAGCTGGCAGAGCCGGAGGCCTTCGAGCCCGACGTGACGAACGCGGTGCAGCGCGACTACACGCGCGAGGTGGAGAGGGCGAAGCTCATCTGGCTGACGGAGGCCTTCCGCTCGGCGTTCGGCCGGGCGCCCCGGTCGTTCCGTGCCGGACGCTTCGGGATCGGGGCGAACACGATCCCGATCCTGGACGAGCTGGGGTACGCCGTGGAGTCGAGCGTCACGCCGCACGTCGACTGGTCGGACGTGTCGCGGGGGCTGTCGTTCGTCGACGCACCGACGCAACCGTATCATCCGGATCCGCGGGAGCCGTCCCGGCCGGGCGACGCGAGACTCCTCGAGATCCCGGTCACCATACGCCCGAGCCTTCTCGCGCGCGTTCCGCTCCTCGGCAAGCACGTCGAGCACCGCTGGCTGAGGCCCACGCGCAACAGCGGCGAGGCCCTCGTCGCGATCGCCCGCGAGACCATCGAAGCGGAGCGGCGCGACCACCCCGGTCGACCCGTGGTGCTCAACGCGATGTTCCACAACGTGGAGGTGGTCGCCGGCACGAGCCCGTATGCCGCGACCGAGGACGAGGCACGGCGGATCGTCGATCGCGTGGGAGCGCTGCTCGACTACTGCCGGGGGGAGGGCATCGCGTGTGTGGGGCTCGCGGATGTGCCGGAGTTGTTCGCGGCGTAGCGCTCACCGCGCCGCAGGGAACCGCTGCCTCACCAGCTCCAGCAGATCGGCACAAGCGCCATCCCCAAGCGCGTGCCGCTCGTGTGGATCGCGCTCGGTGTCGAAACACTCCCACGACCCGGGTGCGCCGATGAGCGCCCGCTCGCCCGCGGTCGCACCGAAGCGCGCGTCGTCGGGCTCCCACACCGCGGTCGACGTCGCGAGGAGCACCGTGGGATCGCGGCCGAGAGGCCGGAGGAGCGACCGTCCCGTGACGAGGCCCGCCAGCGGGAGCTGCACGCGCGCGTCTTCGAGGCCAAGCAGGTCCACCACGGTCTCGTGGACATCCTGCATGTACGTGCGCCGCGATCCCAGTGCGAGGAGACTCGCGCGCTGGCCGCTGCCGAGCGCGTGCTCGCCCGCGATGAGCCATCCCGGTATGCGCAGCTCCTCCTCGTAGAGCGAATGGTTGTGATAGAGGCCGCCGTGCTCGCGGAACTGCTCGCCATGATCGGACAGGAACACGATCGCCGTGTCGTCCCAGTCGGCGCGGGCACGGAGCTCGCGGACGAAGGCCGCCACCGTGCGTTCCTGCAGGAGGACGGCGTTGCGGTCCTGGTCGCGGAAGGCCTCGATGCTCCCGAACGGGTCCGCCGAGTGCGGCCCATACGGCTGCAACGCTGGGTCCACACGGTACGGCGCGTGCGTATTCGACAGATGAAGCACTGCGAAGTACGGCATCCCCGCGGGCACCTCGCGCACGAAGCGAAGCATTGCCTCCGCCGCCCGCTCGTCGGGCGCGCCGAGCTGCTCGTTCGCCATTCCCCCGAGGTCGCTCGCCGTGACCAGGCTGTCGATGCCGGCGCGGCTCACGAAGGCGCCGAAGTCCTCGTACTGGGTGTTCTGCGAGGTGACGTACGCCGTGCGATAGCCGACCGCGCGCGCGAGCTCCCACAGCACCGGAGCCGAATGCGCGGAGGTGAAGTCGACGTCGGGGCCGACACCCGTCCAGAGGACGACGCACGCGCTGAAGGTGTTCGGGGTCTGTGTGGTGAGCTTGCCAAGAGGCATGCGATCCGCGGCGACGGCATCGAGCGCCTCGGAGAGACACCGCGGAGGGGGGTCCGAGCACAGCATGTCGGCGCGGACGCTCTCGGTGAGCACCACGACGACGTTGGCGCGGGGAATGCGCGCCGCGGTGAGGGGCGGCAGCGGCGCCGGGGTGCGCACAGAGATGCCCTGGCCGGTCCGCCACTGTCCGGTCAGAGCCATCCGCGCGGCGTGGACCACCCCGTGGACGAAGCATGCATCCGGCAACGCGGCCTGAAGGAACCGGCTGTCCACGGCGTCGGTCCAGAAGCAGACGAGCGCCCCGAGAAAGGTCAGCACGGAGAGCAGCGGGATCTGCCCATCGACCCGCGGCGCGACGCGGCGTATCAGCGCGAGCACGCCCGCCGTCACGCCCACGCCGCTCACGATCAACGCCGCCGCGAGCCACGGGCCGCCCCAGGAGGCGAACCACTCGCCGACGGTGCCGCGGAGCACGATCCCCAGCCGTAGCGTGTCACGCCCCATGTAGCTCGAGAAGACCCGGTGGTAGACGAGCTGCCCGGCGAACCCGAACGTCGCGAGAGGCAAGACCCACGCGACGAGGAGCACACCGAGCGCGACGCGGGCGACCGGACCCCGCGGCGCGCGCCACAACCGGCACGCCACGACCAGCGGCAGCACCCAGAAGGCCGCGCTCACCAGCCACGAGCTTGCGTAGATGGCCTTCCCTTGCAACGCGAAGCCTGCCAGCACGCGGGCGCGGACGAGGAGATCCAGGGCGAGCGCCAGAAGCGTGGGTGCGGCGAGCCACAGGAGCGCGCGCGGGTCGGGGCCGAGAAGTAGGCGCGCGAGACGAGCGAATCGGCCGGGCACCGCGGCCGAGCGTAGCGGGCTTTCGCGGTTCGTTACTCGTCGTCTCCGACGGGGCATTGCGGGACATCGTCCCCCCCCGGGAGCGGCGGGATCGTCGTCAGGTACACGCCGATGTCCTGCGCGTCCCCGGCGAGCATCCCACCCAGGCCACCGGTCGGACCCGACGGCATCGGCCGGCAAAGCAGCGGGCTACCCGGGGTTGAGCCCGTCTGGATGGCGAGCACCACCCAGGCCGGCGGCCACCCGCCGATCCCCGACGGATCTGGCGTGACGTTGTACGAGTAGACCACCGCGGGAGCGGGCGCTGGCACCACCCACTCTTTCGCCGAGAATGCGCGGTTGCCTGCGAACACGCGGGTCAGGTCGAGCGGCGGTGTGATCCCGAGCCGCCACGGCGTGTGGCAGTCCAGGCAGAAGCCGATCTCCCCCGCGAGGTACCGCCCGCGCTCGGCCGACGCGTAGCTCGGGTCGGTCGGCTTCAGCGTGGTGTCCGGAATGGCCGACTCCGGGATGGGCGGCGCGGGGGCTTCGAGCGGAACGGGCAGCGGCTGTCGCTTGGGAATCACGCTCGCGATCGACGGGACCGAGCGAAGGTACGTCACGATGGCTGTCGCGTCCGCGTCGGTCATGTTGTGGTACGCGTAGTACGGCATCACCGGGAAGAGCGGCGCGCCCGTCTCGTCCACGCCGTCGAGGAAGGCGCCCTTGATGGCCGCGTCGCTCCAGAGGGACAGAGCGAACGGCGTGAGGTTCGGAGCCGAGATCCCCCCCGACGTGTCGTCGTCCGGCGCGAGGTCGAACCGGTTCGGGACGCCGGCGAGCCACTGGCTCTCGTCAAGGTTGCCCTGCGCGTCGCGCGGCGTGTGGCACTCCCCACAGCCAGCGACGCTGCGAGCGAGATACTCCCCACGCTCGAGCACCGTCGGATCGACCAGCGAGCTCGTGGAGCTCCCGGCATCGACCGCAGGCAACGTCGTCCCCGCGTCGTTGCATGCAGCCAGGACGATCACGACGAGAGCCGCATGCCGGAGCTTCATTGGCCCACCGCCACGCGAGCGACCTCGATGTCCGGCGCGTGGCCCGTCGAGTCACCGGTCGCCGCCCGGTAGTACTGGGTGCGGATGTTGCGGTAGAGGAGCACGGCGTCGAGCTCCACCGCGGTCGGCGGGAGCGCGAGCGGCACGGGGACGATGATCTCCATCGACGACTGGGCAGGCAGGACGCGCTCGAACGGGATGCGCGTCGCGCTCGTCAGCTCGTGTTGATAGAGGAGCATCCCGTCGGCGGCCGCGATGTCCATCCCGAGCCGGGGCGACGTCAGCGGGATGAGTCCCGTCGAATCCGGGCCGCCGTACGTCGCGAGGACGTTCTGATTGCTGTCGAGCGCCTGCACTTCGACGTACGGTTCGCGAATGTCCGTCACGCCCGTGGGGAACGCGTGGCCCGCCCCGACGTTCATCACCAGCACGTGCACGCCGTCCGCTGCGGCCGACGCCTCGAGCTGGATGGCGGAGCTCAGCTTCTTGCCGACGGTGGTCGCGAAGGCCGACTCGTTGAAGGTCTGCGCGATGTAGACGTTGCCGCCCGGCGCCGAGTGGTCGTGCGTCCCCGAGCCGTTGTCGGGCATGTGGCAGTCGACACAGGTCGTCCCCGTGCTCCCCGCGGAGGTCAGCGCGACGAAGGAGCCCGAGGCCTCGTCCGGCGTGGCGTCGGCGCCGGCGTCCGCGGCTGTCGCCGGGATCGCGTACGGGCTCGACTGCCACTCCGTGAGCGTGCTGATGGCATGAAGCCCCGTCCCGGGCACGAACTGTTGATGGCAGCCCGCGCAGAAGTCCGGTGTCTTCAGCGAAGCGAGCGACGCCGACGCGCGTTGCAGGTGGTCCTGCGTCCAGTCGTGCGACGTCGCCTCCATGTCCGAGTTGCCGCCGGCGCGGATGAGGCGCGTCACGTCGTGGCACCCCAGGCAGGTGATGCCGCGACCCGACGAGAGGCTGCTGTCGCCGAGGCGCAGGCTCACGGGATCGTGACACCCCGCGCACTGACGCGAGTACTGCGTGCCGCGGAGCTTTTGCTCCACGCCCATGCCGAACAGCACCATCGTGTCCTGGGCCGCGTGGGCGTGCGCGCTCAGCTGCCAGGCGGCGTACTCGGGCGCGTGGCAGTTGCCGCACCACTGCTCGTCGTACTGGGTGACGGGGTTCGAGCCGGTGGGCACGAGCCAGCTCGGCCCGACGGGGAGATCGCGCGCGATGACCTGCGCGATCTGCTGGGCCATCGTCACGGCCGGGGCGGTGGGATTCGACGGATCGATCTGCCCGGTGCGGTCGGCCCCGGTGCGGTCAGGCACGAGGCCGCCTTGATCGATCATGGCCGACAGGATGTCGTGCGGATTGAAGGACGGATCCGACGGCGTCGGCGAGGTGGAGAACATGTCCTTCAGCCCCTCGTGCGCGATCTGCGCGTCCGTCGTGGGATCGACGGCGTGCAGCGCCTCGAAGACGAACTGGTTGGTCGAGACGAAGCCGTCGAGGTGACAGCCCCCGCACGACATCCAGTTGTTTCCGGTCGTCGGGAGCGGGTTCTTGGCGGAGTTCGCGCTTAAGAAGAGCGTCTCGCCGGCGCGAAGCTTCGGATCCACCGGATCCTTCGCCACGAGGGTGAGCGGTCCCGCGACGACCTGCACGTGCCCCACGAGCGACCCGCCCGCCGTGTCGAGCGTGAGCAGCGAGTGCGACTGGTCGGCGACGATGAAGGCGCGCTGCCCGGTGGCGTCGAGCGTGATCCCCGTCGGGTGATCGCCCGGGAGGTTCCGCAGGAGGTCGATTGCAATCCCCGCCGTGAGGTCGAACGTGAGGAGGTCTTCGCTCCCGCAGGCGACGACGTACGCCGTCAGCCCGTTCGGATGCATCACCGCCGCGCACGGTTGCGACATGATCGACGTGTTGCCCGTCGCGTCCGGGATGTTGATCGCGTCGAAGAGGAGCTTGCGCCCCGCGATGACGCCGAGTGCGTTGGTGGGGTCCGTCTGCACCTCGGCGCGCGCCGAGAGATCGACCACGCTGACCGCGGGGAAGAGGACGCGCTGGAACTGGAACGGATGGTGGTTGGCGAGGAGCTCGTGCGGCGTCCAGACGACGTTTCCGTCGATCGCCCAGGCCAGGGACTCCAGCGCGAACGGCGTCCCGCTGGGCAGCGTGTCGTCGCTCTGCACGGGCTCGAAGGCGAGCGGCACGTCGATGGCCGGCACGTCCTGATCGGCGGGCGCATACACCCCCGCCAGCGGCAAGACCGACACGACGCCGTCGATGCGGTGCACGATGGCGAGCTCGTCGCGCAGGCGCGACACGGCGAGCCCCGCAGGCAGCCGGCCTACCGGCACGGTGTGGTGAAGCACGCCGAGGGTCCGGTCGATCACGGCGATCGCGCCGTCGTCCTCCATGGAGACGTAGAGCCACCGCGGGTCCCACGAGTCCCAGACCGCCGCGCGCGGGTGCGTGCCGAGCGCGATGGTGCGACGAACCTGGCCGGAGGTCGCGTCGACGAGGGACACGGTGGCGCCGGTCCTGTCGACGGCGGCGATCCACGTGAAGTCCGGGCTGAGGGCGACCGACGTGACGTTGGTCCCGATGGGCACCTCGCGCACGACCGCCTGCTTGGTGATGTCCGCGTACGTGATCGTCCCCACGTCGCCGTTTGCCGTCCACACGCCCCCGCGCAGGCGGTCGAAGAGGACCGTCGACGACGCAACGTCGAGCCGATCCCTGGCGTCGATGGGCGACGGCGGCGCCGACTCGAGAGGCGGTGGGCCGGCATCGGCGGTCACGACGTCACTGCCGGCATCCGTCGTCGCCACGGCGCCGGGCGACCCGCCCGTGCTGCTGCAAGCACTCGCGACGGCGACCCCGGCGAGCGCCACCACCAGACAGAGCGGCGTCATCCGCCGCACGACGTTTGCGTCTACCTTCATGATCGAGGCGCGAAAGCGCGTGAACCGTACGCGGGCGCCGTACGCTTCGCAATCCTTCGACGGCGCGCATGACCTGGCGCAATGCGTGTTGACGAGGCCCTGGCAGAATGCACACTGCCGCACGACGGAACCGGACATGAATCGCAGGATCTACTCCTCCTTCTCGATCGTTCTCGGGGCCGGAACGTGCCTGGCTGTGGCATGCGGCAGCAACAATCCGCAGGGCGCGCCGGGGACGGACGGCGGCGGCAACGCCGAGAGCTCGACCGACGGGGGCGGCGGCTCGACCGACGCGACCTACGAGCAAGTGCCGTACGACGGTACTTCCATATCCTCCGCCGCACGCGTGCCCGTGTACTCGGAGGTGCTCTCGGACCGCGTCGACGTGCAGCAGCTCCTCTTCGCCGCCGGCGAGATGCAGATCGCCGGCGAGCCGTTCGCTTCCGGGTTCGCTGGTCGCAACCTCGGCGACTACGATCGCAACTACATCCCGCCCAACCAGTACATCCTCAACAACGGCGGCGACGATCCCATCCCCGTCACCGATCTGTTCGGCTTCGGCACGGCGGTCGAGTCGTACGAGTACTCGAAGTACTACATGAACATGGTGATCCAGGAGTCGACGGCGGGCGTGTCGCTCGCCAACGGCCCCCTCGTCGCCAAGCTCCCGGGCGCGACGTCGCTCGACCGCCTGCGCGCGCGCATGCAGGATCTCCTCTCCAACTCGGGGACGGACATCGGCGGCTACGCGACGCTCCCCGCCCCGACCGACAACAACCAGAACTACCTCGGGTTCCCGGGTCAGTGGCCGAGCTTCCTCCCCTACTCGGACTGGGACCCGACGATGAACCCGACGCTCGCCGTCGTGCAGTCGTGCACGTTCCAGGGCGGCTACGGCGGTCTCGGCTTCGGGACGACGATCGATCCGCTCTACGAGTGCGCCTACAACACCACGCACCTCGTCAACCCGGACACGCAGGTCAACAAAGTCCTCGTCCCGGCGGTGCTCGGCTTGGCGACGTGGAAGGAAGCCATCTGGGCGATCGACTTTGCCGGCCGTGTCCACGACACCTGCAATAACCAGGTGACCACCATCAACCCCGGTGATCTGACGACCGTCGGGCAGCACGGCAACTCGGTGACCGCGACGGACTTCGGTGCGTGCGTGGGGACGTACATCGGGTCGAGCTCCCTCGAGGGAATGTGGGGCCTCACGATGATGGGGGCGATGGACAACGAGGCCGAGTGGCTCGTCGACTCCGCGATGACGACCGACGGCCAGACGCTGAGCGGGTTCCCCTCGAAGATGACGGCGCTCCAGTACGACTACACGTCGCCGCTCGCCTGGTTCCCGGCGTCCATCCACGTCACGGAGGACGAGACCGTCATCCCCTACCCGGCCATCGCCTCCGCCTCCATCACCGACCCGACCAGCCGCTCCATCGACCTCGCGGCGCTGCTGCTCGGGCACGCGATGTTCTTCGGGACGTCGGACCCGCGCAACGTGGGCGTCGGGCAGCGCGTGGGCTTCCAGGCCGTGTTCGACGGCGATCCGTTCCCCGCCGACGACGGCGTCGCGGACGGTGAAGACACGGTGCACGACCGCGCCCTGGCCATCATTCGCCTCGCCTTCGTCGATCTCGACCGCATCCACGCCGACCCGACGCTCGGGGTCATCACGGACACCGCGACGATCAGCGGCGGCAAGGTCACGCAGTCGGGCACGGTGACGACCGCCTCGCTGGCGCACGTCGTCATCGCGCTCCGCCAGGCCGTCCTCTCGCTGAACGGATCGATCACCCAGTACGGGGCCCCGGACCCGAGCCCGGAGGCCGATCTCCTCGGCATCTTGAACCCCCTGCCCTTCACCCCCCCCGCGAGCGCCAGCGTCGACGGCGGCGCGCCGCTCTTCAGCCAGCGCGTGCGCCAGGTGTTCCTGACCAACGCCGCCTTCGTGCGGGACGTGCTCACGCAGGCCGACGGCACCGTCGCCAACTCGGCGACGATCGCTGGCGGGGTGGCGACGCCGTCCACCGATCCGACGACCATCGAGACCCAGACCGCCGCGGCGCGCGCCCTCACCGAGGCCTTCCTCATGACCGGCGACACGACGTACAGCGTGCTCGCGCAGGCAGTCATCAAGCAGCTCGCCAGTGCCTTCTACAGCGCCCCGGCCCGCATGTACCGCGAGCAAGCCGGCGGCCCCGACCAGATCCACATGACGCCGGAGCGCTTCGCGTGGCTCGAGAGCGCCCTCCGCGAGACGTACAAGACGCTGTACGTGCCCGGCGACCCGGTGCTCGACCGCTCTGTGCTCGAAGACCGCATCGAGCGCGTCATCAAGCTCTACCTCAACGGGTGGGACGACCTGAACGGCGACCAGGTCATCGACAGCCCGCAGGAGTGCCTCACGGGCCGCATGCAGATGGCCGAGCAGGCGCTGACGGGCGAGCTGGGCCGCGACGGATTGGGGAGGCCGACAGCCGACCGCGACGGCGACTGCGTGCCTGAGCTGGCGCACGCGCAGAAGGCCAGCGTGCAGGCGTCGGAGGTCCTCTTCACGACGCAGGCGAGCGCGGTTCCGCCGCCGTCCGAAGACGCGGCGACGGAGTAGGACGACCTAGAACCGGCCCCCGACGCCGATGACGCCACCCCCGGGCTGTGGCTGCACGAGGAGCTCCGCGCTCTGCACGGTCGCGGATGGCGCGTCGTGACCTCGCCCCAGATAGAAGAGCCCCGCGCCCACGCCGAGCGCGACGATCGCCACGCCCAGCGACACGTCGCCCACGACGAGCTTCGTGCGGACCGGCGCGACGCTCGAGGGATTGCATGCCGGCGAGCAGCTGCTTTGCAGGCCCGAGTACTCCGACCGACCCCACACCCAGAAGACCGCCGTGCTCACCAGCCCGAGCGCCCCAACCCCTCCGAGCGCGAGCACCGACACCGGGATGCTCTTCCCGGGCAGGCGCGGGCTCGCGGTCTCCGACGGCGGAGGCACCATCTGCGCCTCGACGGCGCGCGCCTTCTGACCCTCGACCAGCACGAGCGACCGCTCCACCGGCACCGCGCCCGCGTGCTCTAGCCTCAGCACGTGCCGGCCGGGATCGAGCTCGATGGGCCGCCCGTCGAGCTGATCGGCGACCGGCACGCCGTCGACGAGGACTCGCACGTCCGAGAGATCTGCACCCGCCGCGTCGCGCGCCTGAACGACGACCGAGGGGAGCTGGGCGTTCACCTCCGTGAGCCACGTGGTGCAGTCGGCCTGAACTGCGGCCGGGCATCCGGTCTGCGCGCAGACGAGCAGCCGCTCCCGCGCTTCCCGCAGCTGGCCCTGAGCGCGCAGCTTCTGGGCGGATTCGGCCGCCGAGAAGCAGGCCTCGCGATTGGCCGCGCGAGCGGGCGACGCGGAGGTGAGCCCCACCATCCCACCCACGAAGGCCAGCGCGACGACGCGACTCAGTTGCACTCGCGCTTGTAGTGCTTGACGCCGTCGACGTCGTAAACATAGGGCAGATCGCAGTTCGCGCGGGGCTTCGCGACAGGCGCCACGGCAGGGCCCACCGGGAAGGTCGGGCGCGCGGCGGGCCGGGCCGGGGAGACCGCGGTCGTCGCCGAGAGGGCAGGTTCCTCCGTGGCGATCGCCGTCGATGAGGCGGCCGCGGTCTCCGCGGGCATCGGCACCGCGGCCACGGTGGCCGGCGGCGTGGGCCAGGACGCGGAGGCCGACGGCGAAGGACCGGGAGACTCGGAGCGCGAGCGCAGCGCGAGGATCGTCGCGAGCACGATCCCGGCGGTGATCGCCAGCGCCCCGACGATCAGGGCAGGCCCCGTGGGAATGGTCACGCGCAGCGCCGCCCGCATCGCCGGAGGGGCCGCGAGCGCCGCCACGCGCAGACGACTGCTGATGGGGCCGGACATGGAGGGCGACGAGCGCACGTCGGAGATCGACGTCTGGAGATCGGCCTGAGAGAGCGTCTCGACCGCGGCCGGCATCGTGCCCGACTGACTCTCGACCCGGGCGATGGTCTCGGCACGCCGCTCGAGCTCCTCGCCCGCCATCGCCTGCACCCAGTCGCCGACCTCCGCGGGCGACGCCAGCCCGGCGCACGCCTCGAGCGCGCGGGCCATCTCGGCGGCCGTCGTGAATCGCAGCGTCGGATCGAGCGAGAGACCGCACATGACCACGGGGTCGAACACGGGCGAGAGGCCAGGCGCGTGCACGCTCGGTGGCTCGTGCCAGCCCTTGAGGACCTGCGCCAGGATCTGCGTCTCGTCGTCGCCGCGGAAGAGACGTTTGCCCGTGAGCATCTCCCAGAGCAGCACCGTGGTGGCGTAGATGTCCGAACGCCGGTCGGCCGAGTCGCCGCGAATACGCTCGGGCGCCATGTAGGACATCTTGCCCTTGAGCGTCCCTGCGCTCGTCGACTGCATCCGGCCGACGGCCGTCGCCACGCCGAAGTCGATGAGGCGCGGGATGCCGTCGATGCCGATGAGGACGTTCTGCGGCGACACGTCGCGGTGCACGATCTCGAGCGGCTCTCCCTTCTCGTCGCGCGCTTCGTGCGCCGCGTGGAGCCCGTGGAGAACGCCCGACATCACCGCCGCGGCGATCCTCGGCGGAGCGGCGTGGCCGTGCGCGGTCGACGCGTGCATCAGGCGCGACAGGGACTCGCCCGGCACGTAGTCCATCACGAGGAGCAACTCTTCCCCGGCCGACACGACGTCGAGCGTCTGCACCACGTTCGGGTGGTGGATGCGCGCCGCGATGCGCGCCTCATCGATGAACATGAGGACGAACTGCTGGTCCTGCGCCAGGTGCGCGTGGAGGCGCTTGATGGCGACGGTCCGCGTGAAGCCCGCCGATCCGGCGAGACGCCCGATGTGCACCGTCGCCATGCCGCCCGACGCGATCCTGCCGTGGATCGCGTAGCGACCGACCATGGTCGGCGGCTGCGTGATGGCGGAAAGAGAAGCTCTGGACGCCCCCGGCACGAACACCTGGGTGTTACTATACGCCCGTGGCCCACGCGGCACGAGTGGGGAGCGGTGCGCGGCCACGCGCTGGCGTGCTCGCGCTGGCGATCGTCGTCGCGGCGGCGTGCACCTCCCGCGCCCCGGAGGGGGAGCCGGCGGCGCTTGCCGCGGCGCGCGGCATCGCGCAGGGAGCCGCGGGCGCGTCGCTCGCCGGCTTGCTCGCGCCCAACGACGGCTCCTGGGAGCGCGTGAACGACCAGCTGACGTCGTCGGGCTGGCGCGCGGCGTCGGTCCATCGCTTCGACGCCCTGGGCGGGCGGCTGCCTGCCACGGCCGACGGCACGATCGACGTGGGCGTCAGCCGCGTCGAGCGCCTCCAGATGCACCTGACGATGGAGGGCGCGAGCGTCGCCGCGGCGGAGGTCGACCGTGGGCGCGTCCTCTACCCGGGGGCGTGGCGGTCGAGCGACGCGATCGTCGTCGCGTCGGACACGACGTTCGAGGAGCTCGTGCTCTTGCACGACTCCGCCGCGCCGACCGAGCTGGCGTGGCGGCTCGCGCTGCCGTCGGGCCTCGTCGGTGCGCGCGACGACGGGAGGGGCGGCCTGCTGTGGCTCGATGCTACCGGGCAAGCCGCGCTGCACACGCCGCGCCCGTATCTCCTCGATTCGGCAGGGACGAGGGTCGACGGCGCCGTGCGGTACGCGGACGGTCGGCTCGTCGTCACCTACGATCCGTCCCGCGTGACGTTCCCCGCGCTGCTCGATCCCGCCATCGAGTCCGCGTTCTGGGAAGAGGACCAGCCGGTCACGGCGCCGCCCGCCCGCATGGAGGCGTCGATGACGTTCGACGGCGCCCGGGGTGTCGCGGTGCTGTTCGGGGGGCTCGCGACTGCCAGCAACCCTCTCGGCGACACCTGGGAGTGGGACGGCACGACCTGGACGCCGCAGTGCGCTGCCGCCCCGTGCAACGCGGCCGGGAGCTCGCCGGCCGCCCGCCCCGGCGCCGCGATGGCCTTCGACTCGGTCCGGGCGACGACCCTCCTCTTCGGCGGCGGGCCGAAAGGCTCGGAGGAGAACGACACGTGGTCGTGGGACGGCAAGGCGTGGACGGCGCTCTGCGGCACCGGCTGCACCCCACCGTCCGCGCGCACGCAGGCATCCATGGCCTTCGACGCGAGCACCGGGCACGCCGTCCTCTTCGGCGGCTCGGTCCATGGCTGCGCGTTCCCCGGCTGCGGGCCGTCGCCTCTCGGGGACACGTGGACGTGGGACGGCGCCACGTGGAAGTCCACCACCCCGACCCCGAGCCCTCCGGCTCGCTTCGCCGCAGGCCTCGTCTACGACGCGGTCCGGGGCGTCGCGGTGCTCTTCGGCGGAGGCACCGGCGGCCTGGAGATCGGCTACACGAACCTCGGCGACACATGGGCCTGGAACGGCACCGCGGCGACATGGACGCCGCTCTGCAGCGCGGCCGGATGCAGGGCTCTTTCCACGCGCAGGGAGGCCGCGATGGCGTTCGACGCCGTCCCTGGCAAGACCGTGGTCTTCGGCGGCGGCACGGGCACCTCGCCGACCGAGGTCCCCGTGCTCGGTGACACGTGGCAGTGGGACGGCGCGGCCTGGACGCCGATCGGCGGCGCGAACGGCCCCTCGGCGCGCGACGGGGCCGCGGTGACGTACGACGCGAAGCACGCGCGGGTCGTCCTCTTCGGCGGCTACGACGGGACCACCGCGCTCGGCGACACCTGGGAGTACCACTCGCACGGCGCCGCCTGCACCGCGGACACCCAGTGTGACACGGGCCACTGCGTCGACGGGGTGTGCTGCGAGGCGGTGTGCGGCACCTGCCAGCGCTGCGATCAATCGGCGAGCGTGGCGCCCGGTCCCCCGACGCCGGGGCCCGTCCCGTCGCCCGGCGTGTGCAGCGCGGTGACCGACGGAGAGGACAGCGACACATGCTCGGGCGGCATGACGTGCGGCGCGGACGGGCAGTGCAAGTCGGGCCCCGGACGCAGCTGCTCGGCCCCGGCGGACTGCGCGAGCGGCTCGTGCATCGACGGTTGCTGCGACGGCGTGAAGCCCTGCGTCGCCGCCGACGCGGGAGTCGTGGAGGGCCCCGAGGGAGGAGCCGCCGCGACGCCCCCGGGCAAGAACGGAGGTGCGGGAGGATGCGGCTGCCGCGCCGTCGGCGGGGACGTCGGGTCGCGGTCGGCAGCCTTCGCCGGGCTGGTCCTCGCGCTCGGACTGGTCGCGCGCCGGGCCGGGTCGCGCCGGGCTGCCCGCGCGTTCCGCCTGGGCATGGCGACGACGCTCGCGATCGCGACCGGCGTCGTCGCCGCCAGCTGCTCGCTCGTGACCCCCCTCTCCGAGCTCAGCACGCAGTTTTCGCCCGACGCGAGCGTCGACGCGACGCCGGACGCGACGCGGGAAGCGGCCGCGGACTCGTCGAGCCCGACCGGAGACGGGGCGACCTTGCCCGACGCGGGCTCGGGCACGCCGCCGACCAACCCGGCGCTGTGGAGCGTGCGCTTCGGTGACTCGCAGGACCAGAAGGTCTACGCGGTCGCCACCGACGCCTCGGGCGACATCTTCATCGCAGGGGCCTTCGGGGGCTCGGTCGACTTCGGACCCGGAGTCGCGCTGGCGAGCGTCGGCGGCAACGACGCCTTCGTCGCGATGCTCGACTCGACGGGACACGGCGTGTGGGCGCGCAGCCTCGGTGACGCGGCCGACGCCGGCGCCAGCGACCAGCTCGCGTTCGGCGTCGCCATCGACGGCATGGGCGACGTCTTCGTCTGCGGCTCGTTCGCCGGCTCGCTCGCGGCGGATACGACGACGCTCGCGAGCGCCGGGGGGACCGACGCGTTCGTCGTGAAGCTCGATCGGAAGGGCGCCGTGTTGTGGGCGCAGTCTCTGGGTGGCCCGGGCGACCAGGCCGCGCTGGGCATCGCCACGGACTCGAGCGGGAGCTCGGTGATCGAGGGCTCGTTCGAGGACAGCTTGACCGTGTCGACCACCACGCTCGCGAGCCGCGGCGGCTTCGACGCCTTCACGGCGAAGCTCGATCCCGCCGGCAATCTCGCGTGGGTGATCCCCTTCGGCGGCGCGGCCGACCAGCTCGGGACGGCGGTGGCGCTCGCCGACGGGGGCAACGCCTACGCGGCAGGATACTTCGCCGGTCAAGCCAACGTCGGGAGCGACTTCAACGCGGGAGTGCTCACGAGCGCCGGGGCCTACGACATCGCCCGGTATACCCTCGCCTCCGCCAGCGGCGCGACGCTCGGCGCCGGCCAGCTCGGCGACTCGAGCAACCAGTACGCCTACGCCGTCGCCGTCGACGGGATCGGCGCGGGGCACGTGGTGCTCGCCGGTCCATTCCAGGGCAGCCTCGCCCTCGGGACGACGCCGCTGGAGAGCGCAGGGCTGGACGACGTGTTCGTGGCGAAGCTGGATCTGTCGGGCGTCGTGCAGTGGGGCGCGGAGTTCGGGGATCCGGAGGAGCAGGTCGCGTACGGAGTCGCGATCGATCCCGCGGGCAACGTGGTGGTGGCGGGCACGCTCCAGGGGTCCGCGACGCTGGGGACGTCGACGGTGGTGAGCGCGGGAGGCAACGACGCGGTGCTCGCGAAGCTCGACCCCGACGGCAAGCCGCTGTGGCTCGAGCGGTTCGGCGACTCGAAGGACCAGGCGGCGACGGCGGTGACGACGGTCCTCGCCAGCGGGATGTACGACGTCGTGCTCGTCGGCAACTTCACGGGCAGCATCGACCTCGGGACGGGCGCGCTGGAGAGCCAGGGCGGATACGACTTCTTCGTGGCCGGGTTCGGGCCGTGATCCCGTGAAGCGCGTCGCCGGGGTGCTCCTGCTGTCGGCGCTGGGCGCGGGGTGCAGCCGGCACGCGTCGACGACGTCAGTCGCGGGGGACGCGGGGGGGACGCGGCAGGTGGCCGTGCGGGTGCCGGCAGCGCTCACGCTGGCGCGAGCACTGGACACGCTGACGATCGCGGTGGATCCCGGCTCGCTGGCGGCGACCGAGGTGACGGCGGATCCGGGGATGGTCGTGGGGGTGGAGACGGACGTCGTGGTCTTCGCGCAGGGAGAAGAGCGGCCGGCCGAAGGGCGACACGGCCTCTCGTCGGGCACGGGCTTCGACGTCGGGACGGACACGTGGAGCACGGCGCACGACGGGATCCCGGTGTCCGGCGTGAAGTACGTGGCCGAGATGCACCTGGTGCTGTTCGAGACGGATGTTCCGGCGGGGCACCTCTGGGATCCGCACGCGGGGAAGTACAAGGCGCTGTGGACGCGGACGCTGCGGCAGGCGGAGGAGTGAGAGGACTGAGAGGACTGAGAGGAAAGCGGACGGCGCGTGGGGGCCTCGCCCGCCGTCGTCGGCTCGGTGCTCGCGCCCGAGGGCGGCTGCGGAGACTTGGCGACGGCCGCCAGGAGGCGTCCGTCGCCTTCGGACAGTCCTCGCCGCCCTCGGGCGCTGCGCTCCGATCCGACGACGGCGGGCTCTGTACGGGGGGGCGTGTTCCCTCGATGAGGGAACGGGAGCACGCAAGGTCCGGACGCGTCCGCTCGAGGCGGAAACGCGTGCACGCGTCGGGAGGGCGCGTCCATGCGAGGTCCGAACGCGTCCGTGCGAGGAGGGAACGCGTGCACGTCTCGGGAGGACCTGTCCACCCGAAGAGAGGACGCATCCACCCGAGGGGAGGACCCGTCCGCCCGAAGAGAGGACGCATCCACCCGAGGTCCGAACGAGTCCACCCGAGGGGAGGACGAGTCCGCCCGAAGAGAGGGCGCATCCACTCGAGGCCCGAACGCGTGCACCCGAGGGGAGGATGCGTCCACCCGAAGAGAGGACGCATCCACCCGAGGTCTGAACGCGTCCACCCGAAGAGAGGACGAGTCCACCCGAGGTCTGAACGCGTCCACCCGAGGAGAAGACGAGTCCACCCGAGGAGCGGACGCTTGCACGCCTCGAGAGGACGCATCCACGCCATGCCAGACCATGCCCAAACGAGACGGGAACCACTCCGTGCGACGCCCGATCGCGCCCACGCCAGCCGGGAGGGCGCCCACGCCTCGTGCGGACACGCTCTTCCCGCGAGAGCCACGTCCCACGCGTCGAGTACAAAGAGCCCGCCGTCGTCGGATCGGAGCGCAGCGACCGAGGGCGGCGAGGACTGTCCGAAGGCGACGGACGCCTCCTGGCGGCCGTCGCCAAGTCTCCGCAGGCGCCCTCGGGCGCGAGCACCGAGCCGACGGCGGCGGGCGAGGACCCACGCTGCTCTCCTTCTCCCCCAGGCGCCACAGCGGTTGCGCCCGCCCACCCTTCACGCCGTCAGCGCCGTCGTCTCCACGACGCGGCTCGAGCGCCCGATGGCGTCGATGGCCTTCCCGTCGCGCTGCCCGGCGAGCATCTGCTCCGCCGCCCGGATCCCCATCCGCATCGCCGCGTCCATGAACACGTACCGGAAGAGCCCCTGCCTCCCCGCCGTCCGCACGTTCGCGAACCGCTCCACCTCTCCGAGGAGCGCGCGACGATCGCGGTCGTAGCCCAGGTGGTAGACGGGGTATCCGTGCGGCACGCGCACGCAGAACGCATCGATCACGTCGTTCACCACGAAGCCGAGCGCGCCGAGCTCGCGCACCCCGCGATCCCGCAGCTCCGCGAGGCCTGCCCGCCACGTGTCGTCCCCTACGCTGCACGGGACCTCCAGCATGAGCGAGGTCCGTCCTGCCGGAGCCATCGCCGGGCTCCTCCGCTTCGGCTCCTGGATGCGCGAGGTGCTGAGCGCGGCCGACGCCACGTACATCCAGGTGTTCTCCGAGAAGTCCTCGCGCCCGAGCATCAGGTTCACGAAGGTGAGCGCGCGGAAGCGGAGAGCCGCGGTCGCGCGCTCGAGGTCGCCCGGGAGCTCCGGTCGCAGCATGCGGACGAGGTCCGGCAGAGGCACGGTGGAGAGGAGCTCACCCACCGGGATACGCTCGGCCCCGCGCGCCGTCTCGATACGCACCGCCGTGGCGCGGCGCCCCTCGACCTCGAGGCCGACGACGCGCACCCCCGTGCGGACGATGCCTCCGCGACGCGCGATGTCGTCCGCCACGATCGCGTAGAGCTGCCCCATGCCGAGGCGCGGGTAGAGGTAGCGCCGCGCGTAGGTGCGCGTCGGTGTGCGCCGGAGACCTGCCAGGCGAAGCGCGACGTCCTTCAGGTCCAGCAGCGAGATGCGCTCCGCCGCCCAGTCGGCCGAGATGCGCCCGGGCGGGATCCCCCAGAGCTTCTCGGTGTACGGGCCGAAGAAGCGGTCGTAGAGCGGCCTGCCGAAGCGCGCCGACACCCAGTCCTCGAAGCTCGCGTCGTCCCGCGGCCCCGTGCCACGTCGAACGCGGGCACGCACGTAGCCGGCCATCGCGTCGATGTTCTCGCGGAGGCCCAGGTTGCGGACGAGGTCCACCGCCTCCAGCGGATACCGGAAGCATCGTCCGTCGTGGAGGACGACGCTCCGCCGCTCCCGCTCGAGCAGCTCGCTCCCGAGGAGCCCTTCGACCCACCGCGACAGCTCCGCGTCCCCCGACACGAAGCGATGCCCGCCGAGATCGAACCGCCACCCGCTCCTCTCGTGCGTCGCGCACAGCCCTCCGACGAGGTCCTCGCGCTCCAGCACGATGGGCCGCGCCCCGCGACGCGCGAGATGCCACGCCGCCGCGAGACCGCAGGGGCCGCCGCCGAGGATGACGAAGGGCCCCGCCATGTTCGATGGCTAGCACGCAGATCAGGGGCGGACGAGCGAAGCCCCGTAGGCCATCGCCGTCCCGTCCGGCGGCAGGAGGACCCAGCGCGCCGCGACGCCGATCCCCGCGGCGCTCCCGGCGTGCACCTCGACCGCGCCGTGCAGCACCCCCGAGGCGCCCGAGTCGAACGTGTCGCCGGCGTCCGGGAGTCCCGCGTCGCCGACGGCCGTGACGCGCGAGGGGAAGCCCACCACCAGATCCGGAAACCCGTCGCCGTCGACGTCCCCCGAGCTTCCCACCTCGCGCTCGAAGAGGGTCGTCGGATCCGTCGTGGTGAGCGTGGTCGCGAGCGCCGGCCCGGACATCGCCCCGAGGTAGAGGAGCGCGGCCACCGGCGGCTGCGTGTAGGAGGCCGTGGACGTCGCGATGTCGTCGAACCCGTCCTGGTTGGCGTCGAGGCCGGCCACCGACAGACCGAAGTGATCCATGAGGCCGAGCGGCGTGACGATGTCGCGCGAAGGGACGAGCGCCGGGCCGCCCGGGCCGCCGAAGAAGAGCGACAGGTGATCGACCGTGAAGCCGACGTTGGGCGGCACGGGCGTGCTCATGACGACGTCGGGGTAGCCGTCGCCGTTGGTGTCGCCGGCGCAGGCGAGCAGGCTCGAAGCGCCGAGCCAGGAAGGGCTGGCGCCGTCGTACTGGAGGAGAACGCTCGGGGCGGCGCCGAACGGATGCGCGCCCCCGTAGTAGACGAGGACGTACTGCGGATCGGTGGACTCGATGCCGCCCCAGACCGCCACGTCGGCGAGGCCATCGCCGTCGATGTCGGCCGCCGTCGACACGAAGGTGCCGAGCGCCTGGGCGTCCGAGCCGGGGCGCGGACCGAGCTCGATCGAGCGCGACGGGGACGGGCCGCCCGGACCGCCGTAGTAGAGGACGGCGGCGCCCTGGACCTGCGAGCCCGCCGGAGGCGCTCGAAGAGGAAGCCCCACGACGATGTCGGCGTACCCGTCGCCGTCGACGTCGCCCGCGCCGCTGACCGCCGCGCCGAAGCTCGACTTCGCGGGCCCCGTAAGGACGACGAAGGGGGGATCGGCGAAGCCGGCAACGCCGCCGCGGTAGACGTAGACGGCGTTTTCCCCGGGAGAGCCCACCAGCAGATCGGCGAACCCGTCGCCGTCGACGTCGCCCGCGCTCGCGAGCGAGGTGGCGTAGCCCGCGACGGGGGACGGCGCGGAGAGGACGGAGGACGGCGTCGGCTCGGGGCCGCCGGCTCCGCCGTGGTGCACGTAGACGTGCTGGGTCGGCGCGAAGGTGTCGGAGTCGCCCACGGCGATGTCGCCGAAGCCGTCGCCGTTCGCGTCGAGCATCGCGCCCCACGCCGTCGACCGGAGCGCCGACACGGCGGGCACGACGAGCTCCCACGTCGCGCTGGTCGCGGCGCCGGCGGCTCCGGACGCAGTCCCGTGGAGACGCCAGAACGCGGGGCCCGACGGAAGATCGGCGGGCGGCGAGCCGTGGTCGCCCGCGACGTCGAAGGTCGCGACGAGGCGGGCGCACGCGCGATCCCCGCACACCTCGACCCTCGCGCCGTCGGCGCCGGGCGGGAGCTGCCACTGGAACGTCGGACGACGCGAGGTGAGAAAGGAGACGGACACGGGGCTCATCGGACGCGGCGCCGCGACGTTCGTGGTCGTGGCGGCTTCGGTGGGGCCCGCGTCGACGAGGGGCGGCGTCGACCGAGAGCCGGTACACGCCGCCGCGAGGACGACGACGGCCGTGGTGAGAGGAGTCGGAACACGCACGACGGGCAGGCGCACTCTACTTCGTTGCTCGCGTGCAGACTCCAGGGTACGAAGCGAAACGATCGCCATGCGCCGCTGGACCATCGCCGGGGTACTGCTCGCGCTGGGCTGCAACTCCTCGGGCAACCAGGCTCCGCCGGGCGACGCCGGTTCGGACGCCACGACCGACACGACGGGCCCGAGCGACGGCGGCGCCGCCGACACGACCTCGGAGGCCGAGGCCGCGACCCCTTCGACATGCCTCGCCGTCGACGCCTCGCTCCCCGTGTCGTCGGCCGACTGCGTGTACGGCGGGCACTGCCCCGTGAGCTGCGCCGGAGGGACCGCGAGCGCCTACGCGTGCAGCGCGGGTCCGGACGCGGCCGCCGCCTACCCGGCCGTGTTCGACCCGCCGAGCGACACCGTGACCATCGTCGCCTACGAGCCCGGCGCCTATCCCTGGGACGGCGGCGCGTACCTGTCGTGCGCCCCCCTCACCTGCACGCGCTGGGCGACGGCGGACCACGTGGACGGAGGCTCGGCGTGGGCCGCCGATCCTTGCGCCGACGGCGGCACCGCGACGCAGGCGTGGGCGTGCCCGACGACGCCCGGAGTCTTTCCGTCGCCCAGCGGCTGCTTCAATCCCGGGGACCTCCAGAACATCGGCGGCCCCGGCACCGGCCTCCCCGTCAACGTCGTGTGGTGCTGCCCGCCCGTCGCCTCGACGACGACGGACGACGGCGGCGACGACGGCGGGGTCGACGGGGCGAGCGAGGCAGGCAGCGAGGCCGGAGGGGACGCGGCGGGCGAGTAACATGACGACGCCGTGAGCGCCCGCCGCTCGATCACCAGGACGACCCTGCTCCTGCTCCCGCTGCAGGTCGTCTCGCGTGGGATCGAGGCGCTCCTGCCGGTGGTGCTCGCGCTGTGGTTCGGCCGCAACGAGGTCACCGACGTCTACTACTTCGCGTGGGCGGTGTTCGCGCTCGCCGGCTCGCTCGTCTTCTCCGCGTTCCAGGACTCGGCCGTCGTGCCCGTCCTCGCGGAGCTCAAGCTCACCGAGCCGAAGCTCGTCCCCGTCGTTCGCGGCTCGCTCCTCGCGCACACGCTCCTCTTCGGCGGCGCGCTGGCGGTGCTCATCGGGGCCGTCGCGTCGGGCTGGTTCACGGTGCGGTTCTCGGGCGCGGCACGCGCGACGGCGCTGTGGATGGTCGTGCCCTTCTCGCTCTACCTCGTCGCCCTCAGCGTGAAGACCTTCTTCGCCTCGATGCTCACCGCCGAGCACCGCTACATCCCGCTCCCCGTGGCCGCCGCGCTCGGGGCCGTCGTCACGCTGGGAGTCATCGGTCTCGGTCGCGGCTGGCTCTCGATGACGGCGGTCCCGTGTGGCTCGCTCGCGGGGGAGCTCGCCGCCGCCTGGGTGCTCGCGGCGTCGACGCGCGCCGCCGGGATCGCCATCCACCCGACGTTCGCACGACCGGAGCCCGTTCGACGCATCGCGCGCCTCGTGGCCTCGGAGGTCGGCGGCAGCGCCGTCACGAGGGTGAACCCCGTCGTCGATCAGCTGATGGCGACGCTGGCGGGCGTGGTCGGGGGCGGCACGCTGCTCAAGCTCTCCGGCGACGTGGCGACGGTCCCGACCTCGCTCCTCCAGGCGTCGCTTCTGCCTGTGCTCCTCTCGCACCTCTCGGACGACTTCGCCGCCGGTCACCTGCGAGACCTCCGCGCCAAGGTTCGCCGCGCGCTCGCCAGCGTGATCGCCATTCTGGCCGCCGCGTCGATCCTCCTTTGGCTGGTGGCCCGCCCGCTCCTTCACTTCGTCTTCGGCCACGGCGCGATGGACTGGCTGGGGGTGGAGCGGATGGCGCGACTGCTGCCCTATCACCTCGTGGGCCTGGCGCCCTTCGGCGCGCTGCTCGTGCTCGCGAGGGCGCACGTGGCCGTGCAGAACAGCCGGATCATGATCTCGATGGGGGTGCTCAACGCGGCCCTCAACGCGGGGCTCAACGTCGCCTTCCTTCCATGGCTGGGGCTCGAAGGGATCGCGCTCTCCACCTCGTGCACCTACGCCGTCGTGGCCGTCGTCTTCGCGGTGCGCTTCCGGGCGCGCCTTCGCGCCGTCCCGGCCCGACCGGCCGCGGGGCCCTCGTGACGCGCGTCGTTCACGTCGTCGTCGCGGGAGAGACCGGGGGGGCCGAGCGGATGCTCGTCGACCTCGCCTCGCGCGCTGCCGACACGGGGGCCGACCACGCCGTCGCGCTCTTCACGCCGAACGACGCGCTCCGTCGCATGCTCCGCGAGGCCGGTCTCCGCGTACACGATCGGGGAGCCGTGCGGGAAGGTCTCGTGCCCTATCTCCGCCGATCGCTGGGCCCCGGCGACGTCGCGTGGCTGACGGACGTGCTCCGGGAAGAGCGCGCCGACGTCGTTCACCTCCACACGTTCGCCTCGCAGGTGCTGGGGACGCGCGCGGCCCGGCGCTCGGGGGCCCGCGTGCTCCGCACCGAGCACTCCACGCGCGTCTACGACGATCCCACCTGCTGGCCCTTCTCGCGCTGGTCGCTCGCCCGGGCCGACGCGGCGGTCGCCGTCAGCGAGCACGTTCGCGCCGTCGCGCTGGCGCGCGCGCCCTGGGCGGCGGGCAAGATGCGCGTCGTTCGCAACGGGGTCGACGTCGAGCACTTCACCCCACGCGACGACGCGAAGGCCGACGCGTTCACGTTCGTCGTCGTGGGCCGTCTGGAGCCGCGCAAGGGGGTGGACCTGGCCATCGAGGCGCTCGCCGGGGTCCCGGGAGCGAGGCTCGACATCCTCGGCATCGGCGCGGAGCGCGCGACGCTGGAGACGAAGGCGCGGGCGCTCGGGGTGTCGGACCGCGTGCGCTTCCTCGGCTACGCGGAGGACGCCCGACCGCTCCTGGCACGAGCCCACGCCGCTCTGTGCTCCTCGCGATCCGAGGGCCTCGGGATCGCGCTGCTCGAGGCGATGGCCATGGGCGTGCCCGTCGTCGGCTTCGCCGTGGGTGGCGTCCCGGAGATCGTGGTCGACGGGACGACGGGGATGCTGTGCCGTGCAGGCGACGTCGCGGTGCTAGGCGCAACGATGCGGAGGGCGGTCGCGTCGCGGGCGAGGCTTGCGGACATGGGGAGCGTCGCGAGGAGCCGGGTGGTGGAGCGGTTCTCGGTGAGCGCGATGGTCGCGGGGTACGGCGCCGTCTACGCGGACCTCGTCTCCTGAGTCCGTGATTCACCCGGGGCCGCCGCCGCGAGCATCCCCTCGGCGATGGCCCGCGTCATCACGTCGAACCGCTCCTTGTCGAACTTGGCCCCGCTGTGCAGCCAGTCCACGTGGGCTGGCTCGTCCTCTCCCGCCGTCGCCGCATAGCCTCCGTCGAAGTGACCGAGGACATCGAGGTGATCGGCCATCCCCGCCCACACGACCTTCCCGTGGAGCTGCGACCGCAGCGGCACGACGCCGTCGTTCGCCCGCGCCCCCGGCGCCCGTCCGAAGGCGCGTGTGAGCACGGCCTCGGCGTCCCCGGCGTCCTCGTCGGCGCAGGGGTAGCGCTCGTCGAGACGCGAGGTGATCCCCCAGAGCACCGCGAAGATGGACGTCGACAGCGTCCCCCAGGGGCTCGTGATGGCGCGCACCCAGTTCATCGGAGACGGGGGCGGCGCCATCGTGGCCGTGCACTGGTAGACGACGCCCGGCCGGTCGCCCACGCTGGCCTGGTAGAGCTCCATCGCCTCGGGCATGAGCTGCACCATGGCGCCCTGATCGTCGCCGATGGCGTCGAGGTACGCGCGCACCTCGCGGCTCCGCGCGTCGTCGATCCCATGCAAG
>Ga0182030_10003598_pt1 | contig 33086 bp, 34 predicted proteins | sample 812S3MmetaG_FD_121299 | JGI IMG/M metagenome (GOLD analysis project Ga0182030, IMG submission 121299) | Permafrost microbial communities from Stordalen Mire, Sweden - 812S3M metaG (Illumina Assembly) | ecosystem: Environmental > Terrestrial > Soil > Wetlands > Permafrost | place: Sweden... | reverse complement strand
CGCTACCAACGCCGTTTACTATGCTGCTATCAATTCCAGCACCGGTGCTGTCGGTACCTGGACTGCCACTGGCAGCCTACCGGCTGCTACCTACACTGCCACCTCGGTGGCCTATAACGGCTATCTCTATCAGATAGGGGGGTATACCACCGCAGCCACCGCCGTAGTGGACTACGCTGCGATCACGAATATCGGCGCTGTCGGTTCTTGGACAGCCACTACCAGCTTGCCGCTTACCAACCAATACGCCACCTCGGTTGCCTATAACGGCTTCATCTATGAAGTAGGCGGTCTTAATAGCGGTACCACCCGGACCACCACTGTTGATTATGCCGGATTGCAATCTATACCCCGGGTCGGCCGGTACTCCATGCTGGTCAACCTGGGAACTGGCCTGAACGTCACACCGGCTGCCATAGTTATCAACGGAACCAATACCGGTAACTACGGGATAGGTGGTCTCGCTAGGCTCGGCGGCGTGACTATTACGTACGAGAATGGCACCGCTGCGTGCTCAGTTCTGAGCTCACCCAACAGAGTTGACCTCGGGTCGCAGGAGATGGGTGCTGCCTACAATTTCCTGTTCACCACGGACGGCTGTGGCAACACGACTAACCAGGGCGAGTACGCGTGGGTACTCTTCAACCTGGACGACTCCCAAACAGCTACTTTTCCGGACATCAACGGCAACCACACGACCGTCACTGCCTTCCAGATCTTTTATCACCCGGCCAGCAGTACTAGGCTGATGGGCGGCATGACGCTGCAGAACGGGGTGCTGCAGTCGCTTGATGCGCCACCGAAAACTACGCAGTAGCTCTAGACGGGGGAATAGCATCTTGCTACTACCGCGCACCCGGCCGGCCGCCCTAGGACCGCGCTAGTACGAGGCGCCACCGGCTCCACGGGTCAGGCAACTCATTCAGTCGGCTTCGACGGACACTTGGAGCTTCTCGCTGCGTCGACGGAAAGCTCTCGGACCGCCCTCCAAGTGATACAGCGTCAGCTTGTTCAGGTCGTGTCGCTCGAGGGAGCCCGTCGCTTCGATCTCACCGCGACCGGCGGAGGCCTTCATTGTTACGATCTGCTCGGCGTCTGCGCCGACAACGATTCCAGGACTTCGGGTAGCGAAGATGTACTGCCGGTCACCTCGGAGCGAACGCAGTCTTTCTACCAGATACGCCTCGATCCACGGCGCGTGCAACGCGTCTTCCGGCTGGTCAACGATCACAGGACTCGTTCCATCAGCCAACAAGACAACGAGTACCGCAGTGCACTTCTGACCATGCGCCAGTTGCTCGACGGGCACGTAGTGCCCATCCTCCGGTCGCTTGAACTTGATTGACAACTGGTCCGGCATGCTGCAGCTTTGGGCCTCAAGAAGCTGGAGCCACAGGTTTCGATCATCGATGTTGGCAAAGAGTCGAGCGATACTCGCCGCATCGACGCCCTTGCCGTCATCAACGAGCGCGCCGGTGTCCCCGGCCAGGAGACACCGCACGAACCGGAACGGATGAATCGAGGTAGCAATCGCGCTTAGCACGTCCTCTCGAACCCGTGATCCTGTCTTGAGTACGTCTAGAGCTTCTCGGAAAGACGAAGAGTCGGGATGCTGCGAGACATCCAGCTTCACGATGCCCGACATTTTCTTGTTCAGCGCTGCAACCCGGTCTCGTCGCAGCTGGCGGCGCTCATCCCGAATTGCCTGCAGTTTTCCAAGAAGCTGCTCTCGTGTTTCTTGTAGTTCCTTCAGGCGCGGCTCAGCTTGCCCACTTAGTTCAGTCTTCTTCCTCCGGGCGTCGACTAGCTGCTCCTGGAAGGTCCCTAGTTGAGTGCGCAAGGTGATCAGAGAAGTGCCGTCGCCGAGTTCACTCAACTTCTGATCGAGTGCCGCGACGAATTCGACATTTCGCTCCTTCCACCGCCTGTCGACATCTTTCAGCCCCCCAATGGCAGTTTCTATCGCCTTACGTATCTGTGTGACGTTCCTGCCTACGCGCGTACTCAGCTCGGCCAGGATCGAGGCAACCTCTTGGAAGAGATCGGAATTGGATTCGACATCACCCCTCACTGGTTCGGCCTCCAGGTCGACATCGATGTCACTCGGCACGGGCAACCATTCAAAAAGGGCCTTCAGTGTTGACGCCTCGCTCTTCCACCCTTCCTGCTGTTTCACCAGTTCGGTGTCGAACAGTGCCGAGAGTTCACGCACTCGTTCCGCCAGATCGCCCTCGCGGGAGGCCGCTTGCCTGAGACTCTCTATCTTCTTTCGTTGCCGCACGATTTGCTTGGCGTTCTCTTGCAGCTTGCCTCGCAGTTCCTCTTCACCATCATTGAACGTCGTCAGATCCAGGCCAGCATCAATCAGGCTCATTCGTCCGACCGGCTCACGTGACGCTTCCAGCACCTCGCCCTGAGAAAAGGCGCTTACTGGCATGAGCAGTTGCGGATCGTCGCTCACCTCGATCCAGTCCCCGTCAACCTCTTGGTAAACCATGCTTGCTCGTTGGTCGACAGCTCGTTCAAGGCGATACTGCTGTCCTCCGCTGCGAATAGTAAGGCGAACCACGCTTGAATCGCTCAGCGTATTCCGCATCCGTGAATCCACTTCTTGGGCAATCTTCGGGAACGAACTGGCATCCACCTCTTGACAGAGCACATAGCGGATCGCTTCGAGCACCAAGGATTTACCAGCACCGGTCCCGCCTAGAAGACAGCTGAGGTCAGGTGAAAAGAGGACTTTCTGGCGGTCGAGAAAGCCACCAGTGATTTCTACGGACTCAATCCGCGGATGTGTTGCCTCGGGTGGCTCCTTGAGCCTGATTCGCAACTCCGGGTCCTGCAGTGCGTGTCGAATTCCAACCAGATCCGGTACCGCCGCCTTGATCCAGGTACGGCGATGACCTATTGCGCCAAGGCAATGATAGCTACCGCCGTCCGGAGTCATATCCGACCCTCGTACACAGGCAGCCAGACGTTTGTCACCGAGCTTTTGCTCAAGCGTTTTAACCGTCGCAAAGTCGACTATCTCCACAGCTGCGAGGCACTCCTCCAGGAGAATACTCTTAACGTGCGCTGCAACCTGCAGCTTGAGTAAGCCCCGTGGACGATCAATGTGTGCTGCGATCGCGATCCCGTCCGCCTCTGACACAACTCGGGCGGCGTCAGCGAAACCGACATTGGCGGCAATATCTAACTTTCCTTGCTCAGCGCCGCCGATTCCAAGCTTGACCAGAACCTCATCAATGACCTTCGACTTAGTACCCTGCTCCCATATGGCGAGCAAGTGCCCCTCGTTTGTGCTGATTTCCACCCCAGGTAGTACAACCAGGTCCGTTTCGGCCGCAGCTGCTCCCACCGCATCGCACCACTCCGAGGTGTTGTGGTCAGTGATCGCAATCGCGTCTAAACCTGCACTTACCGCGGCGGAAACGACGTCGGCAGCGTCGGCAGTACCGTACAGGCCTTCGTTGACATCCTGAGATGCAGGGGTGTGGACATGCAAGTCCACCGCCCAAAACCTGGCCCAGCCGCTCATCGTCGTCCCCTTTCCCTATGTTCCTCCAGGACGCTTTTCAAGGAGTCCGGTGCTTCCAAGAAGCGCCTCCGCACGATGTTCCAATCAGAATCAGGATCCTCGCTGAGTTCGAAGTACCGCTCGGCCTCTTCAACCTCGCGTCGCCGGCTCCGGATACCCGCGGCAGATATCCCGTACTCCTCATGAATCGGGTACTTCTTCCGCAACTTCTTGAGCTCATACACTGCGAATAAAGTGATGGTGTTGTCCGCACTCGCCAGCTCGTACCTACTCATAACTGGTTTCTATTATCTCACAATTGCTTGCTTGGTCGAACAGGTGTTTGGCTGGGGATATTCGTCGCCCTCTATGCTCACGCGGACTAGGCATCGCTGGTTTGCCGTCTTCTTGTCACTGGGTGCCCGCTTAGGTTCGCAATTTCGTGGGATCTTGACAAGGTCGGAGCAGCTCTCAGATCAGAATCTGCCTCCTAAGCGGGTGCGGTCTCACCTGGGAACCGGGCAACCAAGATGAACTGGCCCGTCTTCGGGTCCTAGTAGCGGCCGCCGGAGACCAGCGTTTTCACCCGATCGCCGGCTTTTGGGCGCCCGACCGCGAACTCGCCGCGGAGTGTTCGGCGATGCCCGGTTGAATGGAGCGAGGCGGCCTGGGAGACCCCTGCGAGCCGTTGGTGCCGGTGGGCACGCCACCGGTGGGCGAACGGGCGGCAGGGCCTGGCCCCCCCATGGTCTCCTCGTGGACAGTGTGCTCCCTACCAGGGAGCGTCGTTGTCCGGGTGAGCCGTAGATGAATGTCTCGCTTAAGGACGCGACCACTTGAGCGCGCACCCGTCGATCGTGTGAATACCGAACACCCTTTGGTTCAACGTCTGGACAGGCCTTCCGTGCCTTCCCGATGATCGCCGGTTTTTCGGGAGGATCCCCTTGCATTCCGTGGCGAACAGGTGTTCGATACCAGGGCGGCCCTCCCCGGACCGCGGGGACGAAAGGAACCCGATGGGCGTCATGCACATACTCGATCAAAATGGAGACACCGCCGTGTCCTGGGACGTCTGCGACGCGCCCAGCCTCTCCCGCGCCGAGGCGCTGTTCGCGGATCTCACCTCGCGCCGACATCTAGCGTTCGCCCGTGCCCACGGGGCGCCCGCCTCCGAAACCGTCCTGGTGAAGACCTTCGACCCAGATGCCGAGGAGATCATCTGGGTCCGCCCCATCCAGGGCGGCTAACGGCGTGACGGAGCTGCGGTGGCTCGAGCGACTTTCGCCAGACCGCTGCTTGGCACAGGTGACTGGAGGTGTGCACGACGGCGCCATCGTCGTTGTCGTGGCAGGCGGTTCAAGGAAGCTCGCATGCCTTGAGGCGCTTTACGGGCCAATTTCGGTACCTGACCCTCCCCTGCCGGACCCGAGTCTGGACGACAGCCGCACTCGTGCAGGAAGACTCCTGGAGTCTCTGCTGGATGCCACCCAGCTCGCGGCGTGGAGACACCACCAGCGATTCTGGGTCGAAGTGCCGGGTGGCATCGTCGAGCTCGGGCGGCTCTACTTTCTCCGCTACCGCCCTCGGCTGGGCCGGGAGCGGCACTTCTGTGTCGTGCCCGAGGACCATACGACACTTCCCGCCGCCGACATCTGGACGAACCTCCTCCTCATGCTTCGAGCCGACCCCGCGGGGTTCTTCGAAGTGGCGTCTTGGCGCAAATGAGTCGCTAGGCCGGATACCGCGTCAACATGCCGACGACGGGCTTCGAGCTGGCGCGTGGATTGGCAAGCGGTCTCGCGATGATGCTGTGCGTGCCGAAGACCTCATCCACCCAGTTCACGCAACTAGCCGGTACTGGTTGATCAGGCCGCCGCGATCGAGCAGGCCTCTTTGTCGCTTTGGGATCCGTTCAAAGGGAATCATGCGGTCCCCTGTGACACCGTGCCAGCATGTAGGGCATGAGCGACGACGCCCCTCCCGCGGCTTCACCCGGCACGGTGGTACTTCTCGGTGCTGGTGCGTCCGCCGGCGCTGGCTTCCCAACAAGTCCGGCCTTGCACAAGCTATTGATGGAGAGGCTCAGTCCGATCTACTCGAACCTCTCAGCTTTGGTCTTCCGTGACGACCAGGACGTCGACCCGGAACGCCTGTTCCGCGTCTTGGAGTTCCTAAACGCCCTGGAGGTTCCGGACAGGGCATATGAGCAGGCCCGAGGTCTCGAAGCCTCCGACATCGCCGCCCTGGTCGACTCTTGGCATCCCGATGTGGAGGAATACCTGACGAGCCGCCACCGAAGCGTTCGTGGCAGCGCCTCGCAGCGCGTTATCGATCAGCTCTGGGACGCGCTCGCAGATATCTACTCGTTGGCGATACCGCCTGTGGATAAGCGACTTGATTACCTCCAGGACCTCGTTGTTTCCATGAGAGGTCAGACAATCGTGACGTTGAACTACGACGATGCTTTAGAGCACGTCATGGGTCGCGCTTTCACATTCCGCATCGACAATGCCCCCTACCCACAACCGCTAGCCCAGGGCATCGAGCGGAAGGATGTGCTGAGGCTCATTCGGCTTCATGGCTCTCTGAACTGGAGGCGAGACAACACGACCGGCAGTGTTGACGTCATTCCTGTTCCAACCTTGTCCTTCCGGAACGACCCCGGGTACTGGCACGGTCACACACCAGGAGTGATCTTCGGTGCGGGCAACAAGCTACGGCCTGACGGTCCCTACCTCGATCTCTACCAGGAGTTCAAGATGGTGCTCGCTGACGCTCGCCAAGTGGTCGTGATCGGCTACTCCTTCCGTGACGCTCACGTCAACGAGGCTCTTCGCCTCTGGGTCCTGGAGCAAGCTAAAGACGATGACCTTCTCAGAATCGGTTGTCTCGCGGCGGACGCGCCGACAATGGTTCGGGCCTGGACGGAAGAGCGAGACCTCGACGTGGAAGTCGTGTCTGGTCCTGCCGAGGATGTGATGAGCGACCTGTTGGCGCCACGCCCTCGTCTGATGAGCAGATCATGATCAGCTCCGTCCATGGCTTTCATCGGTCGACCTCGGAGCCGATACGTCATCCAGCGTTGCCTGAAGGCTTGGGATGACCATCGGTTAGCCCTCCGAAGCCGCCGGCACTGTAGTCCTCCAGCACTCCCAGGAGTGTTGGAATCTCCTCGTCCGTAACTTCACATCCGAAGACGTCCCGAAACACCCAACCCAGATCGGGTTGACCGCCGTCGCGGACGAACCACTCTCGGCGGTCAGGCTCCAGTAAGTCGAGGAAACGCACCATCAGCGACGCAACAGCCTGTCCGATCTCCATGAGCGGTAACGAGTCCCAGCCGAAAGGTAATACCTATAGTCGAAGCAAGGCACTACATCCGCGTCAACTCGCGCGGAACTGGAATTCACCCGAATCGCCGTGGAGCCGTTCATATCAACGTGGCCCGGGAACTTTGCCTTTAATGCGACTTCCAGTTCCGAGCGAAGTTTGGCCGGAGTCCAGATACCGGTATAGCTGGTGGTTGCTGGGTGGAGACCTGAAGCAGCTTCGTCCCAGTACATAGCGTCATGGCACTGAACCGCGATGTCAACGTCGCTGTCTGTCCGAACATTCGTGTTATTTGGGTAGGAACCCTTTGTGCACACGGCAAGGTTGCAACCTTGAAACGGAGTGTGACTCGTCACGGCCTCGCGGACCATTCTCTCGGTCCGATCCTGCTTGTCTTGTTCAGTGGTACTGGATGGACCCGTCCAACCAGTCAGAGTTTCTTCAAGAGTCATCAGACTTTGCCACTCCTGATGACACACCAACCTTCGCTGGTTGTGCTGTCTGACTCTGATAGGTCACCGAGAAGACCGAATCGGATAGCCAACGCCGGAAGGACTCGTTGTCGCTGAACTGCTTGAACAGTTCGGTGTCATCTTTGAGAACTGCATTCATGACTCGCTTGAGCGCGTTGTCGTGTTCGATGCGGGCGTTTCCCTTGTCGCTGTTGCGCTGTGCGTTCTGGTACTTCTTGTCCGCGGCGACCCGGGCGGGAATGTCCTCGGTTATCAGGCGCTGCACTCGGTCAGTGTCAGTCCAGTCGATGTTGCCGAACTGGTCATTGAACGCCTTGAGGATATCGGAGAGCCTTTCGAGCTCAGGTTCAGGCTTGCGACCGCCGCCAGAAGTGGGCACCGGGCCGATCTCCCCATCCTCATCGGCTAACGCGACCTTCATCGCTGCCATCTTCTCGACGCGGTAGCTGTCCATGTCGATGGTCTCAAGGATGCCCCGCGAAAGGTCCTCCTCCTTGGGAGCCGGAAGCTTGGGGATCAGGAAGTTGAGGAAGATCGAGAGCTTCTCCCACTCAGCGTTGGAGTACGGAAGAACGGACGCAAGGAAGCCGTAGGTACGGGTGAAGGCCTTTGCCTTGCCTTTGAAATCCACCTGCCCATCCTCGTCGAGGCTCTCTTTGTAGACAGCGACGCACGCGTCGAGAATCGGGTCGAGCTGATCGCGGTCGGCCTCGCCGAGGTACAGCGTCACGAAGCCATCGATCTGGTCGTCGTCGTAGACCTGGTAGGCGTCAAGCTCACTCTTTAAATCGTGCAGCTTGTTGGGGTCCGTCTCCTCGGCCAGGATCGTGGTGCGGTAGTACGGGGCGAAGGATTGCTCGATGACGTCGCTGTTGTTCATGAAGTCCAGCACTGCTACGTCATGCTTCTGCGGGTGTGCACGGTTCAACCGAGAGAGCGTCTGGACCGCTTTGACTCCAGCGAGCGGCTTGTCCACGTACATGGTGTGGAGGAGCGGCTCGTCGTAGCCCGTCTGGAACTTGTCGGCGCACACCAGGAACCGGTAGGGGTCCTCTTGGAACCTGTCGGGGATTTCCCGGCTCGGAAAGCCGTTGAGCGAGGCCTCTGACACGACCTGGCCCTTGTATTCAGGCTCGCCCGAGAAGGCGACGATGGCGCGGTAGGGACTCTTGCACTCGACGAGATACTCCGTGATCGCGTAGTAATACTGGATGGCTCGCTCTATGGAGCCGGTTACGACCATCGCTCGGGCTTGTCCACCGATCTTCTTGAGTCCGATCACCTGATCGCGGAAGTGGTCGACCATGATCTCGGCCTTGAGCCGGATCGCGTGATCATTGCTCTCGACGTAGTGGCGAAGCTTCTTGGAGGCACGCCGGGTATCGAACTCGGGATCGGTCTCGACCGTCTTCACGAGCTTGTAGTAGCTATTTACCGGCATGTAGCTCTTGAGAACATCGAGGATGAAACCTTCGTCGATGGCCTGCTTCATCGTGTAGCTGTGGAACGGAACGTGCTTGGTGTCCCCACCGTCGGGGACTGGTTCACCGAAGATCTGCAGCGTCTTGTTCTTCGGAGTCGCGGTGAACGCGTAGTAGCTGGCATTGGGCAGCATCTTCCGAGCTTCCATGATGCGGTTGATGGCGTCCTCTGTTGCCTCGTCGTCCTCCGCGGCACCCACCTCAGAGAGGGCGGTGCTCATCGCTGCAGTTGCCTTGCCGCCTTGGCTGGAATGCGCTTCGTCGATCAGGATGGCGAAGGTGCGCGATCGATGCTCACTGCCGATGTCCTTCAGAATGAACGGGAACTTCTGCACGGTCGTGATGATGATCTTCTTGCCGCTCTCAAGGAACTTGCGCAGGTCGCCAGAGCGCTCGGCGTGACCCACCGTTGCCCCAACCTGGGCGAACTGCTTGATGGTGTCCTTGATTTGCTGGTCGAGGATGCGCCGGTCAGTGACGACGATGATCGAGTCGAAGATTTGGGAATCGTTCTTCTCCAAGCCGATCAACTGGTGTGCCAGCCAGGCGATGGAGTTGGACTTGCCGCTACCCGCCGAGTGCTGAATCAGGTAGCGACGGCCAGCCCCGTGCTCGCGAGCGTCAGCGAGTAGCTTGCGCACCAAGTCAAGCTGGTGATAGCGAGGAAAGATCTGGTTCGAGGTCTTCTTGCCCGTCTTAGGGTTCTTCTCGACGACGATCTGCGCGTAGTTCTCGAGGATGTCGGTCAGGCCCCGAGGTGACAGGATCTGCTTCCAGAGATAGTCGGTCTTGAGCCCATCGGGATTCGGCGGATTACCTGCGCCGTCTTGCCAGCCCTGATCGAAGGGTAGGAACCAGGACGCCTTGCCCTTCAGGTGCGTGCAGTAGCGCACTGATTGATCGTCGAGGGCGAAGTGGGCGATGCAGCGACCGAATTGGAAGAGTGGCTCCCGAAGGTCGCGATCTCGCTTGTACTGCTCGACGGCATCCTCGACCGTTTGCTTGGTGAGGTTGTTCTTCAACTCGAACGTGGCGATCGGTAGGCCGTTTACGAATGTGGCCAGGTCAAGCGCGAGCTGCGTCTCGTCACGGCTGTAGCGAAGTTGGCGGGTAACACTGAAGCGGTTGGCCTCGTATTGCCCCTTGGCCTTCTCGTTGCCGGGCGAGGGCGTGCCGTAGAACAGCGTGATGTCAAGCGGACCGTGCCTGAGGCCGTGGCGCAGGACGTCAATTGTGCCGCGCTTGGTGATCTCCCCCTGTAGCCGTGACAGGAACTTTCGTCGGGTAGGGCTGTCCTCGTCGAGGTCCAACATTTCCGTCACTTCCGGCTGCGTAGCACGCAGAAAAGTCGCGAGCTGGATCAGATCCACGCAGTACTCGCGGTTGTAGTCGGTGGGTTTGCCCCCGATCCATCCGCCAACCTTGCTGGTCATGTCGCGAATGATTAGTGCCTCAAGCCCGAGTTCGCTGATGTCGCTCGTCATGCCTCGACCTCCTCCAAGGCAGCCTCAAGGCCTAAGTCATCGTCTTCCGGATCGTCCTCAATAAATGGCCCCGCGTCATCGAGAATCCTCTCCTGCTCGCCGGTCTCGTCGGGAAGACTGGCCGCCGCTTCGCGCACGTCGAGTTTGCCAGTAACCAAGTCAGCGATTAGGCGGGTGCGGTACTCGCTGAGTAGCGAGATTTCATGGTTAGCGGAGGAAATTGCCTTGTCGAGATCGGCTGACTCCGTCTCGATCTCAACAACAAGAACGTCCTGCTCGGATACCGGCGGGACCGGCACCATGATCTGGTACAGGTCCTTCCTGTCGACTCCCGGCACTGCGGACTTACCCGCATGATCGGCCTTGGAGATGGTTCTCAATAAGTAGTAGCACCAACGAGGGCGATTGCCTTGGAAGTCCGTTACGAACAGCGCCGTATTGTGGGGCCAAAAATCCTCTTGAATGAAGAAGACGGCGTCGGTCGATCCATATCGGCCCATAACTACACCAGGTCCACGAGATCGCGGCTCACAGTGGTAGTCAATGATCCCACCGGACGAAACAACAGCATACGGACCGGGAACTCGACTATCGGCAGGGAGATCGTACCCACGCTGAAGCCGCGTAACCCACTTCAGTCTCTTTACCGCCCAATGCTCCGGCACGTCTCCAAGCCATTCGACGCCGGAGGGCTTCAGGCAGACGTTAGGGTCGAGTCCGTGGGTAACGGCACGGTGGATGACAGCCTGCTTCTGCTCTTCCAGCAGCTTGACCAACTTCTGCTTGGCGCGGATGTAGCGTCGTATCCGGAGGTCCGCATGGTCGAGGAAGCGCACGATGGCGGTTTGTTCCGGGAGGGGTGGTAGACCCAGCCACACCGACTTGATCGCACCCTGCGAAAGTCCATAGCGCGTTACTCCATTCGCCTCGGTGTGTAGCTGGTAGCTGACTCCCGTGCTCTGGAACGACCGAAATAGAAATCCTCCCAACACCTGGTTCTTAAATGGCCTGAGAAGCGCCAAGTGATACCCGCAGACAAGATCATCGCCGCTAGTCTCGACAAGAGCAGGGACTCCGATGTCATTCCACATTTCCGAGTCTTTTGTTATGAGAACATCCCCCGGCTTCAGGTGAAATCGCTCTATCTCCTCCAACGTCGCTGTAGCCCGCATGAACGGCATCCGCCCACGAATTCGGTCATTCTTGTAAACGTCCACGTAGTTGCACAGCTGGACGGGCCGCTCGTCATCCGTAAGGTTCTTGTCAACGTTGCTCACCCGCATCTCGGCAGCGTTCCGTAGCCGTTTGACCGCCCAATGCTCTGGCACGGCACCAAGCCAGCGCACACCCGTGTCCTTGTAAGCGGGATAGGGCTTTAGATCGTGGATCATCGGTCGCCTACCCCGATGATCTCGCCGAGCAGCCCTTCGGTCTCCTTCTCCAGCGCCAGGATGTCGGTGCGGATGTCCTCCAAAGTGCGCAACGGCGGCGGCTTGTAGAAGTGGCGAGCGAAGCTGATTTCATAACCTGTCTTGGTGCTTTCGGGTACATACCATGCATCGGTCGCGTAGGGCAGCACTTCGCGCCCCAAAAAAGACTCCAGGCCTCCGTCTTCTTGCATCGGCACCTGTTCAGTATCACGGAGGTCTGAATCGGGTTCGTACTCCACCACGCAGCGCTTGCCATCGATGGTGGCTTCGAAAAGCCCCCGAAGCGGATCGGCCTGCGCGTTCCTCTTGTGAATCTTGCGGATCACTGGCAGGGCATCCTCAGCCCGCTCAGCGCCTTCCTTCAACTCTTTGACCTCCTTGGAGCTGTAGGCGCGATTCGGATCGACTCCCTTCAAGCGTAGGGGACGCTCGACGGTGACCTTCCAGTAGCCAAAGGCTTCATTCGGGAAGATCTTCGACTGCTCGGTTTCCTTGAAGTCGAGAAACGTCTGGCAGACACGCTGAATGTCCTCTTCGGATAGCTCGCAGTTCTTCTTGCCGAGATTCTTACGCATAGGTTTGAACCACTGCGTGGCGTCGATCAGTTGCACTTTGCCACGGCGGTGCTCGAGCTTGCGATTGGTCAACACCCAGATGTAGGTGGCGATCCCGGTGTTGTAGAACATGTTGAGCGGCAGGGCGACGATGGCCTCCAGCCAGTCGCTCTCGATGATCCAGCGGCGGATATTGCTCTCACCCTGGCCAGCGTCGCCGGTGAACAGGGACGAGCCGTTGTGAACTTCGGCGATTCGACTGCCGAGCGGCGTGCCGTGCTTCATCTTCGAAACCATGTTGGCAAGGAAGAGCATCTGTCCGTCGCTTGAGCGAGTGACGAGTGAGTACTCGGGATCGCCCGCGTGTTCGATGAGGAAGCGAGGATCTTTGAGGCCAGCCTTACCACCCATGCGCTCCAGGTCGCTCTTCCAGCTCTTGCCGTACGGAGGATTCGACAGCATGAAGTCAAACTCTCTGGACGGAAAGGCATCGTTGGAGAGCGTGGAGTATTCGGGACCACCTACAACATTGTCCGCAGCCTCGCCGTCACCCTTGAGTAACAGGTCGGCTTTGCAGATTGCGTAGGTCTCGGAGTTGATCTCCTGCCCGTAGAGGTGCGTTGCCACCTCCTTGCCGTGCTCGGCAGCAAGTTCTTGCAGGGTCTCCTCCGCCACGGTGAGCATGCCGCCAGTACCAAGCGCACCGTCGTAGAGCAGGTAGGTGCCCGACTCAATCTGATCAGCAATTGGTAGGAACATAAGACGGGCCATGAGCCTCACGGCGTCCCTGGGAGTCCAGTGCTCGCCAGCCTCTTCGTTGTTTTCCTCGTTGAAGCGACGCACCAGCTCCTCAAAAACTGTTCCCATTCCGTGGTTGTCGAGGCCAGGAAGCTTCTCCGACCCGTCAGGATTGACCACCGGGTAAGGACTTAGGTTGATGCTGGGGTCAAGGAGCTTCTCGATGAGGCCGCCCAGTGCATCGGCCTTCGACAGCCGTGGAATCTGGTTCCGGAACTCAAACTTCTCAAGGATGTCTTGAACGTTCGGCGAGAAACCGTCGAGGTATGCCTCGAAGTCAGCCTTGAGCTGTTGCTGGCTGGCACGGGCCTTGAGATCGCGCATGGTGAAGCGCGACGTGTTGTAAAAGTCGAGCCCAGCCGCTTGGCGCAACGGCGAGTCCTGGTTGGTGACGCCGGCCTTGTCCAGCGAGTTCTTCATGTCGAGAACATCCTGCTTGGTCGGCTCCAGCACAGCGTCCAGCCGGCGCAAGACAGTCATCGGCAACACGACATCCCGATACTTGCCTCGCACATAGAGGTCCCGGAGAAGATCGTCAGCAATGCCCCAGATAAAGGCAACAATCCGGCTGTGCTGTTCGCCGTTCATGCGCTGCACCCCCTCGCCGCGGCATTCGCCAATGTGCGGCAGTCAGCGACAGATGCCAGGGACGCCAACTTTCCGCCAGGACCCTGGAGCCCGAGACCACTACAGATTTTGTGTCGCGTCGATTCGCTCGCGGTATTCATAAGTGTCTCTAATTATACGCTCCCCGTCGCAAACTGCCTGGTAACGGAGCCAAAAGTGCTTAGTGGGCCGCCGGCGAGCTCTCGATACGGCCCCTTGACGCGTCACCTCAAGCGAGTACGCGAAACTGGCCGAGTGCCACAACCACCAGTGAGCGATGAGGCCGCCGCAGCCCTTGGCCGTTTCTTCTTCGGCGGGATCGGACCATCACACTCGATAATCGGCAACGTCTTTGTGGCAGCGGGCTACCGGGAGGACGACCCCTACGACCCCACCACGCAAACGCCCAACAAAGAGACGCGGGTTCGGACCGTCGTCCTGGCCGCCTGTCGACGTTCCGATCGAGCCCGCGAGCTGATGGACGGCCTGCTCACGCAGCTCAGGGTTCATGGAAGTTTCGACAGCGCTCGAACCGTTCACAACGCTGAAGCGGTGCGAGTCGCGCAGCGCGCATTTCACCGGATCGGATGGTCGCTGAGCGACGATGGGGTGCTCAGTCCAGAAGGACCAATCGACCTTTCGACGGGTGGACGAGAAGCACTCGATGAGCAGCTAGATCGTCTACGGCGATCAGCCGATGATCCGGGACAGCTTCTTGGGACCGCCAAGGACTTGCTGGAAGCAGTTGCCAAGTTCGTCCTCGAAGAGTTCGAAGTTCCCCTACCAGGTTCCCCTGACTTCGATCACCTATGGCACCTGGCCCGAGATCGGTTGGGCATCCTGCCGCAGCAGGTCAACGCCGACCTGCCCGGCGGCAAACAGATCAGAACGATTCTGCAGAGCTCGTGGATGATCGCCCAGCAGACGAACGAGCTGCGAGGCCTCCAGGGAGCCGGCCACGGGAGAACCTTGCCTACCGGCGTAAGCGCCGAACTGGCGCTGATGGTGGTTCGCGAGGCCTGCAGCGTTGCTGAGTACGCGCTGACCCAGCTCGATCGGACGCGTGGCAGATGATCGCTCCGTCGTGCGATCTCTACTTCGCTGGCGTCGTGTCCTTCGGCGTCAATTTCAATTCGACAAACTTGTTCTTCTCTGGCTGTAAGAACTACTCAGATTTATAAATTATCCAACAGATATGATTTAGAATCCGTATTCCAATAATACAGGATTAGTGTGAATTATAAATTTACGTTGTTCTTACAGACAGTTGACGCCGCCAATAGTCAGTCATCGCAGTATGCGATCCAGCGAGCAACCTTTTCGCTCAATCGAGATGAATTGCTGGCTGACTATCACCAATGGGAGGAGGTGGCGAAGGACCTCCGGGCGATGCCGGAGAAGATCGTCGTGGATCAGCTATTTGCGGAAGCGGTCGAACGATTACGTGGCATCGAGCGCGCGCCTGGAGTTGGAGATCGAGGCGGCGTCGAAGCATGCCGGCACGGTGCGGGCAGCGCTCGACCGAATCGGCGCGGTTGAACCCGGTGAGACGCCGATACTCGTCGCGTACCGCATCGCTTCAGTCGGCCAACCGGCCACGCTGACACCGACGCTCATTCCGGTTGCGGGAATCGAAGCGCTAGAGATGATCGCAGCCGGTGACCTCGAACCAGGTTCGATGATCCAACGGCGGATGTTGCTCTCGCCCTGGCCGGCGTCGCCAGTGAACAAGGATGAGCCGTTGTGAACTTCGGCGATTCGGCTGAGGTCAAGAAGCGGCTACCGGCCAACAGCCGCGGGGTGCAAGTGCTCTCTCTCTGGCTCGAAGAGGGAGCACCGACGGCTGTCTTCGGCCAGGCGCTAGAGGAGATCATCAAAGCTGACGGCAGCGCCGATCAGCTGATTGCGGGACTTCTCAACACATCGATCGTCTTGCTCCATTCCGCTGCCTCAGCCGTCGGGGCGTCGGCACGAGGCTTCTTGGCGGGTATGCTTAACGTCTACCCGGACTTCGATGACCAGCAGCCGGTCGTCGACAACGGGACCCCTGAAAGCGGCCAGACTGAGGATCACCAGGCCAGTCCATGAGGTACGGACGAACTCGATCATAAGAAGGATCGTTGGTATAATCGAACGGATGTTCGTAACAACTCGAGGTCGAGGATGGAACCATTCGAGGAGCCGGGAACGTGGTGGCTTCCTGAACACGAGGCCGATGCTCGCGGGGGCACGATTCGGTTCGCGTACGGCAATTCGGGCCTGACCCTGACGCTCATTGGCGCGTTTCCGCAGCCCAAAGCGACACCAAGGAGACAGTCACTCGCGTCGTATCCGATCATTCTCGGGAAGACCTCCTCTGGGCGGCTCATGACCCTCGAAAGTGCCAGGTCGATCAGCATTCAACGCGTGGGCCTTGAAGATACGACGCTCACCGAGACCATTTCCGGAACAGAGCTGTTCATTGGGGCTCACCTTCCGGACGGTTCGAAGACCCCGTGCCGACAGGTGTCGATGAACTTCGAGCATCTGGCTGATTGGGCACTCCCCGATGGCGGGTTCTCCCAGTATGGGTCTCTCGAAGCGACGGATGGCGGACAGCTGGAACACTTCGCCTTCAACCTCCCCGACCCTGTGGAGTTTCAAGCCTTCGGTGCCGACATCCGAATCAACTACGGATCCGATCATCAAGACGGTCACCACAGCTTCTCGATTCAGCGGCCGGTTCGCCTGATCGCCACCTTCCCAGAACCGCTCCCGTACGCTCGCACCTACGACGAGATCGTCAAGCCGTTGCAGTACTTCTTGACCTTCGCCTGCGCCGCGCCGACGCAACTCCTCGACCTTGAATTCGCGGTCGATGGCCTCGAACGGCAGGTTAGCGAGACTCTGTCGATTCCCACCTGGATCGAAACGGCCCATCACGGTTGGCGTGAGCCGAACCTGATGGCCCAGCCATTCTGGGAAATGCTCTTGCCCCTGCGCATGATGAAGGACCGCGTCGAAGACATCTTCCGGCACTGGTCAGAGATCATGGAACGGGGAGCAAGCGCCATTGATCTCCTCGCCTCGCTGACGTTGGGGCCACCCCTGTATCTAGAGACGCGCTATCTCTTCGCGATCCAGTCAATCGAGGCCTACAGCCGCCGCCGCTTTGAGAACGCAATGATCGATCCAGACGCCCACGAAAAGCGCAAGGCGACCGTTCTCGCTGGACTTCCTGATGACAAGGCCATTCGCAGTTGGATCAAGGAACTCTTGCACTGGAGCAACGAGCCCGAGCTTCGTGGTCGGCTGGAAACGATCATTGCCTACAGCACGCCACCAGCCCGAGATCTTCTCCGCGAGAACTACGTGCAGCTGGCTGTTCGAACTCGCAATTGGTTCACTCACTACAGCGAAGAGTTGGAGCCCAAAGCTGCGAGCGGAGAAGACCTGTACTGGCTCACCGAAGAGACGATCGTCCTGATGGAGTGCTGTCTGCTTCATGACCTCGGGTTCGATGGCGTGGAGGCGGGGAAGCTGCTCGAAGCCACACGGCGCGCGAAAGCAGTCTTCAACACGAAGCAGATGCGGGGAACGTAGCGGACACCTGATCCGATAGCACGCGGGTCCGAGAAGCCGAACTTCAGCCTCTCGGGCACGACGTGCAACTCCGCCATGTTGTCCACCGACGTCTCATGCAAACCATTGGTTTCCGAAAGACCACGCGCCGCGTTCTCGACGCCGCCGTCTAGGAGAGGCAGACTCCATGATGAACGCTCGCTCGCCTTTCTTGGAGGGGTCATGTCAGACGCGGCGCAGACCGGTGCTCAGCGCCGTGGCGGTGTGATGCGACGTTCTACTGCCGTAGTGCTGCTGGCCGTGGGCGCCATCGTCGTGAAGTGAGGAACGAGGTTCACACAGATCACCCGGAAGGCGAGGTCCGAGCGGCACGCCGCCTCGATCGCCCGGGAGGAGCGCATGCCGGTCGCATACGCGTAGAGCAACGCGGTGAGCATCATCTCCGGCTCATAGGCCGCCCGCCTCGAAGACAACACCCCCGAGATCTCCAGCGAGCCTGCGGGCGCACGTTGACTTGCCGGAGCCCGGCAAGCCGAGCATAGCGATGATCGTTCCCTTCGGAGGTGCCGACAACACGCTGAGCGGTCCTAAGACCCAAACGCCGCAGCCTCAGCGCTGAGCGCCGAGAGGTCATGAGGTTCGCGTTCGAGGGCGAAGCATGGGTGACCATGAAGCTGCCACCTCTCGGCCTCCATCCAGCAGAGCTCCGCGTATTTCCGTGGCGACATCACCTGCGAGCCAAAGTCCCATCCCACTGCAGACACTGCACGACCGTCGAATTGATCTGCAGCTCGATCGCGGTATCGGTCCCCCGTGAGGGTGTCGGGATGCAGGAAGGAGAGATCGAACCCGTTCTCTCCAAGCCCAAAGGCTGCCAGTCCGTAGAGCATCTCTAGTTCTACCCCATTGGCTGCGCAGAAGGCCGCAATTCGGCGAGCGCCGACCAGGGCGCCAGCGTAAGAAACCAGGTAGAGCCTATGGAGCGCGTGCCGTTCCATGTAAACACGCAGGCTCGCAACAACCGTGGCGCCGGAGGCAACGGTGTCTCCTATCAGCAAGGCGTTAGTCGGAGCGTCGAATCGAAAGTACGACACGTCTACGGCGGCATCATCAGATGACACTGAGCTCCGCTTTGTGGCAATTAGATTCATAGGAAGAGAGCGGCCGAGTGTATGGGGGTATGCAGCCGACAGCTGATAAGTAAGGCCCTTACTAAGTATCACTAGCTCGGAGATGTCATCCGCAAGATCCGTTAATTCGTCAGCAAGATGCTCAAGGAACAACTCCGACGCACGAAGGCATGTTCGCTGAAACTCCCAACCGACCACGTTTCGGCTGAAGAGCAATTCCTCGAGTGCTGCGTTCTCGACGATGAACAACGAGTCTGGCATTGGATCACGCCGGATAAGTACACTGTCCGTCAATTGGGGGATCATTGTTGAACCGCGCTCGTCATGAGCATCGGGACAGGTTTTTGAGTGCCACCAGCATCGGAGTATCTCTGGCGAGGACGTTCTCCTTGTACTCGCTGATTGCTGCTGTCAGCCAGTCAGGCACGTGTCGCTCACCTCGATTCCGAGCGACAGCATCGGCGAGCGCCGAACCAGCCTCTTCGAAGGTATCCACGATGACGCTTGCGAGAGCCGAGACATGGGGATGGACGTAGTTGCGAACAGTCACACCACGGTATTGCAGCTCATCCGAGCGGTACTGACTATTCGCAGGTGCAATGATGACAGTCGGCGTCCCCATCGCAGCCGCCGCGGCCATCTCAACACCGATGCCAATTCCTCGACGTTCACGACCATCAACGATAACGACATCCGCGGTTAGTATCTGGAACATATCGCGGCCGAACTGACCGAGAGTGTTCCCGACATCGGGAATCGGATCGTCGGGATTCAGATAAACAATATCTATTGGCTCGGCACCACGGCTTACTTGTTGTCGCTCGCGGATCGTCCAACAGAGCTTCTTCGTGTCAGAAGTGCCTTTAGCTATCGAGCCCGAGCAGTAAACACCTATACGTCTCATGACATTCCTATTATACGAGAACCCACAACGGCACTCAAGATCTTGGTGATTCCGTGAGCAACCTAGAGAACGAGTCGAGTAGCCGCCCAACGTCACCAGGACTGCTTGCTCGCTGGGCGGGATGGCGTAGCCGAGCTAGGGCCGACTCTGTGTCCGCGCTGCCGGAATGCAGCGCCAGCGCATCCATCGCGAGGCTCAAGACCGGAAGACATCGGATTTCTAGAAACTCTTCCCACGAAGCTTGATCAAGAACGAAGTCAGCGAGATTCAGTCGGTTTAGACCAAGAATAAGAGGCCGGATTGAGACAACTTTGTGGCGACCGGACCGTGTCTCCATCAACCCACAGCTGAGATCAGCGAAGGGAAAGTCGACGAGAATGACAGCATTGAGGGAATTTACGTAGCTGCGCAGGTATGAGTTGGAGAGGAACACATCGATGGACACCACCTCGAGAGGAGTCAGGGTGATATCCAGGACTCTCCGCGCGAATCGACCCACGAAGGCTGCGCCGTCCAGGCGCTCGGGTACCTTCTCCAGAGCCGCGAGGACCCGGAGTTGGTTCGATCCGGTCCTCGCGCTGACCTGCTTAGCAAGGTAACTGAGAGAGGCGCCAGGAGCGCGCACACTCGAGTTCCAATCTTGTCTTATCGATTCGGCGGTTGCACGGCCGAGGCGCGGTCTCCAGACGAGTCCGGAGCTGGCCCTGACCACAGAGGCAGTATCGCCTACGTAGGGGTTGTCTTGGTCCAGCCGGTACTCGCCAGCCTTGAGATCAGCGAATGCCTCGAGGTCTGGCGTTGGCGAGACGAAGCCAAGGCATCCGAGTTCTCGCGCAGGCCCTGCTTCCGTCAGGAAGGTCGAGAAGCCTGGTACCTCAAAAAGATACGAGGCGGGAAAGAGAACGAGGTCGTCGGTAATGAGAAGGGCGAGCCGCGTTGCAGATCGTAAGAGGGAAGACATGGCATCGGCATCCTCAAGCAGAGCACCGAGCCCGGACAAGCGGAACAGCTCTGGGTTGCAGTACTGGGCGAAGACGGGCAGATCTCGAATGCTGGAGTCATGCGCTCGTCCCGATTCATCGCCCGACGCGGCGTGGAGCGGTAGGTGGCCCTTGACGCATTCCGGCAGTAGCTCTGAGAGGCCCAACCCGACTGCTACCAGTGGTGCAAGGAGCTTCACCTCTAGCTGTTCTACGCGACGTGCGCTGAGCGCCACTCCTCTATTAGCGAGGACTGTAGCCATCTCTTCCTTGATTTCTGTTCGTTGCGTGCGCGGGTTGCTGGTCTCGGGCTCGAGTCCGGTCATCAGTCTGAGAGCGTCACCTTCGTCCCCTTCGGCTTCCAGAACGACTGTCCTGATACGACGGATGCAGCTAACGGCAGGCTCCCGATCGTCGATCAGGCGCTCCGCAAGGAGGACCTCGAGCAGATGCGGACTCGCTCCGGCGGACACCTCGGATAGCCGATCCCGCAGGATCGCGAGCAGCTCGGACAGCCAAACGGGAACCTGAGCCTTCTGCTTGTGGCCCTTGAGGACCGGAGGCTGTCCAGACATAAGGCCATTTTGCAACCGCCGGGGCGCTCGTGCTGGGCGTCGATGAATGTTTCGCGGAAATTTCGCTTCGTCTTCGTGCCAACGGTAAGAGGCAGGTGAGACCCTCCTGGTGGAGCGGCTTCCGCCGGCACAAACGAGCAGCCAGGAGGTAGACGATGCGATTCCGTCGAGGGCGCCGTACGTCGCCTGCACCTGCATCCAGTGAACACGCGCTCGCCATGAGCACCACTCAACAGCTGGCGGGTACGTACGACGACGAAGCCGTTGAAGTTCTGGGAACCGAGGACGGAAGAGCACAGCTCTTCACCGACACCTGGGGCACTGGCAACCGGGAACCGAGGGTGGTTCATGCCGTCAATTGTGGAGGCGAGGTCAGCTCCTCGCTCGTCTCTCACGACCTTCATGGCTCGCTCGCGCCGCTGGAACAGGAGCTCGAGACCGTGGCCGCGCTCGCGCCGAAAGCGGAAAGTGGGGTCATCTCTGCCGCAGACATGGCCGAGTCTTCCGACAATGACGTAGCCGCGGTCGAGAACGCCTGCCGGGAAGAGGATCTCCCCATACCCGAGCACTCCTTGCCCCGTCGTGCCCTCGAGGCTTCGGGCCTCGGCCTCCTGGGCATCGGTGACGTGTACTTCACGAGCATCGCCTTCCAAGTCTTCGGGTTGAGCGACAGGAACTTCGGCGTCCTGCCGTTCAACGAGCTGCAACTGGTCGCGAGTTCGACCATCGTCGCCATGCTGCTCTGCACTCGCTTGGCGGGCCACGCGACCTGCCAGGTCGGCCACCTTATGGAGAAGACACGCTCCGGCCGTTCTGGCCCCGATGTCGATGAGTGCCGGATGCGCCGTCTGTGCGTCCGGTCGTGGTTTGCCGCCGGAAGTGCCGTCGTCGCGGTCCTTGGTGCCCTTGCCGTGCTTGTCGGTCTGAGTGAGGTCCGTGCCTCCTACCTCGTCCAGTCCGGTATCGACGCCCACCAGTCGCAGTTCCTTCTCATTCAGATGGGCATCGCCGCTGCGGGATTCGTGCTGTCGCTGTGGATGGCACATCCCTATGACCGGGAGTACCGATCAGCCACACGCCGCCAGAGCCAGGCCTCGAGGGAACTGGAGAAGGCCTACATCGGCTTTGCGACCTTGGTTGGGACCTTCAATGGGCTGCTCCAATTCCGGGCGGGGATGCTCGCTCAACACCGCGACTGGATCGTCGCCATACTCGACGACGCCAGACGAAAGGGCCTGCTGTATGCCCGGCGAGTCCAGCTGGCCCAGCCCGAGGCGACCGACGAGAGGCTTTTCCCAGCCGACCTCCCCGCACCACGGGGGGCGCTGCTTGTCGCGGAGGTGAACAACTACCTCGCCGGTCTGCCCACCATGTTCAAGGCGTACGAGCCGCTCAGCATGGTTCGTGTCCAGACACGACTAGAAAAGCTCGACGTTCGCCGCGAAGAGCGCCGCGCTGGCAAGGCATCTGCGTCGTTCATCGACATCACCCCGCCTCGCGGCAGGACACGGGGCGGTACCGGGATGAACGGCAACGGGAAGCCACGATGAGCCGACCCCTGCTCCCGACCGCGACATCGAGAGGCATCCTCAGCGGGCAGGCGCGGCTCTTCCTGCCGGTCCCCGGAGCGGTGCTCCCGATGCCCTACCAGCCGCCCTCCTTCCGGCCCGAGCGTGCCGACTACGCGAAGCCGGTCCGGCTCGATCTGCCGTCAGGATGGCGTGCCGGCAGCGTTGGCCGACTCGACGTGGTGTTCCTCATCGACGAGAGCGGTTCGATGTACTGCCCCGCCGGCGATCCTTCGGGTATCCGGCGAGCCGTTGCCTTGAGCGTTGTCGATCTCCTGATCCGAGCGATCTGATGACGCACGCACCCAACCCACGAGTCGGCGTAGTCCACTGGGGGACGACAGCACCAAGCGAGCTCGTGGTTCCGCTCACCGACGTGCACCGCCGCCGCGCCATCGAACGAGGTCTCGAAATCCCTCCCACGCTCGGCGGCAACAACTTCCCCGGTGCCCTCTCACGCTGCCGGGAGGTCGTCGAGGACCAAAACGACGACGACCGCGTCGCTCTGGTGGTGACTATCACCGATGGCATCGAGACCGTAGGAGCCGACGCATCGGCTCAGATCAGCCAGCTGCCGGCGGGATGCGTCCATGTCCTGCTCGTCGACCACAGCCACGGTTGTGGCCCCGAGCTCGAGGCCGGGTGGTCATCTTTGCCGCTTGGCTCGTTCACCCGTCTGGACGTGCTTGACACTACCCGCCTGGCCTGGGAGGCGGCCGAGGTGGTTGCCCGCGCCGCCGGTCTCGAGATGCCACCCCTCAAGTCCGCCACGTCGAAGCCCGTCCGAAGGAGGTAGATCCATGTCCCCGAAAGTCCGTTACATGATCATCGCAGTTGCGAGCGCAGCGCTCGGTGTCCTCGGCCTCACCGCCTGTACGACGTCGAGTCCTGTCACCAATTCTGCACTTACTGCCGGGACGGCGTGCATAGCGCCGCCTGCCACCGCCGACACATCGAGGCCTGTCATCGCAGTGCTCACCGGGATCACTACACAAGATCAAGGCGCGCAGCTTGATGAGACACGATCGGCCACGCTGTCGATGATCATCGATGCCGGCTTCGCCATGCGCGCCCGATTGCTCATCGACGTGATCGGAGGGGGCGTGGGTGACGCCGACCTGGCCGTCAACACCCAGCTCGAGGTCAGCGGGCCGAATCAGCTGTTCCGCCACAGCGCTATGAACTGCAAGAAAACGGTCATCTCCAGCGTCTTCGCGCGGCTGGTCCAGAGAACCTCTCACCGGCTCATGGATGCGCTCACTGCGCTCCGTTTGCTCCAGAGTCACCTCACCGGCCTGAGCAAGGGTCCGATCGATGTGGTGCTCCTGAGCAGCATGTTGAACGCCACAGCACCCTTGCGTCTGATCGAACCCGAAATCCTGGCGCAGGGACCTGCGACGCTGATCCGTGCAGTCGAGCAGGCGGGTCTGATGCCCAACTGCGCCAGCTGGGACGTCTACGTGGTTGGTGGAGGTGACACCTCGGCTGGCGGAGTCACCGGCACCGTGAACGCCGAGCTCGAGGCCTTCTGGTCAGACTTGTTCACCCGCTGCGGGGGTCGACTCGTGTACTACGGCACCCAGCTCGCCCAGTTTCCAGTCGAGGGAGCAGCTCAATCACCGACGACGACCACGACATCGACCCCGTTGCCCGAGCACCAAGAGACCGTCGGCGATCGGACGCAGGTCTCCATCACGCTTCCGGACTCGGTGCTCTTCGCCAGTGGCAGCCCCACCCTGGTTCCCGTGACGGACGCGATCATGAGCCGACTGCTCTCGATCGTGACGGCGCAGTACCCGTTCGGCGCGATCGAGGTGACGGGGTACACCGACTCGGTGCCGGACGACGCGCCCGGCGGCAACCTCGCTCTCTCGCAGGACCGCGCCGATGCCGTCCGCGCCTGGCTCCTTAGCCACGGTGTGCCAGCGAGGCGTCTCAGCGCGATCGGGAAGGGCTCGGCTGATCCGATCGGGGACAACAGCACTGCGAGCGGCCGCGCCGAGAACAGACGTGTCGAGGTCGACATCACCCTCCCCAAGGAATCGGGGTGACGCAGGTGGACTCGCCAAACTGGCAGACCAGCGCCAAGAGGTTCGCCACCACGGCGCTGGTCGTGGCCATCGCCCTCTATGTCGCAGTCCACCTCATCGAAGCCGTCGCCCCGGTACTGCTCGCTTTAGCCGCTGTCGGCAGCGTCGTCTACGGCGCGGTGCTCGTGGCGCGCTATAGGCGGTCCCACTGGTGATGGCTGCGAACCGCTGTCCCCGACACAACAAGACCGGTGTCCCGAAACCGGCCTGCCAACAGCAGTCACCGGCTGTCGGGCCGGTGTTGTGGAATGCACAATCACTATTGACTGATGCGCGAAAGCATCGTTTACTAGGCACGAATTCCCTCGATGCGTTCACGCATCACACGGTGCGGGCAGCACACGGGTCATCCCCGCTGCAGTCTCCACGATCTTTCAAGGTCTTGGCCGCACGTGCCTTGTCGTGTTGCTCGGGAAGTGAAAGGAGATTGCAACTATGAGTAGAACTTTTCATCACGACGAACGCCGCATCCGGGTTCGCGCTGTCCGCAAGGACCCAGCCGACCTGCGCCGCCTGGCACGGGCCTTGATCGAGTTGGCCAAGCTGCAAGCCGAAGCCGAAGCCGAGGTCGAGCACGACCGCAAGACAGGCACGGCGGCAGCTTCGCACCGTCAAGAGCCCGAGCCCAACGCCAAGGCCGAACACGGAGACGCAGCATGAGGTCGGGTCCGCTTGTCTGGTACCGGCTGCGCTGGCCGCGGGAGGTCACCCCGGAACAGCTCGCCCAAGCCTTCCGCTTGCTGGCTGCAACCGCTGGCGCACCGGTCATCCTCGAGGCCCTGGGCAGAACCGATGACGTTGCCCACCGCATGGCGTTGCCGCTCAGTCGGGCCGGTGGTGTCGTCCACCAGCTGCGTGCCGCCATGCCGGGCCTGGCCATCGACAAACTGGAGGAGCGACCGGCGGCCGTTGCCGAGCGGACCGTCGAGTTGCGACTCTCGACCAGGCACCGGGCACTGCGCACCGAAGACGTAGAAGGCGTAAGTCAGGCCATCCTGACCGCGCTAGCCCATGTGGGTAGCGGCGAGCAGCTGATCCTGCAGTGGGTTCTCGGGCGTCGTCTCACCCATATGGTCGTGCCCAACCGGCTGGAAGGTGGCCCTCAGCAATCGCTCGTAAGCACGTTGCTCTCCGCGCCATCGAGCAAACAACGACCGGTGGATATTGAGGTACGCAACGCGCTGCGAATCAAGCAGGCCGAGCCCGGCTGGCAGGTGGCAGGCCGGCTTGGTGTAAAGGCCGAGTCGAAAGGCCGCCAGCGCCAGCTGATCCGCCAGGTCCTCGGCGCGCTGAAGAGTGCCGAGGCACCCGGCGTCAACTTCTGGGTGCGCTCCGCCAACCCGGCGCATCTCGTCGGCGCGTCGGTGCCGTGGCGCCTACCGCTGCGGCTGAACGCCAGCGAGTTGGCCACTCTCGCAACCTGGCCGGCGGGCTCGACGAGTGAACTGCCTATCGCCAAACTACGAAGCCGCCTGATGGCCGCCTCCAAAGCGATACCGAGCCGTGGGCGAATCATCGCGCAAGCAACCTTCCCCGGTCGCCAGCGTCCCCTCTCGCTGCTACCCACCGACGCGCTGCGCCACTTGCACGTGCTGGGGCCGACAGGATCGGGAAAGTCGACCCTGCTGCTCAACCTGATCGTCCAGGACATCGAGGCCGGCCGCGGCGTGGCGGTCATCGAACCCAAGGGAGATCTGATCGCCGAGGTACTCAGTCACATCCCAGCCGAACGCATCGGCGATGTCGTGCTCATCGACCCGACCGACGGCGAGAACGCGGCGCCTGTTGGCCTCAACCCTCTGGCGCCGGCTGGTCGCCCACCGGAGCTCGTCGCCGACCAGCTACTCGGGGTCTTCCACGGCCTCTTCGCTTCTTACTGGGGACCGCGGACCTCAGACATCTTGGGTGCGGCCTTGCTCACCTTGGCACGAACAGACGGCATGACGCTCACGGCCCTGCCACTACTGCTGGGCGACGCCGGGTTCCGCCGCATGCTGCTCGCCAAGATCGACGACCCCATCGGTCTCGAACCGTTCTGGGCCTCCTACGAGGCCTGGAGCGAACAAGAGCGGGCGACGGCCATCGCGCCGGCGATGCGCCGGCTACGACCATTCCTGCTTCGTCCGGACCTGCGGGCGATCATCGGCCAAAGCACCCCTCGTTTTGACGTCCGGGAGATCTTCACCGAGCACAGGATCCTGCTCGTCAACCTGTCCAAGGGCCTCCTCGGACCAGAGACCGCCGCATTGCTCGGCAGTCTGGTGATCACCCAACTGTGGCAGGCCACCCTCGGACGCTCGGCTATCGCGCCTGAACGGCGCCACCCGGTCTTCGTCTACACCGACGAGTACCAGGAGTATCTTCGTCTGCCGACCGACTTCGCTGACGCGCTAGCCGAAGCGCGAGGGCTTGGCGTCGGATTCGTGCTGGCGCACCAGTACATGACCCAGCTCGACACAGCGATGCAGGCCGCCGTGCTGGCTAATGCCCAGTCCCGGGTTGCCTTCCGCCTGCCGCATAAGGACGCTGTGCTGATCTCTGCCGGTGGCGCGCTCGATCCCGCCGACTTCGAGAGTCTCGGGGCCTACGAGTGCTACATCCAGCTGCTGGCTGACGGCGCCCTTCAGCCCTGGTGCAGTGCCCGAACACGCCTTGCCGGCACACCAGTCAGCGAGCCGCAGGTAGTCCGGGCCAGCTCGCGGGAACGCTACGGCATCGACCGCGGTGTGGTCGAAAACGAGATTCGTCAACTCGTCTATCGCCGAGCGCAAGCAAGCAACGACGACATCGGGCCGCGGCGCCGAAGCGGTGGGGGGACGTCATGACAGTGGTGGTCACCTGTCGGGTCGGCCGTCGGATCGCGTGGACTGCCCAAGCGCGAAGGTCCTGCCGGGCTGGTGTGGGTGCCCCTGCAATGGCGACGAAAGTCTGTCGCTTCGAGCGTCAGTCATCTGTACCCGGCGTCCGCCCATCCACTGCCTGGGGTCTAGGTCGTGGTGGGCAGGAGAACGAGCGGCTGCGACAGATAGGAAGGACGGCATGCCTGGGGGCGGAAGTGCTCCGGGGGGTGCGGTCTCGTCAGCTGGCGGGGGGTGCTCGTCGTGTCGCGTTGACCTCGCATCATCTACGGACACCTCTCACTACTTCTCTTCTGGCTACGAATGAGCACATCGGGACATCCCACGACGGGAGTGCGAGATGAGGGGGGACTCAACGTCCCGGCGCTACACCTCTGCGAGGGGGCTCGACCAGCTCCGCGGAGAGCTGACGCGAAGAGACCTGGCCATCGTCGGCCAGGTGGCCGAACTGCGCTTGGTGGCTGCTTCTCACATCAGGGCCGTCCATTTCTGCCTCCGCGAGCACGACAACGAACTAGCCGCCACCCGGGCCTGCCAACGGGTGCTTGCCCGACTTGTCCGTGAGCGGCTGCTGGTGCGCCTGGAACGACGCGTCGGCGGCGTCCGGGCCGGCTCGGCGTCCTATGTCTACGGCCTCGGACAGGTCGGACAGCGAGCCCTGGGTCTGGAGGGGCCACGGCGTCGCTACCACGAGCCGACCTTGCGCTTCCTCGATCACACCCTCGCCATCTCCCAGCTGGTGGTCGACGTGACGACCGCCTCCCGAGAAGGCGTGCTCGACGTGCTCACCTGCCAGGCCGAGCCCCGCTGCTACCGCGAGTTCTCCGGCATGGGGGGACGGATCGTGCTTCGCCCGGACTGCTTCCTCGCGCTCGGCGTCGGCGAGTACGAGCACCGCTGGTTTATAGAGGTCGATCGAAGCAGCGAGAGCCTGCCGGTGGTGGTCCGCAAGTGCCGGCTGTACGAGCACTACTACCAGTCCGGCAAGGAGCAAGCCGCACACGGCGTGTTCCCAACGGTGTGCTGGATCGTGCCCGACGAGCGACGGGCACGCCAACTGCGCCAGGCCATCGCGTCGGATCGACGGCTGACCGATCGGCTGTTCGTGGTGACCACGACCGAGGCTGACCTGGCGACCCTGAGCGGGGGTGCGCCGTGAGCCGGCCGAGCACCACCAGCAGGGTGCCGCGGGGCATCGTCCTGGTCGGCGACGTTCGCCAGCGGCTGAGCGAGCTGCCTCCGGCCTCGGTGGACTGCGTGATCACCTCCCCGCCATATTTCCAGCTCCGTGACTACCAGATGGCCGAGCAGATCGGGCTGGAAGCCGATGTCTCAGGGTGGGTCGACGAGCTTCGTGTGGTGCTGCAGGGCATCGCCCGGGTACTGAGGCCGACCGGTTCGGTCTGGCTGAACCTGGGAGATACCTTTAGTCGGCACGACCGCTTCGGTGCTCCGCCCAAGAGCCTGCTCCTCGGACCAGAGCGGGTCGGGCTCGGGCTAATCGAAGACGGCTGGATAGTCCGTAACAAGGTGATCTGGGCCAAGAGCAACGTCATGCCCAACTCGGTGCGCGACCGCCTGTCGTGCGGTTGGGAGGTCGTCTACTTCCTGACCCGGGCTCGGCAGTACTACTTCGACCTCGATGCCATCCGGGTCCCCCACCGCTCGGTCCGATCGAAACGGCCATTGACCGGCACGTCGATACCGACAAGCCGCCCCCAGTGGGCCGGCCCACTGGCCGGCAACAACGCTGGCCTGGCTCGTCTGAAGGCCCAGGGGTTGGTCGGACATCCGCTCGGCAAGAATCCGAGTGACGTTTGGTCACTGGCAGCGTCGAACTTCCGGGGGCCGCACTTCGCCACCTTTCCGTCAGCGCTCGTCACGAGGCCGCTACTGGCCACCTGCCCGGAGCGGGTCTGCTCCTCGTGCGGAGCGTCCTGGCGGCGCCAACCAGCCCGTAGCCGTGGCCAAGTGACGGTGCCCGACGAACTGCGGCAGGCGTGCCGCTGCCGCAAGGGCTGGCGGCCGGGCCTGGTCCTCGATCCTTTCTTCGGCGCCGGCACGGTGGGACTGGTAGCTGAGCAGCACGGGCGGGACTGGCTCGGTATCGAGCTGAACCCGGCGTTCGCTCGTCTTGCCAGCGAACGGATCGCCAGCGCCCGAACTGATGGGCAAGCAACGGGAGGACAGCCACGTGCTGCCTGACTCGTCGGTGCCCTGCGGCTTCACCAGGAGACCCCATCCCGGGATCGCCGGCCGCAACAACACCGAAGAGGATCCATGACACCAAGCCATGACCTATCAGTGCCAGGAGAATCAGCCAGAAAAACGCTGGCCATTCGCCTGGAAAGTGGGCAGCACGCTCAGCTGACAATGATTGCCCAGCTCGAGGAGCTGACGATGACCGACGCCATTCGGCAGGCCATCGATCAGTGGATCGAAACCAGGCGCAACAACCCCCAGCTGCAAGAGCGTGCTGAAGCAGTCCTCGCCGATATCGAGCGAGACGCTGCTAGCCGCCGAGGAGCTATCGCCGCCCTACTGGGCAGCGAAGAGCGCACCCCGGCAACCAGACGGAAGTCACCGATGGGATTCGCCCAACCGTCCCAACGGACCACCCGTCAGAAGGGAGATGAGCCAGCCACAAGCTGAGCACTCCTTCACAACAACCCTGGCAGGGACTCCGTCGAGATGGTGCCTCACAGCACTACTCCGGAGCCCCTGCCACACAACACGTTTGTAATGAAGCGAAAGGAGGTGAGTATGGAACAAGCACCACATGAACAGCAAGGAGGTGGGAACCAAGGACAACCATCAGAAACAATGCCGGAACGCGAGCCGCGGCCGCTACCGCTACCGCGCATCTACGCCGCCAGCTTGAGCGACTACAACGCCGGCCGGCTGGTTGGAGCGTGGCTGGACGCGGCCGTCGAGGCCGATGAACTGGCAGCAGGGGTGCAGGCGATGCTCGCCGCTTCACCGACACCGGGAGCCGAGGAGTGGGCCATCCACGACTACGAAGGCTTCGGACCGCTGCGCCTCGACGAATACGAGAGCCTGGAAACGGTTGCGAGCGTGGCTCGGGGCATCGCCGAACATGGGCCGGCGTTTGCCCACTTCGCGGCGCTGATCGGGACGAGCGACTCCGACGGGCTGGCCCGATTCGACGACGCCTACCTCGGCCACGCCGAGAGCCTCACGGCCTACGTCGAAGCGCTGCTGGACGACCTCGGCTATCGCTCGCAGATCGAGGCGGCCGTGCCCGAGCACCTGCAGCCCTACATCCGGTTCGATATCGAGGGCTTCGCCCGAGACCTGGAGCTGTCCGGCGACATCACCACAAGTGACGGCGACGGAGGTGTCTACGTCTTCGATCCCCGGGGATAGGGCGGAACGCCGGATGGCGGATTGTGGAATCGACAACGAAGGGATGTTTTCGCGCATTATTCCTGGTAAAATGGGGTTTTGGAAATGGAGTACCCGTTATGAACCAGGAACAATCTCAAGCACTCGGCGCTCTGCTGCGCCAGAAACGCCAGGAGCTCGGTTACTCGACCTACCAGCTGGCCAAAGCCGCTGGCGTCGACCAGTCCGTCGTGGTGCGCTTCGAACAGGGCAAGTTCGCGGCACCGCGTCCCGACAAGCTGGCGCGCTTTGCCCAGCTGCTCGGGCTGAGTCTGGCCGATGTCTACGCCCGAGCCGGCTACCTCGTGCCAGACGAGCTGCCGTCGTTCTCGGCTTATCTGTCAGCAAAGTATCCCGAGCTGCCCGAGCCGGCGACCGCCAAACTGCGTGCACTGTTCGAGGAACTGACCACATGCCACGGAGTTCTCACCGAGGCACCGATCCCACCAACCGAGGAGATGATCGATGAAGTTGCCGGAGGGACCGAATGAAGACCGTAACGTCTCCGCCGCAGGAGAAAGCGACGGCATGACCCCGCCGCGCACGGCCCTGGATGACACTCTGGGGCTCGCGCGCGAACTAGCAACCAACGACATCGACCTGGATCTCGTCGAGCAGTCACAGAGTCGAGCGATTATCTACGTTCGGGTGAGCACCAAAGCGCAGGCCGAGCGAGACGGGAACCCTGAAGGATATTCGCTGCCGACCCAGCGAACGGCGTGCCGCCTGCGGGCCGAGCAGCTCGGCGCCATAGTCGTCGATGAGTACATCGACAAAGACACCGGCACGAGAGTCGATAAGCGTCCGGCCATGCTGGCGTTGATCGAGCGAGTAACTGAGAAGAGAGATGTCGATTACGTCATCGTGCACCAGCTCAGCCGCTTCGCGAGAAATCGCCTCGACGATGCCTCCATCACCGACAGTCTGGAGATGGCCGGAGCGGTACTGATCTCCTGCATGGAGGGTATCGATCAGACGACCCCCGGCCGCATGCTCCAAGGCATGCTGGCTGTCGTCAATGAGTACCAATCCCGCAACCAGAGTGACGACATCAAGCGCAAGACGCTCCAGAAAGTCAAGGACGGTGGGACACCAGCGCTCGCGCCGATCGGCTACCTGAATGTCCAGGGTGACGGCGGGGACAAGAACAAACGCTGGGTCGAGGTCGACCCGGTGCGGGCAGGCCATATCAAGTGGGCCTTCGAAGCCTATGCCTCTGGCATCTACAGCCTGCACGAACTCACCGATGCCTTGGGAGAGCGGGGCCTACTGCAACGGAGTACCGCGCGCCGCCCGGAGCGTCCGCTGCCCAGGAACAAGTTGCATCAAGTCCTGCGAAACCGTTACTACACCGGCATCGTGACCCACAAGGGCATCGAGTACGAGGGAAAGCACCCTCCCCTCGTGGATGCAACCACGTTCGAGCAAGTCCAACGGCTCCTCGAAGCTCACCGGCAGTCTGGCGAGCGAGCCCATCGGCATACCCACTACCTGAAGGGCTCGCTTCGGTGTTTCCGCTGCAAGTCGCGACTCGCGTACTGCGTGTCGCGGGGCAACGGAGGCTCCTACGAGTACTTCTTTTGTCTCGGTCGTCACGAGAGACGGACCAACTGTGACCTGCCACACCTCAATCCCGAAAAAGTTGAACTCGCCATTGTGGATTTCTACCTCGGCGATCAACTGAATCCCGAAGAGTTGGAAGCGCTACGAGCGCTGGTGCTGGAAGACCTGGCTCAAGCCGCCAAGCGGACCGAGTCCGAGCGAAAGCGCTTAATTGCCCAGGTCACCGAGATCCGCCACACCCGCTACCAGTGGGCAGAGAAGGCGATGGCCGAGACGGTTCCTGGTGACATCGCCCGGGAGAAGCAGCTGCAGCTAAGTTGTCGACTTGCCAAAGCCGAAAGTGATCTCGCCCTGCTCGACCGGATCACGGCCGAGACTCGAGTCGACATCGACCGGATCTTCGAGCTCGCCCGAAAAGCGGCAAGCAGTTACCGGAGCTCATCGGACAAGCTGCGTCGGGAGTGGAACTTGGCCCGCTACGAAGCGCTAGAGATCGATGTCGAAGAGGGACAGCCGGTGGTGGCTGAAGCGCACTTGACGCCGATCTTCGAGGCGATCAGGACAGCAGACGTGCGGAAACCAAGGACTACAAGCATGGGCCGGTCTCGAACCGGCCCCGTGATGTGTCATGTCGCCGGTTCGAGAGTTGAACTTCTGGTGGAGGCGAAGGGACTCGAACCCTCGAACCTCCTGACTGCCAGTCAGCCAATGCGCCGTCCAGCTGGTGGTGCTCAGTACCTGTAAGTCCAGCTCAAACGGCAATTCCGCTGAAGTTCAAT
>Ga0182030_10003597_pt1 | contig 33100 bp, 30 predicted proteins | sample 812S3MmetaG_FD_121299 | JGI IMG/M metagenome (GOLD analysis project Ga0182030, IMG submission 121299) | Permafrost microbial communities from Stordalen Mire, Sweden - 812S3M metaG (Illumina Assembly) | ecosystem: Environmental > Terrestrial > Soil > Wetlands > Permafrost | place: Sweden... | reverse complement strand
GCCGTAGCCACGAATCCCAGCGGCAGCGTCGAGGGCGTCAGTATCGTGGCGGAGGCTGCCCATCCGTCCGGGCTGGCGGGGTCATTCCACATCGAGAAGCTCGCCCCGCGAGAAGCTACCGAACCCACCGTGCCGCCGAAGTTCACCAGGCCGCCGGTGGCTTGGCTAAAGCTGGTGATCGCGGCGGTGCCGCCGCTGTTCAGCACCGTCGGGTAGGCGAAGTTCCACCACTTGTAGCCGCTGATGGCAGCGCCTGCATCGTCGGTGCCGTTGGACGTGCCGTTCGAGATGTAGTCCAGCGCGACCTTGTAGTCATCGCTGGCGGTGCGGAAGTTGCGGGTGTAAGTGAAGTTCGTGCTGCCGGCCATGGAGATCTGGCCGTCATACTTCGCCGTCTCGATGTCGATCGTCTGCGCGACCAGCGGCAAGGCCAAGGGGTCGACGACACTGACGTGCACCTTGAAGCCGCGCACCAATTCCTTGTTGGTCAAAAACTGCGTGCCGGTGAAGATGGGGGTGGAGTCGGATAGCGCGCTTTGCGGCTGGCGGAAGAAGAACTGCGTGTTGGCATCCACCGTCACGGGCACGGCAGCCCCTGATTCGCTCTCCACGCTGACGACGTCGGTGTTGGTGTTGACGTGCAGCACGTGGCCCTCGGGACTCAACCAAACGCTGTTGAAGTTCGCACTGGCCCAAATACGGGTCGCCACCAACGTGCCGTTTTCCTGATAGCGCGCGGCGACCCGCAATTGTTTGCCCGCGAGAAAACTGCTTTGGCCCGAGAAGCTCGTGATCACACTGTGGGTCTGACCATCGACGTCGTAGAGCAGCGTGCCGTTGGCCGCGTCCGCGAGAATCTGCAGCGATTGCGTGGTGGTCACCGCGGTTTCCGGCGAGGCCGGAGGTTCCGTCGGAAACTCCTTGGAGACCGTAATGCTGGTGTTGTCGGTGGAGATCGATGTGACGCTGGCATACAGATGGCGCAACACCAGGTGCGACAGGTCATACAGCGGGTGGTGGCGCACCGGCCCGTCGAAGTTTACGGCCCATAGCGTCGTGCCTGAACTCGGCGGAACATGTCCGACTATGAAAGCGGGATGTCCCAAATCGAATTCCAGGTCGAGTGCATTGTTCTGATTCGCGTTGACCACCAACGGCGCAACGAAATTAACAACCACCGGCACCGTCAGGCTGCCGGCCTTACCTTGCGTGCCTTGTATCTGAATCTGCGAGGGGTCGATCACTGTGCCGGCCGGAGCTGCGAAGCCGGCTTCCGGATCGTTGGCGGTAACCAGCGTCACATCGCCGGCGTTGCCGCTGACGGTCAGCACGGCGCTCGTATAGGTTCCTGCCGGCACGCTCGCATTTCCGAGGATCTCCGCGATCTGGTCGAGTTCCGTCAGATTGACGGTGGGTGAGGGCGTGGGCGCGGTGTAGACCGTGACGTTGGCGCCGCCGCTTTGCGGGACCAAAGAGATCGACAGGACTTTGACGCCGATCAACGCCCAATCTTCGCTGGAGGCGTCGCTGATCATCACGGATATGTTGCCGGTCTGTGCCGCGGTGCTCGTGTCACTCGTGCTCGAAGTGCTGCCGCCGCTGGAACCGCCGCCGCAGGCAGCGAGCAAGGCTGCGGCGATGCTCAGCGCCAACAGCCGCGATTTCGATGATTGCATGGGGAATCTCCTTGATTTAACTATATGTCTGCGCTTATGCGGTGCGCCTGTGCGCGTCCTGCATGCAGCAACGTCGCTTCGCGATGAGCGTTGACAGCGCGTGAGCGACATCGGATCGATGTCCGAGATCGGCGACATACGTTTGCGCATACTGCGCCGGCGCCTGTTGAGCCGGTCATTTGACAGAACTTGAGCGCGAAAACTGCGCGTGACATTCGTCACGGGCGGCGACCGATGAGCGTGTCGGGTATCACAACCGGCGGCCGCGACACTACGCTAAGGTGAATTATCAGGACAAGAGTTTCCACCCATGCGCAGCAGCACCAGATACCGACTTTTTGTTTTGTTCACCATCGCGGTCGCGGGCGGCTGCGCCGCGGGGACGCAGAAGGTCACGCCGGTGGGGCAGAATGCGTATCGAGTGAGCGTTACGAGTCCGAGCTTCGCGAGTCAAGCCGGCGCCAACTACAAAGCCTTCGATGCGGCGAGCTCCTTCTGCAACGAGATGGGCGAGCAGGTGCTGTTCCGTCAGTCACTGGAGTCCGGCATCCACAGTTGGTCGCCGAAGCATGAGGATCTAACCTTCGTCTGCACCAGCGCGGGTCTGCGCGCTGATGCGGCGGTGGCGAAGGACTAAACCTGGCGGCCGCGCCGCTGCAGGACGCGGATCCGTCCGCCGCGCTACCGTTCTCAGTGTCTTCAGCTACCGGTAACCGCTATCCGCCGCGCTATTGATGATCCAGATCAAATGTGCGCCCCCATGATCGCCGCCCGAGCCGCCGGCAAAAATGAGTCGTCCCTGACCTTTGTACACCAGCTCATAGCGGTAGCGGTCGCTGCCGTAGTAGAAAGGAATGAAGGCCTTACCCGTGATGTAGGCGCCCTCATCGGTAGGCCGGCCGACGATGTCGGTCACCTGTCTCATGGGCATGCCGATTTGCAATTGCGAGAAGGGGCTGCCGGGCGCGGCCACACCCGTGATCTCACCCTCCCAATCGCCCAGCCCTTTGACGTTCTGACCGTAACCCGATTCTACCTTGCTGGGATCGACGACCACGCCGTTGGCATCCATGCCGGGCCCGACACCATGGTGCGTGGGCGCCGTTGAACTCTGATCCGGCTTGGCGGCAGTTGCACCTCCGGTCTGTGCGCAGCCGGCTACGGACAGTACGGCCAAAAGAAGGGGAGCGATGCAGGCATTGATGTTTTTCATATATGGGCTCGAGTGGTCAAAATGTGAGGGCGAAGCATAGCGCCATGGCAACTGGAATGCGCGACGATACACGAAATCCGTTCCCAGCTAGGATTCCAGAAACAGGCGATGCAGCCGCCGCGACTCGTCTTCGCCGAGAGCGGCCAGAACTTGCTGCAAGGGCTCGGGCTTGCCGAAAGCGTAGCCTTGCGCGTAGTCGACCCCGAGGTCGCGCACTTCGTCGGCTATTTCCTTGGTCTCAACGAATTCCGCCACGGTATCGATGGACATGCCGTTCGCCAATTCGACGATGGCGCGCACGGTGGAGCGCGAATTTCGATCCGTGGCCACGTCGCGCACGAAGCTGCCGTCGATCTTGACCCGCGAGATCTGCAAGTGCTTGAGGTAGGTGAGCGAGTTGGCGCCGGTTCCGAAATCATCCAATGCGATGTGACAACCCAGGGACTTCAATTGACGGATCAGCTGATTGGCGCGGGCCATATTGGTGACCGCCGACTGCTCGGTGATCTCCACCGTGATGCAGTCCTGCGGCAGACGCGCCGCGGTTATTTGCTGCGTCAGCTGGTTGACGAAGTTTTCATCGCAAATCGACTGCCCGGAGACGTTTATGGACATGCCGATGCCGCTGGAACCGAGCACGCTGCGGTAGGGGGTCAACATCTCCAGCGCACGCTTGGTGACCCAGCGATCCAAGCTCGGCAACAATTGGTAGCGCTGCGCAGCATTGATCAACGGTCCCGGCAACACCAGCTCGCCATTGTCATCCAGCAGACGCACCAATATTTCGTAGCCCCCGGCGAGCGTGGTGCTGCGCAAAGGCACGATGCGCTGCGCGAACAAGATGAGTCGATCGGCTTTGAGGGCTGCTCGCAGCTGTCCCACGGCGATGACATCATCGTGACGACGAATCATGCTGTTGTCGTTGGACGCGTACACCTCTACACGGTTACGGCCCTTGGTCTTCGCCGCTTTGCAGGCAAGCTCCGCCATCGCCATCGCCCGGTCCAGGCCCTGCGGCATGGCGATGTAGGAAGCTACGCCGCAGCTGATTGAGACGTCGAAGGAGTTTTCGGGGGGACCTATCTTCAGACGCGACGCGGCCGAGCGAATGGTTTCGGCGAGCTGTGCCGATTGCTTCACATCGGTGAGCGGCAACAACACCGCGAAGCGATCGGCGGATATGCGAGCGGCCAATGCGCCTTCGGGCAGCAGCGGCTGTGTCAATAGCTCCGCAATGCGTATAACGAGTTCATTGCCGAGTTCGAACCCATGCAATTCGTTGACCACGTGCATGTGATCGACATCGATGTAGAGAATGCTGGCGTCATCGGCGCCATCGTACGATTGGCCGGAGGCCTGTTCCAGGCCACCGCGCGTATACAGTCCGGTCATCAGGTCGAATTGACTTTCGACGATGCTGGCGGCTTGCCGCCCGAGATGGCGCGCCAGGAAGATGTGTCTGCTGGCGAACTCCGGTGCAGAGGCGGGATTGAAAAACCCCAGCACACCGATGACTTGGCCGGAGTCCCGCACCACCGGTACCCCTAAAATTCTGACACGTGCCTTGCGCTCCTTGCTGCCGGCGCCGCCCACGATCAGTGGCCGATTGTGCCGCTGCACCCACGTCAGTAAATGCTGCTTGGTTCTTTGCCATGCCTCCGACAGCTGCGCCGCGTAACGCGGCGACTGTGCGCGCTCGAGACACAGACGTCGGCCCGGAATGTAAATGACGCTGAGCACGCTTTCCAAGCGGGCGGCCGCACTGTCGAGCAACTCCTGCAAAATGAGTTTCTCGTCGGTCGATCCTTTGAGATTGTTGGTGACTTTGAACAGCCACTCGAGTTCGGCGGTGCGTTCGGTCAAAGTCTGAATGCGGGACTTGGCCGGCAACGTGCCGGCCATCTCCCGGTGCACACAGTCCAGTAAGGGCTTGAGTGCGCGCTGCAACTCCGCTGCGTCGTGCGACGGCCGAGCCGGCGGCTGTTCGCGATTCTGTTGAATGCAAAACACACCGAGCAGGGCGCCGTCCGGCTGCTCCAGCGGGATGGCCGTCAACCATTGATTGCGTGTCAGCGAAGTCGCCGCCGCGGTTCGCTGCGATGACGCATCGACCCAATCGAGCGTCTTGACCCAGCGCGCGACCGCCGACATTTTCCAGGCAGGTGTTTGGCCACGGGGCCGCAATTCGTGATCGAACAGGCAAATGCCTGCCGAGTCGCCGATCAGGCTCTTGGCCAACTGCGAATATGAGGTTAGGAGCGGATCCTCAGGAGGATTCGTCGCGCTTGTATCATTCAAACCGTGGAACTCCGTGGATCACAAGCGGCAGCGGGCAGCGACTGGCCCGCGCTGCTGCCGTATAACAATATCGGCGTGCAGCGAACGACCTTGACTGCGGATCTGAACTAAAGCGTGGTCGGTCCGCTACGTTGCGTGCCGTTACCCCTGAAAGCTCTTTTTAATCAGGAGGTTACTGGAAAGCTAAGGCGGGCTCAATGCGGAGCCGGAACGCGATTTAACATAATTTATATCGGATGGCGCGCCGCATCACGGACGCTACGCAACGGTCGCATTAAACTGGCCGCGTTTGTGATGATTCCTGTAAAAAAGTGAGTTCCTAGGGGTAAATTAAGGCCGGCCGCGCGTATCGCGTCACCGGCCTTTTTTTTGCCGGGCTCGATCCCGCTGATGAGACCGTTTGGACAGTGAGCATGGGCGTCGCGTGCTAACATTTTCGGCGCATTGACGTGGCGGCAGGGATCGTCATGACTACTCCGAATTTTTCGTCCCCGTATCGCGTGGATTGGTTTGCGCCTGGAGCATCTGCTCGAGCTGAGTCAGCAAGTCACCCGACGCATTATCCGGTGGGGTTGGCCGATGGATCGCGACTGTGCCTGCCGTTGACGCCGCTTCCCGGCAGCGACAGGGCAGTGGCGCTGCTGATGTCTAATCAGACCAACTTTATGGTCGAACGCGAAATCGTCGAGCGCATGATAGTACCGGTGCGCGCGGCGGCTCCCGAAGCGGTCGTCGGCATACCGACCTTGGGTCTTACCTATGCAAGACCTGTGGCGGAGGCCATCGGGATGTCCGATTTCGTGGCGCTCGGGCATTCGCGTAAATTCTGGTACGACGAGCGTCTGTCCGAGGCGGTGGTTTCCTCCACCAGCCCTGAACAAAGCAAGCGCGTGTATCTTGATCCGGCGCTGCTGGAACGCGTCCATGCAAAGCGCGTCGTGATCATCGACGATGTGCTCAACACGGGTGCCACGATGGCAGCAGCGATCAGTCTGCTGCAAAAGGCGCAAGCGCGGGTGGTTGCCCTCGTCGTGGTGTTGACGGAAGGTTGGGACTGGCACCGCAAACTCGCAGGCATCGATCCTGCCATGCCGGCACTCGTAAGCGCCCTCGGACACATCCCGCTATTTCAGCGGACCGGGATAGGATGGGCTCCCATACCGGAAACCGACGTTGACGCGCGCCCATCTTAGTCGGGCTCATGGACGCAGGCATGGCGCGCGCCATGGTGGAGCGGTTGTTTGTCGGTTAACGTCGTGCGATATTTGGCTGAACGTTCAACAAGGCGGTAGGTAGGTGCTCATTCTTACTCGACGCGTCGGCGAGACCATCAAGATCGGCAGTAATATCGCCGTGACCGTGCTCGGGGTGAAAGGCAATCAGGTGCGTGTCGGCATCGCAGCACCCGCGGACGTGGCCGTGCATCGCGAGGAAATTTACGACCGCATTCGGGCGCAAGAATCAGAGTCCGACGATAAGGAATAATAATAAAGGCTAATGCGCCGGGCGATTGCGGCGGCCAAGACCATAGCGCGCCGCATGGCACGAATCCACACTCACGTGAAAGGGCACGCAAACTGGTCTTTGAGACTTACGCAAAGCTTAGGCAAGCCAATTTATCATCGCCACTGCGCGCACGTAACCCCTTGATTTATTGGCGCTCCCTACGAGATTCGAACTCGTGTTACAGCCTTGAGAGGGCCGTGTCCTAGGCCTCTAGACGAAGGGAGCGGACTTACGGATCTTTTGGCGCTTGGCGCCGAAGAGGGCTGGTAGTATACGGACCAATTTTTTGGACTCAAGCGGAACCCTCCTTTTTGAACACACCGGCATTTCGGCCATCGATCATCCCTAGGTCTGAGCATTCGATTTCGCGCTCTGCGATCTCATCCAACGCCCTGAAAGTGCTATACCGCCTCAAAGAGGCCGGTTTCCAGGGCTTCCTGGTCGGCGGCGCGGTTCGCGATCTACTGTTGGGGATAAAGCCAAAGGACTTCGACGTGGCCACCAATGCGCTGCCTGAAGAGGTGCGTCACGTGTTTCGCAACAGCCGCTTGGTGGGGCGGCGATTCCGCCTTGCACACGTATTTTTCGGCCGTGAAATCATCGAAGTGGCGACCTTTCGCGCGGCGGCTGCGCCGGAACGCGAGGACGCGGAGGACGCGGACCTTGATCAGGGTCCGGACGCAGCGCCGCTTGGCGACGAGGACATCGGACCACCGGATTATTCACCGCCGGTGGAAGCGGAACGCCGAACGGACTCGGAACATCGCGCCTTCCATGAGAGCGGCCGAATTCTGCGCGACAACATCTATGGCACCATCGAGGAGGATGTGTGGCGCCGTGATTTTTCGGCGAACAGTCTTTATTACAACATCGATGATTTCTCGATTTGGGATTTCGTGGATGGTGTTCGCGACATCAAGGAGCGCCGCTTGAAGTTGATTGGCGATCCTGAAACGCGTTACCGCGAGGATCCGGTGCGCATGCTGCGCGCGGTGCGCTTCGCCGCGAAGTTGGATTTCTCCATCGACTCCGCCACCGAGGTTCCCATCACGCAGTTGGCGAATCTGGTGGATGGCGTGCCGCCGGCGCGCCTGTTCGATGAGTGCCTCAAGCTGTTCCTGTCGGGCTTCGGCGGCAAATCATTCGAGCTGTTGGAGCAGTACGGACTGTTCGAGCATCTGTTTCCGCAATCGGCTTCAGCCTTCGCAATGGCGCCTTACGCCTATGCCAAACAAATGCTCGAGCTCGGCCTCGCGAACACCGATGAGCGTATCGCCGCTGACAAACCGGTCACGCCGACATTCCTGTTTGCGGTGTTGCTATGGAGCGCGTTGCTGCGCGAACTCAACGAGCGCCAGGCGGGACCGGCGCCGGACATGACGACGCTCATGCAAGCCTGCGACAGCGTGCTGCGCGCGCAACAATCCCGCGTGGCGATTCCCCGACGCTTCGGAGTTCCCATGCGTGAATTGTTGATGCTGCAGCCGCGCTTCAATCGCCGCAGCGGCGCGAAGTCGTTGAGCTTGCTGCAGCATCCACGTTTCCGTGCCGCCTACGATTTCCTGTTGCTGCGCTCGCAGGTCGGCGTTGCGGATCCTGAGCTGGCACGCTGGTGGACGGACATTCAAGTACTGCCGCAGGAGGAACGGGTGGCGTTGGTGCAGGCGCGACCGGCTGAGCCTCCTCAAGCTGAAGACGGCGCCGCTCCCGCTCGACGGCGGCGTCGGCGTCGGCGCGGCGGAGCTGCGCGCACCTAGCAATGGATGTGCTCTGGCGCCCCGCTTATGTGGCGATCGGCAGCAATCTCAGTACCCCGGCGCTGCGGGTACTCGAGGCCTTCGAGCGGCTGACGGCGTGGAGTGCAGTGGCTTCACTGCAGCGTTCACAGCTTTATCGTTCGGCTCCCATGGGTCCGCAGGATCAACCCCAATTCGTGAATGCGGCCGCGGGATTTCTCACGCAGCTCGACGCACGCGAGCTGCTCGCGGGTTTGCTCGGCATCGAACACTCCATGGGCCGCGACCGCAGCACACGGTGGGGGCCGCGCATCATCGACTTGGACTTGTTGTGGCTGGTTGATTCCGCGATCGATGAGCCGGGGCTGACGGTGCCGCATCCCGGAGTGTCGATGCGCAATTTCGTCCTGTATCCTCTGAACGACATAGCGCCCGCGCTGAACATCCCCGGACTGGGCAACGTGCAAAGCCTGTTGCAAGGCGTCGGCGCTGATGGAATTTCCGTTTTGGAAAGCAAGGGTCTCGCATGACAGTGGCAGTTCCGCAGCGATTCATCGTCATCGAAGGCCCCATCGGGGTAGGTAAATCCAGTTTGGCGCGGCGGCTGAGTGAATCTCTCGGCGGCCAGCTGGTACTAGAGCAGGCGGAGCAGAACCCCTTCCTCGAGCGTTTCTACAAGAATCCGCGTGCGGCTGCCTTTCAAACTCAACTTTTCTTCCTGTTTCAGCGCGCGCGCCAGCTCGAGGAAGTACGCCAGGAGGATTTGTTCGGCGCCGTGCGCATCGCCGATTATTTGCTGGAGAAGGATCGCCTATTCGCGCGGGTCACCTTGGACGACGCCGAATACGCTTTGTACGAGCGTGTATACGAGCGCGTGGTGGTGGATGCGCCAAAGCCGGATTTGGTGGTGTACTTGCAGGCACCGGTGGATGTGCTCATGGATCGCATCGCGAAACGCGGCATCCGCTACGAACAGCACATCGAGCGTGCGTATCTAGAAAAGCTGACGCAAGCCTATGCGCGATTCTTTCATACCTACGATGCCGCGCCGCTGCTCATAGTCAATTCAGTGGCCATCGATCCGGTTAACAACGAACACGATTATCAGCTGCTGTTCGCGGAAATCACCAAAAAGCGGCGCGGCAGACACTTCTTCAATCCTGCCGGCAGCAGCCTGTTGCCCGCCAGCTAGACAGTCGAAGGCCCCACCAGTCGAAGGCCCCACCAGTCGAACGCCGCGCCAGACCAACGCCGCGTCGGAACCCGTCAGGCGTCCACATGTTGCGCAAGCGCCCAGCGCACGTGCTCGCGCACCAGTTCCGAAGGATTGTCCTGTCGGGCTTGCAGCGCCGCCCTGATGTCGGGCGAGGAGGGCGCGTTACCTAAGGCGACGGCGACGTTGCGCAGCCAGCGCTCGTAGCCTATGCGCCGAATCGCACTGCCGCGGGTCTTGTCCAGAAATTCGAGCTCGCTCCACCCGAATAACTGTGCGAGCTGGGTGTCATCGAGCCCATGGCGAACAGCGAAGTCTTTCTCGCCGGTAGGCCGCGCGAACTTGTTCCACGGACATGCCAATTGGCAGTCGTCGCAGCCGTAAATGCGGTTGCCGATGGCGCGGCGAAATTCCAGTGGGATTGCGCCGCTAAGTTCGATGGTCAGGTAGGAAATACAGCGGCGCGCGTCGAGACGGTAGGGCGCGACGATGGCGCCCGTAGGGCAGGCGGGCATGCACGCACTGCAAGTGCCGCAATGTGCACTGCTGGGCGCACTTAGCGGCAGCGCCAGGTCGATGAAAATTTCGCCGAGAAAGAAATAGGAGCCGGCATTGCGGTCGATGAGATTAGTGTGTTTACCGATCCAGCCCAAGCCGGCATTGCGCGCCAGAGCCTTCTCGAGCACCGGCGCACTATCCGTGAACACGCGATAGCCGAACGAACCCACCGCGCCGCTGAGGCGGTCGCACAGCGCTTGCAGCCGCGCGCGCATCACTTTGTGGTAGTCGCGGCCCAGGGCGTAACGCGATACGTAGCCCGCCGTCGGTTCGGCGAGCACCGTCGCGGCATCGGACGCCTCGCCTGGCCAATAATCCATGCGCACGCTGATGCAGCTAACCGTCCCTGGGATCAGCAATGCTGGGCGGGTGCGCTTGCGGCCGTGGCGCGACATGTAGTGCATTTCGCCCTCGAACCCGGCTTGCAGCCATTCGAAGAAAAGCGATTCGTCCGAGGAAAGGTCGATGTTGGCGACGCCGATACCCGTAAATCCCAACTCCCGCGCCCATTGGTGCAGGCCAGCCATGAGCGTCGCCGGATCGAGCGACGCGGGGCGCGATGCGAGAGTCGATGCGGGGGGCGACGCGGGAGTGTTCATGGCGGCAGTCCGTATAATGGGCCAAATTCACCCTGACGCGCAGCACTCACACCCCACATGCCCTCGGTCGCCATGTCTTTGCATTTGCCGGCGTCCGGCGATACGGAGCTGTTGGGCGCCGCCCTGGCGCAGGCGCTGCCTGTGGCGTCCGGCTCCGCACTTGGCTCTGGGCTGGTCCTATACCTGCACGGTGAACTCGGCGCCGGCAAGACCACCTGTGTACGCAGCTTGCTGCGCGCGCTCGGGGTCACGGGGTTGGTGCGCAGTCCCACATACACCCTGGTGGAGACCTATGCGACGCCGGCGCTCACCTGCGTACACATCGACTTGTTTCGTTTAGCCGACGAGAGCGAGGCCGAGGGTTTGGGTCTGCGCGATTTGGCGGTGCCCGGCTCCCTGCTAATGGTCGAATGGCCAGAGAAAGGCGGCGCGGCGGTGCCTCGGCCGGATGTCGGTCTGCACTTGAGTTACGAGGGGCACGCACGCGGCGCACGACTATGCCCGTTCACTGGGCGGGGCGAACGCTGGGTGCGCCATCTGGGAGATGACACTAGATTAACTCCCTATGTCTCTAATATAACTTGAAAAATGCCCTCAGCGAGCGTTAACTTATTGCATTATGGGATACCCGCTGCCGAGGATTTTCTGCGCGCTCGTTGTGATGAGCCTGGCGTGGTCGTCGGCGCACGCCGTTGATGTTCGCGACGTGCGGGTATGGGCTGCTCCGGATAACACGCGGGTCGTACTGGATTTATCGGGCAGCGCCCAGCATTCCTTGGCGGTCATGCACAATCCTGAACGCGTGGTAGTGGAAGTCACCGGCGGCCGGCTCGCCAAAGGTGCGCACGCCGCGCCCAAGGGCAGTGGGGCGGTCAGGGATGTGCGCGTGACCGGGCGCAACGGACAACTTCGCGTGGTGCTGGATTTGACTCGGCCCAGCCAAGCAAAGAGCTTCCTGGCGAAACCTAATAATCGCTACGGTTATCGCCTGGTGGTCGATTTGGGCCCAGCCGCTGCGGCCGCTGCGGCGGATAAGCCCATCCGCGTCGTGCATGCTCCGCACGAATCGCGCGATCTGGTCATCGCGATCGATGCGGGTCATGGCGGCGAGGATCCGGGTGCGATCGGCAAGAATGGTTTGCGCGAGAAAGAAGTGGTGCTGGCCATCGCCAGGGAGTTGTATGCCCTTGTGAATGCCGAGCCTGGCATGAAAGCGGTCCTGACCCGCAATGGCGACTACTTCCTGCCCCTGCGCGAACGCATGCGGCGCGCGCGGGCGCAATCGGCAGATTTGTTCGTATCGATACACGCGGACTCGATCCGTGATCCCAGCATCGATGGTTCGTCCGTGTACATTCTTTCGCAGCGTGGCGCCAGCGACGAGGCTTCGCGCTGGCTGGCCGAGCGTGAAAACGCCTCCGACCTGATCGGCGGCGTGTCTCTCGAGGACAAAGGCGATGTCTTGGCCTCGGTGCTGCTGGATGTGTCGCAATCCGTATCCTTGAGCGCCAGTCAGGCCGCGGCGGAGCGCGTGCTGCGTCAATTAAGCCAAGCGGGCGAGGTGCGCAAGCCGCAAGTTCAGGAAGCACGGTTCATGGTGCTGAAATCGCCGGATATTCCCTCCATGTTGATCGAGACCGCCTATATCTCGAACCCGCAAGAGGAAATGCGTCTGCGCACGCCGGCACAGCGAGCCAAGCTGGCCGCCGCCATTCATCGCGGCCTGCACGACTATTTTTATGCAAACCCGCCTGCGGGAACGCGCATCGCGCAGTTGGCCGGCGCCGGCGCGCCGCACGATATTCTGACCGGCGCGAGTCGCGGCAGCGGTACCAGCGACTGATTGGATTGAAGATTTCACGCGCCCGCAGCCAATAGGCTTGTGCGAAAATGGGCGACTCGCGAGGTCGCCATTTGCCAATTCAGTTACTGCCCGACACCCTGATCAGTCAAATCGCCGCCGGCGAGGTCATTGAGAGACCCGCTTCCGTGGTCAAAGAGCTGGTTGAGAACGCGCTCGACGCGCAATCCGGGAGGATCGAAGTCGAATTGGAGCGCGGCGGGTGCGGCCTTATCCGGGTCCGCGACGATGGCGTAGGCATCGATCCGCAGGAAATGCCGCTGGCGCTGGCGCGGCACGCCACCAGCAAGATCGCCTCCCTCGAAGATCTGGAGAGCGTCGTCACCTTGGGTTTTCGCGGCGAGGCGCTGCCCAGCATCGCGTCCATCGCACGCGTCTCGTTGCTGTCGCGCGCGGCGAAGCAACCGCATGCCTGGTCGGTGGAGGTGCAGGATGGCGGCGCATCGGCGGAAGGCCGCTCGCCTTTAGGCCGCTCCCCGGTGCCAGCTTCGCATCCACTGGGCACCAGCATCGAGGTGCGGGACCTGTTCTTCAATGTGCCGGCGCGGCGCAAGTTCCTACGCAGCGAAGCGACGGAATATCAGCACACGGCGCGCATGCTCGAGCGTCTCGCACTATCGCGGTTCGATGTGGCGTTTTCACTACTTCACAATGGCAAGACGATCTGGAGTTTGCCGCCAGCGATTTCCTCTGCCGAGCGCTTGCAGCGCGTCGCGAAGCTCTGCGGTTCTGAATTTGCCGCGCACGTGATGGAGGTGCGCTACGACGCCGATGATTTGCGGCTGTCGGGATGGCTGGCTTTGCCGACATTTTCGCGCAGCCAATCGGATTTGCAGTTCTCGTTCTTGAACGGCCGCTTCGTACGCGACAAGCTGTTGGCGTCCGCCGTGCGTCTGGCCTATCAGGACACCATGTTCCACGGCCGCTTTTGCGCCTATCTGCTTTATTTGGACATCGATCCGACGCAGGTGGACGTCAACGCGCACCCGCAGAAACTGGAAGTGCGCTTTCGCGATTCGCGCCGCATCCACGAGTTCGTGTTCCGCACGTTGGAGCGCGCGTTGGCTGACACCCGACCCAACGCTGCATCGGCCGGCAGCGGCCGCAGCGCGTGGCTGATGGCGGGGGCGGGCGCCCCCGCGGCGCAGACCAGCGCGCCGGGTGCAATCGCGCACCAAGCGCACTTTCGTCTGCCGGCCGCGCCGCATCCGCGCGCCTTGGACGCCTATCGTGCCTTTCTTGCGCCGGCCGAGGCTATGGCTGCCAGTGTGGCGGAAAGCACCGCTGCCGGCGTGGAGGCGCCGGGCATGGCGGTGCCGGGCGTAGAGGTGCCGGGCGTAGAGGTGCCTTTGGGTTACGCCATCGCACAACTGCATGGGGTCTACATCCTGGCGCAATCGGTGGACGGCATGGTGTTGGTCGACATGCACGCTGCGCACGAACGTGTCGTGTACGAAAGCATGAAGAAATTGCTAGCGGGGGAGACGGCGCAGCAGCATCTGCTGATGCCCGAAACGCTGCAGGTCACGCCGGCGCAAGCGGATGTCGGCGAGGTTCATGCCGCGGAATTCGCGCTGTTGGGCTTCGCCCTCGAGCGCATGGCGCCGGATCGGCTGGCGCTGCGCGCCGTGCCGAGTTTGTTGGCGGGCCGCGATCCTGCCGGCATCGTGCGCGACGTGTTGTCCGATCTGCTCGAACACGGGCATTCGCGCCGCGTGCAGGAATCCATCAACCATCTGCTGGCCACCATGGCGTGTCATGCGGCCGTGCGTGCGCAGCGCAACTTGAGCCTGCCGGAGATGAACGCGCTGCTCCGCGAGATGGAGGGGACCGAACGGGCGGACCAGTGCAACCATGGGAGACCCACCTGGGTCAGGCTTTCCCTACACGACCTCGACCGGCTATTTTTGCGCGGCCGCTGATGTGTACTGTGGCGGGGCGCCGTGCAGCGATACTGCTCATGGGTCCGACCGGCTCAGGCAAGTCGGATCTGGCCATCCACCTGTGTGAACGGCTGCCGTTGGAAATCATCAGCGTGGATTCCGCCATGGTGTATCGCGGCATGGACATCGGCACAGCGAAGCCCGACGCCGCGACGCGCGCGCGCATCGCCCACCACCTCATCGACATCCGCGATCCGGCCGATAGCTACTCGGCCGGCGATTTCATCCGTGAAGCCAGCGCGAGCATGCAAGACATCTGGCAGCGCGGCCGCGTGCCGCTGCTGGTTGGCGGCACGATGTTGTATTTTCACGCTCTGACGACCGGCATAGCGCGTCTGCCCGAGGCAGACAACACACTGCGCGCGCAGATCGATGCGCAGGCCCTGGCGCTCGGGTGGGCTGAGATGCACCGCCGCCTGGCGCGGGTCGATCCTGCGGCCGCGGCGCGCATCCACGTGAACGACCCGCAGCGCATCCAACGTGCGTTGGAGGTTTATCAACTGACAGGCTTGACCATTACCAGCTTGCAACAATCGCGCGTGTCAGCGTTCACCGACGCAAACATTCTAGAAATTGCCATTGCGCCCCTTGAACGCAGTGATTTACACACCAGGATAGAAACGAGATTCAAGGCGATGCTGAACGCGGGTCTTGTCGAGGAGGTTCGCTGCATACGTGCAAGCGGCTCGGTGCGTGCGGAACATCCATCGATGCGTGCGGTCGGATATCGGCAATTGTGGCGATATTTATCCGGATTATGTTCGTTGAAGGAAGCGCAGGATCGGGCGATTGTGGCGACGCGGCAACTTGCGAAGCGCCAGTTCACGTGGCTGCGACGGCGCGAGCGTGCGCAGTGGTTCGATTCCATGCATCCTGAAGCGGCATCCAAAGTTTCGAATGCACTGTCGAAGTGCGGATTTGTATAGTTGTGAAAGGCTTGGATTTTGCGCGTTAACGTCTCGCGCTGTGCTGTGCTAGCATTCGTTGCGCATGTGCCTCGTGCCGCATGGAAGTGACACGGCATTACAAATGACACTAAAAAACAAGGAGCTTTACCCATGGCCCGTGGCCAGTCACTGCAGGACCCTTTTTTAAACGCCCTGCGAAAAGAACGAGTACCCGTTTCAATCTATCTGGTGAACGGCATCAAACTGCAAGGTCAGATCGATTCGTTTGATCAGTTCGTCGTGCTTTTGAGAAATAGCGTGAGCCAGATGGTCTACAAACACGCGATTTCCACTGTCGTACCGGCGCGCAACGTGCGCTTGCCGACGGGCGAGGACGGCGAGGTTACGGAACCGGCCATCGTTGAATGATTGGGTGGCGCTCTGCAATTGTTTGAGCGACCCCGAGGCGGCGAACGCGCCGTCTTGGTCGGCGTAGGAATCGGACACCCGGTCGATCCGAACGATACTGCTGAGTTCGCAGCGCTGGCTGCCTCTGCCGGCACGGTCGGCGTTGCAACCGTGCTTGCCGCGAGAGCGCGGCCTGATCCTAAGTATTTCGTGGGTTCAGGCAAGGCGGACGAAATTCGCCTGTGTGCAGAGGCGCACGATGCCGAGCTGATTTTGGTGGATCAGACTCTGACACCCAGTCAGGAGCGCAACCTTGAGAAACTCACCAATCGTCGAGTATTGGACCGCAATGGCCTGATTTTGGACATCTTTGCGCAGCGAGCACGCAGTTTCGAGGGCAAGCTTCAAGTGGAATTGGCGCAGCTGTCGCACTTGAGCACGCGCTTGGTGCGAGGTTGGACCCATCTCGAGAGGCAAAAAGGCGGCATCGGCCTGCGCGGACCAGGCGAGACGCAGCTGGAAACCGACCGGCGCTTGGTCGCCAAGCGTATCCGTACCCTGAAATCGCGCTTGGAAAAGCTCGGCCGTCAGCGTGACACCGGCCGTCACGTGCGGCGCGAGGTGCCGGTGCCGACGGTGGCGTTGGTCGGCTACACCAATGCGGGCAAATCGACACTGTTCAATGCTTTGACCGGATCCGAAACATACGTTGCGGACCAACTTTTCGCCACCCTGGATCCGACGGTCCGGCGCGTCAAGCTCGCCGGCGTGGGCGAAGTGGTGCTGGCCGATACCGTCGGATTCGTACGCGCTTTGCCGCACGAGCTGGTGGCAGCGTTTCGTTCCACGCTGCAGGAAGCGCGCGATGCTGACTTGCTGCTGCACGTGGTCGATGCCAGTGATCCGCTGCGCGACGAACGCACCGAGCAGGTTCGCGAGGTGCTGCGCGGCATCGGCGCAGGCGATATCCGCGAACTGTTGGTGTTCAACAAGATCGATTTGAGCGGCGATGCGCCGCGGTCGGCTATCGGGCCGGATGGCGTGCCGAGTCAGGCCTGGGCCTCAGCCACCAGCGGCGCCGGGCTGCCTGGTTTGCGTGAAGCATTGGCGCGTGCTGTTCGGCCCAATCAGGTCAGGCGTACGCTGCACCTGGACCTGCAGGCGGCTGCCGTGCGATCCGACCTCTACAAGCGCAACGCCGTGCGCGGCGAACGGCAATGCGACGACGGCAGCTGGGACGTGGAAGTGGAGCTGGATTTGAGCGAGTTTGCCAAACTGCTAGGTGTCAAGGGCGTGCGCTCGTTGGCGGGCCAAACGCTCCTCGAGCAACGGGTAGCTTAACAGGCCGTAGAGTTGCACGCCGCTCCCCGTTGCACGGCGCCCGTTGCACGGCGCCCGTTGCACGGCGCCCGTTGCACGGCGCCCTATCTCGCGCGCCGGCTGATAGAATGCGCGGCTGGTCAGTCAGCGCAATAACGCGCAGTCAAACTTAGGCAACTCATGGCTTGGAATCGCCCGTATCAAGCGCAAAACGATCTTGACGATGTGCTGCGGAATCTTTCGCGCCGCTTGTCTTCCCTGTTCGGCCGCAGCGGCGGCATCGGCGGCGGCTCTTCCCACAGCTTCAATCGGAATTTCGGCAGCATCCTGGTCCTCATCCTTGCCGTCTGGATAGGCAGCGGGGTGTACCGGGTGGACGCGCAGGAGCGCGCTGTGGTGCTACGCTTCGGCAAGTATCTGCAAACCAGCGGCCCGGGGTATAACTGGCACCTTCCCTGGCCGATCGAACGCAAGATCATCGTCAATGTTTCCAAGCAGAACAGCATCACCGACGATGCCACCATGCTCACCGCCGACACCAATCTGGTCGAGGTCAAATCCGCGGTCCAATACATTCAGCCTGATGCCTACAAGCTGCTGTTCGCCGTGCGCGATCCGCGCGAGACCCTTGAGCAGGTAAGTGAAAGCGCGATGCGCGAGGCCATCGGGCAGGCGTCCCTGGATCGTGCGTTGGCGTTCGATCCGGCCATCACCGAGCACGCCAAGGCGCTGTTGAAGGAAACCCTCGATAAATACGATCTCGGCATTCAGATCCTCAGCGTCAATTTGACCGACGTCAACGTCCCGGACGCGGTACAGGATGCGCAGCGCGACGCGATCAAGGCCGACAAAGACCGGCAGCGCTATCAGCAGGATGCGGAGGCGTACCGCAATGATGTGCTGCCGCGCGCGCGCGGCAAGGCATCGAAGGATGTGCTGGACGCCGAGGCTTATCGTCTGCAGGTCGTGGCCTTATCGCAGGGGGAAACGGCGCGCTTCGATCAGGTCCTCGCACAGTACGAGCGGGCGCAGGCGGTGACGCGCGAGCGAATGTATTTGGATGCGATGGAGAACGTCTACAAGAACAGCCGCAAGGTGCTGGTGGACACCAAGAACGGCAACAGCATGCTTTATTTGCCCTTGGATAAGCTGCTGTCGGGCGCGCCGCAGTCGATTAGCATGCCGAACGACACCATGACCGTGCCGCCGTCACGCGTACCTGACGTTCAAGTGTCGCCGCCGGAGGACCCGGCGCGCTCACGCGGGAAGCTTTAGATGCAAACCCGGGTCCTGTACATATTGATCGGTATCGTCGCCTTGATCCTGGTGGTGCGTGCAAGCGTGTTCACGGTGAGCGAGGGGCAGTTGGCGATCAAATCCATCGGCGGAGAGATCGTCGAGTACGAACTGCAACCGGGTCTGCATTTCCGCATTCCGCTGGTTAACGAGGTGAGCCGCTTCGATAAGCGCGTCATCACGCAGCTGTATCGTCAGGAGCGCTTCTTGACGCGCGAGCAAGAACAACTGCGCGTGGACTTCTACGTCAAATGGCGCATCAGCAATCTGCGCCAATTCTATGAGTCGACCGGGGGTTCGGAGGATGCGGCCAACGATCGCTTGGGCGAGACCATCAAGGACAGCATCAAGAGCGTCGTGACGCAGCGGACCTTGCAGCAGGTGGTTACCGCGGAGCGCGCCGAATTCACCGATTCGATGATGAAGAGCGCGCGGCCGGCCGCCGACAAGCTCGGCGTAAATCTGGTCGACGTGCGCATCACCAAGATCGAATTGCCGCCGCAGGTGCAGGATTCCGTGTTCGACCGAATGCGCTCCTCCTTCAAGGCACAAGCGGCGAAATTGCGCGCCGAAGGGATCGAGACTTCGGAGCGCACGCGCGCCGACGCCAACAAGCAACAGACCGAGATTCTCGCCAACGCGGCGCGTCAGGCCGGCGAGATACGCGGCCAGGGCGATGCGTCGGCGAGTGAGATTTACGCCAAGTCCTATTCGAAGAACGCCGAGTTCTATAGCTTTTATCGCAGCATGCAGTCGTATCGGGAAGCTATCGGCACGCAGGGCGATATGCTGGTAATCGCGCCGGACAACTCGTACTTCAAGTACTTCAATAAGTCGCAACCGCAGCCGCCGCAGCGGTAACTCCTCAAGACCATGATGGACATCGGCTGGATCGAACTTGCGCGTTACCTGGGCGGTGCATTCGCCCTATATCTGGTGCTCGAGGGCATCCTGCCTTTCGTCAATCCCGCTGCGGCGCAGCGTCTCATGACCAAGCTTGCGAAGACCGAGCCCGCGCAGCTGCGCTGGGGTGGTCTGATCAGCATGGTGGCGGGTCTCGCGTTGCTTTGGGTGGCGCGCAATGGGTAAAAACCTGGTCGTCATCGGGCTGCAGTGGGGCGATGAGGGCAAGGGCAAGGTCGTCGATCTGCTTACCGACCAGGTGCATGCGGTAGTCCGCTTCCAGGGCGGTCACAATGCCGGCCACACCCTGGTGATCGGCGGCAAGAAGACCATACTGTCGTTGATTCCCTCCGGCATCCTGCACCCGCAGGTGCAGTGCTTGATCGGTAATGGCGTGGTGCTGTCGCTGGAGGCGTTCTTCAAGGAGGCCGAGGCGCTCATCGGACAGGGCGTGCCCGTGTTCGAGCGTCTGCGAGTGAGCCCCGCATGTCCCCTGATCCTCGCGTCCCACGTGGCGCTCGATCGTGCGCGTGAGAAAGCGCGGGGTGCGAACGCCATCGGCACCACGGGCCGCGGCATCGGACCGGCCTATGAGGACAAGGTCGCGCGCCGCGCGCTGCGCGTGTCGGACCTGTTCCATCGGGAACGCTTTGCCGCGAAGCTCGGCGAAATCCTCGACTATCACAACTTCATACTGCAGCGATATTTCCAGACCACGGCCATCGACTTCCAACAGGTACTGGAATCCAGTCTGGAATTGGGCGAGCGCCTGAAGCCATTGGTGGCGGACGTCACGGGCATTTTGGAGCAGTTGAGCGTTGAAGGCCGCAACGTGCTGTTCGAAGGCGCGCAAGGCGCCATGCTCGATGTCGATCTGGGTACCTATCCTTTCGTGACATCCTCGACCACCACCGCGGGCGGCGCGGCCGCCGGATCGGGCTTAGGTCCGCGGCGATTGCATGAGGTGCTCGGCATCGTCAAGGCGTACGCCACCAGAGTCGGCGCGGGGCCGTTTCCGACCGAACTCTTCGATGAATCCGGCGAACACTTGTCGCGAGTGGGGCATGAGTTCGGCTCCGTTACCGGCCGGCGGCGGCGCTGCGGCTGGTTCGACGCGGTAGCACTGCGCCGCTCGATCGTGCACAACAGCTGCTCCATGTTGTGCGTCACCAAACTAGACGTTCTCGACGGTCTCGACATCATCCGTGTCTGCGTGGGTTACAAAATCGATGGCAACGTGATTTCGACGCCGCCGCTGCTGGCGGAGCATTTTGGCGATTGTCAGGCCGTCTACGAGGAACTGCCGGGCTGGAAACAGAGCAGCGTCGGCATCACACGGTACGAGCACCTACCCGAGAACGCCAAGAGTTATCTCGAACGCTTATCTGAACTGGTAGGCGTGCCGATTTCGATTATTTCCACCGGCCCGGATCGGGATCAGACTATCATTCGCCAAAATCCGTTCGCCTGATTCTAAAAACTCGCAGGAAGAAAAATGGAAATCGCAGCACCCTCTTCGGTATCGAAAGAGCCCAGCGCGAGCGGCGTAGCCGCGCAGTACTCGCCGCACCTGCAGGCCTTCGTGTTCGTCCTGTTCTTCGCTTTCGGCGGCATCACCAGCCTGAACGATGTCCTCATCCCGAAGCTCAAGGCGTTGTTCACGTTGACTTACGGCGAAGTCATGCTGGTGCAGTCGGCGTTCTTCGCTGCCTATTTCGTCATTTCCATTCCGGCAGCGGCCATGGTGCGGCGTATCGGTTACATGCGCTCCGCGGTAGTGGGTTTGCTCACCATGACGGCAGGCTGTGTATTGTTCATTCCCGCCTCCGCCTACGGCTTGTTCGGTTGGTTTCTTCTGGCCTTGTTCGTGTTGGCCGCGGGCATCACCACGGTGCAGGTGGTCGCCAATCCGCTGATCTCGATGCTGGGGCCACCCGCCACCACCAGCAGCCGCTTGACGTTCGCCCAGGCGTTCAACTCCCTCGGTACCACGATATTTCCGTATATCGGCTCGATTTTGATCCTGGGATCGCTGGCGAAGATCGACCCGCAGACACTCTCCGGGGCAGCGCTGGATAGATTCCGCGGCGTGGAGACGCGAGTGGTGGTGCACACCTATGAGGGCTTGGCGATCGCGCTGGCGGTGCTGGCCGCGCTGGTGTGGCTGGAGCGCAAGCGATTGGTGGAAGCCGCGGTGTCGCCCGCGCCGATTCTTCGCGCCTTCAATCTGCTCACTCGACCGCGCTTCGCGTTCGGCACCTTGTGCATTTTCCTGTACGTGGGCGGCGAAGTGGCCATCGGGTCCATGATCGTCAATTATCTGATGCAGCCCAGTACACTGGGGTTGGCTGCGGAAGAGGCGGGCAAGCATGTGCCATTCTACTGGATGGGAGCCATGGTGGGCCGCTTCGTGGGGGCTTACGTGTTGCGCTTGTTCTCGCCGGGCAAGGTACTGGCATGCGTCGCCAGCGCTGTGATGGCACTGCTGCTGATTTCGGCGAACAGCGCGGGCGCAGTGTCCGCTTGGTCGTTGCTGTCGATCGGTCTGTTCAATTCCATCATGTTCCCGACCATTTTTTCACTCGCCAGCGAGGGATTGGGCAAACGTGCAGCGGAAGGTTCCGGGGTCATTTGCATGGCCATCGTCGGCGGCGCGGTGGTGCCGCTGGTGACCGGAAATGCAGCGGATTACTGGGGTCTGAAGCAGGCGCTCATCGTCCCGGCGGTTTGTTATTTCGGAATTCTGATTTTCGGCTGGGTGTCACGACGACCGGTCTCGAGCAACTCCGTGGAGTGAATCATGGCCAATGCTTCTCTCATGGGCAGCGAACGTGTTCCAATGCCTGGCGCGCGCAAAATCGCGCCGGCTGACCCGTCGGAGCGTTTCGAAGTGTCGGTGCTGGTGCGGCGTCAGGGGCGCGAGGAATTATCCTCCAGGGTTGCGGATTTGAGCGCGGGCAACCCGGCGGCGCATTTGAGCCGCGAAGAGTTCGCGCGGCGCCATGGTGCGGCGTCCGCTGATTTCGCCGCGGTGCGCACTTTCGCCGCGGCGCATCAGCTCACCGTGGTTCAGGAACATGCCGGCCGGCGCACGCTGATCCTATCGGGGACGGCGGCGCAGTTTTGCGCGGCGTTTCATGTCGAGCTGGATCAGTACGAGCATGACGGTGGCAGCTACCGCGGGCGTACCGGCGTCGTCGAACTGCCTAGCGAACTGCAGGGTGTGGTCGAGGCCGTGCTGGGTTTGGACAACCGGCCGCAGGCGCGCCCGCACTTCCGTACTCGTCCGGCATCGAGTTCGGCGATTTCGTTCACGCCGACCCAAATCGCTGCGCTATACGGTTATCCGACGGGTAGCGGCGAGGGTGAGTGCGTTGCACTGATCGAATTGGGCGGCGGCTATCGGCCGGCCGATCTGACTGCGTACTTCAACGGTCTCGGGGTCAAAGCTCCGAAGGTCACGGCCGTGTCGGTCGATCATGGCAAGAACGCGCCTACTGGAAGCGCTGATGGACCCGATGGGGAAGTGATGCTGGATGTAGAGGTGGTGGGTGCCATTGCACCACAGGCCCACATCGCAGTGTACTTTTCGCCGAATACAGACGCCGGCTTTCTCGATGCCATCACCACGGCGGTTCACGACACCAAGAACAGACCCTCGATCATTTCCATCAGTTGGGGCGGCCCGGAATCCTCATGGACCTTGCAGGCAATGACCGCGATGGATGCGGCATTTCAGGCGGCCGCCGCCATGGGCGTTACGGTCTGCGTGGCAGCTGGCGACAACGGTTCCAGCGATGGTGCCACCAGTGGCGGCGATCACGTCGACTTTCCCGCGTCCAGTCCTTTTGCGCTCGCCTGCGGCGGCACCAGTCTCACTGCGCAGGGCGCCAGCATAAAGCAGGAAGTGGTGTGGAACGATGGCGTCCAGGGCGGTGCGACCGGCGGCGGCATCAGCAGCGTATTTCCCGCCGCCGCGTGGCAGTCAGGCTTGCAAGCGGTCAGCAGTCAAGGTGCCGATACCGCGCTCAAGATGCGCGGTGTACCGGATGTCGCGGGCGACGCCGATCCCGAGACCGGTTACCAAGTGCGCATCGACGGTAGCGACACGGTGATCGGCGGCACCAGCGCGGTTGCGCCCTTATGGGCGGCGCTGATCGCACGCATCAATCAGACATCCGGCAAGGCAGCCGGATATCTCAATCCGCAAATCTACAAGAGCCCGCAGGCATTTCGCGACATCACTTTGGGGAACAACGGCGACTTCAAGGCCGCGAGCGGCTGGGACGCTTGCACGGGACTGGGAAGTCCCAACGGCGCCAAGCTTCCCGGCGTCATTACCTGAAATGCATGGAGTGAAACGATCCGCCGGTGCCGAAGAGGCCAAGCAATCCAACGACGATCAAGTACAGGGCAATGATGTAGTTGAGCAGCTTAGGCATCACTAAAATCAGAATGCCTGCGATCAAGGCAACCAGCGGAGCGAGGCTTAAATTGATATTCATATGGAACTCGCGAAACTAGCTGCGAGTTTACTGCAACAACTTGATTACATTCTGTAGGGTTTTGAAGACGCCCCAGGCTAGGGGTACTCCTACAATCAGCCACAAAAGTACCAGCCGTGCTTTCATGGCGATTGATGGTGATGCTTCGCATCGACCGGGCGCATGCTTAAGTTGCATAGAAAGCCGATCAGCAGCATGCCGCACATGACGTACATCGTAACCGAATATGCTTGGGCCTTAGGCACGCCGTGCGCGAGTTGATAGTCGCGCAAGTTGCTCACCAAAACCGGTCCGAGCACGCCCGCGACGCTCCAAGCTGTGAGCAGGCGTCCGTGGATGGCGCCGACCTCCATCGTGCCGAAAACGTCGCGCAGATAGGCGGGTATGGTGGCGAACCCGCCGCCATACATGGACAAAATGATGCAAAAGGCCGCGACGAACAATCCGATGTGGCCGCCGAACCCGATGGTCGGCACGGTCGAGTACAGCAAAATGCCGAGCAGAAAGAACAGCATGTAAGTGGCGCGCCGCCCGATGTAGTCGGAGATGCTGGCCCAAAAGAATCTGCCGCCCATGTTGAACAGACTGATAAGCCCGACAAAACCCGCCGCGGAGGCGGCCGTGACGCGGCCGCTGAAGATTTCCTGGATCATGGGTGATGCGACACCCAAGACGCCGATGCCGGCGGTGACGTTCATGCACAGCACGCCCCACAACAGCCAGAATTGCGGCGTGCGCCACGCGACGCTTGCGGCGACATTGCCGCTGGTCACCAGGGCTTTGGGTTTCGCCTCAGCGATCCAGCCCGCCGGCTTCCAGTCAGGCGGTGGCACCCGCACCGCGATTACCCCGATCACCATGAACATGAAGTAAATCACGCCCATGGTGACGAAGCTTTCCAGGACCCCGTTGGAAGTTGCGGACTTGAAATGCGCCATGAGCATCACCGACAGCGGCGCCGCGATCAGTGCACCGCCGCCGAATCCCATGATGGCCATACCGGTGGCCATGCCCGGCCGATCCGGAAACCATTTGATCAAGGTCGAGACCGGGGAGATGTAGCCGATACCCAAACCGCAGCCTCCCAATACCCCATATCCGGCATATAGCAACCAGAGTGAGTGCAAGTGGATGCCGATTGCGCCTACCAGAAAGCCGCCTGCGAAGCACAAGGCGGCGACCAGCATCGCTTTTCGCGGTCCGACGCGCTCCACCCAGCGGCCGAACACGGCGGCGGAAGATCCGAGTACGGCGATGGCGATGGAGAAGATCCACACCACCTGTTTTTGACTCCAATCGCCCGGCGCCGATTCGCTCAGGCCGATCAAACGGGTCAGCGGGATGTTGAAAGTCGAGAAAGCGTAAACCTGTCCGATAGCTAGATGGACGGCGATTGCCGCCGGCGGTACGCAAAAACGGTTGAAATTCGGCGCAGCGATCGTACTGCTTCGATCGAGAAAACCACCGCTCATAGCCAGCCTTACCTTTATTTTCTTTCAATATGGGCGTTGCTAGCCGTTTTGTCACCTATCGCGTGCACTGGACGGTGAACACAGTTGCGAAGCCGGTCACAATTCGCCCCTGGCGAATGTAGACCAAAACGCCCGCTAGCGCGCCGCAACATTCGGCGTCGAAAACCGTGACATCAGCCGGCGAACAATTGGCTCGAAACCCGTAGTTTCTGCGTACCAATGTGCGATCCCACGGATATGCGCCGGCGCGCTCCTCGAGCGCTGAGGCTGAAGCTTTTGAACATGCTGTTCGCGGCATGGTGCCTGCTGCAGTCGCCGGCATTTGCCGCATGTCTGCCGAGCGCTGATGGGGCGATTCGCCAGTTGCAAGCGTTGGTCAATCAGGATGCGCAGGCGGCGTTGGCGAAGGTCAAGACGTTGCTGGTCAGCGAAGCAGCAGCGGCGCATCCGAACTTGCAACGACTGGCGTCGCTGTACGACGTGCAAGCTCAGGCCTACAGCATTTTGGAGCTCGAAGCCGACGCGCGCGATTCGGTGGCGAAAGGGCTGCAGTATGCGACCGGGACTCGGGATCCGATCCGTCTCGACCTGCTGGCGACCTTGGCAGAGAATGTCTACGACCAGGCTGAAATCGATGCCGCCGACCAATTGATCGAGTCGGCGCACAAGCTGCAAATCAAGGGTTCGCTGGCGGATACATGCTTGCTCATCGGGCGCGGACTGCTGCAATTTCGCGAGAACCGCGAGGACCTGGCGATCGCGAGCTTGACGCAGGCTTACCATGACAGTACGGGCCCTGGGTTCGTCGAGCCGCGAATATTGGCGGCAGGCACCTTGTCGACGGTATTGCGCGGGATGGGGGACTATAAACAAGCGCTGACGCTCAATCAGGAAGCCCTCGATTGGGATTCCAAAGAGAAGGCGCCGATGGCGCTTTCCGTGGATCGCTTCCTACGCGGCCGCATCCTGCTGCTGATGGGCAAATACGCAGAAGCCATCGACGAATTCAACGAGTCCGGCCGCATCAGCGCGCAGTTCGACGATACGCAAGGCGTGGCCTACGTCGATGTACGCGTGTGCGAGGCGTACATCGCCCTCGGACAGCTGAATCGCGCGCGACCGGCCTGCAACAGCGCGTTGAAAACTTTTACCGCGACCAAGTATTGGGATCAGGCCAAAGACACCAAGGCGTTGCTGGCGCGCATCGATCTGGCGCAGGGCAATCCGGAGAAGGCGCTGGTGACGCTCAACGAGGTGCTGGACCATCAGGGCACCGACTTGCTGCCGACCCGGGTCGCGGAACTGTACGAATGGCGAGCCCGTACCAACGCGGCACTGCGTAACTATCGCGACGCCTACCTTGATTTGACCGAATACATGACGCGCTACACCACCATCAATGATGCTGAGCGCAGCCGCAACGCGGCAGCGCTGCGCGCGCGCTTCGAAACCGATCGGGAAATCGAACGCAATGCGGCGCTGAAGCGCGAGCTGGCGCAGTCGCAGGAGCGCACGCAGCGGCAGGCGCAACAATTGCGCTGGAACGCGATCGCGGCCGTGTCGGGCGTGCTGGTGATCGCGATGCTGGCGTATTTCTTGCTCACCAACTACCGCTATCGGCAACAGCTGGTGCGCCTCGCGAGCCAGGACGCTCTGACCGGCTTGCCGAACCGGCGCCGCACGGCAGAACTCGCGAAGGCGGCGCTGGCGGAGGCGGGCGAAGCGGGCACGCCGCTGGCGATCGCCATCATCGACATGGATCATTTCAAGATCATCAACGATCGCTGCGGTCACGCGGCGGGCGACTATGTACTGAAGGGCTTCGCTCAAACAGGACGCAATGCACTGCGTCCCAAGGATGTGCTGGGCCGCTGGGGCGGCGAAGAGTTCCTGTTGATCATGCCCGAGGCCACGCTGGAGGTAGCGCTGGCGACGTTGGAGCGCCTGCGCACGCTCACCTTCGGCATTCATCTGCCATCATCCGGCGCAGGCCTGCGCGTCAGCTTGAGCGCCGGCGTGACGGTTTTCGATCGCGTGGTGCGAACGCTCGATGAACTGATCGCACGCGCGGACTCGGCTTTGTACGTCGCCAAAAATGAAGGCCGGGACTTGATACGTGTCGCCGACGAGAACTTCCTGTCGTCGAGCGGCATAAGGCGCGTCGCGCGCAGCTGAGATGTTGGTGCCCAGGAGAGGACTCGAACCTCCACGAATTGCTCCACTGGTACCTGAAACCAGCGCGTCTACCAGTTCCGCCACCTGGGCTTTAAGGGGCGCCATCGAGAGGCGCAGCAATCTACGCACTGGGTTTAGGCTTGTCAACCGCGTGCGCCGGCTGCCTCCGTTTTTTGGAAGCAGTGGGCAGAAAATCAATTATTTATCTATAGTGCGGCCTGGGCCATGATCACTGCGGGCTTCCACGGAGATTCCAATGATTCGCACCGGCCGGCAATATCTTGATTCCATTCGCGATGGACGCGAGGTGTACATCGACGGCAAGCGAGTCGCCGACGTCACCACGCATCCGGCGTTCAAGCCGTTGGTCGACATCCGCGCGCGTATCTACGACATGCAGCATGAGGCGGCGACGCGCGACATCTTGAGTTATCAGGAAGATGGCGAGTGGAACGCGGTGGCGAACAAGCTGCCGCGTGCGCAGCAGGACTGGTGGGACAAGCGCCGGGCGACCGACACGGTGCTCGACAGCATTGGCGGCGTGGTGACGCGTGTGGGCGATGAAACCGTCGGTGAAATGTGGTCGTTGTTCGACGGTCAAGATTTGCTCAACGAAGTCGATGAGCGGTTCTCGGCCAACATCCGCAGGCACATCACGGAAGTGTTGCACGGCGACCCGTTTCACGTGTCAGCCAATACCGATCCGAAAGGCGACCGCTCCAAGGCGCCGCAGGATCAGGATCCAGACATGCTGCTGCACGTCGTGAAAGAGACCGACGCCGGCATCGTGGTGCGCGGCGCGAAGTACGAGACCGCGGCGGCGTACGCCAATCAGGCGTTCACCAAGCCGACCATCGCCAATTGGGGAAATGCGGCGCTGTCCGAATATGCCGTGGGTTTCGTCTGCGATCTGGGCTCGCCGGGGCTCAAGTTCATTTGCCGCAGCGGCTTCGCCGGCCGCGGGTCTGTGGCCGATTATCCGCTTTCGAACCGGTTCGATGAGATCGATGCACTGGTGATTTTCGATGACGTGCTGATACCGTGGGAGAACGTGCTGTTCTACCGGCACACGAAGGCGGCAACTTTCATTCGCGCCACATTGCACCGCTACTCGGCGTTCGCCTTCGTGCAGCGCAATTTGAAACTGGCCGACATGATGATCGGTGCTGCGCTGTTCAACGCGCGGCAGACGGGCCTGGACAAGCAGCAGGCGGTGCAGGAGAAGCTTGCGCAACTGGCGGTGTATCGGGAGGGCATCAATGCCCATCTCACGGCATCAATCTCCTTGGCGGAACGCAGTCCCGCCGGTTTGTTGATGCCAAACCAATCGCTGCTGTTCTCCGGCCGGGTGTTGGCCTGTTCTCAGCTGCATCAGATGATGCACATCGCGCGCGAGCTTTGCGGCGGCCAAATCTGCATTACGCCCGACAAAGCCGCCTTCGATTCGCCGGACACCAAACCGTGGCTCGACAAATATTACTCGGTCAACGAAGATTGGGTGGCCGAGGACCGACGCAAGCTGCTGGCATTTGCCCGCGACATGCTGAACTCGGACTATGCGGGTCACCGCCTGACGTTCCAGTTGTTCGCCCAGTCGCCGCCGTTCGCGCATCTGGCTGCGGTTTACCGCAATTTCGATTGGGACGGGCCGTTGCAATTCGTGAGAAAGGCCGCTGATTTGTCGGAGCGCGTTATGGAAAATAGCAGCCTAACTCGGGCATGAGCCTAGATCCCGCCAGCGCACTCGATGCCGCGACGGACCCGCCGCTGCGCCAGCGCTTCTTGAACGGGATGAGCCATGCGGCTTGCACCGTCAATGTAGTGACTACGGACGGTACGGCAGGGCGGCATGGGGTGACGGTGTCGGCCATGGTCGCCGTATCGGCGGATACTCCGCAGCCGACTTTGCTGGTCTGCATCCATCACAAGAGCTCGGTGGCTGACGCGGTTCTGAAGAATGGCGTGTTTTGTGTCAGCGTGCTGCGCGACGATCAATCCCACATCTCGGAGAATTTTGCGGGCCGCAGCGGAGTTCATGGCGCCTCGAAGTTCGACTGCACGCAATGGGGGACGCAGGTCACCGGCGCGCCGCGCGTACTGGAAGCGCTGGTCGCCTTCGACTGCAAAGTGACCGCCAGCGAACGGGTCGGGTCGCATTTCGTGGTATTCGGCTCGGTGCAGGACATCTTCGTGGCCGGCGGCGGGGCGCCGTTGATTTACGCCAATCGTGCCTACGGCGTACCGCGGCGTTTTCATCCGCGCAAGACGCCGCGGTTGCAAGCCGCCGCCGCACTCGCCGTTGGCTGCTACCAGGTGTTCGCGCCCTATGTCGTTCCCGCGTTGGTGGCGCGGCTGACGAAATTGCATCCCGACATCGCGCTCACGCTGCTGGAAGCCGATCAGGCACATCTGATCGCCAGCCTGCGGCGCAACGACATGGAGGTGGCACTGCTGTACGATTTTGCATTGGACGCGGATCTCGAGGTCACTCCGCTCGCGGATCTATCACCCTATGTATTGCTGCCGGAAGGCCATCCTTTGGCGACCCAACCCAGCGTTGCGCTCCAAGAGCTGGCACCCGAGCCGCTGGTGCTGCTCGATCTCGAACCGAGCCGCGATTATTTTCTATCGTTGTTCCATGACAGTGGCTTGACTCCGGCCATCGCCTATAGGACGCGCTCTCTGGAAATGGTGCGCGGCCTGGTGGGCCACGGACTCGGATACAGCATCTTGGCCACGAAGCCGGCAAACAACATGAGTTACGACGGCCGGGCGTTGGTGGCGAGGCCGCTTTCCGACACCGTCAAGAGCAGCCGCTTGGTGCTCGCCACGCTGGCGAAGCGGAATTTGAGTCCCCTTGCGCAGGAATTCGTCGCCCATTGCCGCTCTTTTTTCGGAGTCAACCATGCACACCCGCATTCGTAAGTTCAACACCCGCGACACCTACCCGGACCAAAAATTGGACAATGATCTTTGCCAGACTGTAGTAGCCCGCGGACGCATGGTGTTCGTGCGTGGACAGGTGGGCCAGGATCTCAACACGTCAGCCAGCGTGGCGCTGGGCGATGCCGGTGCGCAAGCTGATCAGGCCATGAGCAACATCAAGCAGTTGCTGAGCGAGGCGGGCGCTGAACTCGAGCATGTCTGCAAGGTCACTATCTATTTGACCGATCCGCGCTTTCGAGAAACGGTGTACCGCAGCGTCGGCCGCTGGCTGAAGGGAGTTTTCCCGGTGTCCACCGGCGTGGTGGTCTCGGGCTTGGCGCGCCCCGAATGGCTGGTCGAGGTGGATGTCATCGCCGTCATACCCGAGGAGTCTTGAGCGGTGACTTTGTCCATTGCCGCGCGCTGCTCGCAAAGCCGGATGCTCGGCATGGCCATAGCCTCTTCGTCCCCCGCGGTGGCGGCGCGCTGTGCACACGCCCGCGCCGGAGTCGGCGTGGTGGCAACGCAGAACATCACCGACCCAGCCTTGGGTCCGCAAATCCTGGAACGCCTGAGCCGCGGCGTGGAGGCTACCCGAGCGCTGTGTGACGCGCTCGGCGCAACGCCGTTCGCGTCTTATCGGCAACTGGTGGTGCTTGCTCCGCAGGGCGCCCCGGCGGTTCACTCGGGAGACAAGGCGCTCGGTACGGTGGCGACCGCACTCGGCAGCGATTGCGCCGCTGCCGGCAATCTGCTCGACAACGACGGCGTGCCGGCCGCCATGGTCGCGGGTTTCGAGGCCGCGACGGGCCACTTCGGCTATCGCTTGCTGCGCGCGTTGCGTGCCGGTGCAGCCCGCGGCGGTGAGGCGGGTCCGATGCACTCCGCGGCGCTGTTGGTGGTGCGTGAGGTGAACTGGCCCATCATCGATCTGCGTATCGATTGGCATGACGAGCCGGTAAATGCGCTCGGCACTCTTTGGAACCTGTACGAGCCGCAGATCGAGGACTACGTGCGCCGCGCGCTGGATCCGGCCGCCGCCCCGACCTTCGGTGTGCCCGGCGATCTATGAGCGGCGCGCTGCCGTGAAATTCAGCTTCAGGCAACTTTCGTATTTCATCGCGGCGGCGGAGACCGGCAGCATTACGCTTGCCTCCAAGCGTGCCAATATTTCGCAACCGGCTATCTCCACGGCGATATCGCACGTCGAACGCGAACTCGGCGTGCAATTGTTCTTGCGTCATCACGCGCAGGGTCTGTCCCTGACTCCTGCGGGCCGCGGTCTACTGCGTGATTCGAAACAGCTGTTGAAGCAGGCTGAAGGTCTTTACTCCGCAGCGGCCGATATCAGCCAACAGGTGCGCGGCGAACTATCGGTGGGCTGGTTTTCGACACTGGCGCCGATCGTGATGCCGGAATTGGTGCAGTCTTTTTTCAAGGCATATCCTGAGACCAGCATCCGCTCGCTGGAGGGCCACCACGAAGATCTGGTCAAAGGTCTGCGCGCCGCGGAGGTCGAGATCGCGATCACTTACGATTTGCAGATAGCGGAGGACATCGCATTCCTGCCGCTAGCGACGTTGCCGCCATACGCGTTGTTTGGCGCGGCGCACCCATTGTCGCGCGAGCGTTCGGTGAAGCTCAATCAGCTCGCGCCGCTGCCGATGGTGCTGCTCGACATGCCCATGAGCCGCGAGTATTTCCTGGCGTTGTTCATTCGCGACCGGCTCGAGCCAAAGGTGGCTTGGTCGTCCGCCAATTTCGATGTGGTTCGCAGCATGGTCGCCAATGGACTGGGCTACACTCTGGCCAATGTGCGCCCGCGTGCCGATATCGCGCTCGACGGACGGCGGTTATACCGCGTGCCCCTGAGTGGCGATTTGCCGCCGATGCGCCTCGGCATCGCGACATTGAAGCAATTGAAGAAGACGCGGCTGGTGGAAGCCTTCGAGGGTCATTGCCGGGAACTTATCTCCGAAAGCTACGTGCCGGGCATGGCGGCGGCGCCGACCGGTCTTAAGCGCCGTCGCGGCAAGTCCAAGGCATCATGAGTGCAGCGGCAACTTGAACGCAACGCTGCCGGCCCAACTTCGCGAAGCCGTGCGCCTGATGCGCAACGGCGAGTGGGCTGCGGCGCTGCGGCATGTCGATGACGCGCTGGTGTTGCGCCCTTTGGAGCCGCGGTATCTGATATGCCGCGCGCAGTGCTTGATGGCGCTGCGCCGCAAGACCGATGCGTTGAGCGCGGCGGCGGCCGCGGAACTGCACGCGCCCACCGACGCATTCGTTCGCGACGCGGCCGGGACCTTGTACAGTCAGGCAAACGATCATGCTCGCGCGCTGAAGTCCTATGATGCTGCGCTGGCTCGGGATCCGGGCAATGCGCAGTATCACTACAACCGCGCCAGCGTGCGCCGCTTTGTCGGCGATCTGCAAGGCGCCGAACAAGACTACGATCGCGCCATCGCGTTGCGGCCCACAGATTACGAGGCCTACAAACACCGCAGCGACCTACGCACGCAGACCGCGCAGCGCAATCACATAGCGCAGCTGCGCGAATTGCTGACGCAATCTGTGGCGGCCGCGCCAATGCTGGCCGCGCCAAT
>Ga0182030_10003594_pt1 | contig 33117 bp, 34 predicted proteins | sample 812S3MmetaG_FD_121299 | JGI IMG/M metagenome (GOLD analysis project Ga0182030, IMG submission 121299) | Permafrost microbial communities from Stordalen Mire, Sweden - 812S3M metaG (Illumina Assembly) | ecosystem: Environmental > Terrestrial > Soil > Wetlands > Permafrost | place: Sweden... | reverse complement strand
TCGAATCCACCAGAATCGTCACTGGCCCGCTGTTGATCAACTCCACCTCCATCATCTCCTGGAACCGCCCCGTCTCGCACCGCAATCCCGCCTCGCGCACCTGCCCGACAAAATATTCGTATAACTCTCGCGCCTGCTCCGGACGCGCCGCCGCGTCAAACGACGGCCGCTTCCCCCGCCTTACATCGCCGAACAGCGTGAACTGCGATACCGCCAGCACCGCCCCTCCCACCTCCATCACGCTCAGGTTCATCTTCCCCGCGTCATCTTCAAAAATCCGCAGCCCCGCAATTTTCTCCGCCAGATAATCGGCGTCGGCCTCAGTGTCTTCGCGCGCTACTCCCAGCAATACCAGCAGCCCCCGCTCGATCTTCCCGGTCAGGTCCTCGCCCACCTTCACCGACGCCCGGCTCACGCGTTGCACCACGGCCCGCATGAGAGCGTTGTATCACAGCCCGCTCTTCGCCATTCGCTTTTCGCCCCTCGTTCAGCAACTTTGCTCGGAGGACGGAACAGGTCGAAGCGAGGGCTGGATACGGACACGCCAACAGCGAAAGGCGAAGGCCGACTCGCGAAAAGCGGCTTTCCGCGTTGACCATTGCGAAGCCCACCGTTTAGGATGAATCGGGACTCATATCGCTGAGCGCCTTCCGTCTCGCTGTGTGGAGTGCTGTTTGGGGAGGGCGTTCGGGCATGCTTTACAGGCCTTCCTGCCTGCTATTAGACTTACAGGTTTCCCGCCCACCGCCCGCGAAGCAGCGTGTGCTGGGTATTCTGGTGGGTTGCGCTGCCGCGCGACAGGAGAAAGAATCGAATGGCTTCCGTAGATGAACGCGTAAAACAGATCATCGTGGAGCAGTTGGGTGTGGACGAAGCCGAAGTAACGCCCAAAGCTTCGTTTGTGGACGACCTTGGCGCCGACTCGCTCGATACCGTCGAGCTGGTCATGGCTTTCGAAGAAGCTTTCGAAATTGAAATCCCCGACGAGGACGCGGAAAAAATCCGCACCGTGCAGGACGCGATCACCTACATCAACCAGCACGCTAAGGCGAAAACGTAGCCGCCGTCCGCTCCGGCCGCCAAGGTTGCGGCCATCACCATTGCGGTAGTGGCCCCGCTCAGCCGGGAAACCGTGTTCGCCCGCCCGCGCGGGTCAAAAGGAGATGAATGGTCTCATGGCATCCGTAGAGGAACGCGTAAAACAAATCATTGTCGAGCAACTGGGCGTGGACGAAGCCGAGGTGACGCCCAACGCCTCCTTTGTAGACGACCTCGGCGCCGACTCCCTTGATACCGTCGAACTCGTCATGGCCTTCGAGGAGGCCTTCGAAATCGAAATCCCCGACGAGGACGCGGAAAAGATCCGCACCGTCAAGGACGCCACTGATTACATAACCTCGCACGCGAAAGGATCAAAGTAGTTTGAACCGTCGCGTCGTGGTTACCGGTATCGGTATCATTTGCGCTGTCGGCAACACCGTCGAAGAAGCCTGGCCGGCACTGCTGGCCGGCAACAGCGGTGTGGAGCGTATCACCAGCTTCGATGCCGCTGCCTTCGCCTGCCGGATTGCCGCCGAGGTCAAGAACTTCGACCCGCTCCAGTTGATCGAGAAAAAAGAGGCGCGCAAAATGGCGCGCTTTATTCATCTGGCCATCGCCGCCAGCGATGAAGCCCTGCGCATGGCCAACTACAAGGTTGAAAACGAAGAACTGGCCGAGCGCACTGGGGTCAACATCGGCTCCGGCATCGGTGGGTTCGACATCATTGAGCGCGAACACTACAACCTGATCAGCGGCGGCCCGCGCAAGATCTCGCCCTTCTTCATCCCCGCGGCCATCGTCAACCTTGCTGCCGGCCAAGTCAGCATCCGCAACAACGCCAAAGGTCCCAACGAGGCCACTTGCACCGCGTGCACCACCAGCGCTCATTCCATCGGCGACGCTGCCCGCGTCATCAAGTACGGCGACGCCGAGGTCATGATCGCCGGCGGCAGCGAAGCTGCGATCACGCCCATGGGCGTTGGCGGATTCGCGGCCATGCGCGCGCTCTCCACCCGCAACGACGATCCTCACCGCGCCAGCCGCCCCTGGGACAAGGATCGCGACGGCTTCGTCATTGGCGAAGGTGCGGGGATTTTGATTTTGGAAGAACTCGACTTCGCGAGGAAGCGCGGCGCGAACATCATTGCCGAGTTGGTTGGCTACGGCATGAGTGCCGATGCCAACCACATCACGCAGCCCGCGCCGGGAGGCGAAGGCGGCTATCGCGTGATGCGCAATGCCCTGCGCGACGCCGGCCTCTCACCGGACCACATCGGCTATGTGAACGCTCACGGCACGTCCACTCCGCTCGGCGACGAACTGGAAGCCACCGCCATCAAGCGCGCCTTCGGCGATCACGCTTACAAGCTGCTGGTCAGCTCCACCAAGTCGATGACCGGCCATTTGCTCGGCGGCGCGGGTGGCCTGGAAGCTGCCATCACCGTGCTTGCGCTGCGCGATCAGATCGCGCCTCCCACCATCAACCTCGACAATCCCGACGAGGGCTGCGACCTCGACTTCGTCCCCCACACCGCCCGCAAGGTCGCCATGGACTACGCCATATCCAACTCCTTCGGCTTCGGCGGCACTAATGGCTGCCTGGTCTTCAAGCGCTGGACGGAGTAGCGCTACCCATCGGCGCTCGCCGGAACGGCTGCTTCTTCCAATACGTCAGCGAACGCCACAGCCACTCCAGCGGGCCAAACTGAAAATATCGCAGCCAGAGCGATGAGAGCATGAGTTGCGCAATCCAGATCGCCGCTACAATCTGGATCTGCCCCGTCCGGCTGACCTTGCCGAACAGTCCAAAGCCAAATCCATAGAAGATCGTCGTGCATACCACGGTATCGAAAATGTAATTGCTGAACGCCATCCTGCCCACGGCTGCCAGCGCCATGGTAAGCCGCTTAAGCCCGGACGACTGGCACGCCAGCATCGTCGCGCCTACCCATCCCAGACTGACCAGAATGCTCGCCCAATAGTTGTACTGGAAGCCGAGGAAAAACGAATACCGGGCATCCCAACCTGTCTGGATCTCGCGATGCACCCCATAGGCAATTGCGGGAAGGCCGATAAAGACTGCCCCCGCGATGAAGCCCCAGTACAGTTTCACGGGAGCCCTGGCGCTGAACGCTCCCAGCTTGAACAGCGCTATGCCGATCAGCATCAGTCCTTCCACTCGCCAGAAGGCGAGAGCTATAAAGCCGCTGAATTCGACCAGCAGGGAATCGTTGGCGCGCTGCCGCATCTCACCCAGCCATCCGCTGCGGTAGGCCGCCAGTTCTTCCGCCTTCACGGCGGGAGGTGGCTGCCATATCTGCTGCCGGAACGCCTCCCGCTTCTCCGCCGGCCAGCTTGGCATCGACCAGCCTAAGTAGAGAAACAAAGCGCTGGAGACAGCGATAAATGCCAGTCCGTAGATAATCAGCTTCCTCGGCGGCATTTTCCGGTAGCAATAGGCCAGCATTCCACACAGCCCGTAATTGACGAGAATGTCGCCATACCACAGCAGATACGAGTGCAGTACTCCAAACAGAATCAGCCAGCCCATGCGGCGATAGTGGATCGCGGCCGGTTTCTTTCCTGCCGCTTCGATGTGGCTGGTCATCAGGAAAATGCCGGCGCCGAACAGCATGGAGAAGATGGTCATGAACTTCTCGTCGGCCAGCAGATGGCAGAAATACCATACCCAGTAGTTCGCGCCATGCAGATCGCCGTAGGCTGTTGGGTTCATGTAGGCGGCGCCGATCATCGAGAAGGCCTGGATATTCATCGGCAGAATGCCGAGCAAGGCGACACCGCGCAGCACGTCGAGCGACGCGATACGCTCCTTCGTTGTGACTGGTCCCGCAGGCGGAGGCAGATTCGCCGCCGTAACAGTTGCAAGGGTGGAATCGGGCGTGGTCATACCATTCCCTTCGTCTCTTGCACTTTTCCGGGCAAATGCTAAACGGATGGCAAGCATTCCAGAATGCGCGGCCCGGCTTGCAGAACCGGCGCGATCCTTCACTTTCTTTCCCAACTGACCACTAGCCGCTCTTCTTCGGCGGCTCCCACAGCTCCACCCGATTCCCCTCCGGGTCCATGACCCAGCCAAACTTTCCGTAGTCGTCGTAGGCAGCCACTTTGTCATCCACCTGCACGCCTTCCTCGCGCAGTGCCTTCAGCAACTCGTCAAGATTGTCCACCCGGAAGTTGAACATGAAGTTCGACTGGCTGGGCGCGAAGTATTTCGTGTCCCGCGGAAAGATGGACCACACGTTCACGGTTGGAAGTTCCTCGTGGAAGATCGCGCCCGACCCCTCCGCACTCTCAATCCCCAGATGCTTGCGATACCACTCGTACAGCGCCTTCGGATCTTTTGCCTTAAAGAAAATCCCACCCAGTCCGATCACTCGTTTCATTCCGTGCTCCTTTTTATTGTATGTCGGCCACCACGTACACATACCGCAGGACGCTGTGCCCGGTGTTGGTGACATTATGCTCGGTTTCCGGCGGACAGTAGAGCGCGGAATTCGCTTTCACTCCGAGCTTCGTTCCGTCTGCGAAAGTCATCTCGCCCTCGCCTTCGAGAACCACCAGCAGTTCCTCGTGATGTCCAGTACTGTGTTTTCCCACCGACTGTTTCGGCGCCAGTACAACATAACCTGATTTCAGCCGCACGCTCTCCGGAGGGCCGCTCAAAATTTCCTTGTAGCCTTGAGTGTCGAGCGCCACCACCTTGGCACGATGTTGGTCAGCCCCTTCGGAGTAGCAACAAGGCGGCAAGGACACAGCCATCAAGAGAGCGAAACCCACCAGTCTCAGGTTCATGCCCTCGATACTATCGCATGGGAAAAAACAAAAGGCACCGAGAACTTTCATTCTCAGTGCCACTGTGTCCCTTTGGTAAAAGGCCTTTACGCCTTGGTGCCCTGCGTCTTCAGTACCTCAATCGCCTTGTTCAGCTGATCGTCTGGCTGATTGGTTTTCTGCTTTTCTTCCTGCGCCTGGTCCTCGGCGTTCTCGTCCTCATCGGGAGCGATGAAGTCATCGTTGTTATCGGCAACCATGATGTTCGGCGTGATCGCCGTGTCCTCCAGCGCCTTGCCCGAGGGCGAATAATACTTCGCCACCGACAGGATCAATGCCGAACCATCCGGCATATCGATCACCTTCTGGATTGCGCCCGCGCCAAATGTCTTGTCGCCGACCACGTCGCCGCGCGCGTTCTCCATGATCGCAGCCGCCACGACCTCCGCCGGTCCGGCCGTGCCGCGATTCACCAGCACCACCAGCGGCATGTTGGCCATGACCGCCTTTTGTGGGTCAGCATTGAATGTCTGCTTGGGATACTTCTGGCCTTGCAGATAGGTGATGGTGCCGTGATTGAGGAAGAGATTCGCGGTCGCGATGCCTTCGTCCTCGTCGCCATCGCCCGAGTTGCGCAGATCGAGAATGATCTTCTTCGCGCCGTCCTTCTGTAGCGCCTTCAGTTTGTTGGCCAGTTCCTGCGCGCGCCCCTTGGGAAAGTCATCCACCTTGATGTAGCCGATGCCGTCGGCCATCATCTTGTCGGTGGGGGGCGGATCGGTAACCACGGCCAGCGTGAGTGCCGACTTCACCGGCTGCGCCCGTCGCGGCCGCACCACCGAAATGTTCACCACCGATCCTGGAGGCCCTGTCAGCCGGCCATCGATTTCCGCCAGCGACATATCGCGCGTGGACTTGCCTTCGATGGCCTCGATGATGTCTCCGCTCGCAACCTCCGCTTTGTCCGCCGGCCCGCCCGGGATCACCGAGATCACGGCCGCATAGCCGTAGCGCTTGGACACGGCCGCGCCAATCCCGGCCTTGCCTTCCTTGCGCTGCTTGTATTCCTTAAACTCCGTGGGATCCAGGTAGCTGGAGTTGGCATCCAGCGACTCCAGCAGCCCATGCAGCGCGCCGTTGGTCACCGACGCGATGTTAGGCTCCTCCACATACTCGTCGCGGATGCGCGACAGCACCTCGCTGTAGACGCCCAGCTGACGATAAGAGCCGTCGTCATTGGTGCCGGCCTTGACGCCTAGCTGGCCAATCACGACAAACGAGGCAATCAGGAAAGATACAGAAAGCACAACAAACTTCGTGGTCTTCGACATGGACATGTGTAATTCGCTGTTCGGAGGGATGCCGCCGGTGGATCACTCCCATTCTATCTCAGTTTCGATGCCGGCACTCCCGGGAATGTTCCGGAAAATCATCGCGCAAACCTGTCCTGTGGCTGGAGGTTGGACGCAGCCCGGAGCGGATTGTAAGCCGCAACGATGGTCATCCTGATAAACTCCTGTGTTCCCCTGTCGATCTCAAGCGAAGAGCGAATAGCGACCCATGATCCGCCCTCTTGACCAATCCCGCACCCTCCAAAAACGGGCTGAGCAGCTTATCCCCGGAGGCGTCAACTCCCCCGTTCGCGCTTTCGGCTCTGTCGGCGGCGACCCGCCTTTCCTGGTTCGCGGCCTGGGCGCGCACGTCTGGGACGCCGACGGCAACCGCTACATCGACTATGTCGGCTCCTGGGGGCCGCTCATTCTCGGCCACTCCAATCCTGAGGTGTTTGAGGCCATCGTTCAGGCCGCGCGCAACGGCACCAGCTTCGGCGCTTCCACTCCCACGGAAGCCGACCTCGCCGCGCTCGTCATCGAAGCCTTCCCGGCCATCGAGAAGGTGCGCTTCGTCAGCTCAGGCACGGAAGCGACGATGTCGGCCATCCGCCTGGCCCGCGCCGCCACTGGCCGCAAGATCATCGTGAAGTTCGAGGGCTGTTACCACGGCCACAGCGATGCCCTGCTGGTGAAGGCGGGCTCAGGCGTCGCGACGCTCGGCATTCCTGGTTCGGCCGGCGTGCCCCAGGAGTTCGTGGATTTCACTCTCGCCCTGCCGTACAACGATGTCCCTGCTGTCGCTGCCGCCTTCGACAAGTTCAAAGACCAGATTGCCTGCGCCATCGTTGAACCTGTGGTCGGCAACATGGGATGCGTGCTTCCCACGCCCGGGTATCTTCAAGCGTTACGTGACATCACCGAGCGTGAAGGCGCGCTGCTCCTCTTCGATGAGGTAATGACCGGATTCCGCGTCGCCTTCGGCGGAGCTTCGGAGTTGTACAACATCAAGCCCGACATCACGACGTTGGGCAAGATCATCGGCGGCGGGTTGCCTGTAGGCGCTTACGGTGGGCCAGCCAGGCTCATGGACATGGTCGCCCCCGTCGGCCCCGTCTATCAGGCAGGGACGCTCAGCGGCAATCCGTTGGCGATGGCCGCGGGCATTGCGACCCTGCGCCAGTTGAAGGCCAGCAGGGAACAGTTCTACAAGCAGCTCGATGAGATGTCAGCCAAGCTGGTCGCGGGAGTGACGCAAGCGGCGAAAGAAGCCGGTGTAGCGATGACCGCCAACCGCGTCGGCTCGATGTTTACGTTTTTCTTCACGGACAAGCAAGTCACCGACTGGACTACCGCCGCCACCTGCGACACGGCAAAGTTCGGCCGCTTCCACGGAGCCCTGCTCGACGCAGGAGTGTGGCTGCCGCCGTCGCAGTTCGAAGCCGCCTTCCTCAGCCTCGCCCACACTCAGGGCGATATTGACGACACCATCGCCGCTGCCCGGGAAGCACTAGCCCTGGTGTAGCCGTTCTGAATTGTCTTGAAGGGGCGCAGCTTCAGCTGCGCCAATAGCAGCCCTCTCTGACTTGTCATCACGAGCGGGCATTAGCCCGCGAGGGATCTGCTGTTCGGGCTTTTTCCGCGGTCTCTGTGGCCGTAGCTGCCACCCTACGCCCGCGCCGACTGCTCATCCCCGCCCAACGGCAAGAAGTACTGCGTCCCCCGAATGGGTTCGCTGACGCGCCGCAGCAGCGCCTGCAAATCTTCGCTACGCTCCACAAAGTCGATCTCCGACGTGTTCACGATCAGCAAATCCGACGACGTGTAGTGAAAGAAGAAGTGCTCGTACGCCTTGATCACCTCTTCCAGATAATCGTCGCTGATCGCTTTCTCGCCGGGCGCGCCTTTTTTCTTCAGCCGCTTCTTCAGCACCTCGGGCGTCGCTTGCAGGTAGATCACCAGGTCCGGCGTGGGCACATTCTGGCGGAACAACTCGTAGTAGCGGTTGTAAACCTCCAGCTCGGCGTCGCCCAGATTGAGGCACGCGAACAGCTTGTCTTTCTCGAAGATGTAGTCGGCCACATAGGTCTTGTTGGGATTGCCCTTGATGTTCAGCCCGCCAAGCTGCTCATAGCGCGCGATGAGAAACGCGAACTGCGCCTGGAACGCGGCCCCGGGCTCTCCCTGGTAGAACGCGCGCAAGAACGGGTTCTGTTCCGGCTCGCTGAGGCGCTGCGCGTGCAGGGTCTCGGCAATCACTCGGCTCAGCGTGCTCTTGCCGACTCGGATTGGGCCCTCGACTGCAATATACCGGGGTGGTTCGAACAGGTTTGCCATGGTCGGAGAAAGGCTACGACTCGCAGAATAACTTGCGCGCGCCTCCGTGGCAATTACTTGCTGGTAAAACTGTGGACAAGTTTTCCACTGGGGAGCCGCTTCTCGCTTTTCGCCGTTCGCTTTTCGTGTTTCCGCTTTGATATTCGGGTTTCCACAGGCTCTGAACTCCCCGCCAGAGGTCTTTCTGGCGAAGAGCGAAACGCGAACAGTGCCCGGGCTACAATCGAGTTGATGCTCCCAGCGATCATCAGCGCCGCTGGCCTCGCCGGAATGGCTACGTGGGCCGGCTTCCACACCATGTGGCCCACGTCGCAGGTGTACGGCCAGACCTTCACCGGCGTCGATCCCCGCTCCCGCCTGCTGGCGCTCACCTATGACGACGGCCCCAATGATCCCTATACCTGGCGCATGATGGAGGTCCTGGAGCGCCACGGGGTGAAGGCAACATTTTTCCTCATCGGCCGATTTGTTCAGGAAAAACCGGACATTGCGCGCGCCCTTGTTGCCGCCGGACACGCCATTGGCAGCCACACCTGGGACCATCCCAACCTCATCTTCTGCTCAGCCGCCGAGGTGCGGCGCCAACTCCAGCAGACCCAGCAGGCGATCCTCGATGCCACCGGTGCCGATGTCCAGCTCTTTCGGCCGCCATTTGGCGGGCGCCGTCCGGCGTCGCTGCGCGTAGCGCGCTCCTTAGGATTGCAAACCGTGATGTGGAATGTCACTTGCCAGGACTGGAAGGCCAAATCCGCCGATGAAATTGTCGCGCGCGCCGACCGGCAGATTCGCGGCGGCGATGTCATCCTGCTGCATGACGGGGAATATCACCGCATCGGCGTTGACCGCAGCCGCAGCGTCGAAGCCAGCGACCGCATCTTGTCGCGTTACCAGAGCGAGGGATATGAGTTCGTGACGATTCCGCAGATGATGGAAAAACAGGAACTAGCAATTAGCAATTAGCAACTGCACTCTCTGCTCTCTGTGGTGATCCGTCCTCTAAGCCAGCGGCCGGGATTGCTGCGCCCCATCCAGTTGTGCCAGCAGGTCGTCAACCCGCGCTTCCAGGATGTTGCGGATAGAGAGGATGCCAAGCACCTTGCCCTCCTCGCTCACAATCGGCATGTGGCGATAATGCCGCTCCAGCATTACTGCCAGCGCCTCACTCGGGGTAGTCGCTTCCGTGGCCATCTCAACGATGGGGCTCATCAACTCGCGTACCGGAGTGGTATATGGATCGCGCCCGCTGAGCGCGAATTTGGCCAGCACGTCGCGCTCCGTGAACATGCCGGCCACAACTCTCTGTTCGTCGACGACCGCGACCGCTCCGACCGCCCGGTCGATCATGGTTCGTATGGCGTCTTCGACCGTCGCCTCCAAACCAACCGTCGCCGGCCCCTCGTCACACCATTGCAAAAGACTCATGTTGAATGTTCCTTTCACGGTAAGAGTGCGAGGTTATGTTGCCGGGGCCTCGGGCGTCAACTGCCGGGTTGAGCAATGCCGCGTCCAAAGCGGATAATCCCGGTATGCTCACTCGACGCGCTCGCCTGTTGTTTACCGTTGGCATGATCGTTGCATTCTCCACGCTGACGCTCTGGGCCGCGAAGGATTTTGTTCTCCCGCGCGCCGAAAACGCGAACACCTACGCCTGCAAGGACGTTCACGCTGCCGAGAAGGTGACCGCGGCCGTCGATCTCTACAACACTTCGCCCAAGGACAACATCTTCATCACGCCCTACAACCAGGAAGGAATTCTGCCGGTCTTTCTGGTGATCACGAACGATGGGGACCAGTCCATCACGGTAAACAACATGCGGGCGCAGTTGGTGACGGCCGGCCGCGCCAAAATGGACTCGCTGACCACCGACGATATCTTTCGCCGCGTCGCTCATATCAGCGGCAGCACTACCCCTCCTCCGCGCGTCGGCCCCATCCCGCTGTCGGGCAATAAGAACAAGAAGGCCCAGAAGCAGTACGAAGAGATCCTGGCCGCGAATTTCATGGCTGCCGCCGTCGAGCCGCACACCACCAAGTCGGGCTTTCTGTTTTTCGATATATCCGACGTAAAGCAGTCGCTGGCAGGCGCTCATATCTATCTGACCGGAGTGCGCGACGCAGGCGGAAATGAACTCATGTATTTCGAGGTCCCGGTCACTCCACCCAACGCTGCCGGTATGATCGAAAACAACTCTCTTGAGGAGACGATCCTTGCATCGAACGACACTGGGCGACTTTGAACTGACCATCCTCTCGGACGGCAACTGCTACATTGATGGCGGCACCATGTTCGGCATAATCCCCAAGACCATGTGGGAAAAGCGCATCACGCCCGACGAGCGCAATACCATTCCGCTGGCGACCAATTCTCTGCTGGTGCGCACCGGCCGGCAAAATGTCCTCATCGAGACCGGCATCGGCAACAAGCTGAGCGAGAAGAGCCAGGCCATCTACCGCCACCAGGCACTGCTGATGAAGAGCTTCGAGCAGGCCGGAATCTCGCCGGACGAGATCGACATCGTCATCAACACCCACCTGCACTTCGACCACTGCGGCTGGAACACCCACTATAAGAACGGCAAGCCGGTTGCGACCTTTCCTCGCGCCACCTATTACGTTCAGGAAGGCGAACTGCAACATGCTCACGAGCAGCATGAGCGCGACCGCGTCAGCTACATGACCGACAATTACGATCCCCTGGTCAACAGCGGACAAATGAAGCTGCTCAAAGGCGACGCGGAAATCGTTCCCGGCATTTCGGTGAAGGTCTATCCCGGACACACGCGCGATATGCAGGCAGTCATGGTTGAAAGTGGCGGCGAGGTCGCTGCCTATCCCAGCGATCTTGTCTCCGATGCCAAGCACCTCGATCCAACCTGGACTCTCGGTTACGATCTCTATCCGCTGGAGAGCATCGCCAACAAGCACCGGTTCTACGAGGTCGCCGTTCCCCAGCAGTGGCTCGTAGTATTCACCCACGACCACGAATTGCCCTGGGCATATCTTGACGTAGGCGAGAAGGGACGGCCGGTGGCGCGGCCGATTCAGCGGAAAGTGGGCTGAGGCGCGGCGCTAAAGCGCTATTTACTGCCTGTTTCCTGAGTCCTACTATGTGGGATATTGGATATTTCGAGAGGGTGACGATGGGCAAGAAAAACAAGAAGGACAAGAAGCGAAACAAGCATAAGGAAGAAGAGCGTTCCCCGGCAGTAGCTGCTGCAGAAAAGAGCGGCATCAAGCTCGATCTGCGCTCGGTGGAGATCCCGCCCCGGCCCAAGCCCATGAAGGGCAGCGATATTCGCGCCTTGCGGGAGAGCTTGAATGCCAGTCAGGCGCTCTTCGCGCGCCTGCTGAACGTAAGTTCGAATGCGGTCGAGAGCTGGGAGCAAGGCGTCCGGCAACCGCGTCAGGCCACGCTGAAGCTGTTGCATGTCGCCCGCAAGAATCCCGACGTGCTGCTGAGCTAGCCGCTTTAGTTCAACTCGCAGCCGCCGTTCATCCTGCAGCAATTGGCCTGCCCGCAGCCCGCCGCCGGAGACGCTGTACTGCTGCCCTTGCTGACGGCGAAGGTCGAGAGCTGCTTCTCCAGCTTTTCGGTGTGACAATTGGGACATTCCGGCGTCTGCTGGCCGAAGACGATGGCCTCGAACTTGTGTCCGCAGGCTTCGCAACGGTATTCGAAAATAGGCATCAATTGCTCCAATCCGCGTGATTCGCAGCCCATCGCTGGTTTATAGCGAATCGGTTACGGCCACGAAGACATCATAATAGATGCAGGAGCCGCGTCTATCCTTGCCAAGAACAAATCTGGCCGGAGTGCGTCGGAGCTTCGTCTTCCACCCACCGAAGCGGAGCCGCAGCACGACTTCTTCGGAGAGCCCTTTCGGCCGCGCCGCCCTTTCGTCAGCGGTCACGCGCAGACGCTTGCCGGAAATTTCCTGCCGCGGCGCAATCTTCTTCCTCCGCCTGAAGAGCGGTTGTTTCAGGTCGAGCCGGAAGTCCAGGTGTTGTGCCATTGCCATTGGCAGCCCGAGCGCAAAACGGCGATGACGGTTGTCATCGTGCATGGGCTCGAAGGCTCCAGCGAATCGCAGTATGTGATCGGCACCGGCAGCAAAGCCTGGGCAGCCGGGATGAACGTCGTCCGCATGAACATGCGCAACTGTGGCGACACCGAGCATCTTGGTCCCACCTTGTACAACTCCGGCATGTCGGGCGATGTCGGTGCGATTGCGCAAACCCTGATCGACGAAGATGGCCTGCAAAAGCTGGCGTTCGTGGGATATTCCATGGGCGGCAATCTGGTGCTGAAGCTGCTTGGCGAGTGGGGACCGGATGCCCCGCCGCAGGCCAAAGCCGCCGTCGGCGTCTCTCCGGCGATGGACCTTGCTCCTTCCTCCGACGCGCTGCACGCCCGCGCCAATCGCGTCTACGAGTGGAAGTTCCTTCTGGGTTTGCGCCGCCGCATGTTGCGCAAAGCAGCGCTTTATCCTGATCGCTACGATGTGCGCTACCTGCGCGGTATGCGCAGCATGCGCGACTTCGACGACCAGATCACCGCCCGCTACTCCGGATTTCGCGATGCCCAGGACTATTACACCCGTGCCGCCTCGTCCGGCGTTATCGACCGCATCGCCGTTCCCACCCTGGTGCTTCATGCCCAGGACGACCCCTTCATTCGCGTGCTGCCGGAAACGCGCGCCAAGCTGCAAGGCAATTCGCACATTTCCTTCGTCGAGACCGCACAGGGCGGGCATTGCGCCTTCCTCGCCGCTCCCAATGGCTATGACGGCCGCTGGGCCGAGCGCCAGGCGATTGCCTTTATCCAGCGTGTCGACCGCGAAGCGTCGGCCAAACTTCCTGCCCGTTAGCAGGCCGCGGCGAACCCCGGAGTGTCCCACACTGTAGGCTTGTTTGATTATTAACCTGCTTGGAGTAGAATTTGCCACACTTCGTTCTGCGTGGGCATTCTTACCGCTCATCGGCCTCAGCTGGACGCCAGGCGCAAAGACGCTGTTGTCGTCATGCGGTTTTGAGCTAAAGCTACGAGGTCCCGCAACGACGCCGCAATTGGGAGCAGATCAATGTCAAATGGAATGTCGGATGCCTTCGTGTTTTTCGGAGCCACGGGCGACTTGGCTTACAAACAGATTTTCCCGTCCCTGCAAGACCTGATCCGCGATGAGGGATTTAGCCTTCCCATCATCGGCGTCGCCAAGGCCGGTTGGAATCTGGACCAGCTCAAAGCGCGTGCCAAGGACAGCCTGGAGAATAACGGCGGCCTGGAGCAGGCAGCCTTCGAGAAACTCGTCAGCCTCTTGCACTACGTTGATGGCGACTACGCCGACGCGGCGACCTTCACCGAGCTTCGCAAGCAACTCGGCGATGCGAAAGCTCCGCTGCACTATCTCGCCGTCCCGCCCAGCCTGTTTGGCACGGTAGCCGAGGGCCTGGCGAAATCAGGCTGTGCGACCAACGCGCGAATCGTGGTCGAAAAGCCCTTCGGCCACAATCTGCCTTCCGCTCAGGAACTGAACCGCACCCTGCACCGCTTCTTTCCCGAGGAGAACATCTATCGTATCGATCACTACCTCGGCAAAGAACCAGTGCAGAACATTCTTTACACGCGCTTCGCCAACCCGATCTTCGAGCCTATATGGAACCGCGAATATGTGCGCAGCATCCAGATCACCATGGCGGAAAGTTTCGGCGTGAGTGACCGTGGCAGGTTCTACGATGAGACCGGCGCTATCCGCGACGTCGTCCAGAACCACATGCTGCAGGTGCTGGGCAATCTTACGATGGCTCCGCCGACCGGCGAAGATCACGACGCCGAACGCGATCAGAAGGCTGCGCTGCTGAAGGCGGTCGTTCCGCTCAAGCCGGAGGACGTTGTCCGCGGCCAATATAAAGGCTACAAGCAAGTCCCTGGCGTGGCTCCAGGTTCCACCGTCGAGACTTTTGTCGCCATGAAGCTCCATATCGACAGTTGGCGCTGGGCCGGCGTCCCCATTTACATTCGTGCCGGTAAAGTCATGCCGGTTACCTGCATGGAAGCGATTGTGGAATTCAAGCGTCCACCACGAGAAACTTTCCATGAGATCGTGCCGCGGCAGTCCTCACACCTGCGAATGCAAGTAGGCCCGGACATCAGCATCGACCTGGGCGTTCGCGTGAAGGTTCCCGGCGAACGCATGGTGGGCCAGGACGTGGAATTGAGATTGAAGAGTCAAGCCGTCGACGTCATGCCGCCCTACCAGCGCCTGCTCGGCGACGCCATGCGCGGCAACGGAGAGCTCTTTGCCCGGCAGGACCTGGTGGAAGCGCAGTGGCGCATCGTGCAGCCGATCCTCGACAACGTTACGCCGGTTTACCAGTATGAGCCGGGCACATGGGGCCCTGATGAAGCTGTCCAACTCATCGCGCAGGATGGGCCGTGGATCGATCCCCAGCCATCGTCTGCCGACAATCGTTCGCAAGCCGCTGCCAAATGAGCGCCAGAAAGGCTTCCAAGTCGAGAGCGCCGGTCCGGCAGCCGGCACCACGCAAAATGAAGGACTTGGTGTTTCTGTTCGATGTCGACAACACGCTGCTCGACAACGATCGTTTGCAAAACGATCTGTTCCGGCACATCGGCCGCGAGTTCGGCGGCGAGGCGCGCAAGCGGTATCTGGAAATCTTCGAAGATCTGCGCGGCACGCTGGGCTACGCAGACTATCTCGGCGCGCTGCAGGGTTACCGGCATGAGAAGTTGCGCGATCCACGTTTCCTCCACGTGGCGAACTGGCTGATCGAGTACCCGTTCGCTGCGCGCTTGTATCCCGGGGCTCTGGCAGTCATCAAACATGTGAAGCGCTGGGGGAAAGTGGCAATCCTGTCCGACGGTGACGCCGTTTTCCAGCCACGCAAAGTTGAGCGCTCAGGCTTATGGAAAGCCTTTGGCGGGAATGTGCTGATTTTCATCCACAAGGAGCAGGAGCTGGAGTGCGTGGAAAACCTTTATCCTGCGCGGCGTTACGTCATGATCGACGACAAGTTGCGGCTCCTCGAAGCCATCAAGGACGTCTGGAAGGATCGTGTCACAACCGTCTTTGTGCGGCAGGGCCACTATGCTCGCGACAAGAAGGCGATCGCCGAGTATCAACCCGCAGATATCAGTATCCGCCGCATCGCCGACCTGCTGGACATCGAATTGCGCTCCTGGGTCCCTAAGAAAGATACGTAAAGAAGAGGTGCCAAAATGAAAGCCACGCAACAACTACATGACCTTGGACAAAGTCTTTGGCTCGACAACATCACCCGGCAGATGCTCGACAGCGGCACGCTGAAGCGCTACATCGATGAGTTGTCGGTTACGGGCCTGACCTCGAATCCGACGATCTTTGATAACGCCATGACTCACGGAGACTCATACGACAAGGAAATTGCCAGGCTGGCGTCCAGTGGCCTGTCCGCCGAAGATGCGTTCTTCGAGATGGCGATCGAAGACCTTCGCCGCGCCGCCGACTTGTTCGCTGCCATCCACCAGCGCACCGCGACCGTGGACGGCTGGGTGTCGCTCGAGGTTTCTCCGGTGCTGGCCTACGACGCCAAAACCACGGTTTCGGTCGCCAGGAAGCTGCATGAAAAAGCGGCCCGTCCGAACCTGTTTATCAAGATTCCAGGCACGCCGGAAGGACGAACGGCCATCGAGGAGGCAATCTTTGCCGGGGTGTCGGTGAACGTGACGCTGCTCTTTAGCCGCGAGCATTATCTCGGCGCTGCCGACGCCTACATGCGTGGACTGGAGCGCCGCGTCGCAGCCGGCCTCAGTCCCGATGTGCGCTCGGTCGCGTCGTTATTCGTCAGCCGCTGGGACAAAGCAACCATGGACAAAGTGCCCGCTGATCTTCGCGACAAGCTGGGCCCAGCGATTGGCTGGCAAGCTTACAAGGCCTATCGCGACGTGCTGGAGTCCGATCGCTGGCAGCGGCTGGCTAATCTGGGCGCGCGTGCGCAGCGCCTTCTCTTTGCCAGCACCGGGACCAAGGATCCCAAGGCTTCGGACGTGCTTTACATCGGCGCACTGGCTGCGCCCAACACGGTCGATACCATGCCGGAAGAAACGCTGCTTGCCTTTGGCGAACACGGTAGCGTTACGAAGACCATTCCTCGCGATGGTGGAGACTGCGAGCAGACATTGTCGGCCTTCACCAAGGCCGGCATCGATCTGCTCAAGCTTGCCGCGGATTTGCAATCGGACGGCGCGAAGTCGTTTGTCGATTCGTGGAAGGATCTTCTGACTTCGATTGAAACCAAGAGCAAGGCTTTGAAATAAGGAGCAGCCAATGCCGGAGCCCAAGTTGACCACCCAGAGACCGATCGATTGCCCAGCCTGGAAATCGCTCCAGGCTCATTACGAAAAAATTAAGGACGTCCAGCTGCGGCAGTTGTTCGCCGATGACCCACAACGTGGGACGCGGCTCACCGCCGAAGGTGCAGGCTTGTATCTGGATTATTCCAAGAACCGCATCACCGGCGAGACCGTAAGCCTTCTGTTGCAGCTTGCCCGCGAGCGCGGCGTGGAAGCGCGTCGCGATGCCATGTTCCGTGGTGAGAAGATCAACATCACGGAGAGACGCGCGGTGCTGCACGTCGCTTTACGCGCCCCGCGCGGCGCCAAAATCGAAGTCGACGGCAAGGATGTCGTTGCCGACGTTCATGCCGTGCTCGACAAGATGGCAGCCTTCTCCAACCGCATTCGCAGCGGCGAGTGGAAGGGCCATACGGGCAAGCCGATTAAGAACGTCATCAACATCGGCATCGGTGGCTCGTATCTTGGCCCGGAGATGGCCTATGATGCGCTGCGCGACTTCACCGATCCCTCCATGAAGTTTCGCTTCGTCGCCAACGTCGATGGCGCGGCCTTTACCGACGCGACCCACGATCTCGACCCCGCCGAAACGCTTTTTGTTCTGTCGTCAAAGACTTTCACCACGCTGGAGACCATGACCAACGCGGCCACTGCGCGCAAGTGGATTGTGGACTCGCTGAAGAGCGATGCTGCCGTCGCCAAGCATTTTGTCGCGGTCTCCACCAACGCCGAGGGCGTGGCAAAGTTCGGCATCGATACCGCCAACATGTTCGGCTTCTGGGATTGGGTCGGCGGGCGTTATTCGATGGATTCGGCCATCGGCCTGTCCACCATGATTGCCGTCGGTCCGGACAACTTTGCGGAGATGCTGGCCGGCTTCCACGCTATGGACGAGCATTTCCGCACCACGCCGCTGGAGAAGAACCTGCCTGCTCTGATGGGACTTCTGACCGTGTGGTACAACAACTTTTTCGGCGCCCAAACCGTTGGCATCATGCCTTACGCGGACAACATGAAGCGTTTTCCGGCATATCTCCAGCAGTTGCAGATGGAGAGCAACGGCAAGCATGTCGATCTGGAAGGCAATCACGTCGAGTGGCAGACCGGCCCGATCATCTGGGGCGAGCCCGGCACCGATGGCCAGCACTCGTTTTACCAGTTGATTCATCAGGGAACGAAGCTGATCCCGTGCGACTTCATCGCCTTTTGCCGGCCGCTGAGCCCGCTGAAGGTACAGCACGATTACCTCATGGCCAACGTCTTCGCGCAGGCCGAGGCGCTGGCGTTTGGCAAGACTGCCGAGGAACTGAAGGCCGAAGGCTCGGCCGATTTCCAGACCCCGTTTCGCGTTTGCGAAGGCAACCGTCCGACGAATACCATCCTGGCCGACAAGCTCACGCCGCACGCCTTGGGCACTCTGGTCGCTCTCTATGAGCACGATGTCTTTACTCAAGGCGCGGTGTGGAACATCGATTCCTTCGACCAGTGGGGCGTGGAACTGGGCAAGGTGCTGGCCAAGCGCATCATCCCTGAATTGGAAAGTGAATCGGCCCCGCAGTTGAAGCATGACAGCTCGACCAACACGCTGATCAGCCGCTATCGCAAAGCTCTTGGCCGGAAGGTCTGAAGTCGATTGGCTTTGAAGGGGCGCAGCTTCAGCTGCGCCGTTGCAAACCTTTATTTTCATCATCACGAGCGGGCTTTAGCTCGCGAGTGCTCTGCCGTTTGGACTGACTGACCATGACCACTCCCCCTGTATCCCCCGACCCGCACGCCGCACTGAAGAAATCCGCGGCGGAGTATGCCGTCCGCTATATCGAGTCCGGCATGACTGTCGGGCTCGGCACCGGCTCGACCGCAATCTTCGCCATTCAGCGCATCGGCGCTCTACTGCAAAGCGGGGAATTGCAGGACATCGTGGGCTTCGCGACCTCGCGGGCGTCATGGCAGGCCGCGGTCGAACTAAACATCCCGATGTTGCCGGACGAACTGCCCCAGGCTATCGACGTCACCATCGATGGCGCAGACGAAGTTGATCCGCAGCTCAACCTGATTAAGGGCGGCGGCGGAGCGCTGTTGCGCGAGAAGCTGGTGGCGCAGGCCACGGCTCGCGAAATCATCGTCGTTGACGAGAGCAAGCTATCGGCGCGGCTCGGCACACTGCACGTTCTGCCGGTAGAAGTTCTTCCTTTCGGCTGGCTTTCGCAGGCGCGGTTCCTGGAATCTCTTGGCGCGAAGTATGTCGTGCGCCAGACCGCCAACCGCGAAGAGTACCGCACCGACCAGGGCAACATGATTCTCGACTGCAACTTCGGCCCCATCGCCGATGCCGCAAAACTTGCGCGCGAACTCGAAGGCCGCGCCGGAATTATGGAGCACGGACTGTTTCTCGGCCTGACCCACCTGGTCGTGGTCAGCAGTGCAAGCGGAGTTCGCGAGATGACGTGCGACCGCCCCAAGACGCAGTAAGCTTCCTCATTCTTCCTTGAACAGCTCTGCCCACGAGTCGTCGAGACTGTTCCAGCGGTCGCGCTCCAGCCAGTTCGCTTCCGAGTCAGGAAGATACAGCACACCGTGTCCCTCCGGACAAACCAGCTCCGTTCCGGACCAGTCAAGCAAAACGTGTCCTGGCGCCCCAATCTGAATTGGAGTTCCCAGGCGGCGCAGGCAAACGCGGCAGCGTCGCTGCTGGTCATGGATCGCCCACGACAACGGGGCTAGCGAGAGAATCAGGAAAAGCCACATCGCAATGCCGTTGGTCATCGGATGTATTGTGCCGGCGAGGTACGCCGAAAGCCAGCGAACCGCCGTCCACGCGAACAAGCCGGTTACCAGCAGCAGAAGCCCCGCCTTGGCAAGAAAGAACGTCCACCATCGGCAGCGGTCGCGCAAGCTGAGAGGAGCGCGTCCCACCCGGCCTCCGGAGCGCGCATACACAATCAACCCGGCGCAAGCCATAGCCAACAGAACCGACAGCATATAAAAGCTTGCATAGCGCCTCAGTTCCTCCTCTCCCGAGCTGACCACCAGCAGCGAGGCAGGGAAAACATAGCCCGCATTCTCCGTCCGGTCGGCGAGATCGGTCTCCACTTGCTGCGTCGTCACTGCCGGTTTCATTCGGGCCACAGCCCCAATGCGTTCGGCAAAGTTCGTAAACGACGGCGCATCGGAGTCGAGCAACGCCCAGACAGCTATTTCTGGAGATGGCAGATGGAAATTGCGCGGCAGGACACCGATCACGGTTCGCGGGCTGCCGTCCAGGGTGACCGGCCGCCCCACAATCGCAGGATCGCCACGGAACTGAAACTGCCAGATGTCATGGCTGAGAAGCACGCAGTTGTTACAGGTTCGGTCGTCCCCAGTGCGGAAGGTTCGCCCAATTGTCACGTTGAGGTTGAGCACTTGGAAGAACTCCGGCGCCACTCTCGCAGCCAGAATGGACACTGTGCGTCTCTGTCCCACGAACTTGCCCGGGCCCCAGGAATACGGCGCGACCGCATCCAGAAGCTTGCTCGCTTTCCATGCGGAGGCCAGATCAAGCAAGGTCTCAGAGTGGAGACGCCGGAACTTGCCGTTCAAACTGATTACGCACACGCGATCGGATTCCGAGATCGGCGATGACAAGAACGACTGCATTGCGGGGATGATTCCGCCCGCCAGTATCACAACCGCCAGCAAGAGTGTGATTCCACCCAGGCAAGCCGCGGGCGAGCGGCGCAGGCGGTCCGCGCGCCTGAAAAACTTATCGCGATTGAATCGCAGCCAGAATGCGGCCGGAAAAGCGTTCCAGCAGAAGCGGGCAAGTTCGAGCTTCTTGTCGCGATTGAGCTGACCAGATTCCGCAAGGAAATGACACCAGTGCCAGACCTGACTGGTCCAACTCTCTCGCCAGGCGACACGCTGATCGCCGGGTACAATCCAGCTTGCCAGCCACAGTATTGACCTGCAACTGAGCAACGTTCTCCGCAGCGGACCGGGAAAGCGCATAAGCCTAATTAGAGTCAGATGATCGAAATAGCAGAGCGGGCGCAGCTAAATCGAAGAGCGAATCGCTCCTCCACAATGACCTATTGCAAAACTGCCCATTTGAAGGTATAAACCGAAACATCCTTTCTATCGCGTTCTTGCTGTCGAACAAAAACTTGATGGGCTTACAGCAAGGCCCGCTGTGCAAGTCGGCCTTGGGCCTAGGTTCATGCCGCGCTAGCAGTGCTAAGTATGGTTGCCTCCTCATCCAGGGTGCCTCGCCCGGTCAGCTGAGGAACACAGTTAACCCGTAGGATTAGCCGTCGGTAGAGTTGTTCACAGTCCATGCGATCGCGATCCACGTATTGGGAAAGCCGCAGGTCGAGCTTATCGAAGGTCCCTGCAAAGCGGGGGGCTGGTTACGTTTTATGGGTGAGGTTCCTCTTGGTTTCGATCATGGCGTGCGGTGCGACCTTGTCAGCCGCTGCCGCCGGCCCATCGCCAACCCCGTCGCTTCTCAATCCCGCCTCCACTCCGGCGCACGACATCTACCATCTGTCGCTGTTTGTAATAGCCATTTGTCTCGGCATATTCATCGTGGTGTTCAGCCTGATCGTCTATGCGGCGGTCAAGTACCGGAAGCGGCCCACCGATGACGATCACGAACCGCCACAGATCTATGGCAGCAATCAGGTAGAGTTGGCGTGGACCGTCATCCCGATTCTGATTGTGGTGGTGCTATTTCTTGCGGCAGCGCGGGTGATCCATGCGGTCGAGGACGCGCAGTTTCCTCCCAATGCGATTGAGGTTACCGCCGTTGGTCATCAGTTCTGGTGGGAGTTTCAGTATCCCGGCTACGGCTTTGTCACCGCGAATGAGCTCCACGTCCCGGTTAGCAACCCCGCGCACCCCACTCCTACGCACATCGTCCTGCTTTCCGCCGATACCGACCACAGCTTCTGGGTGCCCCAATTGGCAGGCAAGATCGACCTGATTCCCAATCGCAGGAATGAAATGTGGATTGACCCCCACGATGTGGGACATTACGTGGGACAGTGTGCGCAGTACTGCGGCACGCAGCACGCCAAGATGTTGCTGAACGTGATGGTCGATTCGCCGGAAGATTTCGAAAAGTGGACGCAGCAGCAGAAGACACCGGCAGTAATGTCGGACCAGGTGGTCGCCGGGCGCAAGGTGTTCGAAACCAACGCCTGCATGAACTGTCACACGATCACAGGCACAATTGCCAATGGTAAGTTCGGTCCCGACCTGACGCACTTGATGAGCCGCACCACGATTGCTTCCGGTGCCGCGCCGAATACGCAACAGAATTTGCTGCTGTGGGTGAAGGAACCCGATGCGATCAAGCCCGGCTGCCTGATGCCGGCGATGCAATTTGATGAGCAGGACACGAATGCAGTCGTGGCGTATCTCATGAGCCTGCATTAGGAGCCAGGAGAAGCTGATGTTCGATGCCCAACCAATGCCGCGCCCGATGGTCACCACGGCCGAGCAGGAGAGCTCCCGCCCCCTGGTGCAAGTGCTGCACGACTGGATTATCACCGTCGATCACAAGCGGCTCGGGTTGATGTACTTCAGCTACGGCATCGTCTTCCTGGTGATCGGTGGGGTGGAAGCCACGATCATGCGCGCCCAGTTGGCCGTCGCCAACAATCACCTCGTCTCCCCCGAGGTCTTCAATCGCCTGTTCACCATGCATGGCACGACGATGATTTTCTTCGCGGCCATGCCCATCGTATTTGGCTTCGCCAATTACTTCGTTCCGCTGATGATCGGCGCGCGCGACATGGCGTTTCCCCGCCTGAATGCCTGGGGCTTCTGGATGAGCGCGCTAGGCGGCATCATCCTGTACTTCAGCTTCATCGGCGGCTTCGGATTGTACGGCGCAGGCAGCGCGCCCGACGTCGGGTGGTTCGCTTACGCGCCGCTGACCTCGCCGGCGTTTTCCGTGGGACACAGCACCGACTACTGGATCGTCGGCCTCCTGGTCAGCGGCTTCGGCAGCATCGCTACCGCTCTGAATGTGATGACGACCATTCTGTGCATGCGTTGTCCCGGCATGAAGCTGGGCCGCATGCCGCTGTTCGTATGGATGAACACGGTGATGGCAGGCCTGGTGCTGGTAGCCATTGGGCCACTGACCGCCGCTCAACTGATGCTGTTGATCGACCGCTACCTCGGTGGCCATTTCTTCGATACGCAAGCCGGCGGCTCGGCCGTCATCTGGATGCACTTCTTCTGGATCTTCGGACATCCGGAGGTCTACATCCTGGTCCTGCCGGCCTTCGCGATCGTATCCGAGGTGATTCCGGTTTTCTCGCGCAAGCCGATTTTTGGCTACTCGATCATGGTGGCGGCGACGGTTTCCATCGGCTTCATCAGCCTGGGCGTATGGGCGCACCACATGTTCACCGTCGGCATGACCTCATATGCCAACGCGTTTTTCGTGGCGTCCACTGCGGCGATCGCCGTCCCCACGGGAATAAAAATCTTCAACTGGGTTGGAACGATGTGGGGCGGCAAGATCATTTACAAGACTCCTATGCTGTTCTGCGTCGCTTTCTTGTGCCAGTTCCTGATCGCGGGGCTGACCGGCATCATGCTGGCCACGGCGCCTTTCGATTGGCAACTGGGCAACTCCTACTTTGTGGTAGCTCACTTTCACTACGTGATCCTCGGCGGCATCGTGATGGCAGTGTTCGCGGGCTCGTATTACTGGTATCCCAAGGTCCTGGGAAAAATGATGAATGAAACGTTGGGCAAGTGGCATTTCTGGCTGTTCGTAATCGGCTTTCATCTGACTTTCGACTTCATGCATGTTCCCGGCCTGTTGGGAATGCCGCGCCGTGTTTATACCTATGAGGCCAGCCGCGGCTGGGAAATCTGGAACCTGATTGTATCTATAGGAGTGATCTTCCAGATCATCGGCATCCTGCTGTGGGTGGCCGACGTTATCTGGTCATACTACAAGGGCGAGATTGCCGGCAACGATCCCTGGGACGCGTGGACGCTGGAGTGGCACACGACCTCGCCGCCTCCAGAGTACAACTACGCGGAGATTCCGGTAATCAGGAGCCGGCGGCCGCTGTGGGACTTGAAACATCCCGAAGATCCCGATTGGAAGTATGAGTAAACGGCAGGAATAGGAGAGGCTCTTGGCAGCAGCGACGATAACTGTGCCGCAAAGCGATATGCCGCTGTCCGCGAATCTCCGCGGCAAGGTCGGCATGTGGTGCCTGATCATCGCGGAGTCGGCGATCTTCAGCATCTTTGTCGTGGCGTACCTGTACTACGCGGGTAAGAGCCTCAGTGGCCCGACCCCGGCGCAGGTGCTCGACGTGCCGTACTTCACGTCGATCTGCCTGTTCTCCAGCAGCCTGACGATTCTCCTGGCCGAGAAGGCGCTGCATCACGGCAATGTAAAACGCTTCGGCGTCTTCTGGTTTCTGACGATTGCGTTGGGCGTGATTTTTCTGATCGGCACCGGCCGCGAATGGTATCGCCTGATTTACCAGGATGGCCTGACGATCAGTACCAATCTCTTTGGCACGACGTTCTACTCGCTGGTGGGACTGCACGCGTTCCACGTGACGGTGGGTCTGATCGGCTTGACGGTCATTTGGTTGTTTACCCTTTTCGGTGCAGTGAAGCAGGAGCATTCGGAACGCATCAATGTGTTTGCCATGTACTGGCATTTTGTGGACGCCATCTGGGTTGTGGTGCTGTCGGTGGTGTATTTCATCACGCGATGAGAAATATTGAGCAGCGTTGCAGTCTCTTAGGACTAATCGATGAGTGACGAGACACAAGCGGCGAACAGCGGTTCCGACAGGCCAGCAGTGCTGATGCCAGCACCGACGGCATGGCCATTCGCCATGGCGCTGGGGACAGCACTGACTTTTGCGGGACTGCTCACGGATGTGTCGGTTAGTGTGCTTGGCGCAATCCTGACCATCTCTGGAGCGGTGGGATGGTTTCGCCAGGTGCTGCCGCATGAACAGCATGAGTCGATTCCTGTGGAGCCCGAGGAACCGGCCCGCGTGCTTCCCCCGCGCGAAGTTACGCGGATTTCGGTCGCGCAGGAGATACAACGCGCGTGGCTGCCGCTCAAGATCTATCCGATCGCGGCTGGCGTGAAGGGTGGACTGGCTGGCGGCGTGGCCATGGCAGTGCTCGCGGGGCTTTACGGGCTGATCTTCTACCACAGTGTGTGGTATCCGATAAATCTGCTGGCCGGAAGTTTGTACTCACAGTCGGCAACTCCCACAGTGGAGGAGATGCTGCATTTTCACCTGGGATGGTTCCTTTTCGCGCTGGGTATGCACATCACGATGTGCCTGCTTGTGGGACTTCTTTTCGGCGCGATGCTGCCCTTGCTTCCACGCCGCCCTGTTCTTCTGGGAGGCGTCATCGGTCCACTGCTTTGGACTGGCCTGCTTTACCACGTCATAGGGTACGTCAATCCGCTGCTGGATGAGCGCATTAACTGGTGGTGGTTCGCGGCGTCACAGGCCGCATTCGGAATCGTAGCGGGCCTGGTCGTGGTGCGGCAGAACAAGGTTTGGACGGCGGAGAACCTGCCTCTCGCTTTGCGAGCGGGCATTGAGGCGCCAGGCCTTATGGAAGAGCACGAGGGCGAAGGCGAGGACAACAAGCGATGAAAGTTCGCTGCGCTCTTCCTGCGTTGGCATTCGCCGCATTGCTGGCCCTGACTGCGTGTGACTTGCCGGGAAAGCCCACTTCCGCCGACATCGTGCAGCGTCCTACCGACATTCTCGATCCCGTCGTGCTCTACAAACAGAATTGTGCAGGCTGTCATGGCGCCGATGGAAAGCTGGGGCCGGCGCCGCCCATCGGCGATCCCGTGTACCTGGCGATTGTTGACGACGACGCCGTGCGGAACACGATTTCCAAGGGCAGGCCAGGCACGGCAATGTCGGCCTTTGCGCAGAGCGAGGGCGGCATGTTGACGAGTAAACAGGTCGACGCCATCGTGCAGGGGATGCGGCAGCGGTGGGGAAAGGCCCAGGTCTTACAAGGTGGGACAGCCCCACCGTACGCGGCCAAAGCTCCCGGCAATTCGCAGCGCGGAGCGGCGGCGTTCGCAACATTCTGCGCTTCGTGTCACGGTTCCGACGGCAAGGGTACGGCGAAGGTTGGCTCCATCGTAAATCCCTTCTACCTCAGCTTGATCACGGACCAGGGACTGCGGACGATCGTGATTGTCGGGCGGCCGGACTTCAACGCGCCCGACTGGAGAAACAATGTGCCTGGACATCCCATGACCGACCAGGAAATCTCCGACGTGGTGGCCTGGTTGGCCGCGCAGCGTCCGATGATCGCATCGTCTTCTCCCGCGCCAACTACTTCTTCGCCCGGAGGGCAACAGTGAGCGAGCAGGATGTTTCCCGGCGGCAGTTCTTCGTCAAGCTTGGCCTGGTGTTCAACGGCTTGGCTGCCGTCGTTCTGGCCACACCGGTGATTGGGTATTTGCTTGCGCCCATCATGCGCGGCGAGGGCGGACGCTATCGCAAGTGGGTCGACTTAGGCGAGCTGGACGAATTTCCCGAGGGTCAGACGCGGCTGGCGAAGTATAAGAACCCGATCTCGAATGCTTGGGACGGCGAGACCGACAACATTCCCTGCTGGGTGCGCCGCGTTCAGGGCGAGACTTTCCAGGTCTTCGCCATCAACTGCGCACACTTGGGCTGCCCCGTTCGCTGGTTCCCGCAATCGGGGCTGTTCATGTGTCCGTGTCATGGCGGCGTGTATTACCGTGATGGCTCGCGCGCCTCCGGCCCGCCGCCGCGCGGCCTGTTCGAGTATCCCTACAAAGTAGCGAACGGCCGCCTGATGATTGAGGCCGGACAACTGCCAACGCTATCCACCAGCGCGAGCCTTCACGATAGGAGCAAGGGATGTCAAGGCTAGCCAGGATCGGCGACTGGTTCGAGCAGCGGCTGAAGATCGGCGGGGCCCTGCGCGAAACGATGGAGCACCAGGTGCCGCGCAAGTCCGCGAGCTGGTTTTACGTTTTCGGCAGCGCCGCACTCACCGTATTCATGATGCAGATTTTCACCGGCGTCATGCTGGCGCTGATCTATGTGCCTTCCGCCGGCGAAGCCTGGAACAGCTTGCAGTATCTGAATCACGGCGTCACGCTGGGATGGTTCCTTCGCGCGGTGCACGGTTGGGGTTCGAACTTCATGGTCGCCATCGTGCTGATTCACCTGGTGCAGGTGGTGATGTTCGGCGCGTACAAGTTTCCCCGCGAGCTGACCTGGATCGTCGGCATATTCCTGCTGTTGATGACGCTGGGCATGGCGTTCACCGGTCAGGTGCTGCGCTTCGACCAGGACGCGTACTGGGGGCTGGGCATCGGCGCTTCGATCTGCGGCCGCGTCCCGTTCATCGGAGCATGGGTCGTACATCTGCTGCTGGGCGGCCCCATCATCGCGGGTGACACGCTGTCGCGCTTCTTCGCATTGCATGTCTTCGTCATTCCCGGGCTTTTGATCGCGTTCGTTTCGGTGCACCTGCTAATGGTGCTGAAGCTGGGCATCAACGAATGGCCCATGCCGGGACGTCTGGTGCGCCGCTCGACGTACGTCCAGGAGTACGAGGAAATGACGCACAAGGACGGCGTACCGTTCGTGCCGGCGGCGATCTGGAAAGACATGATCTTTGCCTCCGTCGTGATCGGCAGCGTGCTGGCGTGCGCCGCGTTTTTTGGCCCTTATGGACCCGGCGGCCAGCCCGATCCGACGATTGTGCAAACGGTTCCCAAGCCTGACTATTTCTTTCAGTGGCTTTACGCCCTGCTGGCCCTGCTGCCGCCGCAGATGGAAACCGTGGCTTTGCTGGTCGGACCAGTCGTGATCCTCGGCTTTCTTATCCTGTTGCCATTTTTCGCGGGCGAAGGTGAGAAGAGTTGGAAGCGGCGCCCAATCGCAGTCGTCATTATCGCCTTGACAGCCGTGACGCTCGGCACCCTGACCCATTACGCCAGCTACACACCGTGGAGCCCGATCATGGACGCGTGGAGTGGCGATCCCGTGCCGGTACAGTATCTGAACGGCCGCTCACCGCTGGAGCGCCAGGGCGCCGCGATCTTCCAGGAGAAGCAATGTCGCAACTGCCATTCCATCGGCGGCTCCGGTGGCCTGCGTGGACCGACCCTCGATAGCGTAGCGGTGCGTATGACGCACGACCAGCTCGTACGCCAGGTCGTGCAGGGCGGCGGCAATATGCCGGCGTACGGCAAGAACCTGAACCCGGCTGAGGTGGCGGCGCTGGTCTCCTTCCTCGACACTCTCCATCCCGCAAACCAGCCTCCGGCGCGCGACGCCGCGCGGCAGATCTCCGAACAAAGCCAACCGTCCGCCGCGGAGGCAGGCAAGCAGTAAGCGACCCCCGTCATAGTGCGAGCCGTTCCCGTTCGGCGACCCCGAACAATCGCCAGTTATGTTCACATGTGCGGTAGCTCACATCCTTTACTCTCCAAGCCCGGGTAAGATGGCTGCTGCGGCCGCCGGGTCGGACGTGCTCGTTTTTCATACAGTGACTTTATTGGGGGAAAGATATGTCAGAACCAAGCTATGACGAACTGAAAGCCAAGTTAGCGGAGTTGGAAAAACAGGTGCAGGGACGCGGACGAGGAGCACTGCAATACAAAGTCAGCGAGAAGGGTGGAGTCAGCGTCTATGGGCTGGGGCGCTTTCCAGTCACGCTCTATTACGAACAGTGGGTACGGCTGCTGGATCAGGCTGATCAGATTCGCCAGTTTCTGGAGGACAACAAGAGCCAGCTCAAAATGCGGAACGTCGAGGGGTAGCTTCCCAAGCGATTCGAGTTTCGAGGGCATTCGGACATTGCTCTAGAACTTTTCCCGCATGCCGGCGTGTGTCCACAAGGGCTTAGCCTTGCCAACAGCCACCCGGGCTTAGGTGGAGAATAGTTGAGCGCAAACCAGAGCCATTATGGTCCGAGCTACTGCGGGCTCGTGGGCTGGCTGGTGTTCTGCATCTTGGCAACGTCACCGCGCACGTAATCGGCACGTGGTCCCTTAGGTTCTTCCAGTAAGAACGTTTTGAATTCGGCCAGCGCCTCCGGTTGCTGGTTTTTCTGCTGGTAGGCGCGGGCGGCGATGTAATGGACAAACGACGGATGGTCTTGCCCCGATACGTGGGCCTGGTGCGCGCTGGCAATGGCGGCATCGAAATGGTGGTCCATGAATTCCGCATCGGCCAGCAACATCAGCGTCTCGGGGTTGTTGGGCTCTACCGTACCGGCCTTCTGAAGCAGTTCTTCCGCCTGCGGAAAATTTTTCTGCCGCATACACAGCTTCCCGTAATTCACCAGCGCGGGAGCGAAGTGCTCGTCCAGACTGACCGCCTTTTTCAGTGCTTCTTCCTCGTGGGGAATGTCGTTGGTTTTGGCGTAGAGCACCCCCAGATTGTTATAAGCTGTGGCATATTGCGGGGCGAGGGCAATCGCCTTGTTCAAGTGTTCCAGCGCCTTTTTCCAGTTCTGCATGGCCATCTCTTCGTTGGCCTTGTCGAGTTCCTTGCGGGCCTTGCCGGGGACATTAAGGTCGCTGGCGGAGACTATGGTCGAGTGGGCTGACACCGGCGTGGGCCCGGATTCTTCCAGCCGGCGCACGGTGACCCACTGCGATTGCGTCATCTTGCGGTTGTCGACGTCGAAGGGCCCACTCTCGGTAGTCTGAATTCCATCGCCGCTGACCTGTACATGGTAACTGCCCACAGGAATGCCGTTAAATTGTCCTTCTCCGACGTCGTTGGTGTAGGTAGTGCCAATAACCGTGCTGGTCGAGCCCTCCATCAGGCGGATCATCAAGTAGGGACCAGCGTTGCGAGCAGTCGACAGCACAACGTGTATGTGCACGTCGCCAACACCAACAGAAGTGACCCCTCCACTCCTGAGTTGAGCGTGTGCACCAGTGATGAGAAGGGAAGCGATGAGGGGAGCAAACCAACGTCCACACTTCATAACAGCCTCTGCGAGAGCGCAGACTAGAAACAGCGTTCTCGTGAATGCGGGGCGGGGTTGCCCAATCAAAGCTTCCTACGCGCCCGGAATTGAGTGGCAGACGGTGGATCGCGGGCCAATTAACTCGAACGACAACAGGAGGTCCCACGATCTGCAGTGCGCAGATTGTACACCCTTCTGGAGTCAGCGCCAGCGTTAATTTTGTGAACTTTTTCGGGAAACTCGGCAATAGATTTCTGCAGCTCCTACACCGTAGGCGGGAATGCGTCCTCGTCGACGGATGCAAGAAGCCCCGGCCGCAGCCGGGGCGTGGATTGCCAAGCCGTCATCCGGCTTAGCTTACAGGAATCACAACCCTGGGGCTTAGGCTCCAGCTTGCGGACGTTCGCACATTTTGCCGCCACAGCAGCTCTTGCCGCCTTTGTCCTTCGACATCATCGAGCACTTGCCACCGGCACAGCAGGTCATCTTGCCGCTCTGGTCCTTCGACATCATGGGGCAAGCCTTGCCATCCTTGCCTTGGCAGCATTTGCCGTCCTTGCAGCAAGACTCATCTTTGGCGCAGGCGGCAGCGTCCTTGCCGCAGCATGTCATCTTTCCATCTGCCTGGTCATGATTGCAGCAGGCACAGGTTTTAGCATTGTCGCCGGCGGGAGCGGGCGTGTTTTGGGTTGTGCTCTGGGCCATCAGCGCTAGGGCCATGACAAGCGTGCTTAGAACTACGAGAGCTTTCGATTTCATAGTGTCCTCAGAATTTCGGTGATGCGGACATTAGGTCCGCTGCGATGCTGGGTGCGACGGCAGATATTGCCGCCGCGCGGGAGCGATCAGGTGGTTCTGAGGAGAATCTAGATCCGAAGATCGGTCTTCATCTCGAAGACGAGCCTGGTGAAGAGCGGAGATTCGTCGAGCCACACTGCTGCTTCCGGTGGCGACGTAACCGGCACGGGCCCAGCAGATACCTGGGTGCGGAGTTCAATCGGTGCGCCCCGAGCGGTGAGAAACGCCACCGGTCGCGCTGGCGGGTTGCTTAACGCGCAGCAATCCGGGCGTTGAGCGGGAGGAAGAGCCGCGGCGGTGGGTTTGAGACTGGCGTGCCGCGGGCAACAACCTGATGCCATTGCGTGCATCCCGGCAGCGGTCGCCGGGTGCATATGCTGCATGAGCGCACGACACTGGACACTACCGGCAGAAACTGGAACGATCGCAACCCCAGCCTCCACCCAGAGCAGCAGGGTGACCGCCAGGATGAGCGATGCCACTTTCCGAACTGGCTGCCGTGCATTCATCGTAAATCGATTATCGCTGCTGGTCTGCATACCGGTCTGTGATGCTCGTCACGCTGTGCCGATTAGACGGACCACTGCGCAAACGGTCATCTTTCTGCTGTCAGCAGACGCTGAGGTTTGACTGATACCGTCCAGAATGGGGATACTGATGAGCTGGCCGGATCCGGCCACGCATCCCGCCCGCAATGGAAAGAAGGAAATCCAAGGTGAGACGATTAGTGCTGTTGCTCATGACGATCCTGGCGGTTTGCACGTTGGTCCAGGCTGTTCCTCAAGCTGGTTCGACCGGTGCGCAAGCAACGACGCAGGCGCCTTCTAACGGCAAGATCGGCCCTTCGGCGGTGTGGCAGCCGCCGCAGGACTTTCTCAGCAAAGCGCATTTAGCCTGTGACAAAGGTGCAGGACCGGCGAGCTTTTCCCAATGCTTCATGAATCAGATTGCCGCCGCGGGAGCGCCTGCCGACGCGGTGAGCTTCACCCGCATGCTGGCTCAGCAGAACGGCGGGATGGTGGCAGTTATGACCGCCTTCAAAACGTTCGGCCCCGTAGACGCGGTGCAGGTGTTCTATCCCCTGCGCGCCAACGACAACTACGGCCTGCTGCTGGTGAACGGCGATCCTAAGATTCTCGACGTCGACGATCTGCAAAAGCTGGATCGCGCGGCGATGGATCAGAATGCGATGTTCCAGGCCGTGAAGCAGCGGTTTCCCAAGTCCGATGTTTGGCCGGGCGATCGCAGCAGCAGCACTCCCTGGCCGCGGACCCAAAGCCTGCCGGCGGGAGGGACCGAGTTCATCGTGAGCTACCCGCTGATCAATGGGTGCCATGCCTGCCAGCACGTAGGCGTGGCCCGCTTCGGATGGGACTTCGATGCCAGTGGGAAGTTCCTGCGGACCGTGTACATACCTACACCGCCGCCGCCGAAACTTACCCGACCGACCCGCCAGCCACAGGCTTCCCCGGCGCCATCGACGACGCAGTCGGCGCCGCCTCCGCAACAATAGGTGTCAAGCAAGAACAAACATGCTAGTTAGGCGTCGCGGAGATACTGCGGCTTCGCATCTTCATTCTTGCGGGTCATGGAACAGCGCGTGGTAGATCAGGTGGGTTGCTGCATCGATCCAGTCGTTCAGCTCCACCCTCCCCATGAATACAGCCTGCGCCATCAGGCTCCAAAACAAGGTATCGATGACCTTCGCTAGTGCCGGCACATCGACGCCGGGTCGCGCGCCGGGCCACTGCTGCAACGCGGCAAGCAGTGCGGCGACGCGCTGCGTCGTCCACTCGCGGATCTTTATCTGGCTGTTGGCCATTTGTGGGTCGTAGAGTACGGCTTCTTCCCATGCGCGATAGGCTCCCAGATAACGCAGGTCGTTGGAGAAGCCACGGGCCAACAACTCCCGCAGACTCGCGCGGACATCGCCGCTGTAACTGGGACGAAGACTCAGCCGGCCCATCGCCGCCAGCAGCTCGTCCATGAGCGCGAGCAACAGTTGCTGCTTGGAGCGGTAATGTTGATAGAAAGTGCCCGTGGCGAGGTTGGCGCGCTTGGCAATCTGCTCGACGGAGGTGCGCTCGTACCCACGCGAGCGGAAGAGTTGAAGTGCCGCATCCTTCAGGCGCCTGCGCTTCTCCTGGCTGCGCTTCTGGCGTGGTTCCGGCGGCAGTTGTTCGAACTTCAACAGATCAGGACGATGGCTGGTCACGGCAGTACGCTGGGACGCAGCGTTCCTCCCAGCAGCGCGCCGGCACAACAGACCAGCATCCAGCCGCCGAAGATGCCAGCCAGTTCAGGGGCGAGGTTGGGAAAGACCACCGGGAAGAAGGCGCTGGAGAAGGGATCCAGCAACAGCGTTGGCAGTGCAAGCGAGATGGCACCGGCCGGCCACTGCTCGGGCGGCACCTGAAATCGGCGGCACAGACGCCGTGCCAGCCACGCCATCAGAAGAAAGCTCACCGCGAACAGGATGAGAGTTGC